>JADMIO011210363.1_pt1 | contig 20017 bp, 23 predicted proteins | sample 8958161 | NCBI WGS metagenome assembly JADMIO01 (sample SAMN16585339, study PRJNA669376) | soil metagenome | isolation source: Crop rotation soil | place: USA: Cullars Rotation, Alabama | collected 2011
ACAAAAGTGGCCATACTTATGGGTAAGAGTATGGCCGAGGGACGGCGAGGATGAGAGCAAGTCTGCAACAAAGCCGGACAAGCCGAGGGACGATGAGGCAAAGCCGTATATTACAGATCGATCATATATCCCTCCATTCACTATTACTATTATTTTAAGGCAACTTCCCTTAGAATAGCTGCCTTTATTTTAATCCCAGATTCTTGAGGTGCTCATGGCCCGCATTACCGTTGAAGACTGTCTGCACAATGTTGAAAATCGCTTCCATTTAGTATTATTGGCAGCCAAAAGGGCACGTCAGCTCATGCGCGGCAGTGTAGACCCCACCGTTCCATGGGAAAATGATAAACCGACCGTCGTGGCTCTCAGGGAAATCGCCAATGGCCATACAGATTTTAGTGATGCCCATCAGGCCATTGATATGAACATGGGGACGCCGGAGGCAAGCTTTAACATGCCATCACCCGAAACCGCCATTAATGACTTTTTCAAAACCGATGCAGACGCAAGCATACAAGCCAACGCCGAATCGACTGCCGATGAAAATGCCACTCTTTCTACCAGCGAAATTCCTTCAAAAGAACCCTCTGTCGACCCAGAAAGTTAAAAAAAACAGTTTTAAGAGGGGTGCATTCGCCGCCCCTCATCAATATATTTCTCGCATGGCAAGCTCAACCGAAATACCTCATAATGGACAAACTATTCACAAATAGGGACGCTTCAGTGCGAGAGCTTGTCGCGCTATATCAAGAGTTACAGCATTACCTCGATCCTGCAGAAATTGAGCAGATTGAACGCGCCTGTACGCTTGCCGCCAATGCGCATACGGGCCAATGCCGTCATACCGGCGAACCCTATATAACTCATCCCCTATCGGTAGCCTTGATTCTTGCCGAAATGCGGATGGATTCACCAACTATTATTGCAGCGATTTTGCACGATGTGATTGAAGATACCCCCCTTGAAAAAAAAGACATTGTGGATGCCTTTGGCAGTGAAGTAGCGGATTTGGTGGATGGGGTCACTAAACTTACCCAAATCGAATTTGAAAATCGCGCCATGGCGCAGGCTGAAAATTTTCGCAAAATGATGATGGCCATGGCCAAGGATATTCGCGTTATTTTGGTCAAAATAGCTGACCGTCTACACAATATGCGTACTATTCAATCCCTCCCTTTGCAAAAAAGACGGCGGATCGCCCGTGAAACCCTAGATATCTTTGCCCCCATAGCTAATCGACTCGGCATGCATGCTTTTCGAATTGAATTCGAAGACTTAGGTTTTTCAGCATTACACCCACTGCGTTATCGTATTTTGAAGTCTGCCATGACCAAAGCACTTGGCAGTCGGCGCGAAATTCTACGGTTGATTGATGGTGAAATCCGTGAGCGGCTAAAAAAAAATGCCATCCCCTTTCGTTCTTTGATAGGACGGGAAAAACATGTTTACAGTATTTATCGCAAAATGCTGGAAAAACATTTGTCTTTCTCCGAGGTCATGGATATGTACGGTTTTCGCGTCATTGTGGATCGTTTAGATACTTGCTATCGGGTGCTTGGCACTTTACATAATCTTTATAAACCGCTAACACAACGCTTCAAAGATTATATTGCTATCCCCAAAGGCAATGGTTACCAATCCTTGCATACGGTGCTTTTTGGACCCTATGGGGTACCCATCGAAATCCAAATCCGTACGGAAGAAATGCATCGTACTGCAGAATACGGCATTTCCGCGCACTGGCTTTATAAATCAGAAAAACCCTCATCCAGTGAAGCCGAAATTCGCACCCGTGAATGGCTAAAGGATGTCCTTGAAATGCATAAAAGTTCCAGAAACTCGCTGGAATTTATCGAAAATGTCAAAATTGATCTTTTTCCCGATGAAGTTTATGTTTTTACCCCCAAAGGGAGCATTCTGGAATTGCCCGCAGGGGCCACACCGGTGGATTTCGCCTATGCCATTCATTCTGATATTGGCAATGCCTGTGTGGCGGCTCGACTTGACAAAAAACTTTCCCCCTTGAGCACCGCCTTAACCAGTGGCCAGCAAATTGAAATCATCACCGCTCCTGGCGCCCGTCCGAACCCCGCTTGGCTGAATTTTGTGGTAACCGGCAAGGCACGCAGCAAAATTCGTCATTATCTTAAAAAACAACACCGTGAAGAATCCATCGAATTGGGTCAGCGTCTCATTGAAAAATCCCTTCAAGGATTTGGATTATCGTTAAAAGACATTGCCGAAAAAGATCTCGAAACCGTGATGCGCGCTGCTGACCTTGATAACATTCACCGCCTCTACGAAGAAGTCGGCTTGGGAAATCGGACAGCGCTTTTTGCCGCTCAACAACTCGCCCGTGTCAGCGACGCTGAAGGACTGTTAAAAACCCATCACCCAACCTCTTCTTCCAATAAGCCTTTGGCGATCAGGGGCACTGAAGGAATCGTCGTGACCTATGCGAAGTGTTGTCGGCCTATTCCAGGGGATCCGGTGATTGGTTTTATTGAGCCTGGTCGTGGGGTGATTGTTCATATCGAATCCTGCTCAACATTAGATACCGAACGCCGTATTCCTGACCGATTGATCCCTTTACGGTGGGAGGACAAAGTGCATGGGGATTTTTCGGTAGAGCTGACCATTGACATCATCAATAAGCGCGGCACCCTTGCCAGTGTCGCCTTGATCATTTCCGAGTCAGAATCGAATATAGAACAAATTAAAGCCGAAGAATCCGACGAACAGTATTTTTCAACTGAGGTGACTTTAACCGCGCGGGACAGGTTGCATCTTGCGAAAATTTTGCGGAATATCCGTAAAAACCGCAATGTGATTCGGGTGACACGAAGAAAACATCACCCCAAACGCAAAAGAACAGCCCCCTAAAACGATATCCATTGGGGGAGCTTATCTTGAAATCTGCGACAAAGGCACACTAACCTCGCCTTTTGAATCCATCAACGACCCTAAAGGAGAAAAAGCATGACCAAAAACCAATTCGATTGTTAAAGGAATGCGTCCATTTTCATCCCGCTGCGGCTTCACATTCATCTCTAAATCAGCGAACATACCCGCTTGCATCATTTCCCGCCGACATTTTTCCTCTTCTCCATAAGATAAAGTCACATAATCGACATCCAATACCGGCATTTGAAAACCTGCCTGAACCAGCGCATCTCCCAGATTGTGCATATCCATCAAAAGAGGCCGTTTCTTTAAAGCCCCCCACTCCATTAAGGTATCTGGACCAAGCATGGTTACCATTAAAAGACCCTCCGGCTTTAGCAAATAGCGCCATGCGGCAAGCGTTGGCAATAGATCAGAACACCAGGGAAGGGTTAGATTAGCCACCACCCAATCCATACTGCCGGGCTCAAGAGAGGAATAGGCTTCTATTAATTTCGCCGTCGGATAGTCGCTTATTAAGGCATTTTTAAGGGAACTCCCCTCATCCAGCAACAAAATGTGCTTAGGCTGCATTTTGATTAATGATAAACGCGCCATGATCGCCGGCACCAATTCATCCTCTAGGAAGATTGAAAGCATGTTAAATTTTCCAAAATCAATTATTGAATGGTTACTGCCTTATACCTGCATTCTTTGCGGAGGATCGGCTCAAAAAAAACGGGATCTTTGCTGTGCCTGTCTAAAAGACTTGCCAGCCTACCACAATGGTTGTCCACGCTGTGGCTTCCCGGTGACCTTTTCAAGCTTGCCGTGCGGGCGGTGTTTAGCATCGCCTCCGCCTTTTCACGCGACACATATCTTATTCTCCTATCAAGGTCCCATCCCTCGATTAATCACTCGATTAAAATTCAACCATAATCTGGTGATTGCTAAGGTTTTGAGTCACTTATTTTATGAACAAATCAAATATAAATGGTACCAAAATAAACCCTATCCCGACATCATCATGCCAGTCCCCCTGCATCCAGAGCGACTTAAAATGAGAGGTTACAACCAGACCCTAGAAATCGCCAAACCCTTGGCCTGCCAATTAAGGCTACCCCTTAACCTTCATGCCTGCTATCGTTCAAGAGCAACGCTGCCACAAACCACCCTCTCTGCCAAGGCAAGAAAGCAAAATGTGCATCATGCATTTAAAGTAGCCTACACACTGAAAGGGTTGCACATAGCCGTCCTCGAAGATGTCATTACCACTGGCAGTACGCTAAATGCAATGTGCGAGGCTCTAGTCCTGCAGGGTGCGCGTCGTATTGATATCTGGTGTGTTGCGCGAGGAATGCCTGTTTTACCTAAATAGGACTGTGTATAATCGTGCGCTCTAAAAAGTCGGGCCAAAAGCATGCAAGAAGTTATTCTTTTTATCCAGCATCATTCTATTTTGTTTTTCGCGCTGCTGTTGGTAGCGATCCTTGCTGCCATCATCGAATACATTCGTATACGCCGTGAAGCCGCTCATCTGTCGCCATCCAAGGTTGTCATGTTAATGAATCGTGACAATGCCGTGGTCGTTGATGTTCGGACCAAAGACGCCTGGTCCAAAGGGCATATTACCAACGCCGTTTCATTGCCTTTGGGTGAGCTTCAGCAAAATAACAAAATCAATAAATTTCGCACTCAACCCATCATCATTGTCTGTGCGAACGGCAACGACTCAAAAACAGCCGCAGCCCTCCTCCAAGCAAAAGGCTTTAATGTCCATATTTTATCAGGCGGCATGCAGGCTTGGACTAATGCCGGATTGCCTGTGATTCGGAGCTAAATTTTAATGAGCGAAATCATCATTTACACCAAAGCGGTCTGCCCTTATTGTGAGTGGGCTAAAAAATTATTGGATAACAAAAAAGCCTCTTATCGTGAAATACGCATTGATAATAATGAAAGCCTGCAAGCTGAGGTCATCCGTCTCAGTGGACGACGCACCGTGCCGCAGATTTTTATCAATGGCGAAGCGATTGGTGGCTTTGATGATCTTTCAGCACTCGATAAAGCGGGAAAGCTAGACATTCTTCTAAAACCCCACAAGGAAACTTAATAATGACCGATAGCAAAACAGCCAATGGACCCGTCGGGCAAGGCACTGATGGCCCACAATTTGAAATTCAAAGGCTTTATATCAAAGATGTCTCATTTGAGGCCCCCAATACACCCCATACTTTTGTTGAAGAATGGAAGCCTGAAGTCGAATTAAATCTCGAAACCCGTAGCAATCGCATTCAAGACACGACTCATGAAGTCATTCTCTCAGTCACTGCATCCGTCAAAACTTCCCAAAAACCCGCTTTTGTCGTTGAAGTGCAATATGCTGGTGTTTTTGTGATTGCAGGTCTTCCAGATGACCAGCTCAAACAAATGCTTGGAAGCTTTTGTCCTACTATTCTTTTCCCTTATGCACGTGAAGTGATTTCTGATCTGGTGGTTCGTGGCGGATTCCCGCAACTTATCTTGGCGCCGGTTAATTTCGATGCGCTATACAATCAGCATCTCGAAAGCCAAAACAGTAAAAACGCTACCCCCAAAGCAAAAGAAGAAGACAGCAGCGGGGACAAAGTTCATTAGAACTCACATCCGACAGGAGCGCATATGACATCCTTTTCGTCAAATCAACGGCCTGTCGCGCTTTATGGTGCGGGTTCCTGGGGAACAGCGCTTGCTTTTCAGCTGGCGCGTCAACAGGTGCCCGTCCATCTTTGGACCAATGAAGCTGACCATGCCGCCCAAATGGCATCGGAACGCTGCAATAGACTTTTTTTACCCGGTCATCCTTTTCCGGATCTTATTCAAACCACCGGTGACTTTGATGCCCCTTTGGAAAAGGCTCGATATATTTTAATTGCCGTGCCTTCGAATGGATTTCGCGGCACACTCGAAAAATTGACTACCAGACTCAAACCCGGCATCGGTATTTTATGGGCCACTAAAGGCCTTGATACAAACGGTGAAATGCTACATACCGTCGCAAAATCCCTACTGGGCGATCAACATCCTTTCGCTATTTTATCCGGTCCTTCATTCGCCCGTGAAGTCGCCATTGGCTTACCTACTGCGGTGGTCATTGCCACAGAGCATGTTGATTTTGGTGAGCAGCTCGCTGAGGATTTTAACAATCCTTCTTTTCGCACCTATCCTAGCACTGATTTAGCGGGTGTTGGCACAGGTGGCGTGGTAAAAAATGTCCTTGCTATCGCAACAGGTATCAGTGATGGAATGCAATTGGGTGCCAATGCCCGTTGCGCACTGATTACCCGAGGACTGGCTGAAATGACCCGCTTAGGCTTAGCCTTGGGCGCCTTGCCTGAAACCTTCACGGGACTTGCCTGTCTCGGTGATCTTGTATTGACAGCGACTGATGATCAATCGCGTAACCGCCGCTTGGGACTTGCGATTGGCAAAGGCGCAACGCCTGATTTGGCCGAAAAAGAAATCGGTCAGGTCGTCGAAGGCAAGCATAATGCGAGACAACTGACACAACTGGCCAAACAGCAAGGTATCGAAATGCCCATCACCGAAAAAGTGTGGGATATATTACAACTCAAAATAAGCGCAGCTGATGCGCTAAAAGCCTTGCTATCAAGATCGCGCACGAAGATGGCTTAATCAAGGCTCAGTTTTAGTCACTCCAAAGCTTGTCATCGTAAAAGCGCTTCTCGGATGACAGCTTTGGAAATTACCAGTTTTATATATATTAATGGCTAGTCATACAACAATTGATCGAGTTCAGTGAGCCCGCCCCGCGGTGTGGGGAGGGCTAATTCATGCAATACATCGACCATGCATAAAAGCCTAAGGGTGTCGGGTGTCATTTCATCAAATACCACTGTCACTCCTAAAACTGAACCGTGGGCTTCTTCAAAACGAGCACCAATGCCATACCCTAAACATAATGAACACAACTGATCCGCACGTCTTGCAATGCCTGGCAACAGTCCAAGCGGTGAAAAAACTTCATCCATGGTCATAGGACGTCCGTTTAAGCTAAAGCTCATGCCCATTTGCCGCGCCACGGCACTCAAATGTTTGGTAAAGTCCATGTTTACCGCCTCCACCAAGGTTGGGCAATTTTACGCGGTCCTGCAATATAACTACGTAACCATCGCATAAAAACAATTAATGAAAATCCATAACGTTCAAGCAATGCAAAAAAACCTGTGGTAATGATTGCCAGAATGAATGTCCAAAGCCGAATATGAAATAATAAAACCAGCAATGGAAAACACGCTCTAAAATCCACAAACCACAAACGCACGTTTCTTGCTGTATCACGCCAGTGCGCCATAATGAACTCCGTTTTAATGGCAAATGTTTACATATAGTATAGGGTTTATGCACATTAAAAAATACGCCGAACACCTGCCTTGACGCACTGAGTCATTCCTGATTCAATCCTTGACTGGGATGAATTGGTGACAGCTACCTATGAAGAATTTTACAGTCCTGCTAATGGTGATTTCGTCATTTATTCTAATGGGTTGTGCGCCCAGACCTACCCCTAAAGTCTCTTTTAATGATACCGATGCCTCCCTTGCCGAGGCTTCATATGCCGTCAGCCGCTCAATGACCCGTCTATCTGAAACGGCAGAAGCAGCACACCCCCTTCCCCAACTACCCCCCTCCCCTGACCCGGCTAGTTATGGCATGGCAGGCAAAACCTCAGTTGATTGGTCAGGACCCGTTGAGCCCTTGGTTCGGGAAATGGCCAAGGTCACGGGATATCATTTACGTGTCTTAGGGAAAGAACCTGCTATTCCCTTAATGGTCTCCGTGTATAACCAAAATACGATGATTGCAGACATCTTACGGGACGTAGGTTTTCAATGTGGTCGACGTGCTACGGTTGCCGTTTACCCTGATGATCGAATCATCGAATTGCGTTACGCACAGAATTAACCTTCAGGAAGTGCATGTGAAGCAGTCATTCATCCTTATATTGACCCTAATAAGCCTGCTCACCGGCTGCGCGCACACATCCCGATCTGCTGTTGATGTCAGTAGTTTAGATGGCTTGCTGGCGCTTTCCAGTGAAGACATGGCCGCCCTACCCGATAAGGCCGCTGAAAACCGCGGGTTACGTTTTCGCGCACTGGGCGACACTGCCATGAGTTTAGGGGCCCAAGGGGGTTTGGCTTGGGCTTCCAAGGAAATCAATGCCCGCCTACAAAAAGATCGCTGGTATCTTGAGACTATCTATAACTTCAATGGCATGGTATTAAGCCATGGCGTATTACCACCGGTATTAGTTGAGGGCAATAATACGCTTAATTTGGCCAATTCGCAGACCTTGCGCATTTCTGATAAAACCTATTCCATTATTCAGCAGGCACGTTTTGCGACCACGGTGCCGAATTGGCGTGAATACCTTTGGCTGCCCTACCGTCATCCTGATATGCCGGACAAAATTCTAATGCCTCGCAATGCAGGTGAACAAAAAGTTTGGCGTGACAACATTAACCGCGGTTGGCAAAAAGGCATTGAACAGGCTTACAGTATTTTCCGCCAAAATTTAGCCCGACTGAAACGTGACTATCATGGCATGATCCTTTATCGAAAACTGCTGCAGGAAAAAATGGTTAGCGCGCCCTTTGTCTCACGGACCGAGCTTGGGGTAACAGGTGATGGCAGCGATATGCACGTCAATGATCAGGTATTGCGCATCACTGTTCTACCTAAGCTGCAGATCAATCCCAAGCACTGGAAAGCTATTGTGGTACCAAGCGGAGATTAGGCATGCCCGGGGGATTAAGCCATCACGAATTTCTCTTTCCACATGAGCCTATTCGTTTATCCATCGAATCTGCCAATGACATTTTAATGCATAGCGTTAAACTGGGCGCATCGGACATTACCTTTCAAACTGGCGAACCCATTTTTGCCGAAATTTTCGGTCGTTTACGCAAAGTCACCCGCAGGCGTCTTTCAAACACCGAGGTGGGCGAGGTAATTAACGAAATGTATGGCCCCAATGCCATGACTCAAATACTCTCGGGAAAAGATTTGGATACACATTATGAAATCCGTCCTAATCGTTCGGATCGTTACCGATTTCGTATCAATGCCACGGGCTGTCAGGTGGAAGGTCATGATGGCTTACAAATTACCGCGCGTACTGTTCCAGGCATTCCGCCAACGCTTGACAGCATGCAGCTTCCCGCTCCTGTCATACAAGCCATCACCCCAGAGCAAGGTGTTGTTTATGTCACAGGCGCCACGGGTTCGGGTAAAAGCACCCTGCTTGCTGCCATTATCAGAAGCATTGCCGAAAATGCCGAAAGCCATCGTAAAATTCTCACCTATGAGTCCCCCATCGAATTTGTTTACGATGGAATTGAGCGCATTTCGAGCATTGTCAGCCAATCTGAAATTCCAAGACACCTCCCCGACTTTGCCTCAGGCGTTCGCAACGCCTTGCGCCGGAAACCTCGATTAATCTTAGTGGGTGAAGCCCGCGACGCCGAAACCATTAGCGCTGTGATGGAAGCAGCCATGACAGGTCATCCAGTTTATACCACTTTGCACAGTAACGGGGTCGCTGAAACCATGCGACGCCTTGTAACCAGTTTTCCAGCAGATGAACGCCACGGCCGCACTATCGATATCATCGAAACAGTACGTCTGGTCATTTCTCAACGCTTAGTCCCAACTCTCGATGGTAAACGCGTGGCTTTAAGAGAGTATCTCGTATTCGATGAACGACTCCGCGATCAACTCTTACAGGTCAATCCTGAAAAAGTAACAGCCATGACGCGAGAATTATTGCAACAATACGGCCAAACCATGGAGCAAGATGCAAAACTTAAGTTGGATGCAGGATTAATTTCTACACGTCAGTATCAGCTCATCGCAGGTATGGGAGAAAGTGCGGATAAAGATGCGGGGTTGTGATTAAATATCTCTTTTTAATATGGGTCTATTAAAGGCTCACTTTGGAGCGTCTGGTGGTTTATCTACACCGCCCGCCTGACCTCCTCCACCAGCTTGACCCTTTCCACCACCATCGCCGGCACCCGCAGGTTTAATAGCCACTTTAGCAGGATCCGTTAAGAAAGGCTGCTTGGCTTTCGTGCCTGCATTCGTCACAGCGCCACCCATCTCTTTCCCCCCACCCACAATAGATTGAGCGCCCCCTTCCAATGCTTGCTTGCCTGCTTGCAGAATGTCCGCTTCTCCATATTGAACTGCCTGCCCACCGATCCAAGTTAATATACGCTCAGGAATAATATAAATTAACGAAAAACATTTACTGACCACGGTTGAAACAAAAACAGAATAAATAACAATCAGTAAAACCTCTTCAAACACACCGGTATTACGCATAAAAGTATAAACTGAGGATAGAAAAGCAGTATTGATCAGTTTCAAGGCCGGAATTGATACCAATGTCCCAGCCATTAAGCCAATTACCATAAGGGCTGGTCTTAAAAATAAATTTAACAACAACATCAACGCAGGTTCAGCACGGCCCAATATTTCATTTTGCCCACCCGGACTCAAAATACCCAATGCAACAATAGGGGCTGCAACCATTGCTTCAATCGTTGCCAATAGCCATCCAATGGCACCCATCGAGAAAATCATAAAAGGGATTAAGGGCACATACAATCCCATGATAGCCCCTGTAGAGTAGATGCCCCCGATTAACAGGATTAAAAAAGGGCTTAGCATCCCAATGACAGCTTTGGCTGCTTCACCCCAAGGCGTCATTGGAATACCAGAGCCAAATGTTAAAAAATTAGTGGTTAGTAACCACACAGCACCAAAAACTGCTCCTAAAGTTGCCCAAAAGATATGTTGCGCTAGCACCATCAATTGATAGCCAAAGGACGCAATAGATAATAGAGGATTGTTTTGAGTATTATCTTTATTTGAATCATTCATAAACTGAAAAAGGCTAATAATTTGAGACGCGGTATGACTAACAGAGTCTGACACATCAGCAAGTTGTGATGGAACGGAGGCTGAAATAGAATTTAAAGTGGTGGATGTTTCTTGGTTAATCGTTTTAAATAAAATATTAGCTGCATTAAAATTATTGCGATAAGCTTGAATGCTTTTATCAGGAGCATCCAATAATCCTCGATACATTAGAATAGGCATTGTGGCGTTTAGATTATTTTTAGTCTGTAAAACGATCGAATAAAAATAACCGCCTGCAAATATCCACCCCTGTTTTTTTGCATCTTGCTGCCATTTTTCACCAGACCTGCCTGATGGTAAAGAAATAATCTGATTCTGTATCTGTTTGACAGTTTCATTTACCGTAGCAGAGTAAAGCGAAGTAATGGGTTTTAAAAAATCTACTGCTTTGCTATTACTAGGATCGGTATTAATAAAAGGATAAATTTTGTATGGCAAATATAACGATGCAACGGCCTCTTCACTTGTGCTATTAAAATCAGGTACTTGTGCATTACCGTTGAAAGTTGCAAAAACGGGGGGCCCACTTTTGATACAATCACGTATATCTAAATCCCCTTTTGACTCAGCACAATACTTTTGGAGCCAAGGTGGAACATCGGGCATTGATGTCAATAATGCATTCTGCTGCATTATGACTAAATTTTTTAAATTAGAGCTTAAAGGATTGATATAAATATTTAACTGTTCGGCTTTTGCTTTGACATAATCGTCATCTGCCTGAACAAACTGATCAGCGATTGAGGTCATGACTGGGATAATTTTTCTAAGCGATGCTTTTTGAGATCGACAGATTGGACAGGCAAAAGCGGATGCATCAGATTTAGTTTCTGGATTGCATATTGCACTTTCATTACAATAAGTTAACTCACCACAACCACCATTTGGGCCCAATTTATAAGTATCTACTTTAATATCTTGGGAAATTGCATCCAAAGGATCAGGTAGGGGATTTTTACAAAAAATGTTATCTTTATTCGAGTGGCAATAATATTTTATAGGTACTGGGATTACTTCTGCTACAGTGTCACCATAATCTTTCTTGGCCTGAGCTTGACATACCAAACCCTGAAACAAACCCTGCATGGTTTTATTAAGACCCATCACACCCAAACTAGTATTAGGTTTAGTGGGTGAGCCCGCCATGATGTTATAGTTAATAACCGTATTCCACAGGGTATCAGCCGCTCCAACTCCTTGGAGAATGATCCACATAAAAATCACCTGAATGGCAGAATACCCGGTCGGTAATGGGAAAAGTGCCGCGATCCCAAAGACTGTCCGAAGCGGAACCCAAAGTGAACTCCATTGTTTCCCTAAAAATTCGCCTTCTTGTGCGGTTTTTAATAGGCCCACAATCGTTGTATAAATAACAATACCAGCGCCAAGCGATAAAACAGAGGTATTGAAGACTTTAAATAAAACCCCTAATAATAATGAGGACTGATCTGGCATCAAAATGCCTGGACTGACGATACCAAAAATTTGACCCAAATAGATCATAGATTGATCATTTGGGGCAATTTGAAAAATACTAATCATCGTCCTGACCTATCAGGAGAGTTTGTTTTACCATTTAAGTATTCGTCGAAAGTGCAGCCCAGTTTACGTTGCCGAATTTGAAAGGAAAGAAAATGAAATCGAAAAGCATGCACGAAAAACAAACCAGAGGCAGCTAAGGAAAGCACCAACCCTGCAAGCGATGCATGTTTAATTAACAGATATATGCCATATAACAGTGCCACACAGCCAAATAGCACAAAGACCAAAGCATAAAGTACAAACTGCAGCCATAGACGTTTTAAATCGTCATCAGTAAGCTTAAGACGAGCCATTGCCTGAGAAAAAGTTTCTTTACGGCCTTCCGGTACGGGGGTAAATATGGATTTGGCCATATCAACCGTCGTTTGATGCTGAGATTTCAGAAGGTTGAGACCTAACCAACCGGTTGGATAGAGAAATGTTCGTCGGTTTATTTTAAAAATATTTTTAACATTTTCTTTGAGCGGCATAATAATGTACCTGAGATGCCAGAAATTAAAACTAGCATTGCTAAGCTTCAAAAACAACCTCTGGCTTTGACAGGCTCCCAATTTACTTTTAACATCTGACAAAATGTATTCTACATGGATGGAAAATTTCCATGCCCGCGCTGGATTTGAATGCGTCGCACGAATTCTGGAAAAATTATAGCGATCCGATGATTTATCGGGTGATCGCTTTTATGGAAACGGTAGAAAACTGGACTTTAGATGGTGACCCCGGACTCGAAAAAGCTCTGGAGGAAATGGGCACCTTGCTTGATCAAGTTACACACTTTGATCTGGCAAAAGAAGAATCTTTCGTCACATTATGCGCTCATATCAAAACATCCCGTATTCTCAGAATTCTTCAAGCCATCGATACCATTGAGCCAGGGTCTGCTTCCAAGGTTTTAATGTATGCCGAAGAACACAATACCCCTGAAAATATGTTGGCAGGACTATTATTACGTCGCAATATTACTTTTGAACGTTTGCGCTTGTTGACACGTGTTTTTTCCCCCGAACGATTCACCTTGGTCACCAAGGCGCTGGAGCAAAAGCATGCCTAGATGGATATGGAATGGTTTTTTGCTGACAGGGGTTTTTTGTCTTGTTTCTGCTTCATTTGCACAATTATTTGAGGTACAAAAACCCGCTGAACCGACCAAACCCGGTATTAACAAAATTCCTCCTCTCATTCCGGTTATGTCAAATAGTGATTTTCAAAATAAAGTGGACGCTTTAAGTGATCAAAACCGCAAAGCCATGACTTCAAAAGGGCTCGAAACCATTGAAAAACAACTATCAGCTTTACCTTCAAACCATCCCAATGAGCCGCCGCCCCCGCCTTCCAAGCCAACCGACAAAGACAAAGATATCGCTGAAAAACCGATTCCAGAAGCTAAACCTCAGACGACCGAAGCAGAAACTGATACCAATAATGATCAGGAAAATACCGAAACGACAGAAAATGACTCAGGATCAACTTCCTCTGCAGAGGATAATAATGCACCTTCTATAACCAACCCACCCAACCCCGGGCAGCTTAATATCCAATATTAGTGAGGATTCCCGCATGCGAAAAAGAGCCTGGAAACTATTGACGGGCGTTCTAATGTTATCGTGCGCGTTGGTTTTAATATTGATTCCTGGAACCAATGCTATTGCTGATGAAAGCGAGGGACTTTTAGCTGATATCCGAAAATATGTGTTTTATGTTTCTGAATCAGCAAAAAGTATTGATGATAAACTAACCATGGCTCTGATCTATTTAAATGAATGGCTGATCACGCCCGATGCCAATGATAAAAATGACAAAACAGCAGAACTACAGGCTAATTTCTCTAACTATACGAACACGGCTTTAAATACCACTTCCATCAATAATGAATTACAAAAGGATCTGACCCAGGATTTCCTTGGTAGTAATGTGACGACAGTATCCGCCCCTTACGCCAATGATTTAACCTATCAAACATTACTGGGATTTCCTTTTTTCAACCCAGACCCTCGCAATCAATCTCAAAATCCAAAAATTGATGCCGCTAGAAATTACATTAAAAATACAGCTGGCTTAAATATTCAACACATTCTTCCCCAGGATAACTGGAAAGGAAGTGATGCCGCTAAACAAAAATACCAAAATTTTTATAATACCGTTGCCTCTATTCAAACCTTCAATATTCACGTATTGGGTGAAATTTATTCCGATTATAAAAATGGTGGTGCAGCCTCAGCCCAACAGGCCTCACTCATACAGCAAGCCAGCAACTCAGGCTGGTTTTCAACCATTGCAAGCGAACATATAGGTTTAGTCCTCAGGCAAATTTTAATGTACAACTCTCAATTATTAGTGGTGGCCACACAGATGCTGCAAACTCAAAAAGAAATGTTGGCAGCGCAAGCAATGACTAATTCTCTTTTAGTATTAGGTAATCAATTTAACGAGAACAATCTGCTGGGCCAAGCCACAGGACAAATTGCTCAATAAATTATTTAGACATCATCAATTTGGCAGAACGATCATTTGCCTTACTCCACATTCTGCACTTGTTCGCGCATCTGCTCGATTAATACTTTAAGCTCAACCGAGGCGCGGGTTGTTTCAAGGTCAAAAGACTTTGAGCCTAAGGTATTCGCTTCACGGTTCATTTCCTGCATCAAAAAATCCAAGCGACGACCAACCAGACCGCCTTGGGTCAGTACCCGTCTGACTTCGACAATATGAGCCTCTAAACGCTCAATTTCCTCGGCAACATCACTTTTTTGAGCATAAATGACCATTTCCTGTTCGACACGATTAGATTCTACATTGCCAGGGATGTCGGCAAGACGCGTCATCAAACGCGATCGTTGCTGTTCCTGCAAAAGGGGAAGGTGTTGCTTTAATAGATTTAATTCATTAGTCATAGACTGCAGGCGTTGAAAAAAGTTTTTTTGAATGTCTAGACCTTCACGCTGACGGGTGGCAGTGAATTCAATCAGTGTTTGATCCAATAAGTCGAGCAGCAGTGGTTGCAACTCCGCTAAATCCAATTTTCCACTGGTTTGCAGCACTTCAGGCCAACGTAAAATATCCATAACATTAATAGGAGCGGCCTTATTGGGCAATAGCTGTTCAATTTCTGCAGCACCTTGAATCAAGGCTTTCACCAAGGGAAAATTAATCACACACTGTAGCGCATCTGATTCCTGCGGCTGAAAACGAATCTGGCATTCGACTTTTCCACGTGCAATGTGATTTTTTAAGTGATCACGTAAAGGCATTTCCAGGGCCGCTAAGGTTTCAGGAAGCCGAACAGCGAGTTCGAGATAACGATGATTAACGGAGCGCAACTCACAACTCAAGTTGCCAAGCGGGCTATCGACAGTTTTGCGGGCAAAGGCTGTCATACTGTGCGTCATCGAAACATCCTTAGGTATTAAAAAATTTTAGGGATATTAACAATAGTAAAATCAATCGTCTATTATACAAACCCCTTGATGGAGATCTTTATGCGTTTTGAAAATCGTGAACCAAATGCCCTACGTCCCCTTATTTTCACTCGTCGCTTCAACAAACACGCAGAAGGATCTGTGTTAGTTGAATTCGGAGCCACCCGTGTCTTATGTACTGCCAGCTTACAGCCTGGCGTTCCGCCTTTTCTGAGAGAGTTAAAGCAAGGCTGGTTAACCGCAGAATATGGCATGCTGCCACGCGCCACTCACGAACGAAATGCCAGAGAAGCCGCCCGGGGAAAACAAAGTGGTCGAACCATGGAAATACAACGTTTAATTGGTCGATCCCTTAGAACTTGCGTCGATCTTTCAGCTTTTTCAGATTACACCATTACCATTGATTGTGACGTCCTACAGGCAGATGGTGGAACCCGTACCGCCTCTATTACGGGTGGATGTATTGCCCTGCATGATGCCATTACCGAATTAAAAAAACGGACGAAAGTACGCAGCGAACCTTTTCGTCAGTTGGTGGCTTCGGTCTCTGTGGGCGTTTTCAAAGGGCTTCCTTTAATTGATTTAGATTATTCAGAAGATTCAACCGCTGATACTGACATGAATGTGGTGATGAATGAAGCCGGCGAATTCATAGAGGTACAGGGAACGGCAGAAAAAGGGATGTTCTCACGAGAAAAACTTGACTCCATGTTGGATCTGGCCTCAGGAGGAATCAAACAGTTAATTTCAAAACAGCGTGAAGTGTTGGGGATTTAATGCAGCGGAGTTATGGCAAATCTCACAAGTCAATACAGGGCTTTATCTTTTAAATTTGACTTTTGAAGGCTGAGAGGCAGAAACAGTCTTTGGGGTTTTGCTGCGAAACAATGTCGATAAAACACGGGATAAGGCGTGAGGCGGAGCTGTTCTGTCTTTCGTGAGAGGGGTTGGCAAAACCTGAGTCGTCGTTTTGTTCATTTTCTTCATCGCGCTGAGGAGGCTCAACGGACCTAAGGTTGGGACCATACCCGCCGCGAAATCGGCATTGCGTTGCCGGGCATTAATATTTTGCAAATTTAAATTGAGGGCTTTGATGGCTTCCAAGACAACGAGGCTTGGGGGTCTTCTATTGAGGTCGCAGTAATAAACGACATTACCCTTTCGTTGGATTAAGGAAATTTGATGACTACCGGCAGGATTATACATCAAGACTTCATCTGGATTATTTTTGCTCAACGCTTGAGTAAGCGATTCAATTGTTTGAATTTTTTCTTTTTGCAATTTTCGCATGGCTCATCCTCATCCATTAAGAAAAGTTTATCTCAACTGTCTTAACTTAAGCTTAGTCCCGCCGCATTCAGATCATAATCAACGACCAAAGGCGCGTGGTCCGAAAAATGCGGAACTGGGTGAATAGAAACGGTTTTGATGGCATCCTGCCAAGCTTTAGTCACCACTTGATAATCAATACGCCAGCCAACGTTTTTTGCCCGAGCCTGACCACGTTGAGACCACCATGTGTACTGACCTGCTTCCTGATTGATCTGTCGAAATGCGTCAACAAACCCTAAAGGACCAAATAATTCATCCATGAAGGCACGCTCTTCCGGTAAAAAACCCGAATTTTTTTGATTGCCCCGCCAATTAGCTAAATCAATCTGTCGATGAGCAATGTTCCAATCCCCACAAAGAATATGCGGGACGTCTGTTTTAACTTGAGCATCTAGATGTGATCTAAGGCGCTCTAAAAATTCGAATTTGGTCACTTGACGGTGCGCGCCACTGGTACCAGAGGGTAAATATAATGATGCGATACGAAAAGACCCCAAATCAATTTCAAGATACCGGCCTTCCGTATCGGCAGAGGGCCATCCCAGCCCTTTGATTATATTACGCACTGGATGACGGGTATAAATACCCACACCACTGTAGCCCTTTTTTTCTGCACAGTGGAAATGTGCTGTGTAGCCTTCGGGAAAAAAAACGGGATCAGTCAGATTAATTTCCTGAGCTTTCAATTCCTGCAGACAAACGATATCTGCATTTTGTTGCGCGAGCCAATTAAAGAAGCCTTTCCGTGCAGCAGAGCGAATACCATTTAAGTTAAAGCTAATGACCCGAAATAACATTTTATTGACCTAATAATTGATCTAAAACCAAGCCAGCAGGGCCGGCTATTTTATCTCCCAATTCACGTTCCAACAGGCGTTTGCCGGACTTTTTGAGCTGTTGTTTGGCCAGCGCCTGAAGTAAAACAGCACTGTCAAGACGAACCTTGGGCGCTTCAAATGAGCCTGAGACAATCACAGGAACCGGTAGTCCATATAAATTAGAAACATCATCTGAGAGAGTTGGATCTATTTTATTTAAACGAGCCTGTAATCCATAATTGATTTTGGTGGTCGGTAAGTTGATGGTGCCTTTACCTGCCATGGTAAACTTGGAGGAGAGTAGCATTAGATCAGTATTTGAAACAAGTCCATTTCGAATTAAAGCAGTACCACTCAAGCTGCTAAAAGGCGTAAAGCCCCTCATCGTCGGTGTGGTTTTTTTGCCAGCCAATGCCATAGCAGAATCCAAAAGGTAATCGATGTCTATGCCCCGTAGCGCACCCTCATGAATGTTGAAACGGGCACTGCCATTCAACTGTTGTAAAATCTGGGGCAAGGTTTGCCCGCTGCTGGTCAGCAATAAAGCTAAATTGCCTGCCCCGGAAAGGGATAATTTTGCCTTAGGGTTCAATTCTTTTAGTAAAGGCTCAAGCTGAACCTGATTTAGTCCCAGTTGAGTGGCAAATTGCCAAGGCAGCATCTGAAATTTAGCGATGTTTTTTAAGCTCGCCCTGCCATTGTAAAAATTGAAAGTGGCATTTTGGACATCGAGTTCACCATTTTTAAAATGAAAGGGAAGCACAACGTTTTCTAGTTTTAGATTCGCCATTTTTATATTAGGTGCTTTGAAAGTACCGGTAATGATATTTTTATCAGTGCTGATTAAAAGCGACAATTGTCCGCTGACTTTATCAGCCTGTTGTAAAAAATCATCCTGAAAACCAATCTGGTGAAAAAAACTTTTTAAGTTGAAAGAAGATAGCGTCAAATCACCTGTGGTGGCAGTGTTTGGAAACCGAGCCCAATGCAAATGACCTTTCAACGGCAAATTAGCAAGCATACCCGATAACGACTGCCAATCGACCACCCATTGATCGAGGTCGCCTGATAAAAGACCATTTAACTGAGTGTTGAGGTGTAGTTTATTGATATTTAAATGGGATTTAAGCTTAAAATCACTTAACGTAAATTGTTTGGTATCTTGGTGAATACGGGCTTGTCCATTCAGCGTGATCTTACCTGTTAGGGCTGGATTATTCAGCTGTACATCGAAGGTTAATTGCAATGGAAAAGCTTCATTCAGTGAAGCATTGCTTGCGGTCATTTTAAGGTGATTAATTAAAAGCGTTTTTTTGCTCAGAGGATCCTCCCAGCGCCAGGCTGCATTATTGACCATGACACTGCCCGCCTCTATGCGACCCTGCAACAAAGGCATTAGCCGGACACTCAAGCGCATTTTATCAGCTTCAAGCAAGTATAAAGAATCGGCACCGGGTATATTTTTTAAACCGATATGCCCACTCGTCACTCCTAAAGTAGGAAAAAAAGACCATGCAAGCGGCCCATCGATGACCAGCTCACGCCCTGTCCATTGGTATACTTTTTTGATTAAAAAGGGTTTTAAATGGTTAGCATCCACAAAAAGTGCAAAAGCAATGCCCAAGCCAACTAAAAACAGTAAGATAATTAAGCAGATTTTTAACAGACGGTTTCGGAATCGACGCATACCTGCATTCCTTTCGAGGTCGACAAGCGGAGCGGGTGATGGGAATCGAACCCACGCCAAGAGCTTGGGAAGCTCCTATTCTACCATTGAACTACACCCGCCTGACTGTCGGTGAGTATATGCAATTTATAATGCAGGTCAATCATTATACCAATATCGATCCTATTTTCGTCGCTTAAATGCCCACCACTGCCATCATGATAGGGATAGTCAACAAGGAAAATAAAGTGGTCGTAATAAACAGACTTAATGAACTCGGCCTGCCAAAAAGTGTAGCGACGAACTAAAAGCACTGGATCCTGCGGACGAGCCGCAGGCATACTCTTACCCATAAGTATGGCCACTTTTGC
>JADMIO011529868.1_pt1 | contig 20016 bp, 20 predicted proteins | sample 8958161 | NCBI WGS metagenome assembly JADMIO01 (sample SAMN16585339, study PRJNA669376) | soil metagenome | isolation source: Crop rotation soil | place: USA: Cullars Rotation, Alabama | collected 2011
ACAACTTGTCCACGTGGAATTCTAAGCTTAGGATCCCAATGTGCTGGAAAGGATGGTTGCCCCGGGGTTGATCGCGTTGATTACTCCAATTATTATCGGTTTCGCTTTTGGTCCCGAAGTATTGGGTGGTTTATTGGCAGGTGTAACGGTATCAGGTGTGTTAATGGGTATCTTCCAAAGCAACGCCGGTGGTGCCTGGGATAACGCTAAAAAATCATTTGAAAAAGGTGTTGAGATAAACGGCGAAATGCATTATAAAAAATCAGAGCCGCACAAAGCATCAGTAACAGGTGATACCGTAGGCGATCCGTTTAAAGATACTTCAGGCCCGTCAATGAACATTTTGATCAAATTGATGTCAATAGTATCATTGGTAATCGCACCGCATTTAAATGCCGGCAAAGCTGCTGAAGTGAGTGTGAAGCATGAGCTAAATAAACAACCGGTGGTAACTACCATCCACGTTGTTAAAACAGATAAAAAGATATAATTATCAGATTTTAAATCAAAAAAAAGGAAGCCACAAGGCTTCCTTTTTTGTTTTGTAATTTATTTTTCGCTTGTAAGCTCAACACCGCGTCGTATTGCAGTTTCCAACACATTTATGTTGATGTCTTTTAACGATTTAAACTTAATACAATATCCCGTTACGCTTGCTTTGCCTATTTCTTTGCCAAATGTTTGGGACAGATAGGTTTTATCTTTAATACCAAGTATATAAACGGAGATGCCGGTGGTGTTGGCGCTCAAGCCAATTTGAAAAAATTCCCGCGTCTTACCGTCAGCATATGTTATGGTGTATGATCCATAGCCAATGTTAGGATTGGAAACAGTTTTACCTTCGCTGTTTTTACCATCCTCAAACCACAATTTGCAACCCGTTAAAACCTGAAGTATGTGCCCGTGCAACGCTTGCATATCGCTTTGCTTTGGTTGGGGTTGGCTGTTAATGTAAGCATTGATCTGTTCTTGTACGTCCATATAAAATTGAATGAGGGTATCATCTCAAAGTTCGCGTTAATTTTAATTATACACCAATTTTAAGCTAACACACTAAAATTCTGTAGCCCTTTGTTGCCAAACATTTTTTTGCGAAAATTTAACTATGTTTGAGATAACATTAACTGACTTTTTATTACACATGAAACTATTTATTAAGAAACCTATACAGCAACTGCTTGCTGCTACGGTCGAGTCGGAGAAGACGCTTAAGCGCACCCTCGGGGTAGGCTCGCTGATATCGCTTGGTATTGGTGCAATTATCGGAGCGGGCTTGTTTGTGCGTACTGCTGCTGCGGCAGGCGAACACGCGGGCTCTGCTGTAACCATCTCTTTTGTTATTGCTGCGTTAGGGTGCGCCCTGGCTGGTTTATGCTATGCCGAATTTGCCAGTATGATACCTATTGCCGGTTCGGCGTACACTTACTCATATGCTACTATGGGCGAGTTTATTGCATGGATAATAGGTTGGGATCTTGTATTGGAATACGCACTTGGCGCGGCTACCGTTTCCATAGGCTGGTCTCAGTATTTCAATACGTTTTTAGATACGTTTTTTCACGTTCATATACCTTTTGCGTGGTGCCATTCACCGTTTGAGACATCCATTACTACTACAGGGATGTACGCGGCAGAATATGGTGCCCACGGCATAGTTAACCTGCCGGCTATATTGATCATATTTTTGCTTACGATGTTGCTGATACGCGGAACTGCAGAGTCGGCAGCGGTAAATAACATTATAGTTGTTGTTAAAGTGGCTATTGTGTTAATGATCATCGCCATTGGCTGGGGATATATTAACCCGGCTAACCATACACCGTATATGATCCCTGCTGACGCAGGAAAAGTGGTAGTAAGTACCGGAACCATAGATTACAGCAATGCCTTTAATCACGGGTGGCTCGGGGTGCTACGTGGCGCAAGCGTTGTGTTTTTCGCATTTATAGGTTTTGACGCGGTGTCTACAGCAGCCCAGGAAGCAAAGAATCCGCAGAAGGATATGCCAAAAGGTATTCTTGTATCATTAGTTATTTGCACCGCTTTATACATTTTATTTTCGCATGTACTAACCGGTATAGCGCCTTATAAAGAGTTCCTTATTCAGGGTAAAGAAGCTTCAGTTTCTTATGTAATTAATACGTACATGCATGGTTATGGCTGGCTGGCGCAACTAGTTACGGTGGCTATTCTGGCAGGTTTTTCATCAGTTATATTGGTGATGCTGATGGGCCAAACACGTGTATTTTATACTATGAGCACAGATGGCTTGATACCTAAAGTGTTTTCAACCCTGCACGCTAAATATCGCACACCTTACAAATCGCAATGGTTATTTTTCGGTTTCGTCTCCATTTTTGCAGGCTTCATTCCGGACAGGATAGTTGGTGATATGGTAAGTATCGGAACCTTATTCGCTTTTGTTTTGGTTTGTATAGGCATATTTTTGCTAAGGCGTACTGATCCTAACATTCCTCGTCCGTTTAAAACACCGGCTTACAAGATCATTTGCCCCCTTGGCGCTATCGTTTGTTTAGCCATGATAGCGAGTGAGGGCTGGGAAAACTGGGCACGTTTGTTTGGCTGGCTGGCGATAGGTTTCGTTATTTATTTCGGATATTCCATTAAACGTTCGCACGTGCGCCACGGAAAAGTTGACACCGCTAACGATCCACCGAATCCAAAGTTTATAGAATAATATTTCTCTAAAAAAGGCCCTCGGTTTATCGGGGGCCTTTCTTGTTTGTTACTGTGTATATTTAATTAAAACACATCGTTATGGACTCATTCGCTTTAAATTTTAAAGAGATACTTTCTGTTACCATGATCCTGTTTGCCATAATTGATATTATAGGCTCGGTACCGGTAATTATAGAGATGCGCCAGCGAGCGGGCCATGTAGAATCAGAAAAGGCAAGTGTGGCGGTATTGGTGCTGATGATAGCTTTTTTGCTGGTAGGCGAGAAGATGCTGGATATTATCGGACTGGATGTGGCGTCATTCGCCATTGCAGGTTCGCTGGTAATATTCATCATCGCCATGGAAATGATATTGGGCATACATCTGTTTAAAGCTGATGATAACATGCCATCAACCGTATCGATAGTTCCGCTGGCATTTCCACTGATAGCCGGCGCAGGTACCATGACCACGCTGCTTTCCCTTAAATCCCAATATGCAACACAGAATATAATAGCTGCTATTATTATTAATACCCTGTTTGTTTACCTGGTACTTAAAAACGTTAAATGGCTGGAAAAGCTGCTGGGCAGGGGTGGTATAGAGATACTGCGTAAGGCTTTCGGAGTGATTCTTTTAGCTATAGCGATTAAGTTGTTTAGGAACAACACCGGATTGTAAACGGCGCTTGTAGTAAGAAAATGATTAATGTCATAAAGTTGGTGGGCGCCTGTTTAATTGCTTCATTGATAACGGTGATGTCTTTCAACCCAAGCAATGCACAAAATATAAGCAAGCGCGAGGTGGTGTTGCTTAAAGAATCGCCAAAAATTGATTCTCTTATTTTACGGCTTATTAGTATCCCCGGCGAAGAAAAAGCGGTAAAAGACGACTCGTGTTTCCTGCTTGCCATATATAAGGGCAACGCCCGAAGTTTTGTACAGGGATTACCGGCATTTAACAAACGCACGGAAATATTGAGTCCGGGGAAGTTTCAAAAAGATAAGACTTTAGGGTATTTTGAAATTTATGGACACCTGGTTTTTGTTTACGGCGATGATTTTATGAACAAGTTTTTTGAACGCACTAAATCGAAAAAAACCTTTGTTTTCAGGCAGTCAAAGTCAAGCGAAATAATAGATGTTGTTAGGAACTACATGAGTTGGGCAATTTTTTACAGAGATGAAGTGTTTAACTACGGTATGCATTAGCATTGCTTGCGATGGAGCCAAGAATCAAGAGTCAAGATTTTTATATAAGCTGTTAAAAAAAATTAACTAATCATCAAAACTCCTTCCTTGGGGAAGGGTGCGGTTGACCGTGAGTGGTGGGTAGGGGTTAATAAAGCGGCTAATCCCCTTCCTACACCCTCCCGCTGGCAGGGAATCGCACCAGCCACGGCTTCTTTTTAAATCTTTCGAACGCTTCTGATTTTTATACCTGTCTTGATTCTTGGCTCTTGATTCTTGACTCTACAACCTACTCCGTCCTTAAGCTTTTCACCGGGTTAGCCAGCGCAGCTTTCATCGTCTGCAGTATTATCAATAAAGTGGTTACTATCATCAGCATTAGCATTGATATACCAAATGGCAATGCAATGAGCGCTATTTTATAGGCACAACCATTAAGCCACGTGCTCATCATCCAGTACGCTAAAGGGCACGATACCAGTCCGGCCAAAGCCACAACACCTAGAAAATCTTTCAAAAACAGAGTGATGATACCGCTAATTGATGATCCCAGCACTTTACGTATGCCAATTTCGCGGGTGCGTTTTTGAATACTGAGCGATACAAGGCCTAAGATTCCTAAAAGCACAATTACAATTGCCAAGCCAGTAGCCAGGTACGATGCCTTTTTTAACTGCATTTCAGTTTTGTAGATCTTGGCCAACGCTTCGTCTATAAAGCTGTATTCAAATGGCGCGCCGGGTAACAGCTCGGTCCATTTTGCTTGCAGTGCTGTAAGATTTGCCTGCGTGTTGCCTGGTTTCAGCTTTATTGAAAAATACCTGTACAGGTTATTTTGGTTTACATTCATAAACGTAATGGGCATAACTGCCCCCGTCATAGCGCCGAATTGAAAATCGGCTACCACGCCGCAAATGGTAAAGGTTGGAAAAAATTGCGCGTTAAATTTCTGACCGACGGCATCCTGCGGGGATTTAAAACCCAAGGCCTTCGATTGCGCCTCATTAATCACTACCAATGCAGAGTCTGATTGTACGTAATCAGGTTTAAAAAACTCGCCGGCTTTTAATGGGATATTATAGGTTTTAGCGTAACCATTATCTGTGATCAATAATTGCGAAGAAAAGCCCTGTTCAGCATTCTCGGTAGTTTTATAGGCCTGTAAAGCGCTGCTGTTGTTGCCATCAGGTATCTCCCATGATAATGACACCGATTTTACTTGTGGCAATTGCGATAGCTGATAACGGATGTGTTGCATTTTTTCTACTCCGCGTTTAGACCAGTCGCGCGGGAGTTGAGCGTACACCACATAGTCTTTATCGTATCCCAGATCTTTACCAAAAAACAGATCTATCTGCTTTGAAATAACTATGGCTGCAATTAATGCCACTGCCGCTGTAGTAAACTGAAAGCCTATTAATATTTTTCTGAATAGAACATTGTCTTTAACCTGGTCGCGTTTGCCTTTTAATGAATCAACTGATTTTAGCGATGATAGAATTAAAGCAGGATATAAACCTGCCAATAAGCCTATTAATAGCGCGAAAACGATAAGCCCCAGGTAAAAGAAATAGGGGAAAGACAAAACGCCGGTCATTTCAGTAGATAACAAATCCGCAAAGAAGGATTGGGTTATTACATAAATACCGGGCGATAATATTGTCGCTATGGAAACCATCAATATCGACTCTGTTAAAAACTGACCGATAAGCTGTTTTCTTAATCCGCCTAAAACTTTGCGCACACCCATCTCTTTCATCCGTTGCGATGAGCGGCTGATACAAATATTGATGAAGTTGATAATCGCCATCAGCAAAATAAACACAGCTATGCAGCTTAGCGTAAATAAAGTTTTTTTAACAGTTGGATCTTTACTGTAAAAAGCCTGAAGGTTTGTTAAGTAGGGGCTTAGGTTAGCAGCAATTTGCTCTGGCGCGTTAGCTTTTATAAGGGTTTTCATGGGGCCTTCCAGATCGGCAGGTTTAACTCCCTTTTTTAGTTCCACCAAGCCGGCAATCACCGTATTAGGCCAGCTATCCAGATCTCGACCTAAAAACTTAGCCGCTTCGGCAGGTAAAAAGAAGGTGCTGTTGCTGCGCTCAATTATATCGGTTACCGAGTTTTTACGGTATTTGGCTAATACGCCGGTCACTATAAAGTCGTGCTTGTCGCCTTTAAAACTTTCAATTGTAAGTGTTTGCCCAACGCAACTTGCGGTGCCAAAATATTTGAGCGCTTTTTCTTCTGTTATAACTACCGAAAAGGGATCTTTTAAAGCCGTGGAAGCATCGCCATGCAACAGCTTAAAGCCATACATGTTAATAAAAGAGCTGTCGCCAACCTGTAAGCCTTCGCGAAAGACCTTATTTCCTTTTGCAACGTTTGAGGTAACGCCATCCCAGTGATAATAGTTGGCAACAAGATGGGGGTAGTTTTGCTTTAGGGCGCGCGGTAATCCGGCAAGCGTTAAAAAATCATAACCCATCCCATCTTTTTTCCATTTGCTGCGAATGAGATATTGATTATCAGCGTTTCTTAGCTGGCTGTTAACGGTTGACTCCTGCCATACATAAACGGCGATAATCAATGTAAACGAGATGCCTATGGCAAGGCCAAAAATATTAATGAGCGAGAAAAACTTGTGTTTCCAGATGTTTCGCCAGGCGATGATAAGGTAATTTTGCAGCATAGGGTGTGGGTTAATTATCAACGAAAATAGACCCTAACTTTCAGGAAGTAAAAAGATTAACATTTTTTAACTTATGCCCCTAACCCACTAAAGGGGGATAATGAAATCATTGCAAACTATAGTTCTCCCTTTAGGGGGTTAGGGGGCTTGAGCTCATCCTCGCTATAAACATGGTATCCGCCTTGTGCTCAAATCCCTTTAAAACCTTCATTTCTTCCAGTTTCAGGCCTTTTTCTTCAATTAAGTAATTTACCACATCCTCGTTTTCGGCTTTAAAAGCAGAGCAGGTAATGTAGATAAGCGGTTGGCCGGGTTTAAGATATTTTATAAGGTTAGCCGCTATGGTTTTTTGCAACCGCTGAAAAAACTCAATGGTATGCGTATCAAATTGCGCTATCATTTCCGGGGTACGTCCCCAGGTGCCCGATCCACTACAGGGGGCATCCAGTATGATACCGTCGAAAGTGTAATTGTACAGTTCCTGATCTACATTTTGCATCAGGTCGAGCTGTTTTTTTTGATATTTTAACAAGCCCGCTGCACGGAAACGCTCATCCAGATTAGACAGAATAGACTCCCGAATGTCTGACACAACCAACTTAATAGTAGGCTCCAATCCATGCAGCAGTAGCGATTTACCGCCCGATGCCGCGCAGGCGTCCCACCAGGCTTCCCATTTTTGCGGTTTAAAATAATTGGCAGTTTGTTGGGATGATTTGTCCTGCACCTCATACCAGCGCGGGTTAGATAATACCGTTTCAAGCCTTGTTCCATTGGGCAGCGCAAAACAACCGTTACCCTCGTCCTTAAAGGTTATTGATGCACCGGTAAGTTCAGCTTTTACCAAATGTTCAAAGCCGGTATTTACCCGTATGTACAGGTCGGGCTGTACAAAAAAAGATTGTAAAAATGCTTCGCGGTCAATCCCCTCAGAAAGTACATCGGCCCAGGGGAAAACATCATCCAGGTTAAACGTTGGATATGTTTTTTTTATCAGATCTATTTTGTCTTCAATGTCAAAATTAACGCAGGCGGCCCAATCAGGCTTAAAATGCTGCAGGAAGGAGTTATTTTGGGTATTACATAAAAACTCAGCAACTACAACACGCTCATCGGTAGGTAAGTCACTTAAGGCACGGCCCAAGCGGAAATAGTTATAAACCAAGCGGCCCGCTACACGCCTGTCGGTTGAGCCCATTTGCTTATTTTGCCTGTAAAAGCCGGGTAAAAATTTGCTTAAAGGAGTCTCCGCCGGATATTCATCCACAATGCGCTGAAACGTTTTAAGCTGGTTTATTGCCTTCATTCAACCTTTTTTAATTCAAAATTGACATAGGTAAGCACATCAACATAGGTATTTACCCAACCTGCACCCGCCAGCCCCACAAAACTGAAGTCACTGTGTATGCCGGTAAAATCTGTCTTTTCCAGATCAGGCTTTATGTTGGCCGCACCACTGTTGGCCAATAACCTGCCAAAATACATTCCCTCATCAAATCCCTTAATGGCATATTCAGACGGTTCTATTTTGTATAGCTTTCTGTAGTTGCGCAAAAACTTTACCGTTGCAGAAGCCTTATAGTTTACCCTATCTGAGCTGGTGATATGTGTTTTAAGGCGTTGTAATTGCTCGGCTTTTAAAAACGTAACCTTCTCCCAGTTAGGGTGCCCGAATAGTGTTATAGGATACGCATTACTTAATTCATCAAGCGACTGTAAGGTGATCTGTAAGAATTGCTGATTGGTGGACGGCACAACAACCACATTCTCGGTAGTTGGCGAGAGACGCGGAATAATGGCGCTTAAATCACCTTTAGAAATAACTACATCAGTAAACTGCACTGTTTTTTTTGTCAAGCTGTCTACCGCCTTTTTAAAATAGCCAATGTATTCTTTGTCTGCCGTGAAGCCCGAGTTTAAAATAAATATCCTTTTAGGTTTTACTTTGCGGGTGGCATATTTGGCTGCTGCTATTGCGTGATATTGCAGGGGTGGTGTAACAGTTATCAGGTTTTGATTGCCGATAGACGATGGAGCGGCAGGGGATAAGGGCGAAACAATGGGATTGCGTGCACTTTTTAATACACTTGCAAAAGCCTTCACATCTTCCGGGAAAACCGGGCCAACTATCAGGTCGCTAACGCGGATCTGCGAATTATACGCTAAAGCGTGAGATTGGCTGGTTTGGCCCTGCGTATCAAATACATGCAGTTCATAATTATAGCCAAATGATGTAAGCGAATCCAACGCCATTTTAAACCCTTGATAAAAATCAACGGAAAGATTGGCCTGCTTAAGCCCTTCGTTGGTATAACCGGAGCTTAAATTATTTAAGGCAAAAGGCAATATCAAAGAAATAACGCTGGTTTTGGCCGGTGGCACAACCACGGGTTTTGGCTGTTCTTTTACTACCTCCGGCTTTTTCTCAGTTTCTGTTTTTACTGATGGGGCAGGGGGTTGCACTTTTGGCGAACATGCACCCAGCCCAAGCATCATTAAAAACAACCATAACCATTTATTCCCACTCAATTGTAGCAGGTGGTTTTGAACTGATATCATATACTACCCGGTTAATTCCCTTTACGTTGTTAATTATCTCGTTAGAGATCTTGGCCAACACATCATATGGCAAATGGCACCAATCAGCCGTCATACCATCCAATGACTCTACAGCGCGTAAGCAAACTACGTTCTCGTAAGTACGCTCATCGCCCATAACACCAACAGATTGCACAGGTAAATATATTGTGCCGGCCTGCCAAACTTTATCATAAAGACCAGAAGCACGTAAATTGTTTATATAAATTGCATCAGCCTCCTGTAATATCGCAACTTTTTCAGGCGTAACTTCGCCTAATATTCTGATAGCCAATCCCGGCCCCGGGAAAGGGTGGCGGCCTAAAATATTGGCATCGATATTCAAAGCCTTGCCTACCCGGCGTACTTCGTCTTTAAACAGTGTATTTAAAGGCTCAACAACCTTCAATTTCATAAAATCAGGCAAGCCACCTACGTTATGGTGCGATTTGATGGTTGCTGATGGCCCCTTTACGGATAGTGACTCAATAACATCGGGATAGATGGTGCCTTGTCCCAACCATTTTACATCCTGCACCTCGTGCGCGGCATCATCAAATACCTCAATAAACACGCGGCCTATGGCCTTGCGTTTTTTCTCGGGATCGCTTATGCCGGCTAACGCATCGTAAAAGCGTTGTTTGGCATCGATACCTTTTATATTAAGGCCCATATGCTGGTAAGAATCTAATACCGATTGGTACTCATCCTTGCGCAGTAAGCCGTTATCAACAAATATGCAATGCAGGTTTTTACCGATGGCCTGGTGCAGCAACACTGCCGCAACTGATGAATCAACGCCACCTGATAAACCAAGCACCACCTTATCATCACCTAATTTCGCCCGCAATTCAGCAATGGTGGTTTCTATAAAGGAATCTGAGGTCCAGTCCTGTGCACAGCCGCAAATGTCAACCAAAAAGTTTTCTAAAAGCTGCCTGCCATCTATACTGTGCGTAACCTCGGGGTGAAACTGGATACCATAGGTGTGGGTGCCGCTTATCTGGTAAGCCGCAACGCGTACGCTGTCAGTACTGGCAATAACTTCAAAATTATCTGCAATGCTGGCAATGGTATCGCCGTGCGACATCCATACCTGCGAGCCCGGATAGATCTGTTTAAATAAAGGATTTGCGTTTTCTATATAGTGCAAGTGTGCACGGCCATACTCGCGCGTAATTGATGGTAGTACCTCGCCGCCATTAAAATGCGCTACATACTGCGCTCCGTAACATACTGCCAAAATGGGCAGTTGACCGTGATAGGCGGCAAAATCAAAATGCAACGCATCTTCCTGGCGCACCGAATAGGGGCTGCCCGAAAGGATAATGCCTTTGGTATTGTCGTCAATTTCTGGAATGTGGTTAAACGGGTGTATCTCGCAGTAGATATTGAGTTCTCTGACGCGGCGTGCTATTAGCTGGGTAAACTGAGAGCCGAAGTCAAGAATGAGGATTTTTTCTTGCATGGGCAAAGATAGGATTTTTTGGGGATTTCGGATTTCGGATTTTCGATTTCGGATTTATTTCTTTTTCCTTTCTTGCGCTCGTCTGCGACGAGTGCTTACTATGGTAAAGCGATTGCATCGCGCTTACTGTGTTTAAATTTATAATTCCACTGCGTCGCATTACAAATGCTAAACAGCGTTAAGCACTCGTCGCAGACGAGCGCAAGATTGGATGATGTGTCTAAATAACGATGGGTTTCAAACCCATCGTTATTTAGGGGTGACGGTTTCTGCAATTGCCAATTTTTACTACCTTTGCTACCCATTAAAAAATAAATAAAAAGCTATCATTACACTATGAGCAAAGCGATTATAAAAACTGAAAAAGGCGACATGACAGTTGAGTTTTACGATACTGACGCCCCTAACACAGTGGCTAATTTTAAAAAACTGGCTAAGGAAGGATTTTACAACGGATTATCTTTTCACCGTGTTATACCTAACTTTATGGTACAAGGCGGCTGCCCGTTCTCTAAAGATGCTGCAACTGCTTACCGTGCAGGTAGTGGTGGCCCGGGATATCATATAGATTGCGAGCTTACCGGCGAACTGCAATATCATGATCGTGGTGTGCTTTCAATGGCGCATGCTGGCCGCAATACCGGTGGTTCACAGTTCTTTATTTGCCACAGCCGTAACAACACTGCGCACTTAGACAGAAACCATACTTGTTTTGGTAAGGTTATTGAGAATGTTGACGTGGTTGACGAGATCAGACAGGGTGATAAAATAACCAGTATTGAAATTACAGAAGAATAGTATACCAAGCATATGAATTTACAGGCAATAGTAGCGGTATCGGGCAAGCCGGGATTGTGGAAAGCGTTAGTTCAAAACAAAACCGGGTTTATATTAGAGAGCCTTGACGCGCAAAAAACAAAAATGGTAGCTAATCTTTCAACAGCTAAAATGGCTGCGCTTGATGAGATCACTGTTTTTGGCGAAGATGACGATATTAAGCTTACCGATATTTTTGAGCGCATAAAAAATGCTTCAAACGTTCCGGATGCAAAGGCTGACGGCAATACTTTGAGAAAGTTTTTTAGAGAAGTAGCGCCTGATCATGATGAAGAAAGAGTTTACTCGTCTGATATAAAAAAGATAATTACCTGGTATAATGTACTTAAAGAGCTGCCTTTGTTTAATGAGGAAGCCAAGCAACACGTTGCAGAAGAAGCTGTAGTTGAAGAAACACCTGTAGCTGAAGTTGCTGCCCCAGTGGAAGCGCCTGCTAAAGCCAAGGCTGCCAAAACAGTTAAAGCGGAAGGTGCTGATGCTGAGAAAGCTCCAAAAGCAAAAAAAGCCACTCCAAAGAAATAATAATCTAAAATTGATCATAACAAAAATGCCTCTGATCTGTCGGAGGCATTTTTGTTATGCAGAGGTCTGTAAATTATCAGCAGTCCTGGTGGTGGCAATCTTCGTCAACAAATTCAGGTTCAAAAGTGCTGTGTAAAATGTTAAGGTGTTGCAGGCGGTGGCGCAGATCATGCTTTATGGCATCAAAAGCTTGCAAATTATCCTGAGATATTACTACATGTGCCGTAAGTGCATTTTCTGTAGTGCTTATGGCCCAAACGTGTACGTGATGTATACTGACAACGCTGCTGTTTTTTAGTAGCTCAGCTTTTATCTTTTCCAGTTCTATTTCTCGCGGCACGCCGTCCATCTCTAAGCGCAGGCTGTCTTTAAATAAACTCCAGGTTCCACGTAAAATCACAATGGCAATAATAATGCTTACCAGGCTATCTATCCACCATAAGCGGGTAAGCATTATCAATACACCAGATACAACCACACCTAACGAAACCAGCGCATCCACAGCCATGTGCATATAAGCGCCTTTAATATTAAGATCCTTGTCTTTATCTTTAATAAATAGCCACGCCGTAAAGCCGTTAATGCCAATGCCTACCAGCGCAACCCATGCAACCGTCTCGCCTGATATTGGCTGTGGGTGTATAAAGCGCATAACGGCCTCATAAACGATAACTAAAACGGTAGCAACTAATATAATTGCGTTGAAGAAGGATACCAGTATAGTGGCGCGTTTATAGCCATAAGTATATAATTTACTTGAACTTACTTTGGCCATTTTAAAAGCAAGCAGTGCCAATGCCAGGCTTGCAACGTCACTCAGATTATGCCCGGCATCTGTTAATAAAGAAAGTGAACCGGTAATAAATCCGGCAATTGCCTCTACTACCACAAAAACCGAATTAAGTATAATACCCCAAATAAACGCCTTATTTATATGGTCCAGCTTGGGGGCGTGGTCGTGGTGATGATGCGAATGATCGTGAATCATGGAACTAATTTTCTAATACGCGGTCTCTTACTTTTACCGCCGGATTACCCTGGTAAACGCTAAAAGCGTCCATGTTTTTTGTTGCGACAGACCCGCTTGAAAGTACAGCGTGCGATCCCGCAACAATGCCCTGATTTACTATAGCTTTTGCGCCTATCCAAACGCCATCCTGCAATATGATGTTGCCTGTTATAAGATTAAAAGCTTCCTTTTTATAGTTGTGACTGCCGGTTAACAGCAGCGCACCTTGCGACAAGCATACATTAGAACCTATAGTTACCATTACCAAATTATCAATCCAAACATCTTCGCCTATCCAAACATGGTCACCTACGGTAAGCAGCCATGGGTATTTTATATTAACGCAGGGTTTTATTTCAACACCGGTACCAATTGTTGCTCCAAACAGACGAAGCAAGGCATTTTTAAACCCATAAAAAGGGAATAGACTGCTTTTCAGAACGATGGCATTAACGTAATACCAAAGTACCCTTTTAAGCATAGAGCCACCGGGGTGGTAAGGCGAATTGTTATATGCAGAAAGGTTAGTTTTTTGCATGAGTTCTTCTATCGTCGGCTGTTACCCAAAAATAAAGTGCTATACCTATAATAAGGTATATAATTGAATTAAATATAATGTGATGGTCTATTATATTTTGAGCCCGTCTTCCCCAAAATAAAGCAACAATGGCCATGCGTATAATATTAAGCAATTGAATTACAAACAACCCTGCAATCAAAAAAACTACTTTCTTTTTAAATGCCTTTGGGTAAGCTAATACAAAGGCAGCAAAAAAACTCATTAAACCTAATCCAAGACAGGAGTAAATTAATCGAATGCCTCCGCGACCGGCCACTAAGATCTCGTATTCGTTCATAATAGTGGCATAGCCTGCACAACGCAGCAGGAATGAAGTAGATACGAGCAACAAATGCCGAAGCACCCTTATGTAATTAAAATTATTGGCAATAAAGTCATTGTAATTTTGTGATTGCGGGCTGGTAACGCTAAAAAAGCCAATGTTAAAATAATAGAATACAACAAACAGCGTAATAAAAACTATCGCAAACTTTATCGGCTTACTTTTTAACATCGCGCTGCTGTTTAAGTAGTTCGTCTATTTTTATATCCACAACCAGCCTAAACCAAAAGCTCTGCAGAAAATGATAAATAATTCCGGTGCATCCATCTAAAAAGCCAAGCTGAAATATCATTCGTTGAGTTAAATACAGCATAGGCCGCATATATCTGGGTAATTTCCACCAAAGCTGCTTACGCCAGGCCGTGCGCTCGTCGGGCGTGCCGGATAGGCGTGGCTTAACTGTTTGCTCACGTAAAGACTGCATACGCTCAACCTCTTCATGCGCTACCAGATCGCTATAACGGTTATGTTTATCCAGCCAAAAACTTATGTTATTCTCTTTAAAGTTCTCTTCTAAAATAAGGCCATCTTTCCAGATCACGGTATTTCCGGGTACCACAAAGCGATGGTCCATGTGCTCATTCAGATCGGAATAACCAACGCCGTACCTAAACATTTTGAGTTGGTAAAAAGGATAATACCCGCCATGTTTTATCCATTGCCCTTTAAAAACGTATTTTCTGTTAAAGTATATACCATCAACTTTATCATAATCATCGCTTTTGAAGCTCAGTAGTTTTTGCTTCAGTGTTTCGCTAACAGTTTGGTCAGCGTCAAGACAAATAACCCATGGCGTTTGTATCGGAAAATTCTTTAACGCATAATCCCATTGCTTAGGGTGATTCTCAAAAGGATGATGAAGAATTTGTGCTCCGAATTTCTTCCCTATTTCAATCGTCGCATCGGTGCTACCCGAATCCAAAATAAACAAAGGCGCGTTAAGATCTCCAACAGAAGCCAGTAACCTCGGCAAGTGAATTTCCTCGTTAAAAGTTAAAAAAATGAATGAGTACGGCGTATTCATTTTTTGATTTATTGTTGACTGTGTTTTATAATATCCTCATACATGTTCAGGTACCGCTTAATAAGCACCTCCTCATCAAAGTCCCTCCGAATAATCAAAGGGCCGCTGATCCGAATAGCATCAAGTTGAACCTTCTGGTTGGCGGAAATGTCGTTCAGCCTGTCAGCGACAGACTGAAAGTTAGTCTGACATAGCCAACCAAGTTGATTGCTTGCTACATAATCGGCAAGCCCGACCGATTCACTAATTAACACTGCTGTACCTACGCTTAAGCTCTCAATAACAACATTCGCGAAATTCTCATTATGCGAGGGTAAAACTAATAACTGATGTTCACGTAAAATATCGAATTTATTTTCTCCCGCAAAACCGGCCCATGTGATATGTTCGTCCGTCGCATTATCGATGGTCAATTTTTTTAAGTGCGCTACATAATCTTTCTCGCCATCACCGGCAATAGTCAAGTGATAGGGAACTGTCAGCAACGGTAGCGCATTGAGCAAGATATCGAGTCCTTTTTTTTCGTCAAGCCTTGATAAATACAAAATACGAAAAACCGATGCGGTAATAGGTGGACCACCCGGTTGGTCTTCATCCAGTTTAACAAAATTAGGCAGGGTGAATATTTTTTTGGGTTTTAGTAAGTTGGCTGTATGTTGGGCTTCGGGGCCTGAGGTGGCATGTATATAACTGTTAGTTAACAGCCATTTACCAATAGATTTATGCAGCGCCATTTTAACGAACGTACTGCCATTGTCAAAAGAATAATCGCTAAGCGTTCCGCGTGGAGAAACTACCAGCGGGACGCGGCGTACAACTGCGATAAAGGCGGAAAGCACCGAAACCAGATTCCACCAGGCGTGAATATGAACCACATCAAAATAGCGTGCATGTTTCCATACCCTCATCAAAAGCGCAGGGGAGAAATGGGTGTGATCTTTTGTTATCCTTTTGAAATAACGAACAGCGACACCGTCTACAAATACTTTACTGTTGGTATCAACTGCAAGTTCTTTTTCACCATTTGCGGTGGTGGTAAATACTGCTATTTCATGGTCCGCCGCCGCGAGTTGCTCACTCAGCTTAGCTACAGACATAATAGGCCCGCCATATAAATAAGCAGGTTTGTAAGAGGCGCTGATCTGTAATATCTTCAAACTTCTCTTAAAATGTTATATGTTCTCAAAATTTTATGAATAATGAGCATTGTTAAATAGCTCCAGAAAACATTGTTCAGTAAGAATTCAAAACTTAGTCCCCGCCAGAAAATTTGGAACAGCCCGGAGAATACAAGTGCCGTTCCCAACACATAACCTCCGAATAAATATTCAGCTTTTTGTGAAATTAATTGGGCTGCGGCGCCATAAATAAATAGCGAGAGGAAAACTCCGATGCCGCCGCCTGACAAATAGCCATCTACAATATAAGCCGGTTTTGCTGATACGGAGGAACCTCTTCGCACCACGCCGGCATTATAAACCCTTTCCATTACCAGGTCTTCAGTTATCGCTTTTGATGGCCAGAATATACGTGGTATAATTGCGATTACGGATTGTTCTACCAGATCCAAATTATAATAAGGAACATATTCAGGTGTGGAAGAAACAAAGTTAGTAAACATATCTATTTCACTTAAACGGTAAACCGCAAAGTTCCAAAGACCTTGATCTTCTTCTGTTGACTCTTCCAGTGCGGCGTCCAAAGCGATCTTATATGCATCATCCGCGTCTACGCCTTCACTCCAGGCAGTGGCCCTGAAAGCGCTGTTATATTTAGGCAAATAAATAAAAAGCAACAAAAGGGCGGGTAAGAAAGTTAAAGTTACTGCTCTTTTGTAACTGGGATATAAAAAAATGCCCAAAACCAATACGCTTATGATAATAGGTTCCTTAAAACCGGAAGTAAGTGCCTGGTAAAAGTTGGAAACATATAAAAAGGAACACAATGCCGTATTCCAAACTTTTTTAAGGGGTATGGCAAAAGCAAGTGCTAGTGTACCTGCAATAAAACTCAGCGACACCAATTGAACGGAAAACTGAGAAAATCCAGGCAGTTTCAGCAACAATACTGAAGCCGGAAGGCACGCCACCGCGATGATTAATAAGATGCTAGCTAATTTATTGTTGTCAATGGTATATTTACGTTTAACAGGATAGCGCATAAAAATCAGCAGTCCTGTCATAAAGGCGGCATGCCCTAAAACATAATAACGCTGGCATTGTGCAGCCAGGTCCATGTGGTCCTTGTCAATACCTTCCGAATAATTACTTGGCGCGATGTAATTTATGCCTAGCAGATTTAGGTAATAAAATATAGAAGTACAGGACATGTAACCAATAAAAATTATCTGTACTAAAAATACCGGGCGCATTATTTGCTCTCCAACCGGGCGGTCTGTTGGTAATTTCTTGATCCAACCAGTGTAGCAAACAAAAAACAAAAAAAACGACCCCAGCCATGCGATAAAGTAAGACACCGTCGGGTCACTTTTAAAGATGGTGGAAAGGATAAAAGGCAGATATAACAGAAAATATCTTTCCAGTGGTTTAGCGTTCTCTGTCATTATTATAGGCAATTATAGTACTGACCTGATTTTCAAAACTCCATTCCTGCACAATCTTTTTTGATTGTGCACCCATTAAAGCTAAACCCTCTTTCTTTTTTCCGATCAACACGCTTAATTTTTCTGATAGATCAGAGACGGAGCCCGCTGTATACACATACCCATTTACGCCGGATTTCACAAGATCAACAGCACAACCGACCTTATCAGATACCAAAACCGCCCGACCTGCCGCCATTGCTTCATTCACCGCAAGCCCCCAGCTTTCGCCCGGACCTGTTGATGGCAAACAAAATATATCGCAAAGCTGATATATCGCCGGCATAGTGGTTTGATTCTGGAAATCCATAAAGTGAATATTAGGGTAGCCGGCCGCTTGTTGTTGTAAGGGTAAGCGTAAAACACCATCGCCAACTATTACCAAATGGCAGCCAGGCGAAGCTAACTTAATAAACGCAGTTAATAATGATCCGGGCGCTTTTTTTTCTTCCAGTTTGCCGGCAAAAAGCACAATCAAATCATCAGGGCCGATACCCAGTTCTTGCCTTAATACGCTCTGTTCTTCTGCGTGCGAAATGCCAAATCGTTTATTATCAACCGCATGAGGCGCAAATAAAAGCTGCCGGCTTAGCACTCCATACTTTTCAAAATAGCGTTTATTGTTGGTGCCGGTATATAGTGCAAAGGATATGTGACGGTAGACCCATTTTAGAAAAACCGAGCGCAATAAATTTTTAATTCCAGGTCGTTCATCCAGCAACGTCGAGTCGCCCCTGAACAATAGCGGAACCTTATTATTAAAGTGCCGTATTGCCGCTAAATGCCCCTTGTATGCCCAGCCATATATTAAAATTGAATCGGGCTCCCAGCTATTGATCTGCGCTATCAGATCAGGATTTACTATGCCGTAAAAATGATGCGATCCGCGATCTGCAGCTGTGTTTTTTACCCACTGATAAGGATAGCCTTCCAGCAGATCTATGTCCCATTTAATAACCTGACCAAAACCCGGATCATGTTTAGATACAGAACTGTATCCCCAGGTATAGAGTACCATGAGATCAATTTTTTGAGCCAACAGTTTAAATACAGGGGCGTAATATTGTATTGGGTGGGTTGTAATAACAGCCAAACGCATTTATAATGTTTCTCCCATCATTTTTACTGGTTTTGCAGTGTTTATTCTTTCCTTAATAAAGTTTACATCGCGGCAATAAATGGTATTATAGTCGCCGTGTGTGGGTTTCGGCGTTAGCTCGCGGGTAAAGGGATCATAATGATAGGGCAGAAATTGATTGGTCAGCAACAACTCATGAATTTTTTGCTCGTCAAAACCATAACGCCCGCCACTACCGTTCAGTTCAATAATAACGGCCTTTAATACCGCAGAACTTAACGTGTTGCGCATGCCCGCCAACACCTCGGTTTCAAAACCCTCAACATCCACTTTTATTAACGTCAGGTATTTCAAATTGGTAAGACTGTCGACAGTGACCATGGGCACAAGCACGTTGTTCTGCGCGGGGCTTTCATTACCTGCCAACACATGGTTGGTCGTGTCCTGATCTGACGTAAATGTAACCATTCCCTGGCCTGCACCCACAGCAGCGTTCACTAACTCTACAAGTTCATCAATCCTGTTCAAACTAACGTTTCGGGACAAAACATCGAAGGTTTTTTTAACCGGCTCCACGGCTATACTATTTGCATTACACCAACCGGAGGCCAGGAGTGTGTAGGACCCTACATTTGCGCCGAGATCAACAAACAGGTCGCCCTTGCGGAGGAAGTGCAGTAGAAAGAGCATATCATTAAACTCATGAAAGCCCGTATAAATATTACCGGTTATACCGGTTAAACCTTTAGTCGCGTAAAACTTAACCGGGCCTACAAATGGTTTAACGATGTAATTCGACGACGAAGTTGTAGTCTGTATCTGCCACCATATCCATCTGGAAAAAGACCGGATAAGATGCTTCCCAGCGAGAGGGTGATTCCATATGAAACCAAAGGTTCTTTTAAACGCGTTCATATCACCTTATTAAAAAGACTGCATAGCTCCAAAGTTGTCTCTTCGGCGGTGTATTTTTTGACAACATTCTTATGGCTCAGAACAGGGCTAATATCATCATTGATCATGGCCTTTAAAAAATCGATGATCTGTTGTTGGTCAATATTATCATAATCATAAACGTTTGATACACCATATTCTTTCAAAACCTTAATAGCCGGACTTTTTTTGTTAAAAATGCCCAGTACCGGTTTATTAATTAGTAATTGCTGATAAATTTTTGAGGGTGTATAGCTTGCATCGTCCGATCCGGGAATAAATATACCGTCGGCTGTTTTTAAGGTGCTCAGCGCATGATAATAGCCTATCCGATCGGTAATTTCCGTAACCATACCTTCTAAACCAAATTCCCGGGCTATCGGTGTAATAGTAGCAATACCTAAACCTGCAGGCGCGTAGCTCGTTCCAATAAAATAGAGCCTCAATTTTTTTGAAAGATCCGGATCGGCAGCTAAAGCGGTTTTCACCGAACTGAAAAGGGGTTT
>JADMIO011411915.1_pt1 | contig 20012 bp, 20 predicted proteins | sample 8958161 | NCBI WGS metagenome assembly JADMIO01 (sample SAMN16585339, study PRJNA669376) | soil metagenome | isolation source: Crop rotation soil | place: USA: Cullars Rotation, Alabama | collected 2011
ATGTCAACAACTTCCCGGCGAACACAGGGTTCGTGCGGGTCCTGTTCTCCGGCAGCGGCTACACGCTGACCGGCAATCCGATCTCGCTGCTCGACAACGTCAACGCGCTCCCCGGCGCCGGCAGCAACCGCTTCGACATCGACGCCAAGATCGTCGCCGGGCAGTCCAGCTCCTGGGGCTTCATCTCCAACGGCGCGGCCCGCCTGAATGTTCACGGCGATGTTGACAATGCCGGAAATTTGCTGACGTTCTCCGGCACCGGCATCACGCGCATCTTCGGCGACATCTCCGGCTCCGGCGGCATACGCAAGTTCGGCGCGGGCGACGTCTTCCTCCTTGGCGGCAATTCCTACACCGGTGCCACCACTCTCTCCGAGGGCAATCTCTACCTCAACAACACCAACCCGGCCGGCACCCCCGGTGCGGTCATTGCCACGGGCGGCGTACTCCGCGGCACGGGGAGCGTCGGCGACGTCTCGATCGGAAACACCGCCAAGTTCATTCCCGGCGAAACCGCCTTCAGCACGACGATCATGAGCACCGGCGCCCTCACGTTCGCTGCCGGCGGTGCGCTGTACCTGAACCTCAACGGTGAGACGGCGGGCGAGCAGTACGATCAGATTGACGTCATGGGCGCCGTCACGATCGATCCGGCCGCGACGCTGTCGCTGACGCTGGGGGGTAACGCGGGGGTGGGCGACGCGTTCACAATCATCGCCAACGACGGCAACGATCCGGTCACTGGAACATTCGCCGACCTGCCCGAGGGCGGGAGAGTCAGTTCCGGCGGCGTGACGTTCGAGATCAGCTACATCGGCGGCGACGGCAATGACGTCGTCATCACCGCGGTCGTCGCGAACAATCCGCCGGTCAACAGCGTTCCAAACGCTCAGACGACTCCGCAGGACACGCCGCTGGTCTTCTCTGCCGCGAACCACAACGCGATCAGCATCGGCGACCCGGACGCGGCCGGCGCCGCGGTCCAGGTGATGCTCGAGGTCGACTCCGGCGCGCTGACGCTCGGCGGGACCACGGGGTTGACGTTCGACGATGGCGACGGCGACTCCGACGCGTCGATGACCTTCACCGGCACGGTCGCCGACATCAACGCCGCCCTGGAAGGCCTGACGTACACACCGGATCTGGCGTTCGCGGGCGACGTCGTCCTGACGATCACGACCGACGACCTGGGTAACACCGGTCCCGGCGGCGCCCAGACCGACAGCGACACCGTCGAGATCATCGTGCTCGATAACAGCGGCATCGCGCCGGTCGCCGGCGACGTGACCGCGACGCGCGACATCGGCCAGACCGCCACGATCGACGCCCTGGCGTCTGCCTCCGATCCGCTCAGCCGCCCGCTGACGCTCAGCATCGACCAGGACCCCACCGGCGGCACCGCCACGGTGGAGGATGCCGGCACGCCGGATGATCCATCCGACGACTTCATCACCTACACGGCCAACCCCGGCTACAACGGCGACGACAGCTTCACCTACCGCGTCAGCACCGACGTCGGCTCCACCGCGACCGCGACGGTCACCGTTACCACGGAAGCAGGCGTGGCGATCGACCAGGACCCGGACGATCCGTCAAAGACCGCGCTCTTTATCATCGGCACCGATGCCAGCGAGCAGATCAAGGTCGCGAAGAAGAAGACGCAGATCCGCGTCCTGATCAACAAGGTGCAGCAGAATGACCTCTTCGCCATGCCGACCGGCGGCCTGGTCGTCATCGCCAAGGGCGGCGACGACAAGGTGGCCGCGGGCCCGCTGAAGAACCTGCCGCAGCGCCTTTACGGCGGCGACGGCAACGACACGCTCCCCGGCGGCAAGGCGGCCGACGTGATCATCGGCGGAGCGGGCATCGACAAGATCAAGGGCGGCGGCGGCAACGACTTCATCTCCGCTGGCGACGGCGCCGACAACATGAGCGGCGCGGCCGGCGACGACGTGATCGCCTCCGGCGGCGGCGCGATCACCGCCTACACCGCACCCAACGCCCAAGCCATCCGCGACCTGATGAACGCCTGGGCGGCCGGCACCGACTACGCCGCGAAAGTGACCGCGATCACGGTCACCGGCGTCGGCGACGGCATGACGACGCTGGGCGCATCGACCCTGTCGGACGACGTCGATCTGGACAAGATCACCGGCTCCAGCGGCAACGACGTCTTCTTCGTCAACACGGCCGGCGGCACGATCGTCGACAAGCTGAAGAAGACGACGACCGAGACAGCGGTGGACTTTTAGGCGTGAATGTTGGACCGGGTCTCGTAGAATGCCGCCGTTCCTCACGGAGGCAGTCTGAGTTCCGCATCAACTATCCGCTCTGCCGTCACCGTCAGTCTCGTCCCCGAGGCCCGCGGCGGTCCATTCGTCTTTTGGGATGACCTTCCGGCCGCGTGCGCGATGGCGGCGAAGCTGGGCTTCGACGCGGTCGAGGTGTTTGCGCCGTCAGGCGATGCCTTGAAGACGGGCGAGCTTCGCACGCTGCTTGGTGATCATGGCTTGAAGCTCGCCGCCGCCGGCACGGGGGCGGGGTGGGTGAAGCACAAGCTCCGGCTCACCGATCCCAGCGCTGCACACCGCGCCCGGGCGATCGATTTCGTGAAGGGGATCATCGACCTCGCCGGCCCGCTGGGGGCATCGGCTATCGTGGGGTCGATGCAGGGGCGGTGGGGGGACGACGTGTCGCGCGAGGCCTGCCTCGGTTATCTCGGCGAGGCGATCGCGGCGCTCGGTGCGCACGCGAAGCAGTACGGCGTTCCACTGATCTACGAGACGCTCAACCGGTACGAGACCAACCTGCTGACGACGATCGCCGACGGCGTTGCGTTTGTCCGCTCATTCGGGGGCGCCGGCGCTAACGTGAAACTCCTGGCCGACCTCTTCCACATGAACATCGAGGAGCAGAGTGTGCCGGAGGCGCTCCGCGCCGGCGGGGCGCTGATCGGCCACGTTCACCTCGCCGACTCTAACCGCCGCCCGGCCGGTTGCGGGCATACCGAGTTCGGCGCGGTCGCCGCGGCGCTGCGTGAGATCGGCTACGCAGGCTATGTCTCGGCAGAGTGCCTCCCCTGGCCCGGTCCGGACGAAGCGGCGCGGCTGACGATTCAGGCAGTTCGTCGGTTCTTCTGAGTTGATCAACCGCGGAGACGCGGAGAACGCGGAGCAGAGAATCCCATTGGACCGCTGATGAACGCGGATGAACCAGATAGGAGAGGATGGATCAGCATCTGCGTTTAGTTGCGTTCATCTGTGGTTGGATCTCTTCGCCTCCGCGCCCTCCGCGTCTCCGCGGTTCACCCTTTCCCGAGAATTCAAATGCTTCGCCATACCCTCCTCCACCCGAAGATCCTCGAAATCCTCGCCCGCGCCGGGCATCACGCCAAGGTGCTGATCGCCGACGGCAACTACCCGGCCTCCAGCGCGATCGGTCCGAATGCCGAGTTGGTCAGCCTTCAGCTCATGCCCGGGTTGCCGACGGTGAACCAGGTGCTCCAGGCGTTACTCAGCGCCAAGAGCTTCGAGGCCGCCAACACCATGGGCTACGAAACGACCGGCCCCTACGCCCTGACGGAGGACCCGCCCGTCTGGGCCGACTTCCGCAAGACCATCGACGCTTCGCGCCTGCCGTTGGCGCTCAAGCTCGAGCCGATCGAGAAGTGGAAGTTCTACGAGGTCGTAGCGACCAACGACCACGTCCTGACGATCCAGACGGCCGACCAGCAGCGGTTCGCTAACCTGCTGCTGACGGTGGGAGTTCGTATGGATTGACGTTTGTCATCGTCGGAGAGCAGCGATGCCGCGTGATGCAAGCGAGCTTGTCGCAGTGTTTGAGGACGGGAGTGATTCAATCTGGGCGGAAGAGCTGCGCCAGGCACCGGAAACCGTTTGGGAGGCAATCCGGACGCTGGCGGGTCGACCGCTGACGGAGAAACAAATCGGACTCTTGGCGGCGGGACCGCTTGAAGATTTACTGGCAGACCACGGCGAAACCTTCATCGACCGTGTGGAACGCGAGGCACGAGTTTATCCGAAGTTCCGGCACTTGCTTGGAGGCGTCTGGCCCAGCTCGATCAAGTCGCACGTGTGGGATCGCGTCGTAAGGATCCGCGGCGTCGCCTGGTGAAAGTTGCCGGCTCGCGCCGGTGCATTACGATCAGCCGAGATGAAACGGACCACCAACCTACCCGACGACCCGCCGCCGCTGGTCACCAGCGCCTCGGCCTCCCGCCCCGATCCCCGGGCTGCCGGCTTTCCCGGCGTGGCGGCGAAGCTGTCGCTCTGCGCGGGGCTCTTCTCCTTCCTTCTCGGCAACCACGCCGCGACGGCGAAGGTCCGGCTGTCGCAGGGGGCGATGCAGGGGGTGTTCCTGACCTGCATCCTCCTGATCGTGGCAGGGCTGGCGCTCGCGCTCTGGGCGATGTTCGTGAACCGCAAGCGGAAGCGGCCGGGGGTGGCGGGGTTTGCCTTAGCGGGGCTTCTGGTGAACGGTCTGCTGGTCTTGCTGCTCGCGTACACCTTCATCAGCGCGCGGCTGGGCGGCGGTCGGTAAGGGTCTTGACCCACCCACGACGCGCCGGCCTGAGCCAGGCCCTTGCCGCCACTGTCTGAGCAACACTGGCTAATCCTTTTTACGAACATTATGATTGACGCCTTAACGCGCCGGGGTATTGTGCAGCGCGGCGCGCGAGTCGTTTTCCCCTTTCGTAGAGGCGCCGCGCCCCTTACCCTCGCGCGTCATGAGAGTTGGCATCGGATCGGCCCGCCAGGCGCTCGCCTGGCTGGGTCTGCACGGAAACCTGGTGATCGTTGCCGTGCTGGTCATCGTGGCGGCGACATGGGGGTTCGTCGCGCTGACGGATGAGGTGCTGGAGGGAGACACCCAGCGGTTCGACGACTGGGCGATCCGGGCGCTGCGCGAGCCGAATGACCTCGCGACCCCGATCGGTCCTCCGTGGCTTCACGAGGTCGGGCGCGACATGACGGCGCTGGGCGGCGTGGCGGTGATGACGCTGGTAACCCTCTTCGTCGCGGGCTACCTGGGGATGGTCCGCAAGTATCACGCGATGTGGCTCATTCTCATCGCCAGCTTCGGCGGACTGATGCTCAGCGGCGCCTTGAAACACCTGGTCGACCGGCCCCGGCCGCAGCTTGTGCCGCACCTGTCGCAGGTCTATACGTCGAGCTTTCCCAGCGGTCACTCGATGATGTCGGCGGTCGTTTACCTGACGCTGGGAAGCCTGCTGGCCCGGCTCGTCCCGTCGCGGCCGGTGAAGGTGTACTGCATGTTCGTCGCGATGGTGCTGACGTTTATGGTGGGGATCAGTCGGGTCTACATGGGGGTCCACTACCCCACCGACGTTTTGGCGGGGTGGACGGGCGGATTGGTGTGGGCCTTGCTCGTCTGGCTCGCCGCCCGGGCGCTCCAGCGGCGCGGCAAGGTGGAGAAGGACGTGGAAGGGGATGACGGACTGAAGGGCTTCGAACCGGTGGAGGTAAAGTCGTGAATCGTTGTGCTTCCGGATCCGGTGCTCCGCTGCGCTGCGCATCCGGCTTGGATGGCGCGATGAGGTCGTTAGTCGTGATAACGCCGCCGCGACGAACGAACCCACGGAGTGGGAGACGCGCACCGGCGCCAAACGAAGCCATTGTGCAAACGGGGCGGCGCGAAGCTCGGTCGGGACACCAAGGGGGGCGTGCGTCGCTTTTACAAACGAAGCCAAAATAGAAATGCGCGCAGACGGTTCTCTGCTCGATAGTTATGCCCGCATCGGTCCTCTTCTTGGCGGCGCCGAGCGAAGCCAATGGCGCCAAACGAAGCCAATGGCGCCAAACGAAGCCAATGGCGCCAAACGAAGCCAACGGCGCGAAACGAAGCCAATGGCGCGAAACGAAGCCAATGGCGCGAAACGAAGTCAATGGCGCGAAACGAAGTCAATGGCGCGAAACGAAGCCAATGGCGCGAAACGAAGCCAATGGCGCGAAACGAAGCATTGGAATGTGTGGCGCCGGCATGCGCGCTCCGGCGCAATACAAAGCCAATGGGTATCCGGGTAACACCGCGGACGAGTCGACGGCGCGAAACGAAGCCACCGATCACTTCCCGGCGAGCTTCTTCGCGATCTCCGTGACGTGCCGGCCCTGGAAGCGTGCGATCGTGAGCTCGTTGGCAGTGGGCTGGCGATCGCCCTTGGAGCCGGCGATCGTGCTGGCGCCGTAGGGGGTGCCGCCGGTGATCTCGTCCATGTTGGTCAGCTCCGTGCAGGAGTAGGGAACGCCAACGACGACCATGCCGTGGTGGAAGAACTCGGTGTGGATGCTGCGAAGGGTTGTCTCCTGTCCGCCGTGCTGCGTGCCGGTGGAGGTGAACGCGCTGGCAACCTTCCCGACCAGGGCGCCCTTGGCCCAGAGCTGCCCGGTGGTGTCGAGGAAGGCCTGCATCTGGGCGACGATGTTCCCATAGCGCGTGGGCGCGCCGAAGATAATCGCGTCGGCGCTTGGGAGGTCGGCCGCCTTGGCGATGGGGATGTGTGCGAGCACCTTTCTGGCCTCGGTGGCGCCCATCTTGGCGATGACCTCCTCGCTGAGGAGCTCGGGGACCTGGTGAATCGTGACGTTCGCGCCGTCCACCTCCCGCGCGCCGTGTGCGATCTCCTGGGCGAGGCGATAGACGTGGCCGTAGAGGCTGTAGAAGACAATCTGGACGTTGACGGGCATGAAAGACCTCGTGAATGAATCTGAACGCGGCGATGGTAAGCGCGCGTTCGCGAAACTCACAACGGGGGATCGAGGCAGAGAACGCGATGGCGCGAAGGCGCGAAGGAAAACGCGAAGAAGAAAAGATAAGTGTTGATCAATCTTCGCGTGACCATTGCGCCTTAGTGTTCTCCGTTGACCGTGCGTTGGGGCAGAATGCGTGTTGCGTTATACTCGCTGCGATCCCCGACAAAACGTCTCTCAACCGGAGCGAACCCGACATGTCCCAACCCGCGCCGTCACACTCCTCTTCCGGGGGGATCGAGTCCACGTTGGTGGAAAACCGCGTTTTCCCACCGCCGCCGGCGTTTGCCGCCCAGGCTCGGATCAACTCCATGGCGGAATACCAACGGCTCTACCAAGAGTCGATTGACGATCCGGAAGCCTTCTTCGGCCGGGTGGCGGGCGATCTGCACTGGTTCAAGAAGTGGGACCGCGTGCTGGACTGGAAGCCGCCGCACGCGAAGTGGTTTGTCGCGGGGAAGCTCAACGCCAGCTACAACTGCCTCGACCACCAGATCGAGCAGGGGCGCGGCGACAAGGCCGCCATCCTGTGGGAGGGTGAGCCCGAAAGCGGCCGGCCGGGCAGCGGGGGGTCGGTGCATCGGATCACGTACCGGCAACTGCGCGATGACGTCTGCCGCTTCGCCAACGGGCTCAAGAGCCTCGGGGTGAGGAAGGGCGACCGCGTCACGATCTACATGCCGATGGTGCCCGAGGCCGTCATCGCGATGCTCGCCTGCGCGCGGCTGGGCGCGCCGCACTCGGTCATCTTCGGCGGCTTCAGCAGCCAGGCGATCTCCGACCGCGTCGAGGACGCCCAGAGCAACATCATCATCACGGCCGACGGGGGGTTCCGGCGCGGGCAGGTCGTGGCGCTGAAGGCGAACGTGGATGCCGCTCTGGAGAAGACGAGCCGGGTGAAGAAGGTCGTCGTGTTGCAGCGAGTCGGCGCGCCCAATGTCGAGGGCGTGGCGAAGCCGAACATCACCATGGTCGAAGGTCGCGACGTCTGGTGGCACGAACTGGTCCGCGACCAGTCCACCGACTGCCCGGCCGAGCCGGTGGACGCCGAGGACACGCTCTTCGTCCTTTACACCTCGGGCTCTACCGGCAAGCCCAAGGGCATCCAGCACACCACCGGCGGCTACCTGCTCGGCGTGCAACTGACGACCAAGTATGTCTTCGACCTGAAGGAGAACGACCTCTACTGGTGCACGGCCGACGTCGGGTGGGTCACGGGGCACAGCTATATCGTCTACGGCCCACTCGCCAACGGCGCGACGGTGCTGATGTACGAAGGCGCGCCGAACTTTCCCGACTTCGGCCGGCTCTGGAGCATCATCGAGCGACACGGCGTGACGATCTTTTACACCGCGCCGACAGCGATCCGCGCTTTCATGCGGGCGGGGCGCGAGTTCGTCGACAAGCACAACCTCTCCACGCTGCGCCTGCTCGGTACCGTCGGCGAGCCGATCAACCCCGAGGCCTGGATGTGGTATCACGAGGTCGTCGGCGGCGGGCGCTGCCCGATCGTCGACACGTGGTGGCAGACCGAAACCGGCGGCATCATGATCACGCCGCTCCCCGGCGTCACCCCCACCAAGCCCGGCACCGCGACGCTCCCGTTCTTCGGAGTCGACGCGGCGATCGTCGACCGTGAGGGCAACGAACTCCCCAACGGGCAGGGCGGCCTGCTCGTGATCCGCAAGCCCTGGCCGAGCATGTTGCGGGGGATCTTCAACGACCCGGACCGGTACGTGAAGCAGTACTGGACCGACGTCCCCGGCTTCTACTTCACCGGCGACGGCGCGAGGCGGGATGCCGACGGCTACTTCTGGATCATGGGTCGAGTGGATGACGTGATCAACGTCAGCGGGCACCGCCTCGGCACGATGGAAATCGAGTCGAGCCTCGTCGCCCACGAGGCCGTCGCCGAGGCGGCTGTCGTTGGGATCCCGCACGAGATGAAAGGGCAGGGCATCGCCTGCTTCGTCACGCTCGAGGCGAACCGCAAGCCGACGGAGGAGCTGAAGAAGGAGCTGATCCAGTGGGTGAGAAAACAGATCGGCGCCCTCGCCCAGCCCGACCAGATCCGGTTCTCAGAGAGCTTGCCAAAAACTCGCAGTGGCAAAATTATGCGGAGGCTGTTGAAGGAGCTGGCCACCAGCGGCGAGGTGAAGGGCGACACGACCACGCTGGAGGACTTTACGGTGATCGCGAAGCTGAAGGAGAAGGACGAAGGGTGAGGGAATGTAAACGTCAAACGGCAGCCGCCTGTACGTTTACGTCTTTACGTTTTATGTCTCATTAACGGTCGCAGGGCCTGCCGTCCTTTGGCGTCCCGTCCGCAGCGCGTTTAGACTACGTCCAATGGACCGCTACAAGACCATCCTGCTCTTCGGCGCCCCGGGCAGCGGCAAGGGGACGCAGGGAAAGATCATCGGCACGATCCCCGGCTTCACGCACAGCTCGACCGGCGACATCTTCCGCTCGCTCGACCTGGCCAGCCCGGTCGGGCGCAAGTTCCAGGAGTATGCCGGGCGCGGGCAGCTCGTGCCGGACGAGTTCACGATCGACTTGTGGAAGCAGTACGTGAAGGGGCTGGAGTACATCAACCAGTTCCACCCCGAGACCGAGTTCCTGGTCCTCGACGGGCTGCCGCGCAACCTTACGCAGCAGGCGCTGCTTTCCGACGTGCTGGAGGTGCGGGCGATCATCTACCTGCGGGCGACCAAGGAGAAGATGATCGAGCGGCTGCGCCGCCGCGCGCTGAAGGAAAACCGCATCGACGACGCCAGTGACGAGGTGATCAAGAAGCGGCTGGAGGTTTTCGAGAAGGAGACGCGCCCGGTCCTGGACAAGTTCCCGCCGGAGATCGTCAAGCGGATCGACGCGACCAAGTCGCAGATCCGCATCCTCAACGAGATCATCGACATCCTGGTCCCGCTGAAGGAAACGCTCGACGGCGAGAGCGGGGTGGAGCAGATGCGGCCGTTTTAAGGATCAGGAGTCAGGGATCGGGCGTCAGGGGTCAATAAAGGAGGGCCGACGGAACACCGTCGGCCCTCGATTCACTGATTCCTGACCCCTGTCTCCTGACGCCTGCCGCTCACGCCCGGCTCATGTACTCGCCCGTTTCCGTGCTGATCCGGAGCGTCTCGCCGGTCAGGATGAACCCGGGGACGCGGGTCTTCAGGCCCGTCTCCAGCGTCGCTTCCTTGAGCTGGTTGGTGGCCGTCGCGCCCTTGATGGCGGGCATGGTCTCGGTCACGACCAGGTCGACCACCTTTGGCAGGTCATAGGTTACGATCTTCCCCTCGTGGTAGTGGGCGGTGAGGGGGGTGTTGGGCTTCAGGTAGAGGATGTCGTCGCCGAAGATCTCCTTCGAGATCGTCTGCTGGTCGTAGGTCTCCAGGTCCATCAGGACGTGCCCATCGTTGTCGGAGTAGAGGTACTCGACGTTGCGGGCATCGAGGTTGGTGGTCTCGATGTCGTCGGTGGCGCCGACGCGCTTGTCCTGGATGGTGCCCTTGAGGACGTCGCGCAGCTTGAACTGCACCTTGGCCCGGAGGTTGCCGGGGGTGTTGTGGTCGGCGTTGGTGACGACGTACAGCTTGCCGTCGATCTTGACGGCCTGACCCTTACGGATGTCGCTTGCTCGCATGTGCTTGTAGTTCCTGCTTTATTCTTGCTGAATCCGCTCCCACGGGTGCGGGCGCGGCCTATCCCATTTCATACGGCCGGAACCGCACGCGGGGTCGGAGAATTTAGCGATGTGGGCGGGGGGCGTCAAAGGGACGGGTCAATTGGGCTCGTCCGGCGGGCGAAAGGCCAGGCGTGCCCGATTGGCGTCGGGGTAGATCTGGAAGACCTGCTCCAGCCTCAGCAGGCGCAGCAGGGAGACGACGTTCGAATGGATGCTCGCCAGCTTCACGTCGCCCCCCTGCTTGGCGAGACGGCGGTGCAGCCGCATGAGGAGGGCCACGCCATAGCTGCTGACGAAATCGAGCTTTGAGCAGTCAACGATGACCTTCCGGATGCCGCCCGCGATCAATTGTTCGAGCTGGGTGATGAATTGCTCGGCCGTGTCGGAATTGAGCCCGCCGTCGGCGGTGAGGATCAGGACGTCGCGGTCGGTCTCGTGATAATAGAACTCCACGGTTGGTCCTTTCGCCCGCCCCGAGCCGGAATGATACGGCACCCGCCGCCTGCCTCCTATGGGGAGGCGTCAGCTCTTGAGCAAGCCGGCGATAGCTTCGCTTCGTCCCAGCGCGATCAGCCGGTCGTGCGGGTGGATTGCAGACGAACTCTCCGGCGGGAGCAGGAGCTGTCCGTTCGCCCGGCGGATCGCGACGACCGTTACGCCGCGCGAGCGGAAGTCGGTATGGTCAAGCGTCTGCCCGGCGTAGGGCGCGCCCGGTGCGACCTCGATCTCGGCCAGGTCCAGCTCCAGCCCCTTGCTCTGGAAGATCTGAATGAGCTGGTCGAGGTTGGGGCTGAGCATGAGCTGCGCGACCTTCGATGCCCCGGTCTCGTGCAGCCCGACGATCTTGGTCGCGCCCGCCTTCTGCAGCTTCGGCACGCTCTGCTCGTCGCCGGCGCGGGCGATGATCTGGAGCTTGGGCGCCAGCAATCTCGCGGAGAGGACCAGGTAGACATTCTCCGCGTCCTCCCCCAGCACGGCCGCCAGCCCACGCGCATGGGCGATGCCGGCGGATGTCAGCGTCTCGTCGTCGGTCGCGTCGCCGAGCAGCCAGGGCCAGCCCCGCTCTCGCGCGCCCGCGACCCGGTCGTCGCTGCGGTCGATGACAACGAATGGCACGCCCTGCTCCGCGAGCCTGGAGCAGACCGATCGCCCCATCCGGCCGAAGCCGCAGATGATGAAGTGGCCGCGCATCGAGTGGAGCGTCGAGTCCATCCGTCGTCTCTCCCACCACCCCGCCAGCCCCGCGCGATACGCCATCTCGCCGAGCGAGAAGAGGCTGTACGTGAAGACGCCCAGCCCGAGCACGAGGTAGCACATCACAAACACGCGCCCCGCCCGCGGCAGGGGCGTGGGGATCTCGCCGTAGCCCACCGTCGTGATCGTCGTGACTGCCATGTAAAGCGCGTCGAACGGCTCACGCTTCCCAAACGCCCAGAACCCCGCCATGCCGACCAGCGGCAGGGCGGCGAGCATCACGATGATCCGAAGGACGCGACTCATGCCCGGTGCGCGCAAAACAGCGCCGAAGCGCGCCGGCGCGGCACGAACATAACGCCGCGGTGGAGGGACGTCACGCAAGAGCCGCACAAAGAATTGCTGGAGTCCGCGACTCTGCTCCTGGTGCAGGCATCTCGCTCATCTCGCCCGCGTCCGCATTGCGGGTGGGCACGCAGGCGAGGCGCAGAGACAAGGTTGTCACGAGAAGAAAGGCACCTCTGCCGAACGCGGTAATGCCGTTTGCGGTTACGCGTACCGCTTCACGATGATGGTGTCGTTCTGTCCGCCGAAGCCGAAGCTGTTGCTCATGGCGACGTCGACCTTCGCCTTGCGAGCCTTATTTGGGACGTAGTCAAGGTCGCACTCGGGGTCGGGGATCTCAAGATTCATTGTCGGCGGCAGGACGTTGTCGCGGATCGCCAATACGCAGGTGATCAGCTCCACCGCGCCGGCGGCCGCGATCAGGTGGCCCATCATGCTCTTGATGCTGCTGACGGGAACCTGCTTGGCCCGGTCGCCGAAGATCTGCTTGATCGCGGTCGTCTCGTTGCCGTCGTTTTCGCGCGTGCCGGTGCCGTGGGCGTTGATGTATTGAACATCAGCAGGCTGAAGATTGGCATCCGCGAGGGCTTCCTGCATGGCGACGACGGCGCCCATTCCTTCGGGGTCCTGGTCGGTGATGCGGAACGCATCCGCGGTCGATCCATAGCCCACGACCTCGGCAAGGATCGTCGCGCCGCGCTTTTGTGCATGCTCAAGGGTTTCGAGGATGACCATCCCCGCGCCCTCGCCGAGGACAAACCCGCCGCGCTTCATGTCGAATGGCCGGCTGGCGCGGACGGGGTTCATCTCGCCGATTGACTCCTGGAGCTTCGCATCCTCGCAGAGGGCGGTCAGGCGGTTGAAGCCGGTGACGCCGAACGGGTGAATCATCGAGTGCGCGCCGCCGCCGATCATCACGTCAGCGTCGCCGCGGCGGAGGATCTCGGTGGCCTCGCCGATCGCCTGCGTGCTGGCGGCGCACGCCGTCAGGCAGTTCATGGCCGGGCCGCGGGCGCCGGTCAGCAGCGCCATGTGCGACAGAGGCATGTTCGGCTCCTGCTCCAACTCGCGCACGACATTCATTTTCTCCATCGCGAGCTGGGCCCACTTCACGAAGTCGAGCGAGTTCTGCTCCGGTTGCCATGCAGTCACTGCGGCAGAAGTAAACGCGTCGAAGTCGAGCGAGCCTTCACCGGAGCCGAGGTAGATCCCCACGCGGTCCAGATCCAGCTTCGCCCCCTCCAGCCCGGCCGCCTTCCACGCCTGCGCGCAGGCCGCGAGGGCGAACTGCGTGTTGCGCCCGACGCCCTCGTGCTGGAGCAGGTCGTCGACGTGCTTGGAGAGATGAAAGTCCTTCACCTCGGCGCTGATCGTGGTTGGGAAGGTCGAGGCGTCAAAGATTGACGTGCGCGCGATGCCGCTCTCGCCGTTGAGCAGCCGCTTCCAGACCCCCTCGATGTCATGGCCCATCGGGGTGATCCAGCCGATTCCGGTGATGACGACTCGGTTCATATTGCAGCTCAGCTTCAGGCTTCCTTCGCGATCAGCTTCCGGATCTTGGGGACCAGTTTCGCGGGGACAGCAATCCATGTCGTCTCAGCGGCCGAGGGCGCCGTAGCGATCTCGACGGCAGCGTCCTCGTCAGACTGGTTATCGTAAAACTCTATGATCTGACGGACCTTTTTCGCGTTCAGGCCCGGCGGATAGATATTGGGGTCTTTCTTCATTGTCCTCGCCGCCTTCTGCGACGTTTGTATGCCTTCAGTGCGTTCCCACGGAGGTCGAATGCAGTGATAACGAGTATCTCGTCGTCCTCTTCGCGATAGATCACCTTCAGGTATCTCCCGGCGCTTGTCTGTCCCAACGCCATCAATGATCCGCGGTTTGCATGCAGCAAGAGCCCGGGGTGCTCGATGACACTGATGACTTCTTCCTCGCGGACGCCATGATTGTATATGTGCGGCAGCTCTGTGTCGGCGTCGAGGAGAAACCGGATCTGCATAAGGCCTGTGTGTTTTCTAAACCTTCCTAAATACCAGCGCCGCGTTCTGGCCGCCCAAGCTATAGACACTGCTCACGCTCACGTTCACCTTCGCATCTCGCGGCTCGGGCTTCACGTTCAGCTTCTTCCCGTCGATCACCTTCCGAGTGTTCAGCGCCGCCGGGATCTTGTCGTGGTGGAGGGCCAGCACCGCCGCCGCCGCGTCGACGCCGCTGCCGGCGGCCATGTTGCCGGTCTGAGCCTTGATGGGGGAGAGGGCGACGCGCTCCAGGCCGGCGCCGAAGACGTTGTGCAGGCCGGCCAACTCGGCACGATCGTGGGTCGGGATGCCCAGGCCCGTCGGGACGAGCAGGTCGACCGCGTTGGGCGGCAGGTTGGCGTCGGCCAGGGCCTTGCTGATCGCCTTGCCATAGCTGTGGCCCGTCGGTTCGGGCTGGGTCACGCTGTGCGTGTCCTGGCTGGCGCCGAAGCCGACCAGCTCGGCGTACATCTTCGCGCCGCGCGCCTTGGCGTGCTCGTATTCCTCGAGGATGAACAGTCCTCCGCCCTCGGCTGCGGCCGTGCCGTCGGCGTCGGCGTCGAAGGGGCGGACGGCGGTCTGGGGCGTGTCGTTGTGCGTGGTCGTCAGGCGCTTCAGCAGCAGTTGCCGCATGAAGTTCATCGGAACGACCTTGGTCTCCGCGCCGCCGCAGATCGCCAGGTCGGCCGCGCCGCGCTGGACGGTGCGGAAGGCTTCGCCGATCGCAAGGTGAGAAGAGGCGTCGGCGCAGGTGATGGTGTTCGAGGGGCCTTTCAGCTCATGAACGATCGTCACGTGGCACGCCAGCATGTTCGGCAAGTATTTCAGCAGCCAGAGCGGCGTGAGCTGGCTCATCCCCTCCTTGCCCCATTTCTTTAGATCGACCGCGTTCCCCTCTCGGGCGGCGGCCATCGCGGTTGTCAGTTCGTTGAGGTCAACGCTGATCAGCCCCGCGCCGATGTTGCACCCGAAGCGCCGGCTGTCGAAGGTGGGCTTATCCGTGTACGCCTTGGATTGCAGGCCGGAATCTTTGAACGCGTCGTCCGCGGCGATCACAGCGAGCTCGATGTCGCGGGCCATGACCTTGGTGGCCTTGCGGTAGCTCTTGGGGACGAAGTCGCCGATCTTGTAGGGTGGGACTTCGCCGGCGATCTGCGCGGGGAAGCCGGACGGGTCATAGGCGGCGATGCGCCGCACCCCGACCTGGCCGGCAAGGAGATTGTCCCAGAACGCCTTGGCGCCGATGCCGATCGGGGAGGTGACGCCGATGCCGGTGATGACGACTCGTCGCATAGGGTAAAGCGTAAAACGTAAAGACGTAAAACGTAAGACGTGGGCGGAAACGCTCCCTTACGTTTTACGTCTTTACGTTTTACGTGCTGAGTTAGATTGCCACCGTCGAGTCGGTGCGGAAGTTCTTCACGAGCGTCGTGAACTGCTCCGTAAACACGAAGTTGTGCTCCGGGAACTTCAGCCCGGCCATGTTCTGATCGATGTGGCTGAACATCAGCTCGATGTCGGCCACGGGTCGGGGCGTGCTGTCGGTGCTGGTCGTCACGGTGACCGCTCCGCTGATGCTCGCGCCGGATTCGGAAAGCTGCTCGATCCTGGCATTGTAGGCGATCGTGTCGCCGGGACGGACCAGGCGGTGGAACGTTGCTTTGCTCACCTTTGCCAGGATCACTTTCTCCTTAAAGTCCCGCGCCTCACCCACCAGGATCCCCGCGGTCTGGGCCATGCCTTCGACGATCAGGCTGTGCGGCACGATCGGGAAGGCAGGGTAGAGGTCGTGCAGGTGCTCCTCCGCCAGCGAGACGTTCTTGATCGCCGTCGCACTGGTGCGCGGGGTGAACTCAGTGAACTTGTCGATCCAGATCCAACGCATTGGAGGAGGTCAGTTGGCAGTGGTCAGTTGCAGGGAGTCGTTCGTGAGCCGAGTCACTGCACAACTGAGCCCCAACGACTGACTACTGACGCCGCGTTTACGCGGCCTTCAGCTTGTTCTCCACGAAGTTCACGATCGCATCCACCGTGAACAGGCGGCTCATCTTTTCAATTTCGGTGCCGGGGGCGAAGGCGCTCAGGTCGCTGTGGGGCATCTGCTTCTTCAGCAGCGCCACGCCGGCGGCCGTGATCTTGCCGTCCTGCACCAGCTCGGCGTCGTTGGCCATCCCCTCGGGCATCATCTCGCCCTTCTGGATTTTGATGCCGAACGCCTTTTCGAGGCGGAAGCTGATGTCGAGGAAGTCGATCGACTCGGCCCCGAGGTCATCCTTGATGACGGCCGTGGGGGTCACCTCGTCCTCGTCGACCCCCAAGGCGTCGACCAGGACCGCCTGAACCTTTTCGAAGATCTGTTCACGGGAAAGTGCCATTGTCTCTTCTTCCTGTCAGTGGTCAGTAGTCAGCAGTCAATTGTCAGTTGCGAGGGGGATTGGGTTGCCGAGCAGCCTCCTGCCGCAACTGACAACCGACCACTAACAACTGACATCTCCCTGTGCATTCAGGATCATCCACCGCTGCCGGTTGTGCGCCGTGAGCCGGGCATCCAGTTCCGCCAGCCCCGGCTGTTTGTCGCCGAGGTTGAAGTAGGCGATCTCGATCCGAGCCTGAACCGCAACGTCAGTCCCGACGTAACCCGTTGCCTTGAAAGAGGCTCCGGCTTCCGTTTCATTATTCAACTCGACGTCGACCTTAAGGAACGCGCCGGGGGCGACGAAAGTGCCGTACTTCACATTCCGGGCTTCCTTCAGGACCGCCATCGACTTGGCGAACTTCGTCCGGTGGTGCAACAACCAGCCGGCCGCCTGCGTCAGGGCTTCCAGCATCATGACGCCGGGGAGCACCGGAAAAGTCGGGAAATGGTCCTGTAAATACTCTTCGGCCAAGCTGACGTGCTTGGTCGCAACAATTCGGGCGTCCGATAAGCTTTCGATTTTGTCGAGGAGATTGAACTTCACGCGACGTCACCCACGTCCCGGCATCCCTGCCCAGCCCCCAATCCGTCGGTTTTTATCGGTCGTGGGGGGGCATTTCAAGCAGCGGCAAACGGGGATTCCATTGGGAGGTAGTTGGAATGTGCTGGGACAGTGCGTCCTAAGCTTCGGTTAAATCCCTATCCCGGATTGACCGGGATGGACCTGACCGGCTAGCGTTACGGGTCAAACGCCGGGAGGCGAACGAATCGCCGGCCGGACGGGTTTTGAGTTTCATGTCTTCCAACCGAAGGAGGTTCGCATGCGTCGTCCGATCTCTCTGGCCGCTCTGGCGGTCCTGTTTGTCGCCCTGACGGGCGCCGCCTCGCTGGCGGAAGAGAAGAAAGCCACCGGCTACGGTGACATCAACATCAAGGACCTGAAGGCGGCGATCGAGGCGAAGAACGTCACGATCATCGACGTCAACGGAACCGAGTCGTACAAGGACGGGCACATCCCCGGCGCCATCAACTTCGAAGACGTCAAGGACAGCTTTGCCAAGGCTCTCCCGAAAGACAAGAACGCCCTGGTCGTCGCCTACTGCGGCGGCCCGCAATGCATGGCCTACAAGGCGGCCGCTGAGAAGGCGGTGGCGATGGGCTACACCAACGTCAAGCACCTCCCCGACGGCATCAGCGGCTGGAAGACCGCCGGCGAGAAGACCGAGAAGGCGGGTTAAGATCTCGCTCTTACGAAGTGATCGAAGACGCGAGGGACCTCGGCTCGGCCGGGGTCCCTCGTGTGCTTGAGGCGTGCGGAAGACGGTGCGTGGCTGTTCTCGACTCAGCACTCATCACTCAACATCCATCACTTACCATTCACCGTCGTCTCGTACTTCACCCCCTCCGGTACCGGCAGAGGCGTTGCCACAGTGGTCCCACTCTCTCCCGCGGTCTTGCTCGTGGCGTCGACTGCGACGAAGGCGGTGAACGACGACATCAGCCCGTACTCCAGCGCCACCTGCCGAACCGCCTGCGGCAGCTCGATGTTGGGGTCGTAGATCGAACGCTCCGCCAGGTCGGCGATCGCCTGCCGCGCCCAGATCGCCGGCAGGGCGGCCGTCTGGGCGCTGTTCGCGGATGCCTGTGTGGGGTTCACTGGGATCTCGATCGTCCGCGTCTGCCCGCCGACCTTGCCAGTCACCTTCACGGTCGTCGCCTTGTCCGCGCCGCCCGTCACCTTGCCTGTGAGGATCACCGGTCGTCCGACGAACAGGTCCGGCAGCTCGCGCGGCAGCACCTGCTTCACCTGCAACCCGCCCCAGTCGATCTGGATGTCCGTCAGCGCCGGATGGGTCACCCTCTCGAAGTACTCCAACATCACCTGCTCGCCGCTGTCATTGTTGCCCAGGTACGCCACCGCGCCGCGTCCCATCTTCGCCATCGCGTCGAGCAGGTAGCGGTTCGTGCTCGAGCCGACGCCAAAACTGAACACCCGGCTCTGCCCCAGCACCCCGTGCAGCGCGCCGAGGATCTCCGCCTCGTTACCGATGTACCCATCCGTCAAGAACGCCACGTAGCGTGGCCGGCTCTCGTCCACCTGCGGGGTGAGCGAGGCTTTCATCCCCTCGACCATCATCGTTCCGCCGCCGGCATGGGTCTGCTCCATGAACCGCAGCGCCCGCGCGACGTTCTCCTTCGTCGCCGACACGGGCTTCGGCGCCATCGCGCTGGCGTCGCTGGCAAACGTGATCACCTGCAGCGTGTCGTCCGGGCGCATGTGCTGCAGCGCGTAGCGCATGGCGGCCTTGCTCTGCTCCAGCGGCTTGCCCTCCATTGAACCGGAAACGTCGAGCGTGAAGAACATCTCCACCGGGCTGCGCGGCAGGTCCTCCATCCCTTTGGGGGGCATGAGCATCAGCGTGAGATAACTCTGCCCCTTCGCGTCTTTCGCGACGACGATCCCGCCCTTTACCTCGTCGCCCGCCACCTTGTAGCGGAGAACGAAGTCCCTGTTCGGAATTGCGTCGGCCGGGTCCAGCTCGATGTGGGTGATGCCGCCGCCTTCGCCGCGCTTGAGGCGCACCTGGTGGTTTCTGCTATCAACGCTCTCGACGCGCACACCCGGCGACATTTCCACCGCCAGCGAGATGTCGTGCCCGCTCCGCTCGCCGGGCTTCAGATACTGCACCTCCGTCTTCTGCCCCGACGCGCCTGAGTTGCTGCCCCGTGCCACGGCCCCGATTCCCTCCGTGCTCCCCGGTGGGTTGAACCGCGGGCCGACCACCATCGGGAACGCGAACTCGTACCACCCGTCACTGTAGACCAGCGTGTTGAAATACCGGATCGACACGTCGATCGACTTGCCCGGCTCGATGTTCGCCACCTTCTGGGTGAAGACATTCGGCCGCTCCTGTGTCAGCAGCGAGGCGACGTGCCCGTGCGACTTCGCCTCGGCGTAAAGCTGCTCGGCTTCCTGCCGCTCGCGGATGATCCCGCGGATCTTTCGGGTTCCTACCGTCATCACGAACTCACTCACGGCCGCGTTGCTTGGGAGGGGGAAAACGTAGGCCGCCTCGATCTTGCTGCCGAACGGATTGTGAAACTGCTGCGTGACGTCCACCGTCGCGATGTACCCGGCCAGGCTCGCCTTCACGTCCGTGTGCTTCAGCGGAACGGGAACAAGCTGCTTCGACTTCGGATCCTCCGTCATCAAAGCGCCGCTCCCCGGCACGTCGGCCGGGCGGGCGTTGTCGGTGGTGCTGGCCTTCTGAATGATCCAGAGCTCTTCGTCGGGGGAGGGCAGGGATTGGAGCGGGAGAAGGGAGCTTAGCACCGGGCGCGCCGGTAGACTCTTGTCGATTTTCTGCGCAAAAGCGCCCCACTTGGGGCGAGTCGTAGGCTTGTCATTGGGAATGTCGGGCCAATCCACCGGGTATCGCAAGATGTCGTCGTAAGGTGCCGCCGCGGGGCCGCCTCGGCTGGCGCCCGAATCCAGCGAAAAAGTCGGCGCGTCGGCAAAGTCGGGCACCTCCACCGAGACGTCTTCAACGGGCGCCGGAATT
>JADMIO011482855.1_pt1 | contig 20012 bp, 12 predicted proteins | sample 8958161 | NCBI WGS metagenome assembly JADMIO01 (sample SAMN16585339, study PRJNA669376) | soil metagenome | isolation source: Crop rotation soil | place: USA: Cullars Rotation, Alabama | collected 2011
GCGCCTTTCAGGTTTTGCCTTCTTCATAATAACACCTTCCACACTGTTGTATTCAATCAGGTTTACAAAGGCGGGTACTTTCTGGCACCATTCAACCAAATGTTTTGCATCCTCAATGGTATCATTAAACTGGTCGAACAGGATATATTCAAACGTTAGCTTGTTGCCTGTTTTATCGTAGAAATAGCGCAGCGCTTCCATCACCGTTTCAAGGTTGTTGCTGCGGTTGATGTCCATAATTACATCGCGCTTTTCGTTGGTAGCTGCGTGCATGGATAGTGCGAGGTTGAATTTCATACCCTCGTCTGTTAACCGCGTTATGCCTTTTGCAACGCCCGAGGTTGAAACCGTAATACGCTTTTGCGCCATGTTCAATCCTTCGGGCGAGGTGATAATTTTTATGCTGCGCATAACCTCAGTATAATTCAGCAGCGGTTCGCCCATACCCATGTAAACAATATTGGTGAGCGGATTCCCCGAACCTTCAACAGCGCGCTTGTTGAGCAGCACCACCTGGTCATAAATTTCCCCTGCATCAAGGTTGCGCTCGCGCTTTAAAAAACCGGTTGCACAAAAATTACAGCTCAATGAGCAGCCCACCTGGCTTGATACGCAGGCGGTGTTACGCTCATCATCGGGTATCATTACCCCTTCTACCAGCAGGTTATCAAAAAGGCGCATGCCTATTTTAACGGTGCCGTCCTTACTTTTCTGTACTATGTTTTCGTTAACGGGGTGTATGGCGTATTCTTCCTGCAGTTTGAGGCGCAGGTCCTTCGAAAGGTTGGTCATTTCATCAAACGAGCGCGCAGACTTTTGCCAAAGCCATTCATATACCTGTTTGGCGCGGAACTTTTGCAGCCCGGCCTTTTCAAACCCGGCAGTTAGCTCTTCCAATGAAAACTTCCTGATGTCTTTCATAAATGCTTGTGGCAAAAATAGGTGATTGAACCACTATAAAAACAAAAGGGCTTTGAATTGTTCAAAGCCCTTTTAATATGATGAAGGGTTACTACTACTTAGGAGCAGTTACCGGGTTAACCGGTGCAGCAGGAACTGACTGTGGAGTTTGGCCTGCGTTAGGGTCGTTAACCACACCTTGAATTTTCAATGTTTCGTTTGCGTTCTTAGCGTTTGAAGAAACGGTTACAGTTTTAGTAAACTGGCCTACGCGGTTAATGTCGTAGTGAACTTTAATAGTGCCTTGTTTGCCGGGCAGGATTGGCTCAGTAGGGCAGGTAGGAACCGTGCAACCGCAAGAACCATGGCAACCTGAAATAATAAGAGGTGATTTACCTACGTTGGTAAATTTGAATTCGCGGCCGGCGTTTGTTTCGTCACCTTTAGTTACAGTACCGTAATCAATAGTAGTGCTTTCCCATTTGAACTCAGGGGCGTTAGGGTCTTGTGCAGGGGCAGTTACCTGCGGAGCTGTACCTTGCGCGAAAGTAAACAGGGTAGCACCCGCTAAGCTTAACATCAGAAATAACTTTTTCATTGTCTGTTTTTTTATTGTTTAAAATTGGGTTCTGGATAACAGGTTAGCAAATGTAATGCCTTTTTTGGCTTTTAAAACCCGGCTACTGCTCATGTTTAACGTTTTTTGACAGCCAAAACCGGTCAACTTCTACCACAAAACGCATTTGAATTAACAATTATAGCTCGGTGGCATTACTGATTATTTAAAACGGCGCATTTTAAATGCAGTTGCCATTTTACATCTTTTTTAGAGTTTGCATCCCACAGCGGTTCAAGTTTAGGCATCAGTATTTCAATCGGGTCGCGCTTATTTTTTTGAACGTAATTGTCATACGCCGACCAACTCCTTATATAATTGAGGAATTGCTCGCGGGTCCAGTGCATTTCACAAAAAAAGTCCGGCGTTTTGATTTGTTCAAACGGAAATGGGAGCGTAGTGTATTTGTTGCGTACATACCAACGGCCGTCGGGCCAGTAGTCGTACAACAAATCATAGCTGAACCATTCAGTAAGCTCATCAAATTTTTCATTTACTATAGGGCTTGAGTAGGTCCACACGGCCAGCACTCCTTTTTGTTTGGCTACGCGTTGGGCTTCAGCATAAAATTTATCAAGGTTAAACCAGTGGGCGGCAGTAGCAACCGTAATCAAATCGGCAGAGTGCGCTTGCAGCCCGCTTGCCTCGGCTTCGGTTACCCGGTATTCAACATGTTCATGAGCTATGCCGTTTTTAATCTGCTTTTCGCTGCCATCGGTGGCTATCACCTTTTTAAAATGAGCAGCTAATGATATGGAGGCTTGCCCGTTGCCTGCGCCACAGTCCCAACACAAATCATTACCGGGTGCCAGGGAGGTCAGGTAGTCAAAAAGCGCATGGGGGTAAGTGGGCCTTGCCAGCAGATAAATATCCGATTGGCGCGAAAAGTGGTCTTTAAAGCTCATTCGGGGCTCGTTTTAGTGAAATACCATGGTTTTCAGGCTGCTATAGTGATTAAAATCATTAGTTTTTTCAGCATTTGAAGTGTATTTAACAGCGAAAAATATGCAGGTTAAAGTGGATGGAAACTTTTGGACTTTATTTTGTTTCCAAACCCAACATAGTTTACATTTGCGCCCGCTTTATGAAAGACGAGCACCAGCTGAAAAATCTGCTTGTTAGCAGCCGCAACATGTTTATGAAGTATGGCCTTAAAAGCCTTACTATGGATGAAATTGCGAAGGAGCTGGGCATGAGTAAAAAAACGATTTACCAGTTTGTTGAAAGCAAGGCTGATTTGATAAGGCTAACGTTGATTGACTATCTGAACGAGGAGAAAGATGCGCTTGAACGCATTTTGCACGATGCGGGCAATGCAATTGAGCAGTTGATACACATGATAGAGTATTTCCTTCAAATATTGCAGGGCTTCAATTCGTCAGCCCTGCATGATATGGAGAAGTATTACCCCGAATCATGGGCCGTGCTGCTTGATTACCGCAACAACTTTATGCTGAAACACGTGCGCGATAACCTGGCACATGGAATGGAGCAGGGTTTCTACAGGAAGGGACTGAATGCCGATGTGGTATCAAAATTGTATGTGTTTGGCTTTACCACGCTGCACGACCAGCAGGTGTTTCCGGCAAAAGATTATGTTTTCTTTGATATATACCGTGAGTTTTTGCGCTACCATTTGAGCGGCATTGCAACCCCTAAAGGATTGCAATACATGGAGCAACTTAATTTATTTAAAGTTTGACGCACTAAGGGCTTCAAACGGGCAAAGCGCCCCGAAAAGTGATTTTCGCATGAAAAAAGGATTTGTTACAATTTTAGTTTTACTGGTAACAGCCAGTGCATTTGCACAAACCGGTGAAGTGAAGGCTTATTCATTGAAAGAAGCCGTTGACTTTGCGGTTGCCAATAACGTGGCTGCAAAAAAGGCCAAGCTTGATGAACAAAAGGCCAAAGCTTTTAACTGGGAGATTATGACCCAGGGCTTGCCGCAGGTGAGCGGTAGTGTTGACTACAACTACTACTTTAAAACCCCGCAGGTACCTGCCATCGGAAATTTATTCAGTGATACCTCCAACACATTCGCTAAAGCTATTGGCGCGTTGCGGCAATCGCAAGATCCTGCAGTGCAGAACGCATTGGACTTGCTGACCAAAAACAGTGGTGGCCAGGGTATTTCTTTTGTGCTCCCCAATAGCCTTTCTGCGGGCTTTCAAATAACTCAATTGTTCTTTGATGCCCGTTATATGTTCGGCATACAGGCCCGTAAGGATTTGTATAAAACCAGCCGCCTTACCACTTCGCTTACCGAACAGGAGATACGTTACAATGTAACCAAGGCGTACTACCAGGCTGAAGCCGCGCAGGAGGCAAAGGGAATGTTGGGCGAAAACCTTAAGCTGATTGATAAGGGCTTAATTGAAGAATTGGATGTTAACCGCCTTGAACTGGCAAAAGCAACTTTAGAAAGTCAGATAAACCTGCAAAACCAAATGGCTGAGGTGGGTTTGTTTAACCTCAAATATCAAATGGGCCTGGCTTTAAGTACAGATATAGTTTTGAAGGATAAGCTGGATGATTTGAAAGTAGGCGCTAATGTTTCCGGCGAATTGAAGTTTGATGCTAAGAACCGGATTGAATATGATTTGCTTACCACTGCTGTTACTTTGAAGGGATACGACGTGGCGCAAAAAAGAAGCGGCTACTATCCATCGCTTGTCGGCTTTCTCAATTATAACTGGACTGTACAAACCCAAAAGGGCAGCGACATGTTTACCCGGCAGAACACCTACGATCCTAATACGGGTCAGGTAAACGGTACTGCTACCCGCTGGTACCCTACTGGATTGATTGGTCTTAGCCTTAAGATTCCCATTTTCGATTCGGGCTTAAAAATGATGCAGGTAAAGCAAGCCAAGCTTGAGCAGATGAAAATGCAGGCTGATTTTGAAAATTTCAAAAACGCGAGCGAGCTGCAGTTTATTTCGGCTAAGGCTAATCTTAATACAGCAATAGGGGATGAGGCCAATGCGCAACGCATACTCGATTTGAGCAAAAAGATATTTACTACCAACCAGGCCAAATTTACCAGCGGTTTAAGCTCGAGCTTTGAACTGGCACAAAGCCAACAGGAGTATGCTACCAACCAGGTAAAAATGGTTCAAAGCAAAATGAATGTGCTGATTGCAAAGAGCGAGTTGGATAAAGCACTTGGTGTTAAGTAGTATTAAAGGATTGGAAGTTTAATAAACTCAATAAAATGAATTCTCAAAAAATAAAAGTGTTTCTCGCAGCTACATCGTTTGTGGTAATTGCTGCATGCGCAGGTGGCGAGAAAAAGGATTTGGAATCAAAGAAGAAGCAGTTAGCTGAATATAAAACGCAGGTAAAGGATTTAACCGGTAAGATTACCGAGCTGCAAAAGGAGATTGCCAAGATGGATACCACTTTTAAAGTGGAGCAGAAAGCCAAGCTGATTGAAGTTGATGCTTTAAAGCGCGAAGACTTTAAACACTTTATTGAAGTACAGGGAACCGTTGATGCTGAAGAGAACGTAACCGCTTTGAACCAGCAGCCCGGTATTGTAACTGCCATTTTTGTAAAGGTAGGCGATAAGGTAATTAAGGGGCAATTGCTGGCAACTACAGCAACTACATCTGCCGTTGAAAGCCAGTTGCAGGCGGCGCAAACACAGGCCGACCTTGCCAATACCGCTTTTGAAAAGCAAAAAAACCTTTGGCTAACCCAGCACATAGGCAGCGAAATTCAATACCTGCAGGCTAAAGCCAATAAGGAGGGGGCCGATAAAAATATTGAGGCATTGAAGAAGCAGTTGGAGATGACCAAAGCTATTGCCCCGATTAATGGCACCGTTGACGCTGTTAACCTGCGCGTTGGCGATATGGCTGCACCCAGCCAGTTGATGCCGGGTATAAGGATTATTAACGGCGAAAGCCTGAAAGTAAAAGCCAAGCTGGCTGATAGCGACCTTGGCAAAATCAATACCGGCGATAAAGTAACAATCGTATTTCCTGACATTAACGACAGCGTTACCCAGCCTGTAACCTATGTTTCAAAAACAATTGACCCCCGCACGCGCACATTTATGGTTGAGGTGAAGCTGGATAATTCGAAGAACAAGTACGCGGCTAACATGATTGCCAAGCTGAAGATTAATGACGAGGTGGTTAAGAATGCGTTGGTGGTACCTGCCAACATTGTACAGAAGTCAATGGAGGGCAGCTATGTGCTTATTGCAACGGATGAGAACAACGTAAAAACCGCGCAGAAGAAACCGGTTATACCGGGAGTATCATACGGTGGCAGAACAGTTATTGCCAACGGGCTGAAGGAAGGTGATAAGATTATCACTTTCGGTTACAGCGAGGTGGTTGACGGGCAGCGCATTGAATTTTAGATATCAGGAGGTGCAGGTAATGCGCTTTTAAAAGAATAGAAATGAATACCGAAAGGTTAAAAGAACTGAAATTCACGAGTTGGTGTATTGATAATGCAACCAGCATCTACATTTTCACCGTACTGATTGTGGTAGCAGGCCTGGGCATTTATAACAGCCTGCCCAAGGAACTTTACCCTGATGTGGTAGTACCTACCATCTCCATCGCTACTATTTACCCCGGCGCTACACCTGAAGATATTGAAACCCTGATTACAAAGCCAATTGAAAAGCAGGTAAAGGGTTTAAAAGGTGTAAAGAAAGTTACCAGCAATTCTCTCTCTGATGTGTCATTGATGACCGTTGAGTTCGGTACCGACCAGGACCCCGTTGTATGTAAGCAGCGTGTAACGGACGCGGTTGCCAAAGGCAAAAAGGATTTGCCCAATGATTTGAAGAACGACCCGCAGATACAGGAGTTTGATATAAGCGAACAGCCTATCATGAACATCAACCTGGCCGGCGATTTCCCGTTGCACCAGATAAAGAAGTATGCTAAAGAACTGAAGGACCGCATTGAGAGCATGAAGGAGATAACCCGCGTTGACATTGTGGGTGGCGTTGACCGCGAAATACAAATCAATGTTGACTTGTACAAGATGACCGCTGCGGGCATCGGGTTTATGGATATTGAAAATGCGATACAGCGCGAGAACCTGAATATATCGGGCGGCGAAGTGCGCATAGCACAAATGCGCCGTAACCTGCGTGTTACCGGGCAGTTTAAAGACCCTAAAGAACTTGAGAATGTTGTAGTGCGCTCGTTTATGGGCACTACGGTTTTCCTGAAAGACATTGCCGAGATAGCAGATAGCTATGCTGATAAACAGGATTTCGCCCATCTTGACCATAAGCCGGTTGTTACGCTGAACGTAATTAAGCGCGGCGGCGAGAACCTGATAAATGCTACCGACCAGATTGTAAAAATACTGGAAGACTACCAGGCAACCCGTTTCCCCAAGCAGCTGAATGTAAAAGTTACGGGAGTTACGGCTGATCTTACACGCGTGCAATTGCACGACCTGTTGAATACGGTAATCCTCGGTTTCATTTTCGTGGTGCTTATCCTCATGTTCTTCATGGGCTTTACCAATGCGTTCTTCGTAGGCCTTTCGGTTCCGCTGGCAACGTTGGTGGCATTCCTGTTTATGCCGGGGCTGGGTATGACGATGAACGTAATGGTGTTGTTCTCGCTGTTACTTGCATTGGGTATTGTGGTGGATGACGCCATTGTGGTGATTGAGAATACGCACCGTATATATAATAAGTATGATTTCCCGCTGCCGCAGGCGGCTAAGTTTGCCGCAGGCGAGGTGTTTATACCGGTATTAGCAGGTACGCTTACAACGCTGGCACCTTTCTTCCCGCTGCTCTTTTGGCCGGGGGTGATAGGCAAGTTCATGAAACACCTGCCTGTAACATTGATTATTACACTGGGTGCTTCTTTGTTCGTGGCGTTTGTAATGAACCCGGTTTTCGCTGTTTCGTTCATGACGAAGGATAGCGAGCACGGCACTTCAAAGCTGCGCGATTATTGGAAGGGCTTCCTGTTTTTTGCGATTATGTCGGTTGCCGGTTTTGCTACGGGCCATTACGGTGTAGGCAATTTTGGTATAGTGGCTATTGTAGCCATTTTACTGTTCCACTTTGCATTGTTGTGGATGATTGACAAGTGGCAGAACGTGGTATGGCCTAAGTTTCAAAATGTTTACCGCAGTATACTGCGCGCGTTTATAAAGGGATACCGCCCTATTTTTATTCCGTTGTCAGTGTTGCTAATCCTTGCGGTTAGCTGGGGCAGTTACCTGGCCACCAAGCCAAAGTTTGAGATATTCCCTAACGGCGATCCCAACTTTGTTTTTGTTTACTGCAAGCTGCCCATGGGCACTGATGCAAACGTAACAGACTCGGTTACCAAAATTATTGAGAAAAGAGTTTACAAGGTGATTGGCGAAAACAATCCCGATGTAACTTCTATCATCTCCAACGTGGGCCTTGGTGCCGGCGACCCACAAAACCCTGATAAGGTGGCTACACCTTATAAAAGTAAGGTTACAGTTGCCTTCAAAAAATTCAGCGACCGTAAGCAACCTAACACCGCTATCTGGCTTGACTCTATACAAAGGGAGTTTAAAAAAGAAGGTGTAGCAGGTGCTGAGATTTCGGTAGAAAAAGAAGCGAACGGCCCGCCGGTTGGTAAGCCTATAAGCATTGAAATAAGCGGTGATGATTTTGTTGTGTTACAACGCCTTGCAAACCAGTTAAAGCTGGCAATAGATAAGGAAGGTATACGTGGTATTGATGAATTGAAGAGCGACCTTCAAATAAGCAAGCCTGAGATTATTGTTGAGATTGATAAAGAGAAGATGCAGCGCGAAGGTATTTCGCTGGGGCAGGTGGGAGCGGAGCTGCGCACTGCATTGTTTGGAAAAGAAGTATCCAAATTCCGCGATAAGAATGAAGATGCACCTATTCAGTTGCGCCTGCGCGCTGAAGACCGTAAACAGGTGGAGCAACTGCTGAACGTGAACATATCTTTTATGGATATGAGTATTGGGGCATTCAGACAGGTGCCGGTATCGGCTATTGCCAATGTTAAGTATAGTAACACCATCAGTGTTATCAACCGCAAAAACCAAAAGCGCCTGGTAACACTTGCCAGCGATGTAACACCGGGATATAACGCTAACGAAATTCTGACGCAGGTTGAAGTGATTATTGCCAATAACCTGAACGTACCAGAAGGTTACGAAGTAAAACTTGCCGGCCAGCAGGAGCAGATGCAGGAAACCGCAACCTTCCTCGGCACAGCGTTTATGGGCGCCTTGGCACTCATGTTCCTTATACTGGTTACGCAGTTCAACTCCCTTATCAAGCCGCTCATTATTGCCAGCACAGTTATCTTCTCATTGATTGGTATAGCCATCGGTTTTGCCATTAGCAGGATGACTTTTTCGCTGGTGATGTCGGGCGTAGGTATTTTTGCACTGGCGGGGATAGTGATACGGAACGGTATATTGCTTATAGAGTTTATTGATGAGCTGCGCGAACGCGGGCTTGAAGTAAATGAAGCGGTAGTAGAAGGTGGTGCAATACGTATGACGCCCGTTATCCTTACCGCATCAGCCGCGATACTCGGGCTTATTCCTTTGGCTATTGGCCTTAACATGGATTTTGCAACCCTGTTCAGCGAGTTCAACGCACACTTTTATTTAGGTGGCGATAACGTAAAGTTCTGGGGCCCGTTGGCATGGACCATGATTTTCGGTTTAATGATGGCTACCTTCCTTACCTTATTAATTGTGCCTACCATGTATATGCTGGGCCATAAGGTGCGTGCAAGGTTGAAGAAATTCATGCCCTGGTTAAAGTACCTGTAATCTTATTGTGTTAAGGTGTTAAGCTGCTAAAGTGTTGAGGTAGGTTCTCTTTGCTCTCCTTTTGCTTTTCTATCTTTATTGTATGTCCTCGTTTAACATCCGAAAAGCCACGGTTGATGATGCTGTTGCTATAGCTACTATTCAGTTTAATGGGTGGCAGCATACCTATAAGGGTATACTGGATGATGAGTTTCTTGCGAATATGAATTTTGAAACCGGCTGCGAACGCTGGAAGAAGATATTGGCCCCGGGTGGCACCCGCGCATGGAATTATGTAATGGAAAATGATGAGGGCAATGTTGTGGGGTGGACCTCCGTAGCTGATAACCCCGATACTGAAATGCAATGCAAAGGTGAAATGATGTCGCTCTACTTATTAAAAGAGTATCACGGCAAGGGCCTTGGCAAACAACTCTTTTTTTATGCTATTGAAAGCCTGCGCATCATCGGCATTAAATCCTTCTACTTATATGTATTGGCAAAAAGCCCTACGGTAAAATTTTACCGCCACTTTAAACCCGACCTTGAAAAAGAAGTAAAAGGCACCATCGGTGATAAGGAGTATGACGAATTGGTAATGGCCTGGCACGATACATCCAAACTAAAAAGCAAAGCGCTTTAATCTGCACCCGTACAAAGCAATTGTGTTATATCACACTGTTTGTTTTCAGTCAACTTGTGCGCTACACATTACAAATTGTATTGCTTTCAGTCAGTACTAACCACCGTTAGCTTTTCTTCTTAATTTTTAACAGCGTGTGTTGGAAAAACTACGTGTTACGCCTTGTAAATTAAAAGGCTAAGTCTTTGATTTGCACCCGTTTTTCAAAAACTATCAGGCGTTAATGGATTCAGCGCTTGACAGGGTAGGTCTAACATTTTACTTTACTTATCTAAACCTCTAAAACTTTCCCGTTATGAGATTACATGCTATTGCCATGTCTTTTGTTCTTCTTGTTGCTTCCCTTGGTACCATTAATGCGCAAAACATTGGTATCGGCGAAACCAGCCCAGGCAGCAAGTTTACTGTAAAAGGTAATTTGAGTATTGGTAGCAGCTACTCTACTTTAAGCACCGCACCAACTGATGGAGCCATAATCCAGGGCAACGTGGGTATCGGTAACAGCAACCCTACAGGTTATAAGCTTGATGTAACAGGAACAGGCCGCTTTACCAGCAACCTTACAATCGGGGCATATACCCTGCCTGCAGTTGACGGAACCAATGGTTACGTTTTAACTACAAACGGCAGCGGGGTAGTAAGCTGGGTTCAGAACGGTACAGGCGCTGTGGTTGGCTATAATATGTCATCAGGCCGCGATAATGCACCTGATTTCAGCTACTCAACCTCATCTTCATTTTCTAACAGCACATCGGGCTCAATACCTGATGGCACAGGTGCAAGCCTTACGCGTACTTTTACCGTAAGCGGTGTTTCTACTCCCCTTGCGCACCTTACTATCAGCATGAGCGTAACGCATAATAAGGATGCCGACCTTACCATTACCCTTACCAGCCCGAGCGGCACGGTGGTTACTTTAACCCAGGCTAACGGTGGAACCGGTAAAAACTATATCACTACTACTTTCGATGATTTAGGCACAACTGCTATCACAGCAGGCACGGCACCTTTTAACGGTACTTACACTCCGCAATCTGCATTGTCAGCATTTGCAGGAGAAACTGCAAACGGCACATGGACATTGACCATCACTGACGGAACAGCCACCAACACCGGAACATTCAACTCAGCAACATTGAACGTGTTTGGCGAAACCGCCAACTTCTACACGTTTGTTGGCGAGGTTGCAGTACCTGTTACCAGCGGCGAAACAGCTTATGTTGATGGCTACTATTCTTCAAAAACCAGCGGCACCGGCCTTGCACTCAAAATCACGCGCAGCACAACTTCAGGTTCGGGCAGTATTGGCAGCATTGTAGGCTATTCTGCCAGCAACGCGGGTTCAGGTAATAAATATTACAACGCTTCTGTTAAGGATACTGATAGCGGCCTTGCTACCGGCACTTACTATTACAAAATGTGGATTGCGGGTTACAGCGGCACCATTACAACCGGTACTGAAAACTACCACCTGCTTGTAAATAAAAGCCACTAATCAAATTCCCTGAACCATCACTGAAAGCACTGAATAAATGAAATCCCTGCATATTTTGAAAACGCTTATCGCGGTTTTGTTTTTGCTTCCCATGGCAGTATCGGCTCAAAATGAGTGGTACAGCAATGGTGGCAGCCTCTACATACAGAAAGGCGCCATACTCTATATAAAGGGCAGCTTTACAAACGCTAATAACGGCGCTACCACCGGTGTAACGCAGAATGATGGTGTAATTGAGCTAACGGGCAACTTTACCAATAATACCAGCGCTCAGTTTAAAACCGGCAACGATGCTACTTCAACCGACCGTGCAGTAAAATTTATCGGCAGCGGTACGCAAACTATTAACGGCAGCATGGCTACCAAAGGCTCAGCCAGCTTTTACAACCTTGTGGTTGACAAAGTGAATGCTACAGACACAGTGGAGATGCGCGCAAACGTAATGACCGAAGGCTCGGTAGTATTCGGTTCTGCTACTACAAGCACTACTTATAATCCCAGCTCAACTTATACCAACCATAACAAGAAGGGGCTGCTGAAAACATTCAACAACTCGCTGGGCGAGTTTTTGCTGGATGTGCAGTGCGGCAATACCGATGCAATTGCAGGCTATGCTTCGCTTACTATAGGTGGTGCGCCCACCAGTGCATATATCATTACCCGTGGATGGAGGGCAACTGCTAACGGAGGCCTTCAGCGTGCGGTTACTTCTGCTGCTTCATATGTTTGGCCAATTGGAACGATAGATAATGGCTTTAATGCAGTGCGCCTTAATTTCTCAGCTATCGCTTCAGGCGGGGGCAATATTAAAGGCAAATTTTGCGACAGTACTTCGGGCACAAGTGGCTATGTAGGTAAAATATCACGTTCATGCTCGGGTTGCGGACAAAACAATATTGATAACACAGGCTACAACCGTTTCTTTGTTTCAAATAGCTGCAACGGCAACAACCCGCAATGGATTACTATTGAAAGAGCGGTGAAGAACCACGGCTATTGGAGTTTCTCATCATCTAACACCGGCTATACTTACTGGATGGAGGTGTTTCCCAATTCATACTACCTGAACGGAACCATGACCGATGCCTGGAGGGTGCTTAAATATTCTGCATCGTACGGTTTCGACCCTTCAGTAGATACTGCTGATTGGGGTGCCCAGATTGAAAGCAGTCTTTCAACCGTTAACGACTTGCTCACCTACACCAAAAACACAGGTTGCTATACCGGCACCGGTGTGCCTGGTGGAAAGTATACTAACTTCTCGCACTTCACTATGCAAATGGCACAATCAGGCGGTGCGCTGCCGGTCGAGTTGGTTTACCTGGAAGCAAAGGGTGTTGAGAACACTTATATAGAAGTTTCGTGGTCAACTGCTACTGAGGTGAACAACGCCGGCTTTGATGTGATGCGCACCAGCGATGGAGTTAACTTTACAAAGGTTGGTTATATAGACGGGCACAACAACTCAACTACCGACCAGTATTACACCTTTAATGATTACAACGTAGTTGCTGGTGTTATCTACTACTACAAGCTGAAACAGATTGACAACAACGGCCAAAGCCAGGAAACAGGAATTGTTCAGGCGGCGCTTGATGGCGGGGATGTGTTGGAGGTTGGCGATTTCTTCCCTAACCCTGCAATGGGAGCAACACGCGTTTCCATTAAATCATCTGTTACTTCAAACATCGAAATAAAACTGTTTGACTTGCTGGGCCGCGACCTTGGCTCTTCAAACTACAATGTAAGCAGTGGTGTAAGCGATATTACGCTCGACACACGTTCACTACCGGCATCAAGCTACACCGTAGTAATCCGCGCAGGCGAGAAAGTGTTTACAAGAAAAGTGGTAGTTGGCAAAAACTAATTGTTGCTGTAGCTATTCCTTTACAAACCTTACGCTGCTTATTTTTTCACCGGCAGCAATGTTCAGTATATAAACCCCTGCCGCCAGCTGGCTTACGTTACACCGGTGCGTATGAGCGCCCGAGGCTTCCTTTTCATTTGATATCGTAGCTATCCGCTGTCCCAACACATTGGTAACATACACTTGCACTGCAACCTTTGACTTGAGGGTGTATGTGATGTTCAACTCAAGCGAAGCGGGGTCGGGATAAACTTTCAATTCCGTAACCTGCGATAAAAGCAGTTCGCCAGTAATATTCACATCGTTTGATTTGATTAAGCAACCGTTACTATCGCTGATAAGCACGCTATAAGCACCGGGTTGAGAAGCAATCAGCACACTGTCAGTTTTGCCCGGTAAAGGGCTACCGTTAAAATACCATTGATAAGTAACAGCACCATATGCTGTTAACGTATCGCCGTTAACGCTTATAGAAACGGGCGGTATTGGAAATACGCTAACTGCAGCATGGTTAGAAGTAGCAGTGCAGCCCGATTGGTCGGTTACGGTTACATAATAGTTACCTGCAAGCGAAGTATAAATACAGGTTGTTGCAGCGCCCGTGTTCCAGCTATAGGTAGTATACCCTTGTGGGGCGCACACCTGGGTGCTATCGCCCGCGCAAATAGTGGGGTCGGTAACTGTTACTGAAACATTCGCGGCGGAAGAAGAGTTAACAGCCACGGTTGTGCTGGCACTGCAGCCGCCGCCGTTGGAAACTGTTACGGTGTAATTCCCGGCAGCGAGATTATAAATGGTATCATTATTACTGCCGTTGCTCCAATTGTAAACATACGGGCCCGAGCCTGCTGTAACTATTGCAGTGGCCAATCCATTGCTTTGCCCGCAGGTGGTATTTACTGAACTTGCCTGCAGGGATAAATTACCAACGCCAAGATGAATTGTATCTGAAACATTTCCGCAGGTGCTGTTCAAACTCGCCCAATATATTCCGGGCGTAGTTACGGTAATCTGTGCACCGGTAGCCCCCGTGCTCCAATGCGTGGTGCTGTCGCCTGTTGAAAGCACACGAACAAAACCTGAGCAATAGCTAGTATCGGCGCCAAGGTTAATGACCGAGCCGGCCTGAGCACTGAGAACAATAGAATCCTTTACTGTGGGCCCGCAGCCGCTCACGCTGGCCCAATATAATCCCGGTTGGGTTACTGTTATCTGTGACGCAGTTGCGCCGGTTGACCAAACTGCATTTGAATTGCCTGCAATGAGTGTGCGCGAAAATGCACCGCAATAGGTGGTGTCGTTACCGAGATTAAATGGAGTTACTGTACCCGGGTTTCCGCAGTTGGGGTCAACGGTAAACTTCCACATATCATTATAAGTATTAAATGAATTTACGGTGCCGCCATACATGTACAAATCTCCTGTTTTGCTATACCATGCTACTGATGCGAACCGTCCGCCCGGCGTGTTGCCTGCGGCTGCAACGCCCATAGTGCCGTAAACCGGTGCAACTCCGGTGGTTGAAGAGCCATGGGCTTGCGTCCAGATAAGCGTAACGGGATTAAAGTACCAAAGGTCGTTGTACGACAATTGCGTACTGCCCTGTGGCCGGCCTCCATACAGCCAAAAGTTCCCGCACTTATCAGTCCACCTTACGCGGTTTTCATAACGCCCGCCCGGGTAATGCCCTGCAGTAGTTGAACAAAGCGTGCCGTAGCTTCCCGCCCCTGTTCCGGCCCCTGACATCCATGCCCACTTACCGGTTGTAGGGTTGTAACGCCACATATCATCATAATTGCTGCCCGTTCCATAATTGTATCCTCCAAAAAGCCAGAAATATCCCGAGCCATCTACCCAACTGCAATAAACCATTCTGCCACCCGGCTTATTTGTTGCAGCTTCAACTCCCATTGTACCGTAAACGGCAGCGCCGTTATTAAGAGTATCACCTCCCATCCAGGCCCATTGATTGGTTGAAGTATTGTATCTCCACAAGTCGCCCAAACCGTTTGAATTACCGCTAAGTCCTCCATACAGCCACAGGTAACCATTATTATCTGTCCAAACAGCATCGCACTCATACCTCGCGCCGGGAGTATTGGCTGCTGCTTCAACTGCGCGGGCGCCATAAACAGGAGAAGAATTGGTAATGGTGGCATTGGGCCCCTGCATCCAGGTCCAGGTATTGCTAGCCACATTGTAACGCCACATATCGCTAAGCCCTGCTGCACCTGAATATCCTCCATACATCCAGAAATCTCCGTTTTTGTCAGTCCAGGTTGGTGTTCCCCAGGCGCGTGAGCAAGGATTATTGCTGAAAGAAGGCACCCCCTGTGTGCCGTAACTGCCCTGCGAGTTGGCAGTTGCGTTTCCCTTTACCCACATCCAGTTATTGGTAGTAGGATTGTATCTCCACAAATCGGCCCAGGCCCTGTATGAGTTATCGTCACCTCCGAAAAGCCAAAAATATCCGGCGGTATCCGTCCACTCCTGCGGCTCATAATAGCCTGAAGGATTAGTTGCTGCACTTTCAATCCCCTGCGTGCCAAAAGTTGCATTGAGGGCTGTTGTGTTGGAACCTCTCATCCAGGTCCACATACCTGCCTGGCATATGGCCTTGTTGCCTGAGAGAAGCAATGTCAATAATAAAATCAAACAGGTGTTGCGAGGTGTTGCCATGTGCGTACTATTAAGCCGTGCGCCGGTTTTGAGGTTAAACCGGCAACGTATCCAAAATTAGTATTAAAACTTGTAATAACTTATGCCTGAAAATATTTTGCGTTGCTGCAGTTTTTCAGTGAATAACAATTACTGCTTCACAAACCTGAAGGCAGCATTTCCTGTTTCGGTTAAGATATTCAAAGTATAACTGGCGGCAGGCAGCCTGCCCACATCAATTCGTTGCAGGTATTTGCCCGCTTGTTCCTTTTCATTTATCCCATCTAAAACGCGCCTGCCAAGTTGGTCGGTAATATAAATTTCCACTTTTGTGTTCAGCTGCAGCTGGTAATCAACATTGAGCAGGTTAACTGCCGGGTCGGGATAAACTTTCAACTGCATTGCTTCTGCTTCGCCTGTGAGGCCCGAGATAATCACATCGCTCGAGTGAATGAAGCAACCCGATGTATCGCTGATAACAACGCTGTACGTGCCCGGTTGATTTGCAATAAGAACATTGCCTGTGGCCCCCACAATTGCAGCCCCGTTAAAGAACCACTGGTAGGTAAGTGCGCCGTAAGCAGTAAGTGTATCGCCGTTAACGCTGATAGAAACAGGTGGAATTTGCTTCACAGTTATGGCAAGGTGGTTTGAAGTTGCTGCACACCCGCTACTGTTTGTTACAGTAACATAATAGTTGCCCGCCGTACTTACGTAAATGCAACTGGTGGTTTCGCCGGTGTTCCATAAATAGGTGGTGTAGCCTGCTGGCGCGCAAATGTGCGCACTATCGCCTGGGCAAAAAGTGGTTTGGTCGGCAGTGAGTTGCACAGTGCCAAGGCTATTACCTACATGCACAATAAGTGTATCGGCACAGCCAAAGCCGCTTGTAAAAACAAAGCCGTAGTCGCCGTTTACAGTTAAGCCTTTAATTGCCGTTGAAGGATTGTTAGGCGCAACAATATTGGCAACGGCAGGATTTGATGGCAACGCACTCCATGTGCCTATACCTGTTGCTGCCATGTTGGTAGAATCTCCGCAAATACTCTGGTCGGGCCCGGCGTAAAGCGATGGAAGTACCAGCACTGTTGCAGTAAATGCATTGCCGGGCAATCCGCATGATGTGGGTTGAAATGTGTAAGTAACCGTTGCGGGTGCATTAGTTGTATTTACCAGGGTTTGCGAAATGCCCGATACGGGATTTAACTGAGCGCTTGCACCGTTTATACTTGAAGCTGGGTTAACTACCGGGGCCTGCCAGGTATAAGTTGTGCCTGAAGGGACATTGACAGGTTGAAAGTTGGTTGGGCTGCCATTACATATCGTATCATCGGGCGAAACTATGATGCGCTTAATACCCAATACACCGCCCTCTAACCCCGAGGGGCCGCCGTTTATCCGCACGGAAACATTACCGGGCGAGTCAACCGCAAATCCAAAACTGGTCCAGTAGGTAACGCCGCTGCAACTGGCGCCTGTTTGTTTAGCAACGTTAGTGCCTAAACCTGATTTGGTTGTTACGCAAAAAGGGGATTGAGAGGAAATACTATCCCATTGATACCAGTTATGGCCCGTAGGCGCAGTAAACGTAATATCCTCACTTGTTACGGTGGAGGCTTCTCCATCAAAGCCAACCAGGGTATAATCGTTCACTACATTACCATGTTTATCCTTTACTATAATGTTGGACAGAGTGAGCGTACCTGCGCCTGTTACGTTTTCATAAAAATCACATTTGCCCGTAAGGTTGAGGTAACCGAAGCGCGCAAATGAGGAGTTGATGGTAGGAGGCGGCACCAATGTATGAAATGAGTTGCCTGTGCGCTTTAAATTAAAAAACAAGCTATCGCCGTTTTGCAGGATGAAAAGAAAATCCTGTCCCGAAACCCCACCGGCAACTCCATCATTATAATTATCGAATGCCAGAATTTCTGTACAGGCTGCGTGTATTGAGCCGCCGCCGTCATTGCCCACACTGGTAGTGCCGGTGGTTTGCGATTTTATCTGGCCTGAGATTAATGAGAGGAAAAAGAGTATAAAGTAACCGGCTATTTTGCGCATAGTAAAACATTTGGCAGTGGTTAATACAAACAGGCCCAACCAATCATAAGTATAATATTTTTTAATGGGAATGGCCGCCGGCAAAATAATGACGGCCCGGCGGCGGTTGCGGTTGCAGCTATTTGAATTCGCGCTTAACATCAAGCGCGGCAAAGTATACATCCCAAAGAAAAACTTCAGTAGTGCCTATTTCGTTCATGGGAGTGCCATTGCTTAGTTGAAGGGCTTCTTCAACGCTATCAGCTTTTATAAGTGTAAGCCCGCCGCTGTGGTTTTCAAAACCACCGCCACCGCAGGCAACAAGTTTGCCTTTTGCATTTAAATCTTTAAGCCATACCATCAATCGCGGTATGCGGCTTTCAAATTCCTTAGAGTTAAAAGATGCATCAGGTTCATTGGCCTTCCAGATGCATGCATAAATAACGGGAAGCGGTTGTAGTGCTTGCTCTTCCATTCTATGACCTTAAGATTTTACCACAATACCCAGTTCTTCCAATTGTTTCGGGTCAACCGTTGTTGGGGCGTCCATCATCAAATCGCGGCCGCCGGCTGTTTTGGGGAATGCCATCACATCGCGGATAGTTTCGCCGCCCGAGAGCAGCATTACCAAACGGTCTAAACCGAATGCGCAACCACCGTGTGGCGGCGCACCAAAACGGAAGGCGTTTAACAGAAAGCCGAATTTCTTTTCGCGATCTTCTTCTGTAATACCCAGCTTCTGAAATACCTTTTCCTGTATATCGCGCTGGAAAATGCGGATGGAGCCCGACAAAAGTTCATTGCCGTTCAATACCAAATCATAGGTTTGGGCGCGCACTCGCGTTGGGTCAGTATCAAAATACTGCATATCGGCCAGGTGTGGCGAGCAGAAGGGGTGATGGGCAAAAGTTATCTCGCCTGTTTCCTCATCCTTTTCAAAAAGCGGGAAGTCAACAATCCACAGCACGCTCCAGCTATTGGGGTCGGCCCAGTTGTTGCGCTTTGCTAAATCAAGGCGAAGGTCGCCAAGTGATTTGCGCACCTTGTGTGTTTTATCAGCCGCCAGTAAAAGCAAATCGCCTTTTTGTGCGTTGAATGCTTTACCTATTTCGCGCAATTGCTCTTCATGGTAAAACTTATCTACTGATGATTTTACTGTTCCGTCTTCATTAAAGCGGATGTTCACCAAGCCGCTAAGCCCGCGGTGCGATGCTTTTACAAATTCAGTCAATTCATCAAGTTGCTTGCGCGAGTATGCTGCACAACCTGTTGCATTTAATCCCGCAACCAGGCCACCGTTGCTGATAGCGTTGTTGAATACATTGAACTCTGATTTTGGAAGTGCTTCATTAAGCTCAACAATCTTGCAATCAAAACGCAAATCGGGTTTGTCGCTGCCATAGTATTTCATGGCATCGTCGTATTTCAATCGTGGAATTTCCTTCAGCTCGTAGTTTTTGATTTTCTTAAACACGTGCTGCATCATGCCGCCGAAGGTGTCAAAAATATCGTCCTGGTGCACAAAGCTCATTTCGCAGTCAATCTGCGAAAACTCGGGTTGGCGGTCGCCGCGGAAATCCTCATCGCGGAAACATTTTACAACCTGGTAGTAACGGTCCATACCAGCAACCATCAAAAGCTGTTTCAATATCTGTGGTGATTGTGGCAAGGCATAAAAACTACCATGCTGCAAACGCGATGGCACTAAGAAGTCGCGCGCACCTTCGGGTGTCGACTTGATGAGGTTTGGTGTTTCCACTTCAATAAAGTCCTTACCATCCAGGTATTCACGAACGGCACGCACCAATTTGGCGCGCATGATAAGCCTGTCGCGCAGTTGCGGGCGGCGTATATCAAGGTAGCGGTATTTTAAACGGAGTTCTTCACTGCCATCGGTGTTATCCTCAATCATAAAAGGCGGCACTTCGCTTTCGCTCAAAATTGTCATTTCACTTACAGCAATTTCAATTTCGCCGGTAGGTATATTCAGGTTCTTGCTGGTGCGCTCAATTACTTTTCC
>JADMIO011298084.1_pt1 | contig 20006 bp, 13 predicted proteins | sample 8958161 | NCBI WGS metagenome assembly JADMIO01 (sample SAMN16585339, study PRJNA669376) | soil metagenome | isolation source: Crop rotation soil | place: USA: Cullars Rotation, Alabama | collected 2011
GGCGGGGGTGGCCGAGCCGCCGCGGCCGCCGTTGCCGCCGACGGCGCCGATGGCGGTGTTGTTGACGACGTCGCCGCTGTCGCCCGAGGCGGCGGTGGCGGTGGAGGAGGCGCCGGTGTTGGCGATGCTGCCGGCGTCGCCGTCGGCGGTGGCGTTGCCGCTGCTGCCCGAGCTGCCCGAGCCGCCGGAGCTGACGGGGCCGCCACTCGCCGCCGCCCCACCCAGGAGGCCGCTGTTGGCGGCGGTGGTGGTGCCGTTGGCGTTGCCGGTGTTACCGGTGCCGCCCGAGTTGCCCGACGTGGCCACCGGGTTGGAGCTCGACGAGCTGTCGGCCGAGCCGGTGGTGCCCGAGTTGGTGGCGCTCGACTGGGCGTTGGCGTCGCCCGTGCCGCCCGTGCCGCCGCTGGTGGCGGTGGGGTTGACGGTGATGTCGACGCGACCGCCGTTGCCGCCGCCGGCATCGGCCGTGGCGATGCTGGAGCCGCCGATGGCGGTGGCGTGGATGACGCCGTTGCCGACGGCCAGGTTGCTGGCGCTGCCGCCGGTGCCGGAGACGGCCGCGGCGTTGCCGGCGTCGCCGCCGTTGCCGCCGGTGGCGTTGATCGCCGTGGTGTTGGAGGCGGTGCCGCTGCCGCCGCTGGACGCGGTGGGCGACAGGTTGACGGTGGTGTTGCCGCCGTCGCCGCCGCTGGCATCGGCGAGGGCGATGCTCGACCCGCCGACGGCCGTGGCGTTGATGGCCCCGCCACCCGTGGTGACCACCGCGTTGGTGGCGTTGCCGCCGGCGCCAGATGTGGCGGTGGCGTTGCCGCCCTGGCCGCCCTGGCCGCCCCGCACCGTCACGTTGATCGTGTTGGACGCGGTGCCGGTGGAGCCGGTGCTGGCGTTGGCGTTGGAGTTGGCGCCGGTGTTGGCCGTGCTGTCGCTGCCGCCGTTGGCGGTGGCGCCGCCCGTGCCACCCGAGTTGCCCGAGTTGCCCGAGCTTCCCGAGGTGACGGGGCTGCCGTCGGCGTTGGTCTGGCCGATGGCGCCCGAGTTGGTGCTGTTGGTCCCGGTCGTTCCGTTGCCACCGTTTCCGGTGCCCGACGACGAACCGGTGCCGGCTGATGGAGACGTCCCCGTGTTGGACGACGCTCCGCCGGTGTTAGCCGTGTTGGTGCTTCCTGCGGCGGAGTCCGCGCTCCCCGTGGAACTGCTGCCCGCTGATGGACTGCCAGCGGCTGTTGCGCTCCCGCCGTTCCCGCCGTTCGACTTCCCGAATCCTCTGCTCGTTCCTCCGATGGCAGCGCCGGTCCCGTCGCCTCCGCCGATGGCGAGGACGAGGTTGTTGGCACTGCCTGCAGTGCCACCTTGATGGTCACCGCCGACTGCGATCCCGTTGGCGTAACGGGCCTTGCCGATGGAGACGCAGAGATCGTCCGCATTGCCGCCGCCGGGCCCGCCGACTGCCGAGCAGTCAGCGTTGCCACCGATGGCGATGCCGGTCGTCTTGGCGTCGCCGCGCGAGCCCCCGGAGGAGGAGGCGCTGACGTTGCCGCCGACCGCGATCACCGTGCTCGTCGAGCTCTGGTTGGCCGGGGCCTGAGAGTGGCCCTTGGCGTTGCAGTCCCGACCGATCACGATCATGAGGACGTTGCTGAGATCACCGTTGGCGATCGTCCGGCAGTGGCCGTCGCGAGTGAACGTCACGCCGCTCGAACCGGAGCCGTTCGAGTCGTTGCCGGCGAGGAGCTCGGCGGCGGCGACGCGGTCGGCGGAGTCGGGCAGCGAGGCCCGCACGGACGAGTGGTTGACGGCACTGGCGTTGGCGGCCGAGCCGACCAGGTTGGTGACCGCCGACGTGATGTCGGCGGCGGCGGCCGGCGTGCCGTTGGACGACTCCGAGGTCGACACCGAGTCCGACGACGGCAAGGCCGACGACAGGATGTTGGAGTTGACCTGGGGGCCGGCCGCGGCTTGGGCTGCCTTCTGGTCGCTGCGCCGGGTGATGACGATCGGCGCCGCTCCATCAGCCGGATTCGTGTTGGACACGGGACCGGTGAGGAGCTGCAGGGGCGAGACGGACGTGGCCTGGTCGGACGCCGGGGCCGCCTCGGTGGACGGCGGGGCCGTCGCTTCCGAGGTGGATGCGGTGCCGTCCTGGCCAGTGGAGGCGTCGGCCACGACCGTGGTCGTGGTGGTGGCCTCCGGGGCCGCCTGCTCGGTGGGGGTGTCCAGTGCCTCGTCGGCGGCTGCAGGGTGCGCACCCAGCGTGAGCAGGCAGAACCCCACCAGCAGACCGAGGAGCGCGACCCACCGCAGGGGCCTCATCGCATCGGTCGTGGGGCTGTCGCTCACGTGGTTTCGGACCTGCTCCTGACGGATTGCCTGGCAACTGACTGGGCGCGAAGGGCGAAATCCCTCCGGCTGGACAGGAGTTGTCTACCACGGCCCCGGGGGGGTGACAAGGCACCTCTGTGCCCTCTGACCTGCACTTTCACCCTGTTGGAACCCTGTTGGAGAACCAACACTTCGCGTTGGAGCGGGCCTGTTGGGCGGGAGAGTTTTCCCCAGGCTGTCGAGGGGTCCAGGGTCAGCGGCGGGAGGGCCAGACCAACGCCAGCTCCAACGGGGGCAGGGTCGCGTCGCCCACGTTGCGCAGGGTCAGGGTAGCGTCGGACCCGCCGTCGACGGTCGAACCGACGGCCAGCGACCCCCCGCCCTCCACCACCGAGAGCACCCGCGACGGTCCCGACGGGAGCCCGGCGGCGAGGGTCAGCTGGGGCCGACCACCCCGTCCGTCGGCTCGCAAGGAGAACGTTCCCCGGCCCGTTGGAGTGAGCTGGAAGGCCATCTCGCACCCCTCTCCGGAGCAGTCGCCGGGGGTCGCCGACGGCGCCAACGGGGGGGTCACGACGGTGATCGCGTCGCCCTCGGGGACGTAGATCAGGGTCACCTCGGCCACCCGGATCCGGTCCCCGATGGAGCCTTCGGGCGCCCGCACGAGGACCCCGCCCGACCCTCCGGCGAGCCCGGTGGGGACCGTCAGGTCGACCGCCCGCCCGTCCATCCCGGCCCCACAATCGGCGATCGCAGGGGTGCCCGAGACGCCCTCGACGGGGCAGATCCGGACCCCGTTGGAGCCCCCCGACACCCCCCTCGCGGTGACCTGGACCCGGCCGCCGGAAGCCGCCACGAGGACCCGCAGGCCGGGTTCGGAGAGGGTCGCGCCGACGATGGTGAAGGCCACCGAGCCCGCGGGCGGGACCGGTCGCGACCCCCCAGAAGGGGTGGTCGACGGGCCGCTGGAGGGCGGTCCCGAGGGGCTGCTGGAGGTCGGTGTGGAGCTGCCCGACGGTTCCTCCCGACGCCCTCCCCCACCCCCGCACGCGGCCAGGGCGAGGGCCATGGCCAGCGGTCCGGCGGCGGTCGAGAGGCCCCACCGACCCCACGCTGACCGTCGGAAAACCCGTCTCGAAGCGTCGCCGAACCCGTCCATCACACCCTCCCCTTCGTCACCCGCGGCCCCTTCCCACGAGCCGTTTCTGGGTCGGAAAAGGTGCACCAGGAACCCCTTTTCGTACCCAAGTTTCTAAGCCGAGGGCGGCCGGGGCGGGGCTCCATCAGGCGGCCGGGCCGGTGCCCGTGGGTGACGGCTGGCCGGTGGGCCCGGCTGGGATCGAACCAGCGACCGAGGGATTATGAGTCCCCTGCTCTGACCACTGAGCTACGGGCCCCAAGCGATTGCAGGGCTCCAACGCTCCGGGGGTGGGACTCGAACCCACAACAAACGGCTTAACAGGCCGGCGCTCTGCCGATTGAGCTACCCCGGAATGCCAGTACAACGCGGCCAAACCAACCTAGCAGCGCCACCCCGCCCCCCCAACGCCGGAGCCGACCGTGGCCGCCGTCGACGCCGGCGCACTTTGCCGGCGTCGCCGACAAGCAGGCGCCGAAGGCGCCGATGCGCTTGTCGGAACAGAGGTCAGCCCGCCGCAGGCGGCCGACGCCGTTGCCTCGGGGGGATGTCGGGGGGCAGCGCCCCCCGACTGTCATTCCTCGTCCAGGTAATCGCGGAGCTTCTGGCTGCGGATGGGGTGGCGCAGCTTCGCCAACGTCTTGGCCTCGATCTGACGGATGCGCTCCCGGGTCACGCCGAACTCCCGGCCCACCTCTTCCAGCGTCCGCACCTGCCCGTCCTCCAGGCCGAACCGGAGGCGTACGACCTGCCGCTCCCGCTCGCTCAGCTCCTCCAACGCCTCCCCCACCGCCTCCGACAACAACGCCCGGGCGGCGGCGTCGGCGGGCGCGACGGCCTGTTGGTCCTCGATGAAATCGCCGAGCGAGGAGTCGTCCTCCTGGCCCACGGGCGTCTCCAACGACACCGGTTCCTGGGCGATGCGTTGGATCTCCCGCACCCGGGCCGGAGCCATGTCGACCTTGGCCGCCAGCTCCTCGACGGTGGGTTCGCGACCCAGTTCCTGGAGCAGGACCCGCTGCATGCGCAGCACGGTGTTGATGGTCTCGACCATGTGCACGGGGATGCGGATGGTGCGGGCCTGGTCGGCGATGGCCCGGGTGATGGCCTGGCGGATCCACCACGTGGCGTAGGTGGAGAACTTGAACCCCTTGGTGTGGTCGAACTTCTCCACCGCCCGGATGAGGCCCAGGTTGCCCTCCTGGATCAGGTCCAAGAAGAGCAGCCCCCGGCCCATGTGGCGCTTGGCGATGGACACCACCAGGCGCAGGTTGGCCTCGATGAGGGCCTTCTTGGCCTGGAAGCCGTCGGCCACCAGCCGCTCCAACGGGGCCGCCTCGGAGTCGGGGATGCCGTTCGGACCGTAGGCGAACTCCAACGCGGCGATGCCGGCCACCGCCTGCAACCCGGCCTCGATGCGCTGGGCCAGGGCCACCTCCTCGGGCCCGGTCAGCAGGCTGACCTTGCCGATCTCCTTGAGGTAGGTGCGCACCGGATCGGACGAGCCGCCGGTGCGGGCGCTGTCGGCCCGGCCTCCGAGAGCGCTGCCGTCGGCGGCCCGCTCGGGGGCCCGATCGTGGGCGGCCCGGACCGGCCGGGGCGCACTGCGGGCGGCGTGGACGGTGCCGTTGGGGGTGGTTCCGGTGGGAAGCATCTCGTCGATGTCCTCGATGCTCTCGTCCAACTCGATCCCCTCGGTCGCCAGGCGACGCCTGACGCTGTCGATCACTCCCCGGCTCAACTCCACGTTGCGCAGGACCGTCATGACCTCGTCGGCGGTGAGCGAGCCGCGGGCTCGACCCCTCACCAACAGATCCTCGAACGCTTCTGGCGGGACGCTTTCCGCGGGTGCCAGATGCACCGGGTCGGCCCCGTTCGGCTGGCTCATGCCTCCTGCTCCTCGAACCGGTCGACAAGCCAGAGTACCAACCGGTCGGTGGCCTCGATGGCCGTGGCCTGGTCTCGCAGCTCCTCGACCGCCAGCTTGAGCCAGCCGACGTCGGCCGCGTAGGTGCGGGCGTCGACCGAGCGGCGGGCGTCGGCCTCGAGATCGGCCAGCACCCGCTTGGCCGCTTCCTCCGTGAGGCGGGCCAGCACATCGTCGGGATCGGCCTCGTCGTCCTCCACCGCCAGCCGGTGCAGGAGGGCGCCAGCATCGGGATCGGCCCCCGCGATGGCCTCGTGGAGGGTGGTCGACCGGCACAGGGCCAGGTAGCCGGCGAGGATGGTCGGGTCGGTGAAGAGCACCTGGTGGAGGCGGGACGCGACCCGCTCCGGGTGGTGGACGGCCACCCGCAAGGCCTCCCGCTCCGGACCCCCCCGCTCCGCCCGTGACCGCTCGGTGCCACTGGGACGGCGGTTCTCGGGTGCCGGCGGCGCGGGCGGCGGACGACCTTCCAGCAGCCGCCGCAGCCGGTCGGCGGGGATGCGGACCCGGTCGGCCACCTCCATCACGTACTGGTCCCGGACGAGGTCGCTGGGGTGCTCCCGGACGACGGCCATGGCCGTCTCCGCGGCCTTGGCCCGGCCCTCGGCGGTGCGCACGTCGGCGCCGGCCAGCGCCCGCTGCAGGCGGAAGGCGAGGAAGGGCCGGGCGTCGTCGACGGCCGCCCGCAGGGCGTCGGGATCGGCCTGGGCCAGGCTGCCGGGGTCGGCCCCCGCGGGCAGCGCCGCCACCGCGATGTCCACCTCGAAGCGGCGCTCCCACTCGTAGAACTTGGCCGCCGCGGCCTGGCCGGCGGCGTCGGCGTCGTAGGCCAGCACCACCCGGCGGGCGAAGTTCTTGAGGGTGCGGAAGTGGTCCTCGGTGAGGGCGGTGCCACACGTGGCCACGGCCCGGGCCCGGCCCACCGAGGCCAGCCCGATGACGTCGGTGTAGCCCTCGCAGACCACCACCTCCCCCACCTCCACGATCTGGCCCTTGGCCCAGTTGAGGCCGTACAGGGTGCGGCTCTTGGCGTAGAGGACGGATTCGGGGGAGTTCTTGTACTTCGGGCCCTGGGCGCCGGGCAGGGCCCGTCCCCCGAAGGCGATGGCGTCGCCCCGCACGTCGAAGATGGGGAACAGGAGGCGGGCCCGGAACTCGTCCTGCTGGCGGCCGATGCTGTTGATGCGGCCCAGGCCGCAGTCGTGGAGGACGTCGGACGGCAGGCGCAGGGCCTTGCTCAGGGCGTCCCAGTCGTCGGGCGCCCACCCCAGCCGGTAGGCCCGCACCACGTCGCCGTCGTAGCCCCGGCTGCGCAGGTAGGCCCGGGCCGGGGCCGCGTCCCGACCCGTCAGCAGGCGCTGGTGGTACCACTCGACCGCCTTCTCCATCGCCTCCAACAGGGTCGCCCGCCGCTGCCGCTCCTGGGAGACGGCGACGGTGTCGTAGTGGACCTGGATGCCGGCCCGGGCGGCCAGGCGCTCGACCGCGTCGGCGAAGTCGAGGTGCTCGACCTCCTGCACGAAGCGGATGGCGTCGCCCCCCGCCCCGCAGCCGAAGCAGTAGTACAGCCCCTCCTCGGCGTTGACCGAGAACGAACCCGACTTCTCGGTGTGGAACGGGCACAGCCCCACCCACCGCCGGCCGACCCGCTTGAGGGCGATGTGCTCCGACGCCACCGCAACGAAGTCGGTGGCCGCTCTCACGCGAGCGATGTCGTCGGCCAGGATGCCCATTGCAAGAACCAGTCTCGCGGGTCCGAGGGGCTAGTGCTCCGGCGCCGAGCCCGGGCCGACGGCGGTCAGAGCACGGTGACGGGGGCGATGGCGAGGCGGGTCGTCGTGCCGTTGGAGAAGAGGCGCACCTCGTAGGCGCCGCCGAGCGAGCCGAAGGGCACCTTGAGGGTGGTGCTCCCCGATGCGGCCCCGTTGGTGTACTTCCACACCTTGACCGTGGAGTCGGACGCACCGCCGGCGTAGAGGGCCACCCAATCGGTGGCCGACGGCGTGCGGATGCCGCTCCACGTGACCGTCAGGAATTCGCCGCCCCGCAGGCCACCGGGGGCGACGGCGACGCCGGGACCAGCGGGGGTGGTGACCGCGGCCGGGACGGTCGTCGGCGGGACGGTCGTCGGCGGGACGGTCGTCGGCGGGACGGTCGTCGGTGGGACGGTGGTCGGCGGCGGGACGGTCGTCGGCGGGACGGTCGTCGGCGTGGCGGTGGCGGTGGCGGACGGGGTGGCGGAGACGACCACGGTGTTGGCCGGATCGGTGCAGATGGTGCCGGCGGGGTTGTTGTTGGCGTCGCCGGTGTAGTTGACGATCCAGGAGTACGACCCCACGACCGTGGGCCGGAAGGCGTCCGACGTGTAGGAGCCACTGCCCACCACCGGCTTGACCGACGTGAACACCGGCCCGCCGGCGCACGTCAGGTCCCCCGCACCGAAAAGGCGGAAGGTGATGGAGCCGGTGGGCCCGGTCGGTCCCCCGCCGTTGAGCAGGGCCGTGTTGGTCGCCGCCCCGGCCGCGTCGACCGTCGATGCGTCGCTGCTGAGCGGCGGCGTCCGCTTGCCCACCCCGACGGCCGCGCCGGCGTTGCTGCACAGGCTCATCGACGACTTGTTGTTGGCGTCCCCGCTGTACTGGGCGACCCAGCGGTAGGTGCCGGCGATGTCGACCACGCGTGTGGCCGACGTGTAGAAGGAGGTCGTCGCCGTCACCGGCACGGTGGACGTGAAGATGGGCACGTCGCCGCAGATCGGGTCGTCGAGGTCGAACAGGGAGAAGGTGATGGTGCCGGTGGGGTTCACCGCGAAGCCCAGCGTCGCCGTGTCGTAGACGGCCGTGCCCACCGGGAAGCCGGTCGCCGAGGCCTGGCTCGACAAGGCGGTGATGGCGGGGCCGGCGGACCCGCCCGCCTGGAGCACGCCCACGGTGGCCAGCACGAGAGCGATGGCGGCCACGGCCATCCGCCCGATCGGGCCCGGCCGGCGTCGGGCAAAGGATCCGGTCACGGGCGTCCTCCTCATTCCCCCGCGGACCCCAGTCCGCAGGCAAAGCATGGCCCAGATTTGCGGGCCGCGCTCGGTGCCCGCCGCGGAACGGCCCGCCTCAGCCCTTGGCGCCGCCGGTGAAGTTCCAGCTGGCCAGGCGGAGGCTGGGGACGTGGGCCCAGCCGTGCCACAGCTCGTAGAGGCGGGCGTCGTCGCCCAGGCCGAGGACGTTGCCCGGGCCCAACGCCTCCACGTAGGACTGGGTGAAGCGCAGGTTGCGGACGGCGCCCGTGATCTTGCCCTTCTCCACCAGGAACGTCCCGTTGCGGGTGAGGCCGGTGACGACCTGGGTCTTGGGATCGAGGATGCGGGTGTACCAGAAGTCGGTGACCAGCAGCCCCCGCTCGACGTCGGCGATCAGCTCCTCCGGCGACTGGTCGCCGCCGGCCACGAACAGGTTCGACGGCATGGGCCCGCTGACCTCGCCCCCGGGGATGGCATGGCCGCTGCTGCGCGTGCCCGAGCGCTTGGCCGTGCGCCGGTCGTGGACCAGGGCCCGGCACACGCCCCCCCGCACCAGCACCCGCTGGGCCTTCGGCGTGCCCTCGGCGTCGAAGGACACGCCGATGGCCCTGGGGTCGTTGACGTCGTCCCAGATGTCGATCGACTCGTCCAACAGGGCCGCCTTGGGCTTCACCCACGAGCGGCCCTCGGAGTAGGTCTTGGCGTTGAACCCGTCGGCCAGGAAGTCCATCATGTCGGCCACGCAGGCCGGTTCCAACACCACCTCGTAGCGGCCCGGCTCGAGGTCGACGGGGTTGGCCGCGGCCCGGGCCCGTTCCGCGGCCAGGCGGCCGGCGGCGGCGCCGTCGAGGTCGGCGATGGACGGGGCGAACTGCCAGCCGCGGGAATCCGACGTGGGTGTGCGGTGGATGGCGTCGACCGCGGCCATGCTCGCCCGGCCCCCCGCCCGGTGCTGGGCGTTGTTGGCGAAGTAGACGTCCCACCCCTTGGTCGCGCAGTAGCCGGCGGCCCGGAGGGTGCCGTGGCCGTCGCCGCCGTCGGCCCCGGCGTCGACGAAGTCCTTCACCACCTGGGCCCGGGCCTCGGGCGCGGAGCGCTCGGTTTCCGCGTCGTAGCGGTCGTCCTCCAGGGTGAGCCAGGCGGTGGGGGGACCGAGGCCGGGCCAGTCGGGGTCGACCGGGCGGAGGCGGGCCACTTCCAACGTCTCGTCGACCAGGCGGACGAGGCTGTCGTGGTCGAGTCGGTTGGTGCTGCCGGTGGCGGCCCGGCCGTCGACCACCAGCTTGAGCCGGGCCCACTGCTGGTCCTCGGCCACGTTCTGGTGGATGAAGGAGTTGGCGAAGCGGGTGAGGGCGCTGCGGCCGACGCCGACGGTGATCTCGGCCTCGGCCCGGTCGTCGACGATGATGAGGACCTCGAAGGCCTTGTCCCGCAAGTCCACCGGCGTCAGCCCCGCACGCCGACGCGGACGGCCTTGAACCGGGCCGGAACCGACGGGTGGCCGGTGTGACCGACCTGTTCGGGCTGGCCCTTGCCGCAGTTGGGCGTGCCCCAGAAGATCCACTCCCCCGGCTTGCCCCCGCCCAGCATGTCGAGCGAGCCCCAGAACTGGGGGGTGATGCCGGTGTAGGTGGGGTTGCGGACCATGCGCCCGAGCTGGCCGTTCTTGATCTCCCGCCCCATCTCGCAGCCGAACTGGAAGTTGAGGCGCTTGTCGTCGATCGACCACGACCGGTTGGTCTCCATGTAGATGCCGTCGTCGGTGGCCGCGATCATGTCGTCGAGGGTGGAGGTGCCCGGGGTGAGGCCGACGTTGGTCATGCGCACCATGGGGATGCGGCCGTAGCCGTCGGCCCGGACCATCCCGCCCGGGGGCAGGCCGGCGATGGCGGCCGAGTCCCGGCCGGAGAGGACGCCGACCCACAGGCCGTCCTTGACGATGTCGACCCGCTGGGCGGGCGTGCCCTCGTCGTCGTAGCCGAAGCTGCCCAGGGCGCCGGGGAGGGTGGCGTCGGCGGTGATGTTCATCAGCTCGGAGCCGTAGCGGAGGGTGCGGAGCTGGGCCAGGTCGAGGAAGGAGGTGCCGGCGAAGGCGGCCTCCCACCCGAGGATGCGGTCGAGCTCGATGGCGTGGCCCACCGACTCGTGGATCTGCAGGGCCAGCTGCTCGCTGCCGAGGATGAGGTCGACCGTGCCCGGCTCGCACTCGGGGGCGCGGAGCAGCTCCACCGCCTCCTCGCCGACGCGGCGGGCGTTGCCCCGGAGGTCGGCCTCCCGGACCAGCTCGTAGCCCCGGGTGCCGAACTGGCCGCCCACGCCGCCGAACGACCGCCGCTGCGTCTCCTTCTCGCCCACCGCGGTGGCCGACATGGCCACGCCGCACTCCACCAGGTGCTGGGAGATGCGATGGCCCTGGCTGGAGACGAACCACTTCTCGGTGTCCCACGACACGAGGTAGGCGTCGGCCACGGACACGCCCTCGACGTCGGCCATCTCGTTGGTGACGTCGACTAGCAGGTCGCCCTTCTCGGCCAGGCTGACCGCGGCCGGGTGCTCCTTCCACGCTGAGTCCCAATGGGCCTGGTGGACGGGGACGTCGGACAGCTCGAGGGCCGGCCCCGGCACCATGGCCGACGCCCGGGCGATGGCCGCCGCCTGGCGGCCGGCGTCGCGAGCCTGGGCGTCGGACGGCTCGGGCACCGCGAAGAAGCCCCACGACGAGCCCACGAGGGCCCGGACGCCGACCCCCGCCGACTGGGCTCGGGCCACCTGCTCGAGGATCCCGTCGGTGGCCGACATGTCCTCGGTGGTGAGGACCATGCCCCGGGCGTCGGCGTAGGTGGCCCCCGCGGCCAGGGCCGCCTCGACCGCGGCACTGGCGACGTCGAACATGGTCCGGACCCTACCCGCCCCCGAACTGGTGACAGTTTCCGCCGCCAGGGCGACCATATGTGTCACCGGTTGGCGGGGGGGCGTCGAACTGGTGACATTTCTGGTCGCCAGGGCGACCAGATGTGTCACCAGTTGCCGGTGGTCAGGCGCCGCCGAGGATGGCCTGGGCCGCGGCCAGGCGGGCGATGGGGATGCGGAAGGGCGAGCACGACACGTAGTCGAGGCCGGCCTCCCAGAAGAGGGCGATCGACTCGGGGTCGCCGCCGTGCTCGCCGCACACGCCCAGCTTGAGGCCGGGCTTGGTGGCCCGGCCCCGGGCCGCGCCCATCTTGACCAGCTCGCCCACGCCGCCCCGGTCGATGGTCTCGAACGGGTTGCGCTTGAGCAGGCCTTCCTCCAGGTACAGCGACATGATCCGGCCCTCGATGTCGTCGCGGCTGAAGCCGAACGTCATCTGGGTGAGGTCGTTGGTGCCGAAGGAGAAGAAGTCGGCCTCCTCCGCGATCTCGTCGGCCCGGATGGCGGCTCGGGGCGTCTCGATCATGGTGCCGATGGTGACGTCGACCGGGTCGGTGATGCCGGCGGTGGCGGCCGCCACCGCGTCCTCGACCCACGTGCGGGCCAGCCCGAGCTCCTCCCGGCTCACCGTCAACGGGATCATGATCTCGACGACGGGCGTGCCCCCCGCCGCCACCCGCTCCGCGGCCGCCTCCATCAGGGCTCGCACCTGCATGGCATAGAGGCCGGGCTTGACCACGCCCAGGCGGACGCCCCGCGTGCCGAGCATGGGGTTGAACTCGTGCCAGTACTGGGCCGCCTTGAGCTCGCGCTGCTCGTCGGGGCTCAGCGGTGTGCCGCCGGCCTGCTTCACCAGCAGGTCCTCGGTGCTGGGCAGGAACTCGTGCAGGGGCGGGTCGAGGAGGCGGACGGTGACGGGCAGGCCGTCCATCGCCTCCAACACCTCGAGGAAGTCGGCCTTCTGGGCCAGCCGCAGCTGCTCGAGGGCCGCGTCCTCCTCGGCCGGGTTGTCGGCCATGATCATCGCCCGCACCACCGGCAGGCGGTCGCCGAGGAACATGTGCTCGGTGCGGCACAGGCCGATGCCCTCGGCCCCGAACTGGCGGGCGTTGGCCGCGTCGGGGCCGGTGTCGGCGTTGGCCCGGACCGCCATTTTTCCCGCCCGGATCTCATCGGCCCAGGTCAGAAGGGTTGTGAACTCGGGCGGGGGCTCGGCCAGGGTCACCGGGACCTCGCCCAGCATGACCTTGCCGGTGGTGCCGTCGACCGAGATGGCGTCGCCCTCGTTGACCGTCACGCCGCCGGCGGTGAAGCGCTTGCCGTCGATGTGGATGGACTCGGCGCCGACGACGGCGGGCTTGCCCCAGCCTCTCGCGACGACGGCGGCGTGGCTGACCAGTCCCCCGCGTGAGGTGAGGATGCCGGCGGAAGCGATCATGCCGTGGACGTCCTCGGGCGAGGTCTCGGTGCGCACCAGCACCACCCGCTCGCCCCGCTCGGCGGCGGCGGCGGCGTCGTCGGCGGTGAAGTAGGCGTGGCCGACGGCCGCACCGGGCGAGGCGGCCAGACCGGTGGCGATCACGGGGGCGTCGGTCTTGGCGAACTGGGGGTGGAGGACGCCCTCCAGGTGGTCGCCCGTCACCCGCAGGATCGCCTCCTCCTTGGTGAGGTGCATGCGGTCGTCGGTGGTCATGTCGACGGCCATGCGCAGGGCGGCGGCCCCGGTGCGCTTGCCCACCCGGGTCTGGAGCATCCACAGCTTGCCCTGCTCGATGGTGAACTCGGTGTCGCACATGTCGCGGTAGTGGCGCTCGAGGCGCTCGAAGATGGCTTCCAGCTCGTCGTAGATCCCGGGGAAGATGGACTGCAGGTCGGCCAGGGGCAGCGTGTTGCGGATACCGGCGACCACGTCCTCGCCCTGGGCGTTGACCAGGAAGTCGCCGTAGGAGCCGGGCTTGCCGGTGGCCGGGTCGCGGGTGAAGCCGACGCCCGTGCCGGAGTTGTCGTCGCGGTTGCCGAACACCATCGACTGCACGTTGACGGCCGTGCCCAGGTCGTGGGGGATGCGCTCCCGCACCCGGTAGGCCACCGCCCGGGCCCCGCCCCACGAGCCGAAGACGGCCTCGATGGCCCCTCTGAGCTGGTCTTTCGGGTCCTGGGGGAAGGGCGAGCCGGTGTGGGCCTCGACGATGGCCTTGAAGTCGTCGGCCATGGCGGCCAGCTCCATGGCGGGGACGGCGGCGTCGCTGTCGACGCCCGAGCGGTGCTTGCCCTCCTCGAAGCGCTCGTCGAACTTCTCGCCCGGAACCCCCAGCACGATGCGCCCGTACATCTGGACGAAGCGGCGGTAGCTGTCGTAGGCGAAGCGCTCGTCGTCGGTCTGCTTGGCCAGGCCCCGGACCGACTCGTCGTTGAGGCCCAGGTTGAGGACGGTGTCCATCATCCCGGGCATGGAGAACTTGGCGCCGGAACGCACGCTCACCAGCAGCGGGTCGTCGGAGTCGCCCAGGCGCTTGCCCATCGACGCCTCCAGCCGCTCGATGGCGTCGGCCACCTCGTCGGACAGACCGGCCGGCCAGCCGCCGTCCAGGTAGGCCCGGCAGGCGTCGGTGGTGATGGTGAAGCCGTGAGGTACGGGCAGCCCGAGCACCGAGGTCATCTCGGCCAGGTTCGCCCCCTTGCCTCCGAGGAGGTCCTTGAGGCTCATGGGGGACACGGCGTGCTCATGGGAGAAGTCGAAGACGTACGTCACGGGACCCAGCCTAGTTGGGCGCTGCCGGGCGCTTCCGGAGCCGTTCGGGGCCTCGCTTGGTACCGTGGGCGGCGTGGCCGACGCCAAGGCGCGAGAAGCGATCGTCAACGAGCACATGCGGCTGGAGAACGCCCACGACTTCCCCGCCTGCGCCGGCGTCTTCCACCACGCCCGTTACGAGGTTCTCCCCAGCGACGAGGTGTTCGACGGTCTGGAGGCGGTGGGCGGCTTCCTCGAGCAGAACCGGTCGGCGTTCCCCGACTTCGTCTTCACCCCCACCCGGGTGATGGGCGGGGCCGACGCGGTGTTGGTGGAAGGGCGCTTCGTGGGCACCCACCTGGGGACGTGGCGGGGCCTGTTCGCCACCGGTCGCCACGTCGACTTCCCCATGGCCCTCGTCTTCGAGTTCGACGACGACAAGATGGTGAACGAGCGGGTCTACTTCGACCTCAACTCGCCGCTGCGCCAGCTCGGCGTGGGCAACGACCCCAACGGGCTCCGGTTCAAGCTCACGCTGGCGCTCACCCACCCGTGGACCATCTTCAAGTCGGTGCTGCGCAAGCTCTCACCCTTCAAGAAGCGCCCGCCCAAGCGCGACGACGCGTCCGACTCCTCCTAGGCCGAGAGCCGTTCGCGGAGGTAGTCGACGAGGCCTTCGATCGGGATCCGGTCCTGGGCCAGGGTGTCGCGGTCGCGGACGGTGACCGCCTTGTCGTCGAGCGTCTCGAAGTCGATGGTGACGCAGTAGGGCGTGCCCGCCTCGTCCTGGCGGCGGTAGCGGCGGCCGATCGACTGGGTCTCGTCGTAGTCGCACATGAAGTGGACCTTGAGCCGGTCGAAGACCTCCTTGGCCGTCGGCGTGAGGGTGTCCTTGCGGGACAGGGGGAGCACGGCCACCTTGGTGGGCGCCAGCCGGTGGTGCAGGCGGAGGACCGTGCGGGCCTCGCCACCGACCTCGTCCTCGTCGTAGGCGGCCAGGAGGAAGGCCATCATCGAACGGCCGACACCGGCCGCGGGCTCGATCACGTGGGGGACGTAGCGCTCGCCCGAGGCCTGATCGAAGTACTCCAGCCGCTCGCCGGAGAACTTGGCGTGCTGGGTGAGGTCGTAGTCGGTGCGGTTGGCGATGCCCTCCAGCTCGCCCCAGCCCCACGGGTAGAGGAACTCGACGTCGGCGGTGCCGGCCGAGTAGTGGGAGAGCTCCTCGGGGTCGTGGTGGCGGAGGCGCAGTGACTCGGCGGGGATGCCCAAGTCGGTGTACCAGCGCACGCGCTCCTCGCACCAGTACTCGAACCACTTCTGCCCCTGGTCGGGCGGGACGAAGAACTCCATCTCCATCTGCTCGAACTCGCGCGTGCGGAAGATGAAGTTGCCGGGCGTGATCTCGTTGCGGAAGGACTTGCCCTGCTGGGCGATGCCGAAGGGCGGCTTCTTGCGGCTCGTCTGGAGCACGTTGGCGAAGTTGACGAAGATGCCCTGCGCCGTCTCCGGCCGGAGGTAGGCGACGGAGCCCTCGTTCTCCACCGGCCCGACGTGAGTCTTGAACATCAGGTTGAAGGGCCGGGCCTCGGTGAGGTCGTGGGACCCACACTTGGGACAGGTGTCGCCGATCTGATCGGCCCGCCACCGCTCCTTGCAGTTGCGGCAGTCGACGAGGGGATCGGTGAAGGTGGCCAGGTGCCCGCTGGCCTCCCACACCTTGGGCGCCATCAGCACGGCCGCGTCGAGGCCCACGATGTCGTCGCGCTCCTGCACCATCGCCCGCCACCAGGCGTCCATCACGTTGCGCTTGAGCAGCACGCCGAGCGGGCCGTAGTCGTACGTGGAGCGGAACCCGCCGTAGATCTCGCTGGACGGGAACACGAACCCCCGCCGCTTGGCCAGGTTGACGACCTTCTCGGTCAGATCGGGCATCCGGACGATCGTAGTGGCGCCACGTCATGCCGCGACCGCCAGTATCCGGCGCAGGGAGCGGAGCAGCTCCCGCCCGTCGGCCGCGTCCTCGGGCGTCGCCCGCAGCACCGTCCACCCCGCGGCCGCGATGCGGTTGCCTCGCACCCGGTCGCTCCGGAACGGTCCCCGTCCGGCATGCCACCGGAAGCTGTCGGTCTCCACGGCGACCCGCGGCCGGGGATCGCCGAGATCGACCCGGGCCACGAACTCACCCTGGTGGTAGATCTCGTACTGGGCGACGAACCCGGTGTATCCGGCGTCGAAGAGCAGCCGGGCGATCCGCATCTCGGCCACGTTGGCGGCCAGGCCATCGGTGCTCCAGGCTTCGAGGATGGTTCGCAGCGGCAACGTGCCGTGACGCTTGCCGGCGTGACTCAGGCGCTGCTGGAGGTCGTCGAGGGAGAGAAGGCGCCGGCAAAGGACGTCGTCGACGCCCTCCTCGAGCAGCTCGGGGCTGACCCGTCCGGCCAGGTCGAGCACCGTCCGCGCCGGCCGGGTGACGGGAATGCGATCGTGCACAGCTCGGTCGGCCCGAGGGAGGTCGATGCTGCGGTGGACGACTGCCAGCGGGTTACGGCCGCTCCGACCCGGCGGCACCGTGATCTCGAGCGGCCCCGGGCGGAATCCGGAGATGCCCCAGATCACCGCCGCCGATCGATGCGAAGCCACCGCGCCCTCGCCTGCGAGGAGGCAGGCACCGAGAGCCCGCTGGTGCCATGTGACCGGGGAGCCGCTGACCCGATAGAGCCCACGGCCCACGTGAACCCACCGACCCGTGACGAGCCGGGTGCGCACCATGGCGGGCGTCGCCCCGAGACCGACCGCCTGCCGATGGGTGACCAGGCTCCGCTGGCGGCTCGCCAACCGTGCGACCTCGGCGTCGAAGGTGCGAATCATCGTCATCGGACCGAGAAGGTAGCCAGAGGGTGTGACAACCACCGATAGTTGTGCAGTTATGCGGGATATACCGACATAACTGCACAACAATCCGGGAATCCTTCGCCGCTGGGTACCGGGCGGGGCGGGGCGGGGCGGTACCGGGCGGGGTGGCGGGGGTTAGCGGCGGTCGAGGAGGCCGACGCTGCGGAGGCGGCGTTCGATGTGGTTTTCGAAGGCGCGGGTGGCGAGGCGGGTCACCTCGACCGTCGCCGGGCCCACCGGCGTGTTCAACGCCGCCCCCAGGTCACCGCCCAGCACCAGGCGGACGAGGGCCAGGCCGTCGGCCGACACTGGCGACCCGCCGCTCACCTGGGCGCATGACCCGCACAGCACACCCCCTTGGACCTGGTCGAACGCGCACAGCTCCTTGACCGACCCGCACACCACGCACTCGTCGAGGTAGGGATGGAACCCCTCCGCGGCCAGCAGCTTCAAGAAGAAGGCGGGCACCAGCAGCGGCGCGTCCCGGGCCGCCAGCGCCCGCAGGCCGCCCAGCAGCATCTGGTACAGCCGGAGGTTGGCGTGGCCCTCCTGCGCCACCTGGTCGCACGCCTCCAACAACGACTGCGCCTTCGACAGCCGGTCGAAGTCCTCCCGCACCGAGCGGAACACCTCCACCGTCTCCGCCTGGGTGACGATGTCGAGCTCGCGGCCCTCGTACAACAACAACGACACGTGCACCATCGGCTCCAGCCGCGACCCGAACCGGGACTTGGTCTTGCGCACCCCCTTGGCCACCGCCCGCACCTTGCCCCGGCCGGCGGTGAGCAGGGTGACGATGCGGTCGGCCTCCCCCAGCTTGATCGTGCGCAGCACGACCCCGTGCTCGCGGTAGAGACCCACGCCGTCCAGTATCGACCGCCCCGGCCCAGCACACGGCGATGCCCCGCGCCACGCCTGACCCGACCTTGACCGGGACCGGGCGCCGGCGCCGCCCTACTCGATGCCCCCGAAGCGGCGGTCGCGGGACTGGAACTCGCGCACCGCCTCGTACAGGTGCTCGCGGCGGAAGTCGGGCCAGAGGACCTCGGTGAAGACCAGCTCGCTGTAGGCCAGCTCCCACAGCAGGAAGTTGGAGATGCGGTACTCCCCCGACGTGCGCACGACCAGGTCGGGGTCGGGCATGTCGGGGGCGTAGAGGTGGTCGCGGATGCCCTTCTCGGTGAGCTTCTCGGCCGGCACGCCCGACGCCAGCAGCGACTTCACCGCGTCCACGATCTCGGCCCGGCCCCCGTAGTTGAAGGCGATGGTGAGCGTCATGGTCTGGTTCTTGGCCGTGAGGTCGAGGGCCTCGTCCATCCTCCGCACCAGCCGGCGGGGCACCCGCCAGTCGCGCCGGCCCATGAACCGGATGCGGACGTCGCGGTCGTGGAGCTCATCCCGCCGCCTGGTCAAGATCCCCTCGTTGAAGCGCATGAGATAGCGGACCTCGTCGACCGGACGCTTCCAGTTCTCGGTGGAGAAGGCGTAGACCGTCAGCCACTGCACGCCCAGCTCGAGGGCCCCCTCGACGGTGTCGAACAGGGCCTCCTCGCCCGCCCCGTGGCCCTCGGTGCGGGGCAGGCCCCGCTTCTGCGCCCACCGGCCGTTGCCGTCCATGACCACGCCGATGTGGCCCGGGATCCGGTTGGGATCGAGGTCGTCCAGCCTGAGCGCCGCTGCACGATTTCGGTCCACCGGCCCAGGGTACAAAGCCGGCGTGCTCGACAAGCTTGATCGGTGGGCCGAATCCAAGAACCTGCACGTCATCCGCACCGCCATCCGGGTCCAGAAGCGCTACGGCGAGCTGAACGGCAACTACATGGCCTCGGCCGTGACCCTGTCCAGCTTCCTCTCCATCTTCCCCCTGCTCCTGTTCGCGGTGGCCGTGCTCGGCTACTTCGCGGCCGGCTCGCCCGACCTGGCCGGCAGCGTGGTCGACCGTCTCGGCCTCACCGGCGACGCGGCCAAGGCCGTCGTCGACACCATCCGGGTGGCGGAGAACAGCCGGCGGACGGCGTCGGTGGTGGGCGTGGTCGGCCTGCTGTGGTCGGGCCTGGGCCTGGTGGCCGCGCTCCAGTACGCCATCAACACGTCGTGGCAGATCACCGGCCGGGGGTGGAAGGACAAGCTCAAGGGCCTGGCCTGGCTGGGCGGCGCGTCGCTGCTGTTCCTGGGATCGTTCGCCGTCAGCGCCGCCCTCAACTTCCTGCCCGGATGGCTGTCGCCGCTCAGCATCGTCGTCGGGCTGGCCCTCAACCTGGGCCTGTGGCTGTGGACCATGAAGGCGCTGTCCAACCGCGACGTCGGATGGAAGGCGCTGCTGCCGGGGGCGGCGGTCGGGGCCATCGGGTTCGAGGTGCTCAAGCTGGTGGGGTCGATCTACGTCCCCCGGCTGGTGGCGTCGTCGTCGGCCCTCTACGGCTCGCTGGGCGTGGTCTTCGCCATCCTCGCCTGGCTTCTCTTCTTCGGCCGGCTGATCGTGTACTCGGCGGTGGTCAACGTCGTGCGGTGGGAGGAGGACCACGGCACGGTCACCGTCGACCTCCCGGTGCCCAAGGTCCCGGGCCAGGTGCCCACCGAGGCCACCCGGGCGGGCGAGGTGCCGGTGGACGTGACCGATGGGGACGACGGCGAGGCCGACGACGAGCGTCGGGGCCGGGACGGCGAGCGCCGGGACGACGTGCTCGCCCACTCGATCCACCGCACCGCCTGACGCTCCTACAGTCGGGCCGGTGACCACCGTCGCCCCCTACGGGTCGTGGACGTCGCCCGTCACCGCCGACCGCCTGGTCCAACGAGCGGTGTCCCTCGGGCAGGTGGTGGTCGACGGCGACGACGTCTACTGGACCGAGGGCCGCCCCGCGGAGCGGGGTCGCCAGGCGGTGATGCGGTGGGCGCCGGGCGGCGACGGGCCGGTGGAGGTGCTGCCGGCGGGGTACTCGGCCCGGACCATGGTCCACGAGTACGGCGGCGGCGCGTTCACGGTGCGGGACGGGGTGCTGTGGTTCGCCAACTTCGAGGACCAACGGGTGTACCGGCTCGACGTGTCGGCGGCTGCGGGTGGCGAGCCGGT
>JADMIO012975541.1_pt1 | contig 20006 bp, 17 predicted proteins | sample 8958161 | NCBI WGS metagenome assembly JADMIO01 (sample SAMN16585339, study PRJNA669376) | soil metagenome | isolation source: Crop rotation soil | place: USA: Cullars Rotation, Alabama | collected 2011
TCTCAATTCGTTCTCTTGACAATGCATACAGTTCGTACTAGGTTGGCGCTTCGGCATTCGGTTTAATGCAATTGAGGTCGGCTTCACAATACTCTCAAAAGCGCTTGAGTAGCTAACGCGAAGTGATAAGAGTAATCGGGTGCCGTACTACTGACGTCTGTAATACAGCGTGGCTGCGTGCGCGATGAGTTTCTTAGCATGGGCCAATGAACGTACTTTTTCATGATCACTACCCTCGACGCTATTTCGCTCTGCTGAGTGTGTTCTTTTACTTCTCTGCCCTCACACTCAACACTGCCGGCCAAGTTCGTGAGCAAACATCCCCTCCGAAAAGCGATAGCAAATCACCTGTAAAGTCAATTGGTAAACCGGTCGATGTATCGCGGTGGCGCTCACTCCTGGACCAATCCAAGAGTGAAGCCAATTCGCTGAGTATTGATGAAGGCCGCGCGTATGCACTGGCTGAAGTGGCCGATGCTTACTGGCCTCTTGACAGCTCTGTATCTGAAGAATGGTTTTCGCTCGCGATGAATGCAGTCGTGATTCTCAAAAAGAAGAATAGCGAAGAGGGAGAGGCTGCGGCCGGATATGTATTGGCCCTCGCTGGCAGACGTAGTGGCACCCTGTCGAAGAGTTTAGCCAAGCAACTTACTAAACAGAATACGGAGGAGACACAATCAAAAGGTAAGTCGGAGGATGAGATCGAGAGCGCGGCCAACAACCTGCTCAATTCCGACCCGAAGAAAGCGGCAGAAATGATCAAGCTGAACGCGGCTACCGGGCCCTCGATGGGAGCTGCTTGGCTTATCTTTCAAATCACCGAACGTGACCCTCTGGCAGGGGAGGAATTATACCGGACGTACCTGGAACGATTCGGCTCGGGAACGAATCGCGGGCTTGAGCACCTACTGTTGCTTGCCGGTTATCCCTTTGGTTATGGCGAGGCCTACGGCGGAGCGAAAGACACCACTCAATTCGTTGGGTTCGGGGGATTTCGCATTAAGAGTCTTACACCTAAACCTCTTCTCGCTTCCGTATTTCTTGATCTGGCCTTTCAGAACGTCTTGACCACCCTCCAACAAGCGGTCAGTTCCCCCGAAACTGAATCAGATTTACTTAGTGGCCTCGCGTTGTTCGTAACCAGCTATTGTCTACCCGAGGTTGGACGTTACCGCCCACAAACGTTACCAGCATGGTATTCCCTTTACCAGACGGCACTGAATAGAGTAACGCCAGCCCGCAAAGCCTTAGTAGCCGAGCAGATTCAACGGCTTATGAAAACGCGCTCCGCTACCCAGGACAAATCCCCGGAAGAGTACGCCCAGGAACAGTCTAAAGAGACTCTGGAACAGGCCGAGTCATTGCCAGACGGATGCAAGCGCGACCAGGCATACGCGCAATTAGCTTTAAACTTCGGTTACTCGAAAGACTTATCCAGCTCACTTGAATTCTCTAGAAAGATAAAAGACGACGCCCTTGCGCGCAGCGTCGCCCAATACATTTACTATGACATGGCCGCAAAATCGATCGCCGCTGGAGATGCAGTTGAGGGAGACCGTTTCATTGAGTTGGTGACTCCGGATGAATTACGGACGCTCCTTCACCTGAAAATGGCGCGGGCTGTGCTCAAAAGGAAGGATTTCATTCTTGCAGCCCAGTCGATCGGAAAGGCACTAAATTCTGCCGCGCGCATTTCACAGCCAGGTACGAGGTCAAGCGCCTTGTTGTCGGCTGCGGAAATTTGCGCCGCCTTCGATCCACCGCAGGCACTTACGCTGCTGAGGGAGGCTGTAAAAGTCATCAATGGGTTGCCCAAAGGGCGCAGTACTCAGACTAAAGTGGGCAGTACTTCCGTGTTACGTAAAGTGAATTTTGAATGTAGCGGTGCCGAGAATTCTTGGTACGGTACGTTTGAAGAGATGGGTCGCTCCCTGTTCGACGTATTGCCAACCTTGTCTGCAATTGATGTAGAACAGGTGCTTTCAGCCGCCTACGGCTTGGAAGACCCGCTCACGCGAGTCCGAGCCGTCACTTCGATTGCTAAAGGGGAATTAGCGCGGCGTCCCAAGGACGAAAGTAAAGGTCAGCCTGCAGCTTCCGTTCCTTAAGAAGCTATGCTCGCGATTGAGCTAGCTAGCGCCCGCGAAGGAGCGAGAAGGCAGGACTCAGAATAGAATGGGAAGTACTTCCATCTTGCATAAAGTAGATTTTGAATGTAGTGAGGAAACGCTGCAGTAGTAAGTACGCCACTTATTCTTTGTGATTTTGATAGGCACCAGGAGGATATTACAAACAAAAACTTAAGAGTTTTGGTGCCGAAGGGGAGACTCGAGCCCCCTATTTTTTAGTACCGTTTTACTGGGTTTTACGCCGGTTTTTTCAAACCATGCGTTTTTCCTAAGAAAATCAAGCATTTTCGTTTTTACACATTTTCCACTACTTACACTACTCGCACCTATTTGAGACTTAGTTGAGACACGTTTTTTAACTTCCCGTTTTTCAAAATCCACCATGACCGAACTGATCAGCTTCAATAGAGCACAGCCTCACCAAAAAATGCATCGCCAGAACTGATTAGAAGTGTAAAGCACCATCCTGTCGGCAGGCGGATGCTATGACCGGGCAAGGCCCGAAAGCCACTTACCAACACCCTCTATGCAGGCTTCCAACACTCGACGGATTAGGGAAGGTTACCTGAAGCCGAATACTTTCGCCCAACTTTGAGACGCCGGTCCAAAACCGGCTGGCAAGGATTATTCGTCTTCACGACGAGTGGGGGAATTGGACAGATCACGATAAGTGAAGCTCCTCTCAACGGAGGTAAAAGCTTTACCATCCACTTCAGCATACGGATAGACGAAGTAATTGAGCGGCTCGCCCGCCTGCTGCGGTTTAAGGATCAAATCGCGACCAATGGTGAACTCGACGCGGTTCTCATCATGCGCGCCGAAAAAGTATTCGCGTTTGTCAGGGTTCTTAGCCGCTTCTGAAGCATCAACCGGCACCCAACCGATCCCCTGAGCATAGAACTCCGCCCAACAGTGATAGCCGCTCACCTCGCCTGCGCCTCTATCCGCAGGCAATGGAAAACCAATAGCAAAGCGCGCGGGAATACCTACCGCCCGGGCATACCCGATGAAGATGGCGTGAAAGTCCGTGCAGTTGCCGCGTCGCGCATCACAAGCGTAGTAGATGTCACCACGTCCCCAACCCTGGCCGCTCTTGTCGTATTTTACAGTCGCGACAATATGGTTATAGATCGCACGTGCTTTCTCCAAGTCAGTTTTAGCCCCAGCGGCAGCTACTACTTCCTGCGCCCACTGCTTGATCTTGCCATCAATGGGTACTAATCGATCCGGCTGGAGCCACCGGTCCATGTTCGGGTCTCGGTCTTCTTTTATAGGAACGTAGTTAGGTTGCTGCAGCCTTTCCTGTAGATGTTCCCTGCGAATTGCATTGAAGCGCATAGTGACGGCGAAGCTTGATTCGTGAGGGTTATTCAAGCTGATATGCATGACTTTGTTTCCATACTTCGACGTATGCATCTTGTATTCGTGAGGAGAATCAATCTTCATCTCAGTGATTTTCTGGAAAGGACTGTCGTGGGGTACAGGTATCCAGAGGTCAACTTTCTTTGCGCCGGCCGGAATTTCTTTGACCAGGGCTTTATATTCAAACTCAAACTTACGCTCTCGTGGCGCATTCGCTCCGACGCGAATAAGCGAAGTTGAAAATAGTGCGATTGGCAGCACCAGCCAGGTTGCCAGATGTGCACTCACATGAGTAATTCTTTTCATTGACTCTTCTCCTTTAGTTGATGAGAGCTGTCGTTTCGAATTTCAGAAGTTGTATTGGAGGAAAAGATTCACGCGGTGATCTACACCGCGCTGGAGTCCTTTGAAGTCAGTTAGCCAGTACAGATAATCTGCACCGAACAGGAAATTTCCGCCTGGCGTGATCCGGTTGGCAAAGTAGTAAGCGCGATTGCGCGTACGTCCTCCAGTGGGAAGATCAGCGTCAACCGGATCGTCAGTTGTAAAACCTGGATTAAATGAGAGGTAGCGTGAGAGCTTGATGTTTGCTTCCGACCACCCACCGCGCCCGCGTATCTCACGCCCGGTTAAGACGTTGATGCCCTGACCTGCTCCGCCGCGAATGTCGCTCATATTGCGTCCCCACCAACCCTCGCCACGCAACGACAAACGGCTGGCGAGAGGAATAGTGAAATCAAAATTGAAAAGCTGAGGACGAAATCGAGTGCGTCCTGCCACTGACCTGGCGGTCTTTTCAAATCCATAAAAACCGGAGAGACCGATGCCTGCGGTTCGATCTTTGCCGAATGGATGAGAATAGCCGATACGTCCCTGCAGATCAGGGGGGCTACTCTCTTCGCCGTCGCGAAAGCCATTGTTGTCGAGATCCTGCGCATCAATAGCGCCAGTAAGGCCAATTCCTCCGAGGAGAGAGAACTTACCTCGACCAACCCTTGGCTCATACGCAAGGCGCAACTGCGGTCTGCGGTCGCCGACATTGCCTGCGTTCCACATCAGCGTGTCGTTGTTAACGGTAGGAAAAAGCGGGGAGACTATGTCCCACGTCTGGCCCGCGAGGAGCGAAGCCTCTTTCCAGTCCAGGCGCAGGTAAGCATGACGGATGCGAATGATCTGGCGTGACTCAGACCCTCCATTCTCAAAGTCGGTCTCTAACTTTCCGGAGAGTCTTGCATTGCCGAGCTTAGCGATCTGTGGGCCTGTGTAGTCGATGCCGATGCGCGTGAGGCGCGGATGAATTGAATAATCACCATTCGTTGTTCCGTTCGCTCGCGGGTCCGGAGAAGTGATGAACAATGGAGTCTGAGTGTTGTTTGGATGCTGGCTATCGAAATCCATATCAAGCCGGAGGAATCCATAGAGTTTGATCTTGTTGCCTTCACCAAGCAGTTCCGACCAGCGCATGGGCTGGTCCTTATCCGTCTGGCTGGCTGGCGAGGCGGCTTGGGAGGTGGCGTTCGTTTGTGGTGTTGAAAGGCCGGAGCTACTGCTCGCCGCTTCCGCAGGACTAAGTGCATCCATTCTTGCTTTGAGTTCAAGGAGCGTTTGCCCCAAGAGGAGGTTTTGGCGTTCCACCTCTTCGAGCCGGCGCCTTAGAGTCTCAATCTCGGTGTTTGATCCGTCTGAGACCATGTTTGCCGTGCCGCGTGTTTTGACATTGGCAGTCTCTGCTAAAGGTTGTGTTTTGGTTGAAGTTGATGGCGGTGAGGTCTGCGCCGACGTGCCAGTGACGAAGATAAAGATTGTGCCGCACAGTGCAGCGAGAATCAGATGGGATCTTTTCATCATGACGAGTGACTCGCTTTCTTCAGGCTCAAGAAAGCAAGCGCCTCGTCGAGTAGTTAGACGAAGTCTGGCGTGTTACTCCTGAGTCTGTGAAGGTAAGAGTGTTTGGCGATCCTCACCGGGACCGCTCTCTGACCGATTCAGTTAAATTGTTTGTGGCTCATAAGAATCAATTAAGTAGTTTGGAATTCGCAGGTAACTTGCGAATTCGGTGTACTGCTCTCCTACTTGGAAAGTACATTATAGCTTCGCCGTCCCCCCCAATCGAAGCAGGAGATGCACTCCGGATTAGCGTAGAGATGTATTCCGCATGTACAAGACTCTAGGAATGGCGATCTAATATCGTCAATCTCATCTCGCCTGCCACGATTATTTGAACATCACTAATTTCAATATCCAGCATTGACCACCCACACTGGCACATTTAGAATATGCGCAGTTTTCTTAGTATCAGCCATCTTATAGGCCCAGCTGCGACCAAGATCTACTCGCCGCCTACTTCCCCTGAATCACGTCGAATGAATGGACGCACATCGCAACCCGAAGACTCGGAAGCACAGAAAATGGTGGGGCTAGCCCAAGGTGAAGGAACAACAATCATGGCGCCAGCACAACGCTCGCACATGGGGAAGACCCGACCAAGGCCAAAAGCACAGGAACGCGGAACGAGCGAAAGCTCCGTCTCAAGTGACACGAGCAAGGTAACGCGCGGCTTGTCTGTCTTAAAGTCTTCCCTCGACGGCCTCGGTTGTTTCGCGAACATTCGGTTTCTCAAGAACAGCCCTATTGCCGAATACGTTGGCGAAAGAATTACTCGCAACGAGGCCATGTTAAGGATGAGGGAGGCCGCGGGCAAGTGCATCAGTGAACTCGACGCGGACTGTTACATAGATGGAAGCATAGGAGGAAACGACACGCAGTATATCAACCACTCCTGCGAGCCTAACGCCGACGTTCTAGTCATTGACGGATTCATGATCGTCTACGCACTACATGAGATCCTGCCTGGGGAAGAGATTACCGTCGACTATTTGAACTCTTTCGAGGAGGACGTATCCGTCTGCCAGTGCCGCACCCCTTCATGCCGGCCAAGGATTGCTCATAGTTGCTATCGCCATTGAGATAGAATCACGCCTTCACTGCCTCGACATCCAGAGTAATCGTCACTTCGTCACCGACGAGAATGCCACCTGTTTCCAATGCGGCATTCCAGGTTAGACCAAAGTCCTTGCGATTGATTTTCGTAGACGCCGATAAACCTATCCGAAGATTACCCCACGGATCTTTTCCCGGAGCCGTTGGGCCTTCCACTGAGAACGTCGCCTTCCGCGTTACGCCGTGAATGGTCAGATCGCCTTCCACTTCCAAGTCCCCCTGTCCGGTACGTGTTACGCGCGTTGAAGTGAACGTCAACGTGGGGAACTTCTCAACGTCAAGAAACTCTGCGCTCCTCAAATGCGTATCGCGGTCCGGTTCGCGCGTATCGACCGACGCGGCATCGATCGATGCTTCAACGTGGGATCTGCTGATATCATCCTCCTCAATAGTGATGACTCCGTTTACGGGTTTGAAGTGCCCCTTAACGTTAGTAATCATCATATGCCTGACCTTGAATTCGGCGGTGGTATGGACTGGATCGATGTTCCAAGTTGTGGTTGTCGGTTGTGGTGCATTTGCGCTCATTTTTCACTCCTTCTTCGGATTAAGCTCAGTCAATTCTCGGTCATTAGTCAGACGAACATTCAGATTGCTTGCGTCTTCACAAAGATCAACAGAATAAAGTGGAATAGCCATATTAATCCGTTGCGCTACGCACGACCTCAACGGAACAGTGCGCCTTCGTCACTAGTTCGGTAGAAACACTGCCGAGCCAGAACCTCTGCAGAGCACCGCTGAACTTGCGCGAGCCAACGAAAATGGAATCGGCTTTCCACTCCTGTGCTTCCTCGATGATAGCTCGACCCGGTACGCCTTTCTTAATTGCAACCGAGACCTGCAAGCCGATGGCGCGCAACTCGTCCGCTGCCCATTCGGTCATGATTCGCGCTGCCTCACCTGCCTTATTATTAATGCTTCTGATCATCTCCGCGGCCGTCGGAAGAATTCGGGAAATCCTGGCAGGCGAAGCACCATCATCAACCGTGATGACTCGCACCTCCGTTGCCCCTGACCACACCCGCGCACCGACGACCCGAACGGCCTGTTCAGCTTCGGGCGATCCGTCTACGCCGATCATTATCCGCGCTGAAGTGCCGGTGTTTGTGTCGACTGCCGCTCGCGCAACCCTTACCGAGTGGAGCGAATCAGTGACCACTTTCTTCGACACGCTGCCCAGAATAAATCTTCCCAGAGCAGAGTGCCCGTGCGAACCGACAACAACCAGATCGGCGTTCCACTCGTCCGCCTGCTGAATCAATTCTGTGGCGGGCCAACCACTGAGGCCCACTGTCCCCACTTCCCAAGTCGGGAAGTAAGAACGCAAGCGAGCACCAGCTTTCCCGGCCAACTCTTCCGCCTCTTTGAGTGACTGCGCAGTTTGCGCGTCTGCTTGCGCGAGCGCAATCTTGACGCTCTGTGGAGTCACTGGCATCCCGGCCACCTCGCTACCGGCCAGTAAAGGCGGCATCACAACTTCTCCAACCGATACGATTAGGGCTTTTGATTCACGCGGCAACCCCGCTTTTTGCAAATCATCCAGCACCTCATCAGCACTCTCCGAGCCGTCATAACCAATCAGTACTCTCATTTTTCATAACCTCACTTGACCTATTCTTTCAGGTAAACGATTAGTGCACAAACAAACCAGGAGAACCTGAGGTTTTGATCATCGTGAAACGAGCTCTTCTTAAAAGTGGACCATCAACTCGTCAAGATCAACAAAGAACGTCAACGAGGTCTCATCGTCACATATATCGTGGTGCCACGATGGTTCACGAGTAGAAGCAGAGAATCTTTTCCGGAGCGCTCAACAGTACCCCTGAGATCGGCAACCGAACGAACTGGCTGCTGATTTACCTGCTCAATCACGTCACCACGCTGAATTCCTGCATCCGCGGCTGGTCCAAAAGGATCGACTTCCATAACGATCAATCCCTGCGTGTCAGCGCGTAATCCCAACTGGCTCGCAAGGGCTGGCGTAAGAGGTTGCACAGCGAGACCCAGGCTTCCGGTATCACCCTCTCCGCTTTCCGGTGAGCGTTCAGTAGTTGGTGGCGTCGACCGCTCTTCAGGAGCAAACTCGCTGAGTGTCGATCTCAACTCCTGTTCACTACCATCTCTCCAGATTCTCAAAGTGACCGTTTGTCCTGGTGGTGTCCCCGCTATCTCGTTGCGAAAGTTGTTTGGATCGGAAACGACGTTTCCATTCAAGGCAAGGATCACATCACCCCGCTTCAACCCGGCCCGCTCTGCCGGACTACTGGGCTGAATCTGACTGACGATTACTCCCCTTGCGTTGCTCAACTTCAAGGTCGCCGCAATGTCTTCCGTGACCGGCTGGACCACTACTCCAAGGTGTCCACGACTGACCTTCCCGTTCTTTACGAGTTGGTCCAAAACGTCTCGCGCCATGTTGGAAGGAATTGCGAAACCTATCCCGATACTACCTCCCGAAGGCGACAGTATCTGAGAGTTGATTCCGACCAGATCCCCGTTGCTATCAACCAGCGCGCCTCCGGAGTTCCCTCGATTGATCGGTGCATCAGTCTGCAAGAAGTCTTCAAAGCTTCCGTTGCTAAGACCTGTGCGCCGGCCCTTCGCGCTTATGATGCCGAGTGTCACCGTCTGACCAATACCCAACGGGTTGCCGATCGCAAGGACAATGTCGCCTACTTGAACGTCGTCCGAATCGCCGAGTGCCAGCGGCAAAAGTCCGCTTTCATTAATCTTCAAAACGGCGAGGTCGCTCGGAGGATCAGAACCGACCAGTTTAGCAGTGACTGTGCGCGGCCCGTGCAAGTCAACTTCGATTTGCTGTGCACCGTCAATCACGTGATGGTTTGTGAGAATGTAGCCGTCGGCGGTAACGATAACTCCCGATCCCAGTCCCCTGACCGTTCGCTCCGGGCTGGGCATTGACGGCTCACCAAAGAATCGACGGAAGAACGGATCGTCCATGAACGGAAACTGCCGCGGGGCACGCGCACGCGATTCAGTTCTGATGGTTACGACAGCCGCCGAAACGCGATTGACGATTTCCGCATACGACGTGCGGAGGGCGGCACTTGTTGCCGGTGGAGCCGTAGCAGGTGGAGGAACGTTTACGTTCTCATCTCTGCCGCAACCACTAACTAAGATTACGCTGATCCAAAGAACCGCATTTCTAAACAAACTCGTCCTCATAAACATATCCCTCAATAACGAACTCCGAGAGGCCAGAAATACGGAATCAAGAGCAAAGCGAGTAACGCGAGAATCAGATCCAGGGGAATACCCATCACGATAAAATCCTTGAAACGATAACCGCCAGGTCCATAGATCATCAGGCTTGTTTGATAACCGATTGGCATCGCGAAAGCGGCAGACGAACCAAACGTTATCGCGGCCAACAGCGACATCGGATTGATCCCCATTTTGGAGGCAACTGAAATCGTGATTGGCCCAAGCAATGCGACGGTACCGCTGTTCGACATCAACTCCGAAATCGCCACAGCCAACAGAAAAAACCCAGCTAATACCAGGTACGGACCAGTGGTAGCAGAAACTCCCGCCAACCAGTCGGCCAAGATCGTGGTTATGCCGGTCTTGTTGAGCGCCGTACCAAGCGCTAACGAACCGGCCAAAATAAATATCAGACTCAGATCTATCGCCCGGTAAGCTTCGGCGGGACGCAAACAGCCTGTAATCATCAGCACGGCGCATCCTGCTGTCGCCGCGGTAACAATTGGAAGAAACCCCAGCGACACAACCAGCACCACGGCCACTAACGTCGTGATCGTAATCATAAGCTTTGCTGGCCGCTGCTCAGGGTGGGATGGAGTTCCCACTACGAGAAACCCTTTAGTTTCAGCCAGTGCCTCCAGCGCATCACGCCTGCCCTCCACGAGCAACATGTCCCCTGCCAACAACGGCGTCATCGAGGGTCTCTCATTTATTTCACCACGTCTCCGCAATCCCAACACTACAGCATCGTACTGTTCGGCGAAGCGGGCCGCCTTAAGCGTGCTACCAACTAATCCTGACGTCGTTAAAACCACGACTTCGGCGAGTTGCGGACGTGCATCTGATTCGTTTCGCTCGTCTTCTGCGCTTTTTATCGTCGACTCGGAAGAGTCCTGCCCTTCATCTCCTGCTTCCGGCTTACGAGCAAAGATTTCCGGGCGGTGCAACTCCAAGCCGTTTTGGGAAGTTAGTTTCAAGACGTGCTCCAACGGCCCGCGAACAAGAAGAGAATCAAAAGGGGCAAACAGGAGATTCGAATCACCAATGGGAAGAGTTTGACCATCACGCAACACACCAATCAGATCTACGTCAAAATCACGTTCGAAATGTTCAGCGTTGACGGCTTTTCCTACCCAGGCACTATCTGGTTCGACAATCAACTCTGACACGTAACGCTCTCCAAGTTGCATTGTCAAAACATCGCCCGGCTGAGTACGCGGCAAGAATCTTCGTCCTACGAAAAGCATGTAAGCGAAGCCGACCAGGAGCATCGGAAGGCCTACTTTTCCGAGCTCGAACATTGAGAACCCTCGCAAACCGTAGCTGAGCGCAAACTCGTGCGCGACGAGATTCGTAGACGTGCCAATGAGCGTACACATGCCACCAAACGTTGCTGCGTGCGACATTGGCATCAACACGCGACTCGGGCTCACAGCGGTTCGCCGGCAGACTTCCATGACCACTGGAATAAAGATCGCGACGGCCGCTGTGTTGTTGATGAAAGCGGAGATCGAACCGATTGTCACCATAATCACGATGGTGAGCGTAAGTTCGGAATTTCCTAGCGGAGTGAGCAGCCGGCGAGCGATATATGTGAGTGCACCGGTGCGCTCCACGCCGGCAGACAACACCAGTACAGCAGCTACAGAAATCGTTGCCGGATGGCTGAATCCGGAGAATGCTTCGTAGGGCGTGAGCACTCCTGTCAGAAGCAACGACAGAAGGGCGAGCAGCGCTGTTACATCAGGCGCAAGTTTCTCGCTGACAAACCCGTACATCGCCGCCGCCAAAATGAGCAGCGTCACGATCGCCTTCACAGTCACTACATCGAACCACAAATTCAGACCGGTCCAGGAAAATAGCCGCTTGCTTGCCGCCACGCGTTACCTGGCTACAACAACCGAGCGTACGTGGTTGGTGTTGCCGCAGTCTCCCGCGAAGTTAGCGAGAATCTTTGGGGCATTTAGATGTCTAGTTCCGCGCGCGTCTGTAGCACGCGCACGATATGGCCACGCGAGATGATTCCGGTCAGACTTCCATGCTGGACGACCGGCATCTGATTTACATCCTCTCGGCCCATCATCTCCAATGCCTCAGCCACTGGTCGTTCCGGACCCACGCTTCGCAAAGTCTCAAGCGAACGCATTACGTCGCCAACCGTTGTGTACGGCCAACGCGCGCGATCAATCGCCTTGACTTCATGCGGCGTGATGATCCCGGCCGGCCTTCCCTGTTCGAGCACCACGAAACAGCGATGACCGGTTGGCAGTAAGTGCTCCTGGACAAATGTCTCAAGGTTCGAATTTGCATCTACGGTTGCAAATTGCTGTGTCATTACATCGCCAACTCTCAGACCCGTGAGACGTTCAGTAATCTCAACCTGTGCGCCGCTGGAACCGCCCCAGTTGGGATGCTCCATAGGAAACTGGGCCCGCAGTGAGAGTGTTACCAACAGCGCAATTATGATCCAACTATAATGGAGCCCGATCGCCACCCCGAAGATGCGGCCGAGCTTGATATGGGCTTTCACTAGACTCCCTTGGTACGCCACAAAAGACACGAAAAGAGCAAATGTGTTTTAAGAAATGGTGGCGCCCGCTTCCTGCTCGGAGCCAGATCTTCCATTCGGCAAAATCCGCCTCTGTAGGAAACACCAGTTAGGTTAATTGTTAACACCCGTCACCCTTCAGTGCTAACACTCTTTCGGACTGAATCTCTGGCTTAGGTTCAAGGGACACTAATGATGTTGACGCTGGAAAAGAGTGATTAGGCAAATCTATATACTGCCGCCTTTAGGATGAGCATCATCATCGCAGCCTTGAGCGAAGCAGTACGGCGAACAGTACGGCGTGACATGAATCTCTCGCTGGAGTATTTTACTTTGAAGGAACAATTCATGATCACACTCGAGCGAATTCTTTGTCCCACAGATCTGTCTGAAGAAGCCGAACGTACTCTACGGTATGCAGTAGCCCTGGCACGAGCTTCCGGTGCGAAGCTTTTCATTTGCCACCGTCCACAATCGCAGGCAGATGAGGAGGAAGCGCTACGACAAATAAAGGAACTCGTAGCGACGGGCGAAACAGCTCCAAACGCCAACTCTGAAAATGCTGATCGGGTTGCTTGGGAAAGCTTCTTGCTCGATGGTTCGGATCTCGGAACGATCATCACACGCGCCGCAGAGTTGCGGCAAGCAGACCTGATTTTGATGCGCTCACGACGTCGCCCGTTTGCAGCCGCGTTGCTTGGCTCGACTGCTGAAGCGGTCGCACGTCTGGCACCATGCCCAGTGCTGGTAATGCACGCAGATGAACGCGAGTGGATCGACAGTGCGACCGGCGCTATTTCAGTTCGGCGGGTTCTTGTCGCGCATGATTTTTCGCGTTACTCGCAAGTGGCCCTTCAGTACGCCTTGAGCCTGGTGCAACTGTATCAGGCAGAGTTGCACTTGTTACACGTGCTGCCGCCACCGGTCGTCGATGGACCGGAGATTGCCTGGGTAGGTGACCAAACAAACACTCCCTATCATCAGGCCGCGCGCCGTCTTCAGGAAGCGGTTTCCGGAGAAGTCCATTTGTGGTCCAATGTCAAACATGCGGTGCAGTATGGTCAGCCTTACGGAGAAATATTGGCCTACGCTGAAACGAATGAAATCGATCTGATCTCAATGGGTGCACATGGTACGGGCTTTGGCATACGGACTTTGTTCGGATCAAATGTAGATAGGGTCCTGCGTCAGGCACGGTGTCCGGTGTTAATAGCCCATCCGCTTCACCAAGTCGAAAATAAGAGCGCATCGGCATGAATATTTCGGATCTAAGTCTTCCTTCGGGCAGACCTCTGGTTCTCATGTCTCCGGTGGTTACAGTGCATCGCGGCCCGAACGAATCACGGGCTCCTCGCGGATGAGATCACTAACACAACATTCAGCAGGATCTCTGCCGCATGACCGATAATGGCTGCGGGTCAGTTTGATCGCTTCCCATCCCGGCAGGTAATGCAGCAGTTCGCACACCAGCGTAGTCTTGCCTACGTTTGATGAAAAGCCACTTACGGCGATAATTGTTGGTTTCTGAGCTTCTACTTGCATCACGAAGTCATTCTTTGCCCGATCTATTTTCTGCTTGCTGCCGCAACACTCAGAGTAGGGTCAGCTCCTTCCCAGGTAACGTCCGCGGTTGGACCATAGGTTGAAGGCACTTTCTTATCAAGCAACTTGAGATAGACCGTAAGCTGGGTGCGATGATGACAGGTGTGCAAGACGCGACGCCAGAAAATCCAGATCCGCTCGCGCTCCACGTCGAAGAAAGGCATCACCTCCAGCCACCATTCCTCACTCTGGCTGGCAAGAAACTTCAAACGCGGATATGCCAGCTCAACCATGCGCGCAGCAAACTTTTCAGGGGTGCGACTCTCAGGCAAAACTGCGGCCGCGGGCGGCTCGGGCAATCCCATAAACTCGCCAAAGAAGCGCCGAGCTGACAGCAACTCGTGCTCCATGATCTCGCGTACGGTACTTGAACGCGGATGCGGTCGAAACGAAAGATCGTCGGCAGTGAATTCAAGCCACACAGAATTTAGCTTGTTGGCTTCGCTGGCGTAGGTGTGCAGCAAATGCTGAAAGATGAGAGCTGAAGCTCGTGGTATTTCCGAATCGGCAATGGCAATTTTATCGTAGTTCATTGGACCTGAAACACAAGGAGGTTTTATTCGGCCTTTTGGTCAGAGAAACAGGGAAATCACTTTGAACAACTTCTGGAAAACAAATCTTTCTCAAGGCTTCCAATTTTTGTCCTGACTCTCTTCCTTCGCTGCAAGAACCTTGTCCAGAAGCTCACGAGCGTTTTTCTTCGCATCCTTTACCGGCTGACCCATAGCTTCGGCGGCAGCCTCAAACGTTTTATTGGTAATATTCTCGGGATTGCCCATATCATTATTCGGCATCCCACATCCGCAGTTGTAACACATAGATTTGGTCCTCGATCTGTCTCCTGACGCAGCACTTCAGGGCGTACGTATTTGCCCAGGTGGTTCGCGCGCATTGTCTTCGCGCTCCAAAGATTCAATTGCGTCCTGCCGCGCTGACTGCCGCTGCTTCTCACGCTCATAACTTTCACGAGGATCGCGGCCCGTTACAGCGCGATACCATGCTGGATGATGAGTCCAAGCCCACTTCTCAGTTACCGTACCATCGATCATCGATCGGAATGTTCCGGGTTGATGCGCCGTGCCCTCGTAGATATGAATGATGAAGCCACCCAGCATTACCAGTGCGGCGACGTCATGCACTACATAACTGATCGCCACCGAGATACGTGGAAAGACATCACCGAACCACATCAAGATTCCGGTAATCAGAAACAGCACCGCACTGATCGCAATGACCCAGAAATACAGTTTCTGGCCGCCATTGAAGAACCCGGTATCTTCTGGTTCGACGACGTCCTTATTGGTCGCGTACTCCTTCAACCGGCGAGTGAATTTGCTGTCGGCGCTGGTCCAGGCCATCGGAACAAACCAGTTCACGAACTGCAAAAGAAAGAACAGCTCGAATCCGAGACCAAACCACGGATGCAGGAACCGTGTTAACGCCCCGCCGCCAAACAAAGGAGTAAGCCATCGGTACAGCCATGGTGAGTAGACTGCGAACCCCGTCAGTAACGAAAGAATAAAAAAGATCGCTACTGACCAGTGGAGGAAACGCGTATAGACAGGATGCCGCAAGAGTTCACCGCGGCCGATTCTGGTCGTGCCGATCCGGGCAAATTCTCCTCTTGCCTTTTCGTCAAAACCTTTGGCGGTTACGCTCATGGCTGCTCCTTTCTACCAGCCTCGATTTCCTCACGCGGACCTGTTTGAATTTCCGGTCCTGCTGGTTGAGGTAACTTCGGACCATAAACAATTCGATGGAAGAACACCGCCCCGATGCCCAGCACTGCCATTACTAACCCGGTTGGTTTTGCTAACCATTTCCAGATTGTATAACTCGGCGGTATCACCGGATCTTTAGGCAGCCCATAACGCTCGGGATTGTTGATGTCGTGTAAGACATAAATGACGTGAGTTCCGTTGATCGAAGCCGGATCATAAACGCCTGCATTCGCGAAGCCTGATACTTCTCGTAGTTGCTTCGCGCGCAGCCCCGCGATTTGTACCATGTCGTTCTTTGTACCAAAGTGAAGACAACCGGTTGGACAGGCCTTGATACAGGCCGGCTCAAGTCCCTGGCCTACTCGATCTGAACAAAGCGTGCACTTGTAAACCTTCTTGGTTTTCAGGTTGAACTTGGGAATATCGAACGGGCATCCGGAGATGCAGTAACCACAACCAATGCAATTGTCCTGCTGGAAGTCGACGATGCCGTTTTCGTATTTGATGATGGCGCCGTCGGCTGGACACGCTCGCAGGCAACCTGGATCCTCGCAGTGCATGCACTGGTCCTTGCGCATCAGCCACATCAAATTACCATCGCGCTCGTCCTCGGTAAATTTGATCAGGTTCCAGTAGTTCCATTCCGTTGACGGCATTGTTTGGTAAGTATCATCAAATGTCGTCTCCCTAAATGGATGATCGTTCCACTCGACACACGCTACTTCACACGCTTTGCAACCGATACAAGTGCTTACGTCGATATACTTGCAAACAGCTTCCTCTCGTCGCGTGCCTTGACCGGGAATTGGTCCAGGATGGGCCGAGATCTCCTGAATCTGAAATGTTCGTGGATTACTCATCTCCGCCCTCCTCTCTAGGCTTTCTCGAGTTTTACAAGAAAACCTTTGAACTCCGGTGTGTAAGCATTTGGATCGATTGCGGCGGGCGAAAGCGAATTTGCCGGAGTCAGCGATGTCTTGCCGGCCTCTTCCGGTATCCCGCGATAGCCCCAGTGAATGGGTACGCCAATTTGATACGTCTTCTTGCCGTCAATCATCATCGGCTTAATGCGTTTGGTCACCATCGCTTTCGCGACGTAAACACCACGGGCACTGGTGACTCTGACTTTTTCGCCGCCAGTGATTCCCATCTCATCGGCGAGCTGCGCCGGCACTTCGACAAACGGCTCGGGCACAAGCTGCACATTCATCCGATTGTTCTTGGTCCAGTAGTGATAATGCTCGGTCAACCGATAGGTCGTGCAGACGATATTGAAGCCTTCCGCGGGTGTGCCCAGCTTATCCATGTCTGATTTGAAGATCCTCGCGACAGGGTTATTCGACTGCTGCGGATGCAATGGATTCGCGATCGGACTTTCGATCGGTTCGTAATGCTCGGGAAATGGACCATCGGCGAACGCCGCCAGTGGACCAAAGATCCGTCCTACACCTTCCGGGTTCATAATGAATGGTCCCATATGATCGGCCGGTTTTGAATCAGCTTTGAAGTCGGGCACATCATTCCCAACCCACCTCTGTTGTGCCTCATTCCACCAAACCTGTCTGCGCTCCGGATCCCACGGCTTGCCGGACGGGTCGCACGAAGCCCGGTTGTACATCACTCGACGATTGGCCGGCCACGACCACGCCCAGTTGGGGTAGATACCGAGACCGGAAGGGTCATCCGTGCCGCGACGCTGCATCTGCGCACCAGCTTCGGTCCATGAACCTGAATATAACCAGTTGCCGCAGGCAGTGGTCCCGTCATCGCGCAGCCAGCCAAAGCCAGGCACTTGTTGTCCTGCCTTGATGGTTATTCCGGGCTGCGTGGGATCCGTCAGATCGGCAAGTGCTTTGCCACTAATTTCCTTTGCCAGGTCAGCAAGCGCAGGATTGTGCGTATTTGTGTAAGGCCAGGTGAGGTTCAGTATCGGATCCGGAAACTTACCACCTTCGTTCTGATAGAGCTCACGCACTTTCAAAAAAATCCGCGCCACAATCTCCTGATCGACTTTTGCATCGCCTGGGGGTGGTACGGCCACATATTTCCACTGTAGCCAGCGGGCCGAGTTAACAAAGGTTCCATCCTTTTCAGCGAAACCGGCGCCCGGAAGACGATAGACCGTCGTATTAATCTTTTTCATATCGTCTTTCGTGATGCCTGGAGAATTCCAGAACTCGGCTGTCTCTTCCGGAAAGAGGTCGCAGACCACCAGGAAATCTGCTTTCTTCAAAGCCTCGATGTTTTTGCGCGAGTTAGGGCCAATCGCGACACCGTTCATGCCGAAGGCGAAGAGGCCTTTGACCTTACCGGCGTACATTTCATCCCACATCTCCGTCCAGGAAAACTTGCGATCGATCTTCGGAAGAAAGTGGTAGTTAAAATCGTTTTCTTTTTTAGCCGAGTCCCCGTAGAGAGCCTTCAAGAATGAGACTGTAAACTTTGGTGTGTTGGACCAGTAGTTGAAGGAGTCCCATTCTGTCGGTTTAGACGGTGTAGGGGTTGTTCGCTTTAGATAAGTGGCCAGGTCGGTATCTGACGGAGCGGGTATCTTGAGGTAGCCGGGAAAGATATCGAACACGCCACCCATATCGGTGGCGCCTTGAATATTCGAATGACCGCGCAGCGCATTTACGCCTCCCCCTGCACGACCGACGTCGCCCAACAACAATTGCAGAATCGCCGCCGTGCGGATGATCTGTGTGCCGTTCGTATGTTGCGTCCACCCGACTGCGTAGATGATCGTGGCGGCCTTCTTCATGTCACCATCTTTACGAATAGAGGTAAAGAGATCGGCTGCCTTGAGGAATTGATCTTTCGGGATACCGGTAATGCGTTCGACCATCTCCGGCGTGTAGCGCGAGTATTGCTGCTTCAACAGTTGAAAGACCGATCGCGGATGCTGCAACGACAGATCGTAGGCAACATTGAGAGGAAGCGATGGCGGAGGCTTAGAACCTCCCTGCGCAGCCGCTCCAACCGGCCCAGCCGCCTGATGTCCACCACCTTGAGCCTCACCGGCTTGAGGAGATGTGGATGGCTTTGAACTAACTTGCGGTGACTGCTTTTCGAAACTCGTCGAAGGTTCTGATCCTCTTTTACTTTGGTCACTCTGATTGGAGGCCCCGGTGGTGCCTGAGCTGGCAGCGCCTTTTGGGCCGAGGTTTCCACCTTCTTCATAGTTCCAGGACGCCTTGTCGTACGTCTGTTGAGCAGCATCTAAGCCCGAAAACAAACCGTCATCCGGAAGTTTGAAGCCGTCTTTGACAACGAAGGCTGCGTTTGTGTAATTGACGAGATAGTCTTTGGCGAGCCGATTGTTTTGAATCGCGTAATTAATCACACCGCCGAGAAACGCGATATCAGTTCCGGCTCGAATCTGGAGAAAGAGATCGGCAACCGCAGCCGTGCGCGTGAAACGCGGATCGACCACGATCATTTTTGCGTTTCGTGTCTTCTTAGCTTCAACCGGCCACTTGAAACCACAGGGATGGTTCTCGGCTGGATTGCCGCCCATGATCAACATCATGTCGGTATTCTTGATATCGACCCAGCCGTTGGTCATTGCGCCGCGTCCGAAGGTGGGCCCCAAACTGGAGACCGTTGGACCGTGTCAAACCCGGGCCTGCGTTTCGAGGTAGCAGACCCCCATGCTGCGCATCGTCTTTATGGCAAGGTAATTCAGCTCATTTGTATCGGTGCATCCGCCAATCCATCCCATGGTCTCAAGGCGATTAACGGTGTAACCATCCTTATCCTTCTCGATAAACGTTTCGTCGCGCGTCTTCTTCACCCAACGGGCAATCTCGCTGGTGGCCTGGTCCCAGGAAATGTCTTCCCAGTGATCGGAACCTGAACGCCGCACCTGCGGTTTAAGCAAGCGGCGATCATTGACGATTTCCTGTTCGAGTGAAGCACCTTTCGGACAAAGCGTACCGCGATTAATTGGATGATCTGGATCACCTTCGACGTGCACGACCTGCGGCGTCACATTCTTCGATTTGTCACCAAGCGTGTGGATAATTACGCCGCAACTTACTGAGCAGTACGGGCAGGTGCTGCGCGTTTCCGTTGTGCGTTCGATCTTCAGCCCCTGGGTCTGTGCGTAAACTGAACCAAGACTAAAACCAAAAACCGAAACACCCGCGCCTCCGATGACTGTTGTTTTAAGAAACGTTCTCCTGGAGACGTCCATAATATAGACCTCCGATACCGTGCTACGGACACTGTTTGTTGGTTGCTTGCAAAGAGGGCAGACGCAAATGAACACCTCTGCACAGATGACTGTTGCCAGATGGTTTATCGGTTGGATGTAATGAGCTACAACACATCGCTCAAACGCCCATCTCCGACCTGATTTTTGAGAGGTTGAGCGAGCCTATGCCCACTTATAGTAAATGTCAATTCCTAAATTTCCGT
>JADMIO010983905.1_pt1 | contig 20003 bp, 20 predicted proteins | sample 8958161 | NCBI WGS metagenome assembly JADMIO01 (sample SAMN16585339, study PRJNA669376) | soil metagenome | isolation source: Crop rotation soil | place: USA: Cullars Rotation, Alabama | collected 2011
TCGACGCTGTTGACCGCCGCGGCCGCCGGCGCGGGCGCGGCGAGCGGCGCCAGCGCGCCGGACAGCGGGAGCGCGACGAACAGCGCCAACCCGCCGGACAGCGCCAGCGCGGCGAACAGCGGGACGAGACGGCGCAGCGGGGCGTTCACCCCGGCGAACGTACCAGCGTCAGCCGGCGCCGGCCACCGGTTTGGCTTCCGGCTCCTCGACCTGCTCTTCGACTTTGCCGCTCGGCATCGCGACCAGGGCGACGACGAAGGCGACCGCCATCACCGCGGCGAAGGCGTAGAAGACGGTCTGCGTCGCCAGCGCGAAGTCGTGGGGGATGCCCTCGACCACCTTGCCGACCGCGCCGCCGACCTGCTGGGCGCCTTCTCCGGGGGCGGCGCCCTGGCTGATCGAGTCGGCGATTTCGTCGGCGACCGCCTTCGGCACGCCGTGTTCGGCGGCGCTCGCCTCGATGTTCGCCTTGTTCTGCAGGACCAGGACCGAGCCGAGCACGGCGAGGCCGAGGCTGGAGCCGAAGTTGCGGACGGTCTGCGTGATCCCGGTCGCCTCGCCGTAGCGGTCGCTGGCGACGCGGTTCATCGCGTCGGTGTTGGCGGGGCTGAGGACGAGCCCGCAGCCGGCCCCGGCGATGACGATGTAGTACCACTGTTCGCTCACCGAGAGGTCGGTCAGCGACTGCCCCCAGAGGTAGAAGCCGACCGCCGCGACGGCGCACCCGAGTACGACCGTGGGCCGGGCGCCGGCTTTGTCGAGCACCCTGCCGCCGCGCTGGGTGGCGACAAAGAAGCCGGCGAAGAAGATCACCAGGTACTGGCCGGTGTCGGAAGCGCTTTCGCCGAGGGAGATCTGCGCGTACATGCTGGCGAAGAAGAACAGCGGCACGAACGGGATCATCAAGAGGAAGAGGATCGCGTTGTCGATCGCGAAGGCCCGGTTCTGGAAGATGCGGACGCGGATCAGCGGGTTGTCGATGCGGAGCTCGTAGAGGACGAACCCGATCAGCAGGGCGACCCCGGCGGCGATGCAGATCCAGGTCTCGGGGCTGCTCCAGCCCCACACGCTCGACTGCATGAAGCCGAGCACGGCGAGCCCCATCCCGGCCGAGACCAGGACCGTGCCACGGTAGTCGAGCGGGGCCGGGCGCTTGTTGTTGTCCGGCTTCGATTTCCAGGTGAGGAAGAGGGCGATCAGGGCGACCGGGACGTTGACCCAGAAGATCGCCCGCCAGGTCCACTCGGTCAGGTAGCCGCCGGCGAGCGGGCCGAGCGCGGTGAGGCCGCCGGCGATGCCGAAGAAGATCGCCAGGGCGCGGCCGCGCTCGCGCAGCGGGAAGGCGGAGATCACGATCGCCAGCGCCGCCGGGAACATGATCGCGGCGCCGGCGCCCTGGATCACGCGGAAGACGATCATCCAGGCCTCGGCGGCGCCGCTGGTCGGGGTGGCGCCGCAGAGCGCGGAGGCGGTGGCGAAGACGATCACGCCGATCGTGACCATGCGGCGGTGGCCGGCGATGTCGGCGAGGCGGCCGCCGAAGGCGAACAGGGCCGAGAGCGAGAGCAGGTACCCGTTGATGATCCACTGCACCCCGGTGGTCGAGACGTCGAGCTCGTCCTGCAGGGTGGGGATCGCGATCGCGACGATCGTCTGGTCGATGAAGGTCATCGAGACCGCGAAGATCATCGCCGCCAGGATCAGGGTCTTGTTCTTACCGCCGGTTTCGTCCATGCCGGTGGCGTTTGCCACAAACGCCCCAAATCCTCCCGCCGACGGCCTCCCTCCCGCCGACGGCTTTTTTGCCGACGGGCCGCAAACACGCCTATATGGAGGAGATACGGCCCGTCGGCGCCTGTTCGATAGGGTCGCGGACGCAATGCCTCCTGTGTTCTGGATCGGCCTGGGAATCGCGGGCTTCATATTTCTCTTCGGCGCCGTCACCGGCGCCCGCTCGCGCACGGCCAGCCTCCGCAGCGGCGCCGCGATCGGCGCCTACCTCGGCCTCATGTGCGCCTTCCCCCTGCTAGCCGTCGGCCTCGCCACCAGCTAACGCCGGCCCAGCTCCTCTCATCTCGCCGACGGGCCGCAAACACCCCTATATGGAGGAGATACGGCCCGTCAACCTGAGAGGATGCGCGGATGGCGGGTGAGGCACGGGCGAACGCGCCGCGGACGGAGAAAGTGCTGCCGGGGGTCTGGCGCTTGCGGCTGCCTCTGCCCTGGCCGGGGGTGCCGCACGGGAACGCCTGGGCGGTCGAAGCTGACGAGGGGATCGTCCTCTTCGACACCGGCATGGGCGGCAAGGGGCGGCTGCGCCAGCTCGACCTGGCGCTGGCCCAGGCCGGCTACGGGGTCGAGGACATCGGCCTGCTCGTCTGCACCCACTCTCATATCGACCACTACGGGTTGGCCGTGGGGATCGTCGAGGCGGCCGGCTGCGAGCTTTGGATGCACCCGGCATGGGAGCACGTGCGGCTGCTCGCCGACGACCCGGTGGCGGCGCTGGAGCACCGGCTCGAGGTCGCCCGCCAGAGCGGCGTCCCGGTGGCGGCGCTGGAGCGCTACCGCGAGTCCCGCGAAGGCGACGAAGAAACCGGGATCGACGCGATCCAGGTGCCCGATCGCGACCTCGTGCCCGGCGTGGAGGTAGAGACCGGCCTCGGCACCTGGGAGGTGCACGAGACCCCCGGCCACGCGCCCTCCCACGTCGTCCTGCACCAGCCCGAGCGCAAGCTGATGATCTCCGGCGACCACCTGCTCGGTCGCGTCGTCCTCTTTTTCGACCACGGCCACACGCCCGACCCGGTCGGCGAATTCCTCGCCAGCCTCGAGCAGGTCGAGCCGCTCGAGGTCGACCTCGTCCTGCCCGGCCACGGCCGCCCCTTTCGCGATCCGGCGGCGAAGATCGCCGAGGCACGGCGCCAGGTCGAGGAGCTGCTCGGCAAGGTGCGCGAGTCGCTCGCCGAGGGCGAGCGGACCGCCTTCGAGATCGTCGCCGACATCGTCGGCCCGGAGAACGTCAACACCCCGGCCAGCGCCTGGGCGCTGCAGATCGTCCTTTCCTGCCTCGACCACATGGCGCTCGGGGGCGAGGTTCGCAAGATCGAGGGCACCGACCCACAGCAGTGGGCGATGGTGGCGGGAGTCCGGTGACCCTCCCCGCTCAACTTATACGCTTCGCGGCCGTGGCTAGCTTCACTTACCAGCGGCAGGTGGCGGCGCCGCCCGAGACCGTTTTCGAGGTGCTGACGGATCACCGCCGGTACGCGGAGATCACGCCGTTGCGGAAGTCGGCGCTGGAGCGCGAGGGGGAGCCGGCGCCGAACGGGGTCGGGGCGATCAGGGTGCTGAGCGCGGTCGGGCCGCCGTTGCGGGAGGAAACGATCGCCTACGAGGCCCCGACGCGCTTCTCCTACACGTTGCTGTCCGGGCTGCCGGTGCGCGACCACGTCGGCACCGTCGAGCTGACCCCGCAGGACGGCGGCACCAAGGTCGTCTACGCGGTCCGCACCGCCCCGACCGTGCCGGTCGTGGGCGCGGCCGTGGTCGGCGTGGTCAAGATCGGGGTCAAGCAGCTCCTCGACGGCATCGTCAAAGAGTCCGAGCGCCGCGCGGTCGCCGGTTAGGCGGCGCTCGGACCGCGGCCGGGCCGGCGAGCCGAGCCGCAGCCGACCTCGGGCCGGTCTCGTACCATGACCGGCTCCTCGATGCCCCCCAAGCTTCACTTCCCCCGGCTCGACCGGCGCGAGAACCAGTGGGCGGCGGTCGCCCTGCTCGCGGCGGCGCTGGCCTTCAGCGCCGCGATCGTCGGCTACGAGCTGCTGAAGCGCCCCGCCGACGTCCACAACCCGGACGCGATCTTCAAACCGCACAAACCGCCGCCGCCGAAGCAGGCGAAGACGGTCAACTGGCCGATCTTCGGTTACGACCGCGCCCGCACCCGCTTCCTGCCGGTGAAGGGGGTGAAGCCGCCGTTCCGCAAAATGTGGCGCTTCACCGACCGGCCGCTGCTCGAGTTCCCGCCGATCTACGTCGGCGGCAAGCTCTTCTTCGTCAACAACAGCGGCTACGCCTACGCGCTCGACGCCGACACCGGCAAGGAGCTGTGGAAACGCCGGATCGGCCGCCTCAACGCGTCATCGCCCGCCTACTACAACCATCGCCTCTACATCGTCAACCTGGTGCCGGGCCACGTGCTCAAGCTCGACGCCAAGACCGGCAAGACGATCTGGAAGCGCTCGCTGCCGGCCCGGGCCGAGTCCTCGCCGATCGTGATCGGGCGCAGCGTCTACTTCGGCTGCGAGGACGGCAACCTCTACGCGCTCAGCACGATCAGCGGCAACGTGCGCTGGGCGACCGGCCTCGGCGGCCCGGTCAAGTCGGCGCCCGCCTATTACGGCGGCAAGCTCTTCGTCGGCGACTACGGCGGCTACATGAACGCGGTCGACGCCGAGAGCGGCAGGCTGGTCTGGCAGAGCGGCTCGCTCGGGCCCGGCTTCGGCGCCTCGGGCGCCTTCTACTCGACCCCGGCCGTCGCCTTCGGCCGCGTCTACGCCGGCAACAACGACGGCCGCGTCTACAGCTTCGAGACCGGCGGCGGCGAGCTCGCCTGGAGCTACTCGACCGGCGGCTACGTCTACTCCGGGCCGACCGTCGCCAACACCAAGCACAGCCCGCCGACCGTCTTCATCGGCTCCTTCGACGGCAACGTCTACGCACTCGGCGCCAAGAACGGGAACCTGCGCTGGAGCCGCTCCGCCGGCGGCCAGGTGATCGGCTCGCTCTCGGCCGTGGGGGACATCGTCTACGTCGCCGAGTTCACCGACAAAACGACCTCCGGCTTCATGATGCGCAGCGGCCGCCGCGTCTTCCGCTACCCGAAGGGCACCTACTCGCCGGTGATCTCCGACGGCCGCCGCATCTACCTCACCGGCTACTCCAGCATCACCGCGCTGCAGCCGTTCGAGCCGAAACCGAAAAAGAGCAAGTCGAAGGGGAAGAAGGCGAAGCGGTCTAAGGCCGCGGCGCCCCGACGCCGCCGGGGGGCGGAGGCGGTAGCCGAGGCGCGCCCGGCGCGAAGGCCGGGAAAAGCCCGGAGTGAAGGCGGTCGCGGAGGACGTTGAGGCTGGTCGGGTAGTTCTGGATCCGGTAGCTGCTGGTGCTGCCGAAGTCCTGGTAGTAGACGAGCATCTTGCAGCGCGGGTGCTTTTTCACCCAGGCGAACAGCTTGCTGACGAAGCCGGGGTCGTCGCCGGCTTCGACGCCCCACTCGGTGATCGCGAAGGGCTTGTTCGGGTAGCGGTTGTAGAGGCCGGTGAGCGACTTCCATTCGGGGTAGGAGGCGTAGAAGTCGGTGCCGGCCCAGTCGACCCAGCGCGAGCCCGGCCAGTAGTGGCGGGGGCGGTTGTGGGGGACGGTCGGCGAGCCGGAGGGCAGCGGGCTCCAGATCACCGCGATCGGCGCCTTCGGCAGGCCGCCGAGGGTGGCGTTGAGCGGCGGCAGCCCGGCTTCGGCCAGGCGGCGGTTGATCTCCCTCGCCTTGCCGCCGCCGTGGACGATCACGTAGATGCGGCGGAAGGCGAGCTTGTACCAGCGCGGCTTGTGGGCGGCGTCGCGGGGGGCGCCGGCGCAGTCGTAGGCGGCGTAGACGTTGAGGCAGCGGTTGGGCTCCCCCAGCGGCCGCACGTAGGCGCGCATTTCCTTCTCGTAGAAGAGCCGGTTGAGGCGGATCAGGTAGTCGTCGCCGGCGCCTTGGGCGATCGCCCGCGGGTTGACGATCTCGTGCCCGTCGTTGTTGTCGGCGGTGGTGATGTGGATGAGCGGCCGCGCCCGCGCCGTCTGCCAGCGCTGGATCGACTCGGGGAAGTCGGTGCCCCAGGTGCGGAAGGACTCGATCACCGCCGGGTGCTTGCTGGTGGCGACGCTGAAGGCGCCGAAGTCGGCCGGGTCGCCGGTGTCGGAGACCCCGAACCAGACTTTCTTGCCCCGCGGTTCGAGCAGGCCGGCGGGGGCGGGCGCGGCAACGCGGGGCGGGGCGCCGGCGAGCGCGGCGGTGGCGAGCGCGGCGGTGGCGAGCGCCAGCATGGCCACGGCGACCAGCGCGCAGGCGGCCGCCTGGACCTGGTGTCCAAGGGTCATCGGCGACCTTTTCGACTGGGTACGGACATGACCTTCTCAACACGCGAAAACGGGCGTATGCTCGGCGCCGGACTGCAGTTGCCGCGCTTGGGCGAAGAGCTAGCCAGGGAGAGTGAGCGGCAAGTTCCGTCCGGCGTTCCCCGCGTCGGACGGACGGGAGGCGCCGCAACGCGTTTCGATCTCCGCTATTAGGGCAGAAAGGTTGTGTAAGCAGCCCAAGGAGGAGAGATGTCGACGCTTGCAGTCATCGCAATAGTCGTCGCCGCGCTGATCGTCCTCGCAGTCGTGGTCGCGGTTGCCCGTAAAGCCCGCGACCGCCGCGAGCTGGGCCAGGTTCAGTCCGAGGCCCAGCACGACGACGTTCGCCATCACCGCGAGCGCGCCGACGAGCGCCGCACCGAGGCGGCGATCGCCGAGGAGAAGGCGAAACGAGCCGAGGTCGAGGCCGACCTCGACGACGAGCGAGCCCGGCGGCGCGAGGCCGAGCTCGGCGACCGCGGCTGAGTCAAGAAGAGAGAGGAGCAAGAGATATGGCGCAGACGAAAACGCGCTCGAAACCCAAAGCGAAACCGAAAGCACGGGCAACGAGCAAACCGAAAAAAGCACGCTCGCGGAGCAAACCGAAAGCGAGCGCTTCGAGCAAACCGAAATCGAACGCGACGAACGCCCCCAGCAAACCGAAAGCGGCCGTGGGGGCGGTCGAGGACACCGCGAAGGACGCCGGGCGGGCGGTCGGCAACGCCGCCGGCAAGGCGGGTCACGCCGTCGGCAAAGCCAAGGTTCCACTGATGGCCGGCGGCGCGGCACTCGCCGGGGTCGCCGGTGGCATCGCCCTCGGCAGCCGCCAGGCGCACCGTCATCGCGGCTTCAAAGGCATCGACTCCGACGATGTCGCCAAGGCGGCACGGAAAGTCGGCGACTTCGGAGCCCAGGTGGGCGAAATCGCGCTCGAGGTCCGGCGCGCCCGCCAGGAGTCGAACGGCAAGATGCACCGCTCGCCGGTCGAGGTCGTACTCGACGGGCTCACCGCGCGCCGTCCGCGCGGCTAGCGGCGGGGGCGCGCGGGAGCGCGTCCCCGCCGCTCAGGCGGCCAGGGCTGCGGGGTGCTCGGCGACTAGCGCCAGGACTTCGTCGGCGTACTTGGAGATGAAGCTGGGGCCGACGCCGCTGATCTCGATCAGGGCGGCGGTGTCGGTGGGGCGGACGGCGGCGATCGCGGCGAGGGTGCGGTTGTTGGCGACCGTGTAGGCGGGCTTGCCGGCGGCGGCCTGCAGGCGCCAGGCTTTCAGCGCCTCGAACAGTGGCGCGTCGGCGGGGGCAAGCTCGGGGGCGGGGGCGGCCGAGCCGGTGCCGGCGCGCTGCGGGCGCCGCACCGCGATCGTCTCCGGGTCAGGCAGCCAGGTGCGGGTGTCGCAGACGTCGCAGCAACGCTCCAGCGGCGCCCCGGCGGCGCGGTCGCCGAAGTGGTCGAGCAGCGAGCGGCGGCGGCAGCGACCGGAGTAGATGAAGGCTTTGATCGCGTGGTAGGCGCGCCAGCCGCGCTCGTGGGCGATCGCCAGCTCGGGGTCGCCGCGGCGCTGTTCGTTGAAGCGGACCAGGCGACCGAGGTCGGCTTTCATCGCCAGCAGCACGGCGCGGGACGGCCGTCCGTCGCGCCCGGCGCGCCCGGCCTCCTGGTAGTAGGCCTCGACGCTGGTCGGGATCGCCACGTGCCAGACCGAGCGCACGTCGGCTTTGTCGACTCCCATGCCGAAGGCGTTGGTGGCGACGATCACCTCGGCCTCGCCGCTCATGAAGCGGTGCTGGACGGAGGTGCGTTCCTCAGCCTCCATCCCGGCGTGATAGGCGAGCGCCACCTGGCCCGTTTCGCGCAGCGTCGCCGCCACCTCGTCGGTGTCCTTGCGGGTGCCGCAGTAGACGATCGCGGGCCGGTTGGCGGGGTCGACGAGGCCGGCCTCGAGCAGCGCCTGGCGCCGCGCCTTCGACCCCTTGCCTTCGAGCGGGACGACGTCGAAGGAGAGGTTGGGGCGGTCGAAGCCGGAGCGGACCTGAAGCGGCTCGCGCATGCCGAAGCGGGAGGCGATCTCGGCCGCGACCGGCTTCGTCGCCGTCGCCGTGCAGGCCATCACCGTCGGCCGGCCGAGACGGTCGGCGATCTCCGGCAGCCGCAGGTAGTCGGGCCGGAAGTCGTGCCCCCACTCGGAGACGCAGTGAGCCTCGTCGACCGCGAGCAGGTCGATCCGCCGCTGCCGGATCGCATCGAGGAAGACGCTGGAGCCGAACCGCTCCGGCGAGCAGTAGACGATCCTGGCGCTGCCGCCGCGGACCTCGTCGAGCGCGCACCAGGCGTCCTCCTCGCTCATCCCGGAGGAGATCATCGTCACCGGGTGGCCGGCCGCGGTCAACCGCTGCCACTGGTCCCGCATCAGAGCGATCAGCGGCGAGACCACGATCGTCAAATCCTCGCTCGCCAGCCCCGGCAGCTGGTAGCAGAGGCTCTTGCCACCCCCGGTCGGCATCACGATCAGCGAGTCGCGCCCTTCGAGCGCCGCAATCACGGCGTCCCTCTGCCCGGGCCGCCAAGACTCGTATCCGAGTTGCCTCAGCAGCCCATCTGCTCTTTCCCCGGCTGAGCTCATCGAGCTAGTCAGCCTAGGCGGCTGACCGGCGGGTGGCACGACAGGACCCGCCGGCCTGGGACCTCTGTCCTATGGCAGCCACGGCTCGGACCACTGGGCGACGCCGCGGGTCAGGTCCTTGGCCTCGTCCGGGCCCCAGGTGCCCGGCGCGTAGGGATGGACCGGCCCGGGTTCCTCGAGCAGCGGCTGCACGATCCGCCAGGTCTCCTCGACCGTGTCCTGGCGGGTGAAGAGGGCGTGGCGGCCGGCGATCGCGTCGCCGAGCAGGCGCTCGTAGGGCTCGGGATCCTCACCGGGGACCTTCTCGAACAGCACCTCGAGGTCGGCCGGCTCGAACGCCTCCTGCCCCGCCTTCTTGGCAAAGAGGCGTATCCGCGAGCCCGGCTGCGGCTCGATCCGCACCGTCATCTGGTTCGGCTCCGGCGTCTTCCCCTGGCCGATCCCGAGCCGCGGCGGCCGCTTGAAGACGACCGTCACCTCGCTCGCCTTGGCCGGCATGCACTTGCCGGCGCGGATGAAGAAGGGGACGCCGCTCCAGCGCCAGTTGTCGACCTCGAGCTCGACCGCGGCGAAGGTCTCGGTGGTCGAGTCGGGGGCGACGTCCTCGACGTCGAGGAAGCCTTCGTACTGGCCGCGCACGTAGCGCTTCGGGTCGGCGGTCCGCATGGCTTTGAAGAATTCGAGCTTCTTGTCGCGGATCGAGTCGTGGTGGTTGCCGGTCGGCGGTCCCATCCCGACCAGGGCCAGCACCTGCAGGGCGTGGTTCTGGATCACGTCGCGCATCGCCCCGACCGCGTCGTAGAAGCGGCCGCGGTCGTCGACCCCGAAGTCCTCGGCGATCGTCATCTGCACGTGGGAGACGTGCTCGCGGTTCCAGACCGGCTCCAGCAGCGAGTTGGCGAAGCGCAGGTAGGTGATGTCCATCACCGGCTCCTTGCCGAGGTAATGGTCGATGCGGAGGATCTGCTCCTCATCGAGCACCGCGCAGAGCTCGGCGTTGAGCTCGCGGGCCGATTCGAGGTCGTGGCCGAACGGCTTCTCGATGACGACGTGGGCGCCCTCGGTCAGGCCGGCGTCGCCGAGGCCCTTGACCACGGTCGCGAACAGCGAGGGCGGGATCTCGAGGTAGAAGACCGGCCGCTCGGCGTCGCCGAGGGCATCGCGGACGCGCTCGAAGGTGGCGGCGTCGGCGTAGTCGCCCTGGACGTAGGAGAGCCGCTCCGCGAGGCGGGCGAAGACGTCCTCGTCGGGGTCGGCCACGGTCGCCGCGATCGAGTCGCGGGCGTGCCGGCGCAGCCGCTCGTCGTCCCAGTCGTCGATCGCGACGCCGACGATCGGGGTCTCGAGCTTGCCGGCCGCCTCCAGCCGGTAGAGCGCCCGGAAGGTCATTTTCTTCGCGAGGTCGCCGCTGATGCCGAAGATCGCGAGGACGCCGGCGGCGCTGTCGGAGTGGTCCGGAGGGGGCTTGCCCATCGGCGCGCAGGCTACCCGCTAAGCCCGGTGGTCTCCACGCGTCTGCTGTAGCACGTCTGTAACACGTGTAAGTGCAGACGCGTGGAAGTAGGATGCGGCCGATGGAGCTCGGAATCGTCGGTCTCGGCCGCATGGGGGCGAACATGGCGCGCCGCCTGATGCGGGACGGCCACAAGATCGTCGCCTACGACGTCAACCCCGACGCGGTCGCGGCGCTGGCCGGCGAGGGAGCCGAGGGCGCTTCCTCGCTGGAGGAGATGGCGGCGAAGCTGAGCGCGCCGCGTTCGGTCTGGGTGATGGTCCCGGCCGGCGAGATCACCGAGCAGACGGTCGACGCGGTCGCCGCCGCGCTCGAGCCGGGAGACGCGATCGTCGACGGCGGCAACTCCTACTACCGCGACGACATCCGCCGCGCCGCCAAGGTCGACGAGCGGGGGATCGACTACGTCGACTGCGGCACCAGCGGCGGCGTCTTCGGCCTCGACCGCGGCTACTGCCTGATGATCGGCGGGCCGGACAGGGCGGTGGAGCGGCTGGATCCGATCTTCGCCTCGCTGGCGCCGGGGGTCTCCTCGGCCGAGCGCACGCCGGGCCGCTCCGGCGATCCCTCCCCCGCGGAGAACGGCTACCTGCACTGCGGCCCCAACGGCGCCGGCCACTTCGTGAAGATGGTCCACAACGGGATCGAGTACGGGATCATGGCCGCCTACGCCGAGGGGCTCAACATCCTCAAAAACGCCGACGCCGGCAAGGTCCAGCGCGAGGCCGACGCGGAGACGGCGCCGCTGGAGCAGCCCGAGTACTACCAGTACGACCTCGACCTGCCCGAGGTGGCAGAGGTCTGGCGGCGCGGCAGCGTGATCGGCTCCTGGCTGCTCGACCTGACCGCGGCGGCGATGCAGGAATCCCCCGACCTGGCCGACTTCGAGGGCCGCGTCTCCGACTCCGGCGAGGGGCGCTGGACGTCGATCGCGGCGATCGACGAGGGCGTGCCGGCGCCGGTCCTGACCGCGGCGCTGTACGAGCGCTTCGCCTCGCGCGACCTCGACGACTTCGCCGACAAAGTGCTCTCGGCGATGCGCAAGCAGTTCGGCGGCCACGACGAGAAGCCGAGCTAGGGGCGTGGCCCCGAAGCTCGAGGTCGTCGCCGACGAAAAGGCGGCGGCGCGGCGTGCGGCCGAGCTGATCGCCGAGGCCGGCGCCGCCGCGACGGCGGCGCGCGGCCCGTTCGGGGTGGCGATGAGCGGCGGCCGCTCGCCCTGGGCGATGCTGGCGATCCTCGGCGAGCTGGAGGAGATGCCCTGGGCGGAGACGGAGCTGTTCCAGGTCGACGAGCGAATCGCGGCGCCGGGCAGCGAGGACCGCAACCTCACCCATATGGTGCTGGGGCTCTCGATGGAGCACCAGCCGGCGCTGCGGCCGATGCCGGTCACACAGCGCGATCTCGATGCGGCGGCCCGCGAATACGAATCCTCGCTGCCGGAGCGCTTCGACCTCGTCCATCTCGGCCTCGGACCCGACGGCCACACCGCCTCCCTGGTCCCCGGCGACCCGGTGCTGGAGGTGAGCGACCGCCGCGTCGCCCTGACCGGCGGCGAGTACCAGGGCTACCGCCGCATGACCCTCGCCTACCCGGCGATCGACGACGCCCGCCGCGTCCTCTGGCTCGTCACCGGCGCCGAGAAGCGGGAGCCGCTGGAGAAGCTGCTCGCCGCCGATCCCTCGATCCCCGCCGGCCGCGTTCAGAACGACGAGATGATCGTGGTGGCTGACGAGGCGGCTGGGTCGAGCGTCTAGCGCTGCCCGCTGTCGAGCGCCAGGCGGGCTTTGATCTCCTCGAGCTTGGCGATCCGCGGGTCCGAAGGGCCGACCATTCGGGTCAGGTGAGCTTCGATTTCCTCCAGCTCGATCGGGTCGGTCGCGACCAGGATCTGCTCGATGTCGAGCCAGTCCTTGGCCCGGTCGAACATCGCCTTGCAGACGGTCAGGTGCTCCGGGGAGAGGATCTGCGGCGTGGTGTCCCCGAACGGGACCCTTCGAGATCGCTTCGCCATCTCCGCGTGGAGCTCGTCGTAGAAGAAGAAGAGGTCGACGGCGTTGCGTCCCCACCAGAGCCGGACCTGCTCGTCGCGCTCGAGGGCGACGGAATCGGCGCTGACGTCGACGCCGATCGCCTCCAGCGTGGCGCTGACGTCCGGCCAGCGAGCGGTTGAGGCGAACACGTTGACGTCGACGTGAACGGTCGCGCGGGGCTCGGCGTAGTAGGCGAGAGCAAGGGCGCCGCCGATCGCGTGGGGGATCTTCGCGGCCTCGAGCTGCCGATGGATCGACACGACCTTCTCGGCGAGCGGGGGTTCCGACTGCTCTCGCTGCGGCGAGACGGCGGGCGCGGCGGTCATGAGCGCGCCGGACCCAGGCGCGGAAAGCCGATTGTCTCGGGACGACGACGAGGTGGCAAGGCGTCCACCAGCGAAAGCAGATCCACCAGGGCGTCGCCCCTTTCCCCTGCGCTCGCGTCGACCCATTCGCTGACCGAGCGCGCTGCATCGGACACTCCCGCGGACGGGTCGCGAGGACGATCGCTGCGATCCTCGTTCTCCAGCCCGTCGAGGAGCAGACGTTTCAGCATCGGGTTGGGCCTCTGCCCTTTTGCCAGCTTGCTCAGCAGGTCGCGAGCCGCCTCATCGATTGGGTCCGGTGCTACCGGTGCCCCGGCTCGTAGGGCCGCCTCTCGAAGCTCCTGGGCCGCCGGTGGCTTCGCCGCACGCGCCTGTGCCTTCTCGATCGCCTCCGGCGTCGAGCGAGACGACGTGGTTGGCGACGATCGTGCCGTCGGGGTCCCAGCGCCGCTTCACCGCGGCCAGGCGGGCGCAGGTCTCGGCGGGGAGGATCGAGTCGACGTCGCAGGGGCGCTCGGCGAAGTTGAAGTAGCCGCCGGGGGCGGTCCAGGGCGCCATCGCGTCGGCGATGCGGTCGAGGTCGCGGGGGACGGTCTCCTCGGCGCCGGGCGCCATCAGCGACCCGATCGCGGACATCACGAAGGGGAAGTCGAGCTTCTCGAGCGCGCCGGCGCCCTCGCCGCGGCGGCCGAGCGCGCCGCCGAGCTGGCGCAGCTCGGCCAGCAGCAGGGTCGAGCCGGTTTCCGGCCCGGGGCCGTTGGCGACGAAGGCGTCGATCGCCTCGTCGGGCAGGCCGGCGATCGGGGCATGGGTGCCGAGCCCAGGGACCGGGTGCTCGGGGTCCATGTGGATGCGGCAGAGGCCGGCGGTCGGCATCTGGCCGAAGCTGTCCACGATCGCCTCGCCGATCTTGCGCAGGGGCGCGATCAGGCTCTCGCCCTGCTCGCGCTCGCCGACGAAGGCGGCGTCGATCGTGATCAGCGGTTTGCCGCGCAGCGGCTCCGGCACGTCGGGAACCGGCGGCGGCCGCAGCAGACGGGCGATCGAGGTGACCTCGTCGGGCGCGGACGCCGCCCACTCGCGGTAGGCGCGGAAAGCGTCGGCGCCGAGCTCGGCGGGGAAGATCAGGATGCCGCCGTAGACCTCGGCGATCGGCAGCAGCGCCAGGTGCAGGGCGGTGACGATCGCGTAGCCGCCGCCCCCGCCGCGCAGCGCCCAGAACAGGTCCGGGTCGTCGTTGGCGTCGACGGTCCGCCGCTCCCCCGCGGCGGTGACCAGCTCGATCGCGATCACGTTGTTGCAGGCGAAGCCGTGCAGCCGGCCGAGCCAGCTGAGGCCGCCGCCGAGCGTGTAGCCGGTGACGCCGACGTCGGGCGAGGAGCCGGGCAGGGAGCTGAGGCCGTGCTCCCCCGCCGCCTCGGCCAGCTCGGCGGAGAGCACGCCGGCCTCGACCCGGGCGCTGCGCTCCTGCGGGTCGATCTCGATCCCGCGCATGCGCTCGGTCTTGAGCAGGATCGTCCCGTCGAGCGGCGGCAGCGGCACGGCGCCGTGGCCGGTCCCCTGGCCCGCCACCTCGAGGCCGTTGGCGGCGGCGTGGCGGACGACCGCGGCCACGTCCGCGGCGCTCTCGGCGAAGGCGACCGCCAGCGGCTGCTGGTCCGCTGCGAGGTTCCAGGCGAGCCGCGTCTCGTCCCAGTCGGGGTCGGTCGGGACGGCGACGCGCCCCTCGATCTCGAGTCCGCTGACCGCGCTCACGCCGGCAACCCTTTCACACCCCGGTGCGGCCTCAGGCCGAGATCGCGCGGTGCTCGACGCTATCGCCGCTGGCGATCAGCACGTCGTGCACGAGGCCCGGGGGGAAGAGGCCGTGGGCGGCGACGCCGGGGTCGGCCTCGAGCCGGGCGGCGAGCTCGGCCGGGTCGCCGATCGGGCCGCGGTAATCGGCGATCGCGCCGCCGTCGGGGCTGGGGAGGACGTCGCGCAGGCCGACCTCGTCGCCGAGCCGGGCGAGGGTGGAGCCGGCGCCGAAGCCGAACAGCTCCAGCGGCACCGGCCCGCGCAGGGCGTCGACCGGCTTGCTGGAGTCGGCGATGACGACGAAGCGCGCGGCCGCGGCGGCGACGATCTTCTCGCGCAGGTGGGCGCCGCCACCGCCCTTGATCAGCCAGCCGTCGGGGGTGACCTCGTCGGTGCCGTCGATCGCGATGTCGAGTCGCTGCAGCGAGTCGAACCGCTCGACCGGGATCCCCAGCTCGCGCGCCCCTTGCTCGGTCGCGACCGAGGTGGCGACGCAGCGGATCCCGCTCAGCCCGCGGCGGGCGAGCGCCGGCAGCAGGAAGGCCACCGTCGAGCCGGTGCCGAGGCCGACCGTCATCCCGTCCTCGACCAGCTCCGCCGCCGCCTCCGCCGCCAGTCGCTTCTCCGCGTCCGCCCCGCTCACGCGGCGCACTCTATCCCCGCACCCCCGACGCCGACGGGCCGCAAACACCCCTATATGGAGGAAAAACGGCCCGTCGACCTATAGTCGCCGGGGATGGACGCGCGAATCTGGGTTTCGAGCGGTGGCGAGGCTCCGCGGTCGGTGGCGTTGGCCGGAGAGCGGACCGTGGTCGGGCGCTCGCCGGAGGCCGACGTGTGGCTCGATGACGAGGCGGTCTCCTGGAACCACCTGGAGATCGAGCGGCGGGGCGAGGTGCTGATGGCGACCCGCTGGACCGGCCGCGGCGGCTGCGCGACGGCGACACCCTGATCGTCGGCGGCCACCGGCTGGAGGTCTCGACCGGGCCGGCGACGCCGGTCGGGGCGACGATCCCGAGCAGCGCTCCCTCCGTGGCGCTGAACGAGGAGGAGCGGGCGACCGCGGCGGCGCTGGTCGCCCCCTACCGCAGCGAGGGCGCCTTCGCCGGCCGTCCCGCCACCCGGGCCGAGATAGCGGAGGCGCTGCAGGTCAGCGAGCGCACCGCCCAGCGCCGGCTCGACGCGCTCGCCGCCAAACTCGGCGTCCGCGGCGACGCCGGCCGCGACCGCCCGCGCCAGATCGCCGCCCGTGTGATCGAGCTCGGCCTCGACCGCTAAGAACCTCCGCCGACGGGCCGTTTCTCCTCCATATAGGGGTGTTTGCGGCCCGTCGCCGTTTGTTGGTGGCTCGGAGCGGGTCAAACCTGGCTCGGGGGGCGACGCCGGTGGCGTTGGCCGGTGCAGGTGTGAAGCGCAGGATCGGTTGGGCAGCACAACCAACCGAAAGGAAATGCCATGCACCGCACCATCGTCACCTCACTTGTCGCACTCGTCAGCCTCGTCGTGCCGGCCGTCGCCGCGGCGGCGCCGTCGACGGGAGCTGTCGTCTTCTCCAAATCGACGACCGTCGAAGGCGAGGCCAAAGGCGGCCTCTACGCGGTCCGCGACGGCCGGCTCAACCAGCTGACCGAAGACCCGACCGACACCGAACCGGCCTTCTCGCCCGACGGGAGGACGATCGCCTTCGTCCGCGGCGGCGACGTCTACTCGGTCCGGCCCGACGGCTCCGGCCAGCGGCGCCTGACCAGCGGCGCCGAGCTCGACTCGGCACCGATCGTCTCCGCCGACGGCCGCTCCGTCGTCTTCGAGCGGCGGGCCGGCGCCGGTGCCGCGGCCGACCTCTACCGGGTCGGCGCGAAAGGCGGCGGCGTCCGCGCCCTGACCAGCGGCGAAGCCGACGACCACGACGCCGAGTTCTCCCCCGACGGCCGCGCGATCGTCTTCGTCCGCGGCAAGGCGAAGGGGCCGAACGACAGCGCCGAGGACCTGTACTCGATCCGGGCCAGCGGCTCCGGGCTGGCGCGCCTGACCAGGACCGCCGGCGTCGACGAGTTCGAGCCCCGCTACTTCGCCGCCGGCATTCTGTTCAGCCGCGGCGAGAGCAGCGACGGCCCGGCCGCCTACGCCGACATCTACACGATGCGCCGCAACGGGGCCAAGGTGAAAGCGCTGGTCGCCGGCGTCGGCTCCGCCTACGTCGAAGACGTCGGCGCCAACGGCCACACGCTGCTGTTCCGTCGCGACCAGGGGCTCTGGGCGAAGCGGATCGGGCCGGCCAAAGCGCGCAAGCTCTGCCAGCTGCCCGACGGGTCCGAGACCAACGGCGTCTTCTCCTCCGACGGCAAGCGGGTCGCCGCTTTCGTCGCGGTCGAAGAACGGCAGTCGCTGGTCTCGATCGACGTCGCAAGCCGCCGCCAGACCGAGCTGGCCGAAGGCTTCGACGTGTCGGCCAAAGACGGTTCCACGATCGGGCCGGTTATCGCATGGCAACCGGTGCCGCAGCGCGGCAACTGAGCGTGGGCTGAGGACGATCGGGGGTCCCTCGCCGGACGCGGGGGACCCCTGACGCCTGGGGCGGCGCCATTCCCACGCCGCCCCCGCAAGCGCCCCCGCGGCGCTTACCCCGGAAGCCTCGAATCCACCCGGGCGAGGAGCTTCGTGGCCGTGCTCCAGCTGCGGATGGTCATGTTCTGGTACTCGGGCAAGGCGACGATCCGCGACAGCCGGCTGCCCGAGGCCTTCGAGGCGAGCCGCGAGAAGTAGAGGACGCCCTTTCCCGCCCAGGCGCTGTCGACGCCGTCCCTGGTCTCGACCACCCCGATCGCCCGCTGCACGGTCAGCGGCTTGCGCAGGAAGATCACGTCGCAGCGGTGGGACTCGGCACCGAACCCACGCGGGGCCCCCTCGACCACGCCTCGGAGCTCCGCCGCCGTCAGCAGCACCACCTTCAGCTCGGTGCCGAAGCGCCGGCTCAGCTCCGACTCGATCGTGGCCGCCAGCTCCGCGCGCCGCTGTCTCGGAGCGCCGAACAGCACGTTGCCGCTCTGGATGTAGGTCGCGACTTCGGCAAGACCCATCTCCTCGCAGGCCCCGCGAAGGTCGGCCATCTTCACGAGGTTCTTGCCGCCGACGTTGACGCCGCGTAGGAGCGCGAGGTACTGGATGCCTCGGATTTAACCGCACCCTTCACGCTCCCCCGCGGGAGGCGGCGATATAACCAGCCCGATGGCGGACCTCGCAATCGGCTCTACCGTCGCCGGCTACCGCATCGACGCGCTGATCGCCCGCGGCGGCATGGGGGTCGTCTACCGGGCGACGCACCTGGGGCTGGAACGGCCGGTGGCGCTGAAGGTGATCGCCCGCGAGCTGGCCGACCGCGAGGGCTTCCGCCAGCGCTTCCTGCGCGAGTCCCGCCTCGCCGCCCGCCTCGACCACCCGGCGGTGGTGCCGGTCTTCGACTCGCGCGAGGTCGACGGCGAGCTGATCGTGGCGATGCGGCTGGTCGCCGGCGGCGACCTGCGCCGGACGATCGACCGCGAGGGACCGCTGCCGCCGGCGCAGGCGATCGCCCTGCTCGGCCAGGTGGCGGAAGCGCTCGACGCCGCCCACGCCGCCGGCATCGTCCACCGCGACGTCAAGCCGCACAACGTCCTGGTCGAAGGCGACCGCGCCTACCTCTCGGACTTCGGCCTCGCCAAGGCGCTGGGGGAGAGCGGCGCTCAGCAGAGCGGCGTCTCGGTCGTCGGGACGGCCGAGTACATGTCGCCGGAGCAGTGGCGCGGGGGCACGGTCGGACCGGAGGCCGACGTCTACTCGCTCGGCTGCGTCCTCTACGAGGCGCTGACCGGGATCGCCCCCTTCGCCCGCAAGCAGGCCGACGCCGAGCCGGAGATCCCGGAGGGCCTCGACGAGGTGATCGAGCGCGCCGTCGCCAAGAACCCGGCCGACCGCTACCCGAGCGCCGGGGCGCTGATCGCCGCCGCGCGCGAGCGCGAGGGGGCGGGGATGGCGGCGACGCGGGTCCTCTCGGAGTCGGCCGAGCGGCCGACCGCGGCGCTCGGGGGCGCCGGGCCCAGCTTCGGACCGTTGCGCGGGAGGGCGCTGCAGTGGGCCGGCGCCGGGGTCGCGGTCCTCGCCGGGATCGCGGTGCTGGCGCTGACCCTGTTCGGCGGCGACGGGATCGAGGTCTCCGACCCGATCGCGGTCGGGACGCCGCCGCTGCGGGTCGCCGCGGGCGCCGACGCGATCTGGGTCACCAGCGAACGCGACGGCACCCTGTCCCGGCTCGACCCGGAGAGCGGCGAGGTGGTCGGCAGGCCGGTCCAGCTCGGGGCCGGCGTTTCGGGCGTGGCCGTCGGCGGCCGCTGGCTCTGGGTCACCAAGCCGCGGCGCGGGCAGTTGCTGCGACTCGACCTCGACAGCGGCCGCGTGCTCGAGGCGATCGACGTCGGCGGCGTGCCCGGCCCGATCGCCCTCGGCGGCGGCCGCGTCTGGGTCGCGGACGAGAAGGGCCGCGGCGTCGCCGCCGTCAACGCCGAAGGGGGGCGCGTCTACCGGCGCGGGCTGGCGCCGCACGCGGCGCCGCTGCGGCTCGCGACCGGCGCCGGCTCTGGGTCAGCAGCGCCTCGACCGGCAACGTGCGCCGGATCGACCTCGACACCCTGGCGCCGGGGGAGCCGATCCCGGTCGGCCGCGGCCCCGCCGGCGTCACCGTCGCCAGCGGCCTCGTCTGGGTCGCCAACAGCCGCTCCGACACCGTCTCCAAGGTCGACCCCTCGATCCACGCCGTGCTCGGCGACCCGATCGAAGTCGGCGGCCGCCCCGGCGGGATCGACGCCGGCACCGACGCGGTCTGGGTCGCCAGCGCCGCCGACGACGCGGTCACCCGGATCGACCTCGCCAGCGGCGAGCGCGAGGGTCCCCCGATCGAGGTCGGCCCCGAACCCGGCGCAGTCGCGGTAGGCGGAGAAGCGGTCTGGGTGGTCAACAACGGCGACGGGACCGTCACCCGGATCGAGCCCTGACGCCGGCGGGCCGATGTCCCACCCATATCGTGGGAAATCGGCCGATCGGCCCAGCGGGCTAGGATCGGAGACCGCATGGCGCAGGACATCGACCAGCTCGCGATCGACACGATCCGCACCCTCTCCATCGACGCGGTGCAGAAAGCGAACTCGGGCCACCCGGGGACGCCGATGTCGATGGCGCCGGTCGCCTACGAGCTCTGGCAGAACCACCTCCGCTACGACCCCGCCGACCCGGTCTGGCCCAACCGCGACCGCTTCGTGCTCTCGGCCGGCCACGCCTCGATGCTGCTCTACTCGATGCTCTTCCTGGCCGGGGTGCGCCGGGTCGACGCCGACTACAACGTGCTCGACGAGCCCGCCTGCTCGCTGCAGGAGATCGAAAACTTCCGCCAGCTGCACTCGCGCACGCCCGGCCACCCCGAGTACCGCTGGACCTCCGGGGTGGAGACGACGACCGGCCCGCTCGGCCAGGGGATCGCGACCTCGGTCGGGATGGCGATGGCCTCGAAATGGCAGGGCGAGCGCTT
>JADMIO011096035.1_pt1 | contig 19998 bp, 16 predicted proteins | sample 8958161 | NCBI WGS metagenome assembly JADMIO01 (sample SAMN16585339, study PRJNA669376) | soil metagenome | isolation source: Crop rotation soil | place: USA: Cullars Rotation, Alabama | collected 2011
GCCGCGACTTCAAGTCACGTGAATTCCAAGCTTCGGATCCCACTGTGCTGGAAAGCTGCTCGAGCGCTGGGCCTAACGGCGCCCGTGGCCGGGCTGGCCGCGCGTCGAGCGCTACGCCGCGGCGCGCAGGCGCTCGCCCTGCATCCAGATGATCTGCTCGCGCCCCGGGCCGACGCCGACGAGCACGATCGGCACCTTGATCTGGTCGGCGATGAAGTCCAGGTAGTCGCGCGCGGCCTGCGGCAGGTCGGAGGGCGTGCGGCACCCGGTGATGTCCTCGCTCCAGCCGTCGAGCTCGACGTACTCGCCGCGCGAGTGGTGCAGGACCGACTGGTGGTAGGGGAAGTCGGTGAAGTGCGCGCCGTCCAGCCCGCTGTAGGCGGTGCAGACCTTGATCTTCTCGAAGCCGGTGAGGACGTCGAGCTTCGTGATCGACAGCGCGGTCAGGCCGTTGATGCGCGAGGCGTAGCGCAGCGCGGGGATGTCCAGCCAGCCGGTGCGGCGGGCGCGCCCGGTGGTCGTGCCGAACTCCCCGCCCTTCGTGCGGATCTCCTCGCCGATCTCGTCGTGCAGCTCGGTCGGAAACGGGCCCGAGCCGACGCGCGTGACGTAGGCCTTCGCGATGCCCCAGACCTCGTGGATGTCCTTCGGCCCGACGCCCGCGCCGACGCAGGCCGCGCCGGCGATCGGGTTGGAGGACGTGACGAAGGGATACGTGCCGTGGTCGATGTCCAGCAGCGCGCCCTGCGCGCCCTCGTAGATGACGAGCTTGTCGGCGTCCAACGCGTCCCAGACGATCCGCGCGGTGTCGGCGATGTGGCGCTCGAGGCGATGGCCGTACGTCAGGTAGGCCTCGGTCATCGACTGCAGGTCCAGCGCCGGGTCCTTGGCGTACGGGCGCAGGCTCAGGCGCTTGGGGTCGATGGCGGCGGTGATCTTCTTCTTGAGGATCTTCTCGTCGAGCAGGTCCTGCATGCGGATGCCCAGGCGCGCGGCCTTGTCGGCGTAGGCCGGGCCGATGCCGCGCCGCGTCGTGCCGATCTGCAGCTTGCCGAGCTTCGTCTCGCCGGCCGTGTCGAGCAGCAGGTGGTAGGGCATGATCACGTGCGCGTTGGCGCTGATGCGCAGGCCGCTCGTGTCGATCCGGCGCGCGCGCAGCGCGTCGAGCTCGTCGGTCAGGACGGCGGGGTCGATGACGACGCCGTTTCCGATGATGCAGCGCTTGCCGGGATAGAGGATCCCCGACGGGATGAGGTGGAACTTGAAGACCTCGCCGTCGCGGATGATCGTGTGCCCGGCGTTGTTGCCGCCCTGGAAGCGGACGATCGCGTCCGCGCGCTCGGCGACGAGGTCGACGACCTTGCCCTTGCCCTCATCGCCCCACTGGGCGCCCACGATGCAGATGCCTGGCATGCGCGGGCGATTCTAGTGCGCGCTCCGCGCGTGGTCTGGGCCGAGGAGGGTGGCGGCCGCTACGCGGATCGCACGTCGTGGTGCTGCTGGCGCGCGTCGGCGCCCCACAGCGGCAGCATCTCGCACATCTCCTCCAGGCGCGAGACCGTGCGCTCGTTGATCTGCTCGGCGAGGTCGTTGCGCTCGAGGTTCGTCGTGATGATCACCGAGCGCTCGTCCTCGTAGCGCGCGTTGACGATCGCGTAGAGCTGCTCGAGCACCCACTCGCTCGTCTTCTCGGCACCGACGTCGTCGATGTGCAGCAGGTCGACGGCGGTGAGGCGGTCCAGCAGGTCGACGTAGGAGTTGCCGCGGTCGTCGTCGAACGTCGTGCGGATCTCGGCCAGCAGCCGCGGCAGCGAGTAGATCGCGACGCTGCGCCCGGCCTCCAGCGCGTGACGCGAGACCAGCATCGCGAGTGTCGTCTTGCCGGTGCCGACGGAGCCGAAGAACCACAGCCCGCGGCCGGCGTCGAGGTTCTCGTCGATGCGGTTGACGAAGCGGCGAACCGCGGCGGTGACCGGGCCGGCGATCTCGGTCACCGGCGGGCGGTCGAACGACACACCGCGGTACTTGCGCGGGATGACGCCGCTCAGCGACTTCGCCCGCGCGCGGCTGACGCGCTGCGCGCGGCACCGGCAGTCGCGGGCGTCGTTGGACGCCTCGTCGATGACGAAGCCGCTGCCGTCGCACAGGTCGAACGGGCAGCGGTCCTCGGGGACGGGCAGGGCGATCGGTTCGCTGCTCATGGGCGCGCCCGTGAGCGTAGGCGACCGCCCGGCCGCACCGGCGCGTCGGCTGCGTGCGGTGATCTGCCGAGGGCGCCCGACCCGCACCGGTCGTGACGCCGTATCCCCACCGCAGGAGGCTGCCGATGCATGGCTGGGCGCTGAGCTGGCTGGAGGTCGCGCCGGTCGCGATCGCCGCCGTGTTGGTCTTCCGGCACGTTCGCGACATGCGACGCGCGGCGGACGAGACGGCTGCGGCGGCCGAGACGGCACGCGCGCCCGAGGGCCGATCCAGCCGCGATTAATCCGCACAGCGGGGGCCGTACGCACTGCCGAGCAGGACGTTCTCCCCCCACTTCAGGAGGTTCGCAATGGAAGGCAAGACCCTCGCACAGATCTGGTCGCTCGCGCTCGGTGCCGTGCTCGTGCTCGTCGGCATCGTCGGCTTTCTCGTCGAGCCGAGCTTCGCGGTCGGCGACAGCGCCGAGCGCGGCACGCTCATCCTGTTCGACATCAACGGCTGGCACAACGTCGTGCACCTGCTGTCGGGCATCGTCGGCCTGGCCATGGCCGGCACGGCCGCCAGGGCGCGGCTGTTCAGCATCGGCTACGGCGCCGTCTACGTGCTCGTGACGATCCTCGGCTTCGTCGTCGGCGACGGCGGCTACCTGCTGTCGATCATCCCGATCAACACGGCCGACAACATCCTGCACCTCGCGATCGCCGTCACCGGCATCGCGATCGGCCTGTCGAGCCCGGCCGTCGGCGCCGCCCGCCGCCCGGTCACGGCCTGATCGACCGCCCGAGCGGGTCGGGGGCGCGACGAGCGCCTCCGGCCCTGCCGGGTGACCGTCACGATGCTTCCCATCGCACACGCAGGACACTGGGCGCTCGGACTGCTCGAGGCCGCGCCGCTGATCGTCGTCGCGGCCGTCGTCATGTGGCGAACCTGGTCGCAGCGTGGGCTGCGCCCGCCGACGGAGGAGCCGGCCGCTCACGCGTAGTGTAGGGATCGATCGAGGATGGACACGGCGCCCGGGGATAGATGGACAATCCGGGGGCTCGGTCACTGCGGCTGAGCGGGGGTAGTTGGACATTCCCCCTGGGAGGGCCTGAGCCGACACCGTACGCCGAGGGCCCTGCCATGGGCACCGTGATGCCTGACGCCACACAGTTCGCGAGCGGAGACGCGGGCCGGGGGCGTGGCTCCGAGCGCGGCGCCGCCAGGCACGACGCCCATACTTCACGCATGGGTTCGGATCCCGAGGCGACGTTCTTGGCCGAGATCGCATTGTCGACGCTCCACGATATCCGCCGCGCGCTCGCTCAGCTCAACTCGGCAGCGGAGCTGGCGATCAACGTAGCTCGCCGGGAGGTGCAGGTCGCCTACGGTGACGATGCAGCCGCTGCTGACGCCAACAGTCGCATCCACGCGCACCTCGCGCAGATGTGGGATCGCCAGCGTGATGTCGAGGCGCTCCTACAACGAGGGCAGGTTCTGGCGCGCGCGCGAGAGGGCAGCCAGCTCACGCTGCGATCGCAGCGGTTCTCGGATGTTCTGGATCAGGCCTTGGTGGTGGCCGAACGCGGTGCACCTTCGGGCGGTCGCGGGTTCGCGGTGGCGAGGGTGTGTCGCTCTGTGGGAGAGCTCGAGTGCGATGCCAGACTCCTCGTCCAGGCATTTGCGAACGTCCTGCTCGATGCCGCTCAGTTCGGATGCCGCGACGGGCGGGAGGACCTCCCTTGTGCCAGCGTGACATGCGAGCAACAGCCGGACCACGTGTTGGTCACAATCACGCATTGGGGTCCGCCGATCCCTCAGAAGGAGCGAGAAGCCATCTTCTCGCGGCCTGACCGAGGCGCCGCAGAAGCCGGGCATCTGGTTGCCGGACGACGACGACACTTCGGCTTATTCATCGCCCGTCGCTTCTTCGAGCAACACGGCGGCACCATCGTCTGCGCGAGTAGTCGCAGGATGACCGAAGGCCCCACGCCGATGAGCGGCGCGGTGCACGAGAACGTCTTTGAGGTGCGGCTGCCACGCAACCTCTGGCGTAACCGTCGCGACGCGCCGGCTACTCCATGATCGCCTTGCCCCTCACCCACTCCGTGACGTGCTCCAAGTCTCGAAGCGCAAGCCGAAACGGTGAAGTGCGCTGCTCCTCGATCGCGCCCGGCGAGAAGTACGACGTGGTGGCCAGGACCCCGCATGTTGCGCGTTCGCGATCGACAACCCCACGTAGTTGGCGCACGAGTCCGGGACCCACCCGGCGCCCATGGCGGAAACGCTTACACTCCACGACGTACAGCAGCGAGCCAAGACTCGTGTGGCGGGCTGCGTAGAGATCCGCGCCACGGTCCCCGCTCTGGGGCGTCAGCGTCACTTCGAAGCCACCTCGGGCGAACAGCTCGGCGATGAGCTCTTCGAAGTCGCGCCAGTGCATCTCCTGCATGAGCTCGGGATGCGCGGCGAGGGCGGACAGCGCTTCCTGGTTGACCGCGCCGAAGCGGACTGCAAGTTCGCGATAGGCGGGCATACCTGGGAGCAATGCACTGCCGCTCGGTGCTGCCAGACCGGGGACGAGCACCAGCCGGTCGACGACCTCGGTGATCTGCCGCGACAGGTCGCTCGACTTCGGAACGACGCCGAAGTAGCCGGGCCATTCGTTCGCCCCGCCGATGCCAACCCATTCCGCATCCCCGGTGACGAACATGAACGGCGTCGCGAGGTTGGCCTCTCCCAGCTTGCCGTTCTTCAAGTCGGCGACGATGTCAGATCCCGAATCGTGCCGATCGATGTCCTCATCCAACCACTCGTCAACGACGAGCACATCAAACGCCTCGGCCCGCAGGCGGTCGCGGGCTGCGGTCGGGTCGTCCTCGACGATCACCTCGTGACCGATGAACTCAAGCGTCGCCTGGGTCCCCGCAACGGCAGTCGGATCGTCTTCGATCCAGAGGATCCTCATGTCGCCCGCTCACGAAGCTCAGCGTTCTCGCTGCCCCCCTCGGGTGGTTTGGGCGCGCCCGCCACGGCACATCCGCACGAACACAGCGTGGTCAGTACGTCCACGTTGGCCCCGAGACGGCACGCGGCAGCCCGGGGCCCAACTCCGGGAGAAAGGAACTTGCGAGGGTGCCGAAGCCACCCCGGAACCTGCGGCCACGCGCTGCTCCCAGATTCATGGCCGTGGCCGTGTCAAGTTGCGAGTAGGACGAGAACACCATGACCTCCGTGGTGCGCGTGACGGCGACGAAGAACAACCGTCGTTGCTCCTCCAGCAGGAGCGTTTGCTCGGCTGGCGAGGCATCGCGATCGACGCTTGGCATCAGTCCCTCGCAGAGGCCCGCGAGAACGACCACCCGTGCGGTCAACCCCTTCGAGCCGTGCATGGTCATCACCCGGACCTCTGAGCTCTCTTCGGGGAGCTCCCGCACGGACGATGCGGCGCGTACCGCATCAGCCAAGCCACCGACCGAGTCAGCGTCCTGCAACGCGTCGAGGGCGATGTCGCGCAGGAGGCCGAGTTCGACGACTTCCTTCGGGAGGAGATGGTCGACGAGCCCAGGCAGGTCGGTTTCGAGGACGCGCAGTCGAGCAAGGGTGTCGTTGAGATCGCGCCATCGGGCGACCGCTCTGGCCGTGTACGGGATTGCGAGGTCGCCTGCGTCGATCTGGGTGAGCACCTGGCCGACGGACACATCCTGGTCGCGCGCGGTTGCGTAGAGCCTGCGATAGGCCGGCCGCATCTCGGTCGTCGAACCGATCGCAAGCCACGCTCGCAGCGCCAACCGGTCAGCAGGGTTGGCAAGCAGCGTCAGCAGGCACAGCGCCTCCATAGCCTGCTCCTCGGAGATCGCCTCCTCCTGAAAATACGTCGAGCACGCGTCGCCCTTGGCCAGGATCTGATCGCGAATCGCGTAGCCAACCTTCCGTCGCGGAGTGAGCACGAGGCAATCTCCGGGATCGACGCCGGCCGCGATCTTCGCGCGCAGGAACGCACCGACTCCCTCTGCCTCCGCCGCCACCGACGACCACTGGACATGATGGAGTTCGCCATCTGGGTTCCCGGGAAACGGCTGGAGCGCGTCCCGGACACGCCCCGGATTACGCGCAATCAGCGTCTGCGCCATCGTGACGACCACCGCCGGGCATCGACGGCAAACAACGAACTGAATGTCCTGGGTGTCAGTCCGGTCCTGATGGAAGTTGCGGATGCCCTCCGGGTGGGCCTGCTTGAAGCCGTAGATCGACTGGTCGTCATCGCCGATCACCGCGAGATGAGCCCTCGCGCTGATGAGGTTCAGGACCTCCTGCTCCGCGCGGTTCAGATCTTGGTACTCGTCGACCAGGACGTGGTCGTAGGCGTCGAGCTCCTCGGCGTTGGGGTTGTGCTCCAGGTACGTCAGGGCCTGCGGGATGACCTCGCCGACGAGCATCCCCTGGTGCCACTTGAGCGAGTCGAGCACCGCCGTCTGGAAATCTTGGTCGAGACCATCGACCGGAGCCCCGGGAGCCTCAGACTGCCGCCGCGACCACGCGGCCTCGAACGCGGCGAGGCGCATCTTCCTCTGCTTCTTCCCGCCAAACTCGTCGTCGGCGAGGTCCATGAGCAGCAAGTCACGTTCGAAGCCCACGAGGATCCGGGGCACTCGCCCGGTCGCCTGGAGCACCTTGTCACGCGCCAAGAGCCCAAAGCAGTAGCTGTGAAGGGTGCTCGGCACGATCTTCCCGCCGGCCGCCTCAACCTCGGCGGCAGCCGACACGAGATCCTGGGCCGCCGCCCGCGCGAACGTAACAACCATGATGCGCGTCGGATCGACGCCAGACTCCACGAGGCTTGTCAGGCGCTTGATGAGGGCATACGTCTTTCCGGTGCCGGGGCCGGCGAGTGCGCGCAGCGATCGCGCCGTTGATGCCGCGAACAGGTCCGCCGGCTCCTCGGAGGCTCCGGCGACAGGGCGGCTCATCTAGCCCTCAATGTGCCGTTCGGGTGCATCAGGTGCCAGATGCGAGGTTCATCGGCGTCCCACACATCGTCCGCGCCGCTCTCGCACAGCGACACCTGGTCTGCAGGGGTGCGCCGTGGCCGGTCTGCTGCGGATGGTCAAGCCCACGGAAGCTCACTGGTCGTCGGTGGGGCGCACGGTGATCTCGAAGATGTGTCGGGGGGAAGGGTTGGTGCGGCCTACGTGTCGGCGATCAGCGCGGCCGCCCAGCGCGGGAGATGGGAGACGGACTCAAGAGCGCGAGCCCGAATCGCGGGCAGGAGCGCGAGAGCTTCGATCTGCTGCACGCTTGCGTCGTGCTCATCGGACAGCATCGTCGCCGCAGTCGGGTGCGGCTGGCCCGACCACAGATCGATCTCTTCCTTTCGGCATAGGACCGAGTGCTTCATCAAGTCGTGGTAGGTCATCGTGTTAGGCGCGCGCCCTCCGCAATGCTCGCACGCGCAAGCGCCGAGCGTGGGGTCTTTCTGCCACAGAGTTTGCGCGAGGTCGATCGTGATGTAGCGATGCCACCGGCGCATGTAGTAGCGGGCTGGCGCGGCACCTGAAGTCGGCAGCTCGCGCCAGTTGCGGTGCTCGCTGAAGCCAACACCATGCGCGGCACCGTCCAGCCCGGACGAGGCGAGCAGGACGCTGAAGAATCCTCCGTAGAGCGCGAACATGTGCTGTCCGCGCGCGCTCGCCGCAGCCAGTGCGAGACGGTAGGACGCGAGTTCTAGTGTCGGCGCTCGATGCTCGTCCAAGCCGGACACCCAGACGATTAGCTGCTCGTCTTCCACATCGCCGAGCACCTCATCAAGTATCCCCGCGTGGGCTGCCGCGACGACACGTAGCGTCGGAGTAGCCGCCGCAGCCGCGCGCGTCTCGTCGAACAGGCGCTTGGAGAGATGCCACCAAGGATCGCCGGCGCCTTGCGCGACGAAATACGGAGCCAGAATCGCCTCCGGTGCCTGGGCGTCAGCCGGGCTTGCGACAGGCTCCCCGAGGCGCTCGGCGTACTTGTCGAACTTTTCGTTGGCCGACGTGCCATAGCTCATGTTGAACGCCACCCAAGCCACAGCGAGTTGGCGTAGGCGATCGTCGCCAAACTGGCCCGGAGAAGGCTCAACGCTTCGAACCAGCGTGGGATCACCGAAGATCTCCGCGAGAGCGACATGAGACTGCTTCGCCGACGACAGTGCCTGCTGGAAAAGCGGGAACCGTGGGTCGATGACGTAGTCCGGTGCCTGCTCGGTCGCCGAAAGACTCAGGACGAAACCGCCGGTGCCCTGACGCTGCCACGCCGCGATGGTCCCAGGCACGAGCACCCCGTCGTATGAGCCGCGCAAGTCGCGGAAGGTCTCCTGGTCAGTGGCTAGGTAGGCCAGGTAGTGCGCGAACGAGTTGAAGAGCGTCATCAGCGCGCCGGAGCCCGTGACGTGATGGCCGCCCGAACGCGCCGCGTCACGGTGAGATCGGGGCGTCGGTCGACGGCCGTGAGGAGGAGCTTGACCGCCGGTGGTCGGACGACGATGAGTCCGAGCCCCAACTGCCGTGCCCATTCAAGTCCTTCGGGGTGTGGGCGGTTGCCCGTAACGACCCAGCTGCGATGGAAGCTCGAGCCGTTATAGGCCGCCTGCTCCAGCACGCGCTGTAGTCGACCGACCTTGAGTTCAAACGCGCTTGTGACGCCCCGTGCCGTCGACAGAGCTAGATCGACTCGGCGGCCCAGCCACGGCACCTCGTAGGCGACCTGGGTGCAATCCCGGATGCGCCCGGTGGCGATAAGCCAGGCGACGAGGTCGGGAAGCAGCGCGGCCTCACCGCCGCCCATGTCGCCTAGGCCATCAACGTGGCGGCGGACCAGCAGCTCCGTGGCAGGGCTCATGGGGTGGACTGCTCGGCGCGTCCCGCAGTGCCGGCCCGGTCCTCGGCGCTGGCCAGGCGGTCCTGTAGGACGATGTAGCGCCCACCGATGACCACCATGCTGGCGAACGAGACGGCCAGCAGCGCGCAGGCTGCAGGGCCGAGCGGCGGCCACCCCCAGAGTTCCGCGTAGTGCGCGGTCGCACTGGCTGTACCCAATGCCATGGCGCCCAGCGCGCCGATCGCCGCGCGGGCCAGGAGCATGACGCCGCCAACAGCGGACTGCATGCGCGTGCGGGTCCGGTGCAGCCCAACGGCCCGTTCCGCGCGGCGACTCAGAGGCGCCGGATCGGCGATCGCCTGGACTGGATCGAATGCGCCCTCTGGTAGTACGGCGTCAACCTCGTCGCGGAGTGCTTCAAGCTCGCGGATCGTCTGGTCGTCGAGCGCGGCCGCCGCGAAGTCGACTCGTCGCGCCCATCGCGCGTTGACGTCGCCTCGTAGGCTCGCCGTCTTCCAGATGGCGGCACCGAGCGCAAAGAGCGCGGCCACGCCGACCCCGATGATCTGGGCCTGGTCGCCTGCGGCCAAGCTCATCGAAGGATCTGATCGCGGATCTCGGATTTGTCGGTGAACTCGGGGTAGCGCTCGTAGACGTAGCGCACAAGCTGGCGCAACGGCAGGCTCGCGAAGCGGTCCTTGAACCGAGACAAGACCTGCTCGGCGTCCTCCGGAAGTTCACGGATCAACACCGCGTAGTACTTGTGACCGCGCTCGGTGAGCTCGAACGTCCGCGTCGTGTACGGATCCGGCTCGTCGCCTACGACGTTGAGCGCCTCCCAGCGGTCCTCGGTGCTATCGGCGAGACGCGCCGAATCACGCAGTAGCCCGTACGACCACAGCGTGTCCGCCGCCTTGTAGATCTTGGCCGAGAATGGACCGAACTTGTGGGAGCGAAAATCGGCGACCTCGGTGACCCAGGACCGCGCCGGCGTCTCGTGCTCCAGCAAGAAGACGAGCTTCTCGAGGCGCGTGACTCCGTCGAGATGTCCGCGTTGGTCAGAGCCTCCGGGGGCGCCAAGAAGCAGCACGATCACGTCATCGGTTTCGATGGGCCGCCTCGAACCATCGGACACGGTCGGCATCTTGCGAGCATAGTGTCCGTCGGCCCGGACGTGACCACCCCTACGCCGAATTCGCTGTCCGACGACCACGTCAGCCACCGAGCGGAGCCGGTTCCGGCGTGCGGAGCGGACGTGCCGCGGCTTGCGAAGCATCGCGCTTGAGCGCTTGGCCCAGCAGCATGCGCCCGATCGACGTAAGGCGCAGCGGCTCGGTTGAACCGTGGTCGGTGAGGACGGGTTCGCCGACGGCTGTTTCGACGTTGCGGATGGTGCGCAGCAGGCTGGATCGGTGGATACTGAGGGCGTGGCCGGCGTCGTTGAGAGTCGGGAATGCCGTCGCGGCGGTGAAGGTCGCGAGGATCTTGTCGTCCCAGTGCGCGGCGAGGACGGAGGCGAGCGGCTCGGGCAGTTCGGGCGGCGCGTCGGGATGGGGGCCGAGGTGCCGGTCGGCCTGATCGAGAAGGACGCGACCGAGCTCGGTGAGCTGCTGTGGACGCTGATCGCGGGTGAGACGATTGAGCAGTTGGCCCTCGCATGCCTTCTCCAGCATGGTCAGCTGGGTCGTGAGGGTCGCTTGGTGAACGCCGAGGCGTGCCGCGGCGAAGTTGAGCGAGCGGGTACGCGCGTAGACCTGAAAGTGTCTGACAGGCTCGTGCCCGTTGGGTCGTAGGACCGCGCGCGCCAGCGGGTCCGGGTAGCCACTTCCAGCCGTGAGGCTCTGCTGGTGGCTGGGTGCGCCGCGTCCGCGGGCTGGGATCTCGTACTCATGGATGAGCCGCCAGATCGTCCCTCCTGATGCGCCGGTTTCGGCTGCGATGTCGGGCATCGTGCGCTGCTTGACGACGTACTGCTCGTGCAGCCACTCTCGTTCGATCCGATGGGCGAGCGGGTTTCGTGGTGGGATGGGGATACCATGAGCGACGAGCTCGTCCCGGAGGGTTTGTCGGCCTACGTCGTGGCGTTGAGCGATATCCCGAAGTCTGTGCCCGTCGCCGACGAGTGAGCGCAGTTCGTCTGGTGTCGTGCTCGCGGCAAGTCGCACCCGAGCCGGCGCGCCGGCCGCAAGCGCCTCGCCGTCACTGGGGTTCGCGCGGACGATGTAGCGCAGATGCTCGATCGTGATGCCGAGTTCGTCGGCGATGTCGCCGGGGGCCATGCGTCGCGCGAGTAGCGCGTGCGCCGGTCGTGGATCGAGTGCGTCGGGGTTGGGACCCGGGAGGTCGGCGACCGCTATGCCGGCGCCGGGTGGCGACCACGTCAGTGGCTCGTCTCGGCATCCGTGGTCATCGAGCAATCCGCGTGCGTGCTCGAGCAGCATTCGCGCTGTGCGGCCCGGTAGCCGCAGCGCGAATGTCTGGTAGCGAGCGGGTCCCATTCGGGACTCGATTCGCAGGGGCTGCGGTGCCTGCTCCGCGATACCGCCGGTGAGCGTCTCCCACAGGTAGACGCGCGCCTGCCGCAGTCTCGGTGTGCCGCCGGGGGGCGTCCCGCCGGCGCGGCACATGATCATCCATGTGTCTGCGTCGAGCAGGGTGATCCGGCTGGCCAGCTCACGGCGGCGGTCGTAGTCGATCGGAGCGCCGTCGCGGTCGAGGTCGTCGGCCAGCGCGCACAGAGCGCCGAGGATCGCGGTGCCATGTTCGTCGCGGGCGATGATTCTGCAGAGGTGGGTGAGGTTGATGCCGAGCCGGGTCGCCGGCCAATGGCTGCCGATCTCTTTCAACATGGCTGTCGCGCCGGGCAAGCAGAGCGCCGCGGATGCGCTGATCCGGAAGTTGCGGGCCTCGATCGTGGGTGGTCGCAGTCGGATCGACCAGTCGGGCCATAGCGCGAACGGGAGTGCGTGCAGGCGGGTCGCGGGGTCGATTCCTTCGGGTCGACGACCTGCCCCGGTCATGCTCCGCTGGCGTAGGCGGTCGGTGGCGCGCAGTCGCGCGTCGCGGTGTCGCATGACGATGCCGGTGAGCGCCGGGCTCGCAGACCTCCAGGTGGCCGGCAGCGTGGGCGGCCCGTCGTCGGTGACCAGCGCCCGCAAACGCGCCTCGCCAGGGTCAGCGAGGACCTCGTGTGCCTCGATGAGCGGATCGGCCAGCACGTATGCTGCGTTGAGCCGGTGTCCATCAAACGCCCTGGGATCAAGTCCGACGTGCCAGGCAACCGTCAGCAGGTCAACGAGGCGGTCGACCAGCCGATCTGCGTCGGCTTCCGCGAGCGTGGGTTCCAAGATGGTGATCAGTTCGGCTTGGAGCGCGATCAGCTCGGGCCGCGCGGGCGTGGGCGCGGCGTCCGCCGTCAGGTCGTGGCGGCAGCGGTTGTCGCCGCGGCCGGTCGTATCGCCAGTGGGACGACAGCAGGCGGTCGTCAACGCCTCGCAATATTCGGCGCGTAGGACTCCGTCGCGTTGCGCGCCGCCGCAGCGTGTGCAGGTGGAGGCGAGCATCGTGTGGTGCACGGGCAGGCGAGGTACCACGGCAGGCGCCAGGCAGCCAGCCATCGACCTCCGCCCTCGTGTAGACAGCTCGGGCAGAAGCGGCTGCAGGCCAGCAACCGCGCCGCGCGCATGAGAATGCTCGTCCCCAGCCGCTGGCCAACCAGGCGGTCGTAGCGCGCTAGCCCGATCCAGAGCGCCTCGATCCGCGCGGGGTCGATGCCGCCTGCCCGCGCCGCGATCCTCTCCGGGTCAGGGGCCGGCCGAGCAGGGGCGAGCTTCGGTCCGCGCGAGCGGAGAAACGCGGGCGGAACCTCCAGCGCGTTGGCAAGGTCCACGGTCGAGACGCGAAGGCGTTGCGCGTAGGCGTCGAGCCACCCGTCGAACGACTCGCCGCGAACGGGCTCCAAACGGATGGGGATCCGGCCGCCGACCGTACGCGCGCTCACGCGGCTTTCCGACGGCCGGCCGCGTCCGATTGGACGCGGGTCGTTAGCACTCCGCGCTTGATGGCGGCTTCGAGCGCTTGGCGCGCCGCCTCGGCGGCGACATCGTTGCGGATGCCGTCCAGCAGTTCGGGCGTGAGGCTCTCGGTCCCGATCTTGATCGCGCGTCGGCAGCCGCGAGCGGTCAGCGTCATGAGCGATGCGAAGTGCCCCGTCGATCGTGCGAACAGGTAGTCGGCGAGATCTTCGGCGAGCATTCCTCGGTGCCCGTCGATCAGCACGAGGTCACGTTCGATTGCCTTCAGCAACCTCCTCCACGTCTGGCGGCCAGCGTCCGTGCCAACCTCGAAGGGATCCAGCGACAGCGTGGTCCAGCGCCGCGCGGTCTGCGCGAACGCGGCATCGCCGGGATCGGAGCCCTCGGTGGACCATTGACGCTCAGCCAGCCCGACTCCGACGAACAAGAACGTGACCGGGAACTGGGCGGCCCACTTGAAGTGGTTGTTGATCTCGCGGCCGTCGCGGCGGTTCATGTCGAGGAAGTGGACGTCGTCGATGATGATCAGCCGTGTGCCGCAGGACAGGACCATGTCGGTCGCGCGGTCGGCGAGTTGCGCAGCGGTCCCGCGCTGCCAGCCGGGGTGGTCGTAGAAGCGGCACAGCGCGGAGTTGAGGCTGCGCATCGTCGTACTCGAGGTCAGACCGATGTAGGCGACTGGTACGCGGTCGCCGTCGGCGGTGGTGGGGCCGTGAATCTCGATCTGGTCGCGGTGATAGCGCACGCCGAACGCGATCGCGACGGTCGTCTTGCCGAGCCCGGGGTACGCCGAGAGCACAGCGGAGCTGCGGACGCGATCTCCGTCCTGGCGGTTGGATTCCACGATCTCCTCGAGCTCGTCGAACAGCGCCTCCGTCTGCGCTGTGGCGATGGGGCCAAGATTGGCGTGCCACACCGCCCGGGCGTCGTCGTAGCGACGGCGCTCCGTCCGGCTGAACGCATCCAGCTCAGCCCGACTGCGCAAGATGGGCTTGACGCGAGGGGGCATCTCGGCACGCATGAACCAGCCCGCCTTGCGCGACAGCACGTAGTCGCGTTCGAGGTCGTCGCCCGAGCTCAAGAGAGGCCTCCGAATGCCTCGTCGTAGTACGCGTCATCGAGCTCGTCGGCGGGAAGCGCGTCGAGCTCGTCGGGGTCGTCGTCATCGCCGGCAAGGGGTTCCGCGAGATCCGCGAGCGGCTCGCTTTCGTCGGTGGGAGCGGTGGTTCGCGCGTTGACGGCACGCACGCTCGCGAGATCCATCACCGAAGCGGTTTCATCGCCGTCGGACATGAGGCGGTCGTTGCGTTGCTGCGACAACCGCAGCGCGATCCGCCGTTCGGTCGGGTTGCGCGTTAGGCCGGCGTCCCAGCGTGCGAGGAGCTCGGTGAGCGCCCGGCGGTCGTCGGGGAACCGGTCGGTCTTGCGCGCGAGTCGGCGTGCGTAGGCGAGCGCCTCGGCGCTGAACGGCACGTCGATCTCGCTGTGATGCGCCCACATCAGCGTGTGCCATTTGTTGGTTTCGGGGTTCTGGAAGAACACGCGGCTGACGTCGTCAGGGTCGTAGCGGATCGGCCATTTGCCGGCGTTCGCGCCGTGGAAATGGCTGCGGCGGTTGCGGTGGTCCTTCGTCAGTCCAGGCCCGTCGTAGCGCAGTCCGTGAAGCTCGACGCCGTAGTGCTGGATCGTGCGCCACTCGACCGGAAGGAAGTCGTACGCGAGATCGGGTCGCACCGGGACCAGAAGACGCCCCGCCCGAGCCACTCCCATGTCGAACGCGTCTCGAGGACACAGGTCGAGCCCGGGGATGGCGGGATGCGCCAGCCCCTGGTGCGGCCTGCGGTGGTAGCGCTCGGCAACCCATTCGCGGATGATCTGCTCAAGCTCGTCGATGAAGTAGTACGCGAGCTTCTCGGGGTGTTTGCCGCGACTGAAGACGTCCGGTCCCTTGTAGCCGGGCAGCGCGGCGAGAAGATCCTCGCGGACGGTGCGAAACAGTCGTTCGACGGCAGCCTTGTCGGTCGGCGTGTACGGCCTTGCGGGCTGGATACTGATCCCCAACCGCTGGCATACCGACCGCAGATGCGCAGACACGTAGATCTTGCCGTGGTCGATCACGACTGTCTCCGGCGCCACGCCCGGCAGGCCGCGATCCGGCTGCTCGTCCGGGGGCGCGATGAACACCCTGCTCGGGATCCCCGCGTAGGGGAGGATCCCGCCGTTCGTCCGGGTTGTGGAGTTCGGGCAGATCGCTTCGTAGAGCACCAGCGAAGCGTCGACCGACTTGGTGGACACGGGCGATAGCCGAAGCGCGACGAGCGACCGGCTACACCGGCCCAGGGCCACCGTCAGCTCCGCGCGAACCCACCGCAGCGTGACTGGATCCATCGCGAAGACGTCAAGCGATGTCGTGTCCAACAGCAGGTACTCGCCCGGGCGAGTAGCGACGAGCTTGCCGTACGGCGCCGCCGGGCGGTTGGCGATGCTCCGCTTGCCCTTGGTGCTGCCTACGAGCGCGTTCGTGCCGCGTGAGAGCTCCGTGATTGCGCGCTTGGCCTTCCAGCGCTTGGGGATCACGTCTGCCCCGTGCTGTTCTGTGACTCGCGCATCGACACGGTCCAGAAGGAGTTCTTGGGTCGGGCGGCTGTCGTCGACATGCTCATCGAGCACGCGAGAGAGCTCGTCCAGCCATCGGGGATCGATGCCACGCAGCGGCTCGCTCGGCCGGGAGTGGCGCGCGTCGACGAGGCCCGCTTCGCCGTCGATCCCGAACGCGGTCACCCACCGCCGAATGGTGCGCACGGTAACGCCGAGTTCCGCCGCCTTGGCCGCGTAGCGATCCATCTTCGACGCTCCCGGCCGATACGGCTCCCGCGGCTCGCCGGACACTGCTTCCGTGGGCACGCCGGAGCGATAGCCGGTCGTGAGCTCGCGCATGTGCGCGGCGCGTTCCACGAGGTCGATCAGCTGCGCCTCGTCGAGGTTCGCGAACAACGGTCCGACAGCCGGAGTCGGCGGTGTGATCTGTGCATCGAGCAGCCGGCTTCCCGGCGCGGTGAGCAAATGCGTGATTGCAACCGAGCGCGTTTGGCGCGTGGGCTGGGCTTCGATCGTTGCCCGATCGCCGGCCAGTGCGACCACGGTCCACACGGCACCGTCGTGGGCGAGCTTGGATCCGACGGTGAGGCACGCGACGCTCATGGCTGAACCTCCAGCTTGGTGTTGCGGGTCAGCGCGCGAGCGAGATCGATACGGAGCGCACCCGACCACACGAGACGCAGTAGGACCGGCAGCGGTTCGGATATGTCAGCGGCTACAAGCATCGCCTCCGCTTGGCCGATCGTTCGGTCAGCCAGGTCCAACGCGGCGGCGGTTGCGACCGCGTTGCTGTCGAGGAGCGCCGTGCGCCGGTAGCCCGCGAGGAACCGCACGTTCGCGAGCACATACGGGTCCGCGCCGCTCCATATCTCGTGCTCCCAGCCGCGAGTCTCGAAGAGCTTACCGGCCCATTGCAGCGCAGCCGCGACGCGCGGGTCGTCCAGGCGGCGAGCTGGCTTGACGTTCACCACGAGCGCCGACCCGTCGCGGCGCGCAAGAAGGAAGTCCGGCACATGCCGTCGCGCCTTGTCGCTGACGAGAAACGGCTGCGCCGCTATCCCGATGATCTCGCGATCGACATCGGCGAGCAGGAGGTGCGCGAGCTCGAGGCGGCTCTCGTAGACCACATGGCCGCCTGTCGTTGACGCCCAGTACAGCCCAGGGAAGTGTGTCTGCCTCCGGTGAGAACGGATCGTCCGCCACGGCACCGCCGCCAAGACGAGCCTGGACGTCACTGAGTTGAGCGGACGCTCGGTCGTCGTCCCGTCCGCCATTCGTAGCGAGACTGTTGCGCTCACGCTAGACGCTCTCTCTATGATCGAACATATGTTCGATCATAGAGCGTGGACTTGACGGATCGACGAGGTCCAACCGACTGCTGCGACTCAACGCAAATCAGGCAACGAACGGCGCTCCGCGTCGGCTGCGGTTCCGTCCGATGCCTATGCGTTCAATGTTTGCGTCCGTGGACCGTGCGCCGGGATGTAGCGCATGACCGCGTCGACGACTGCGCGGGAACCAGCAAGATGGAGTGAGCCATGTCCTCGCAGCAGTACATAGCCGATCGGATCCACGATCTGATCTACAGGGCGCAGCCGCCAGCGATCGGCGTGTCCGTCCTCGGCCCGATCGCCGCTCTCGACGAGCTCGGTAACTGGGTGGGCGACGACCACCAGTGGGCTGAGGGCCGTGCGCAGAACTGGGTTTCGCTACTCGCCGAGCTCGAGACCAGCTGGAAATCGCTTCCGCACGCACTCAAGACGTTCGCCGCATCGGCAGATGGAGCAGCCGTCAGCGCGCTCACGCACGCGCGTCAGCGGATCGTCGGAGACGCAAAGCATGCGTTCGACCCCACGCTTCGCGCGGTGCTCGTCACCACCGAGCGCGATCTGAGAGCGGTGCTTGCCAAGCCTGCCGCACTCAGTGCATGCTGGGCCGACCTGATCCGGGCGGTGAAGAACTCCGACGTGCAGCGTGAGCAGCAGGCGCTCGCGCTGCTCGCCAGCCTGTCCGAGCTACATGGAAAGCCATTTCGCCCTCTCTCCCGCAGGCTCTGGCTGGTGCTTGGCGACGATCACAACGAGATCAACGCCGTTCGCGCGGAGCTGGCAGGGCAACCACGCCCGGTTCCGGTGCACCCGCCGAGTCCCGCACTCGAGCCTGCAGCCGATCGGCTCTCCCTCGCCCAGCAGACCCTGTCGCTGCCGGCACTGTCCGGTGACCTCATCGTGTGGCTCGCCTTCGTGCGCGCCCACGTGCGGAACATCAGAGTGCAGGTCGGGCCAGCCGTCACCCTCTTCGAAGGCCGCTGGCTACGCAATGTGCTTGAGCACTGGGAAGAAGCGACACATGCCCATCGCCGGATCCCAGCCGAGGTCGTCGCCAATCGCGACGCATGCATGGAGGCGTGGGAAACCGAGCGGCCCGACACAGACTTTGCGCTCATCCGCATCGTGATCGGCACCGGCCCCATCGCGACGGCGCTTGACGAAGCGCGTGCTACAGCGGCAGCGCTCATCCGGCTGGCCGCGTTCTATGACCGCGGGCGGTCCTGCTGGCGCGACTCGGGGTCCTACATGGTTTTCGTCGACAACGAGCCAGACTGGCGAACGCTCGGCATCGCCGATGACCACGACGACCGTGGTGCGGCGCTCGATCTCGCACGCGATCAAACCGCGGTCACGCTCGGTGACCTGGCCCCGACAATCGGACCGCACCTCCCCGTCACCGACTCGAAGGTACGTATGGTGCTGGACCTGCTGCGTTGGCTCACCGAGGCGCGGCGAACGTGGGGGCCGGCCTCCCTGCTACTCAACGATCGTGTGCTCGAGAACGTCGCCGGCTGGGCGAGCTACGGCGACGCTCGGCGGTTCGCGGTCGAGCAGCTCGCGCTCGCCTGGGCGTTTGGGCAAGCGACGTCGGAGATCGCAGACGCCGGCATTCAGGCTGTGTACGCGATCGATCGCACCGGCGGAGTCACGGAGTCAGACCCAACACGCCGTGCGGCGTTTCTGGAGGCCACGGGCGCGCGCGGCATCGTGAAGCAGGATGGGATGGCCGGCGACCGCGCATATATCGCCAAGGTCATCGACGAGCTCGCGTGGGTGCAGCAGTGGCAGCGGGCAGGAACCGACCCACATCTACGGCTCAGCGCCCTCTACGCAGCGACCGCGAGTGGTCCGGCCACGGCTCGCTGGCTCGGGCAGCTACAGGATGACTTCGGCGTGTTACTCGACCGCGCCAAGCGCACGCGCAACGCGATCGCCCACGGAGGACCCATCACCGAATCGACCCTACGGACGGTCGGACGGTTCTCCGATGAGATCGCAAGCGACGCGCTGAATCAGGTGCTGTACGCACGGCTCTCCGGACAGCTACCGAGGGATCGCTTTGATCAACGCCGGCAACGGCTCGACCAGACGCTCCACGGCCTCGCTCAAAGCCAGCTTACGCCGGCCCAGGGGCTCATCGTCGAGTCGGCGTGACGGCTCCTGCCGCGGCCACCCAGACTGTCGCCGGTCGCGTACCGGGGGTGCATCGCAGGACCGTTGTCAACGGGGTGGAACGCTCGCGCAATTGGCGGGCACCGATGGAGGATCCGCAACACGACGGGAGTTCCCACTTCGAGCATTCTCTGCGCGATTAGGTTCAGCAGGGTGGCCGCGCTCGATGTCGACAAGAAGGCGCTCCTTCGGGATGTGCAGATCCGTGAGCACCCGATGTGGCTGCGTGAGCGCGCAACGGTCGAGAATTTGACGTCGGGATGCGAGTCATCGCTTCGCCAGCTGGGCTGCGGGAGTGGCACGCGGCCATGCTGGAGGGCGTCCGTCGGGGTGAGCGTCTGCGGGCCGAGCATGGGCAGCGCGTCGCGCGCCTACGAGCTTCGCTGAAGTCCAGCGCCGCCCCGCAGCAGGCGCGGCCGGCCTCGCAGTTGCTTGCGGCCGTTGAGTACGAGCGGGACACGGTGCGCGCGTTGCTCGCTGTACTGCGAACGCTCGCTGATGCCGTGGTCTGGCGCCTTCTGGACTACAACCGCGCGGCGCTCGCGGTGCTTGGGGAGGGCCGCGCCGTTCGGCACCTGGCGAGCGGGTCGGGGTTGGCCGACGAGATCGCCACCGTCGAGCGCATGTGGGAGGAGGGCGGAACCACCGCGATGCTGGCGGACCTGACGACGTGCATTCGGCACGGCGACCTGTTGTGTATTGATGCGTGGCAGCCGCGTCGCTGGCGCGTTCACGAGTGCAAGGCCGGCCGGGGCGGCGGCCATCGTCGCGTGCGTCAGCGGGCACGGCTCGAGCGTCTCGATGCGCTTCTCAACATTGGCGTGCGA
>JADMIO010909323.1_pt1 | contig 19997 bp, 15 predicted proteins | sample 8958161 | NCBI WGS metagenome assembly JADMIO01 (sample SAMN16585339, study PRJNA669376) | soil metagenome | isolation source: Crop rotation soil | place: USA: Cullars Rotation, Alabama | collected 2011
CGTTTTCTTTTGATGTCCCTCCAATCCCGATCACCGGAGTTCGTGATGCAGTTGCGCTATGTCGATCCGGTGGTCCGCCAGCGTGATGCGCTGCAACGCCTGTGGGGCGCTGAAGCGTTGCCGATCGCCCGGCGTTATCTGGAGGATTCCCGCCGGCTGCGCCGGTCGGGACAGATTCAGTTCTGGCAGGACGTGGTCAACAGCCTGACGGCGGCACCGGAGACCGCGGAAGAAGCCGCCGCCGCGCCGGTCGCGGCGGTCAATGCCGTGCCGGTCAAAGCGGTCGCGGTGAAGGCGGTACCGGCGAAGGCCGTGCCCGTGAAGGCTGAGCCGGTGAAGAAGGCCGCGACCCTGAAAGCCACGCCGGCACCGAAGGCCGCGGCAACGAAGCGGCCGCGCGCGACCGCCAAGAAGGTCGCCTCTGACGCGTAGGCGGCATCGGCCCGGAAGGAGCACGCCGCAATGACGGCGCCGACGGGCCCCCTGTTTCAGATCGAAGCGCAGCGCGACGGCACCTACGCCGTCAAAATCCGCCAAACGGACGGCAGCAGCACGCTGGCGACCGGTTTTTCCGGCAAGGCCGAAGCCGAAGCGTGGGTGGCCAAGCAGCAGGCGGGGCCGACGCATATCCGCGCCCATCACCAGCGGCTGAACCGCACGGCCAAGGAGCGCACCGGCCGCTCGCGTCCACCCGACTGGAACAGCTGACGCCCGCCTGACCTCGCCGCCCGACCCTATGTGCGGCCGGGCGTCGGCTCTGCTATCACTGCCTGCGTTGCCAGCAGGGGATCCAAAGGGCAGATGCAGGAGCGCGTGTGGGACCGGCTGTACGCTCTTGGCCTGCTGGCGGCAGGCGTGGTCGTGCTGCTCACCTTCCCCGATTACGGCATCACCTGGGACGAACCGCTGCATGTCGAGTACGGCCAGCGAACCTTGAACTGGTACCTGTCGCTCGGGGCCGACCGCAGCTTCCTCGATTTCCAGAATCTGTATCTCTACGGCGCGCTGCACGACACGCTGGTGGCGTTGTTGTCGCGCGTGCTGCCGCTCGACGGCTTTGACACGTCGCACCTGGCGGGCGGCCTGCTGGGTCTGCTGGGCGCCATCGGGTGCCATCGCCTGGCCACCGAGTTCGCCAGCAAGCGGGCCGGATTTCTGGCGGCAATGCTGCTGCTGGCCACACCGGACTGGTGGCAGCATTCCTTCAACAATCCGAAAGACATTCCCTTCGCAGTAGCAGCCATCTGGTCGCTGGTGTTCCTGACGCGCGCGGCCCGCGAACTGCCGGCGCCGTCCTGGAAGAGCGCGCTGGGCTATGGCGCCACGCTGGGCGCGGCGCTGGGCGTGCGCGTCGCCGCCGCGGTGACGCTGGGCGCGCTGGCGGCGGTCGGGCTTGCGTGGGCCGGCCGGCGGGTCCGCCAAGGCGGCAGCTGGGAGGCCTGGAACACCGATGCGGCACGCATCCTGACGCGGCTGCTGCCGGCGCTTGGGCTGGCCTATGTCATCATGGTGCTGTCCTGGCCATGGGCGCTGCTGGATCCGCTGCGCCACCCGGCGCAGGCCTCGCAGGAATTTGCCCGCTTCCCCTTCGACATCCATTTCACCTTCGCCGGCCAGGTGCTGGACAGCACGCAACTGCCCTGGTGGTACCTGCCGGTCGGTTTTGGCGTGAAGCTGCCGGAGCTGTTCCTGCTGGCCCTGCTGGGCGCCGCCATCCTCGCCCTGATGCGCCTGACGCAGGGGCGCATCCGGCTGGACGCGGTGGCGCTGGGGGCCGCCATCCTGGTGCCGCCGACCGCCATCATCGCGGTGGATTCGGTGTTGTATGACGGCATCCGCCATACCCTGTTCCTGGTGCCGCCGATGGCGGCGGCCGGCGGCATCGCGCTGGATCATCTGGCCGGCCGGCTGACCCCGTCGCTGCAGCGCCTCGCAGCGGTGGTGCTGGTGCTGTACGCCACGGCGCATGGCTGGACGATGGCGCGCCTGCATCCCTATGAGGGCATCTACTACAACCAGCTAGCCGGCGGGACGCGTAACGCGGCGGGCAAATTCGAACTGGATTACTGGGGCAGCGCCATGTCCGAGGCGGCGCGCGACCTCACCCAGCAACTGATCGCCAAGGAAGGGCCAGGCGTGCTGGCGCGATCCTTCCGCATCCGCGTGTGCGGCCCGCCCACTTCGGCGCTGTACTATCTGCCGCCGCGCTGGCGCGGCCTGCCGACCGGCACCGGCGAAGCGGATTTCTACATCGCCTACACACGCGCGCCGTGCGGGTCACAGCCGGGCGGCCGCGAAATCCTGCGTGTCGAACGCGAGGGCCAAGCGCTGGCCTTCGTACGCGATCTGCGGCCGGCCCCCGTGGCTGCCGCGGCGCCGGCCACCGTCACAGCGGTAGCTTTACCGCACTAGCACGCCGCTCTTTTGGCTCCTCCACAATCGAGCTGCGCATCCGGAGAGAGCGGGGCAAAAGCAGAGCCAGGGAGTAACGCAGCCGGCGGCTTTCGGCGCCTTGGGATCTCCCACCTTCCTACAGTCGTACGCAGCGCCCACTCGCTGTACCAATGATGTCTCGATCTAGACGGGGCCGGGTGTGGACATCACAAGCGATGTGTTGGGCGGCGGCCGCGAACGGCCGGCACGCGGGGAGGTACGCGTCCGCAAGGTGGCGCTGGCGGCGGCATTGATCGGCGCGCTGCTGCTGCTGATCGCGCTGCCGCTGCTGATGACCGACCTGCCGCCGCTGCTCGATTACCCCAATCATCTGGCGCGCTCCTACATCCTGCAGAATTGGGCGACCGACCCGATGCTGCAGCATTGGTACCGGATCACTTGGCGTCCCATCCCCGATCTGGGCCACGACATGCTGATGGCGGCGATGACGCCGTTCCTCGATGTCGAGATCGCCGGCCGCATCCTGCTGGGCGCGATCCAGGCAGTGACGCTGACCGGCGTCGTGGCACTGCACCGCGCACTGTGGCGGCGCTGGAGCCTGTGGCCGCTGGCCGCCGTGCCGTTCCTGTGGCACGGCGCCTTCACTGCCGGCTTTACCAGCTTTTCGCTGGGCGTCGGGCTGGCCCTGTGGGGCGCGGCCTTGTGGATTCTGCTGGCCGGCTGGCCGCTGGCGACGCGGCTGGCCGCCGGGGTGGCGCTCGCCATCTCGATCTATCTGACGCACGTCTTCGCGCTCTGCTGCTTTCTGGCCATGATCGGCAGCTTCGAGCTGTGGCAGCTGCTGACCGCACCCAAAGGCACACGATTCGCCAGCGCGGCCCGGTCGGCGCTGCTGATCAGCGGCGCGCTGCTGCTGCCGGTCGCCCTGTTCGTGATGCTGCAGACGACGACGCAGGGCGACGGGCTGTGGGGCGAGTGGAAGTGGGCCAGCCGCGTGCGCGGCCTGCAGATGCCGCTGATGGGCGAGTTCCGCGATGTCCGGCTGGCGCTGAGCGGCGCTGTGGCGGCGCTGGCCGTGCTGCTGGTGGCCACGCGGTCGCTGCGCGCCGCCTGGTGCATGGCACCGGCGATGCTGGTCCTGGTCGTATTGTTCCTGGTGCTGCCTGGCATGATCCTCAGCAATGGCGCGGTGCCGGAACGCATCGCCGTGCTGATGGCATTGCTGGCGGTGGCGGCAACCGATTTCCGGCCGCGCAGCCGGTGGCTGGGCCGGACCGTTGCCGCCACCGTGGCGCTGTGTGCGGTGCTGCAATCGGCCAGCGTCGCACTGGCGTGGCATCAGGCGAAAGGGTGGACCGACGGCATGCGCCAGGCCGTCCTGCGGATCCCGCCGGGATCGAGCCTGCTGGTGGCGCAGCCATGGGCCCGCGCCGATGTGCGCCATCCGTTCATGACCGCGCGCGACCGGGTGCCGGGCTGGTACTTCTCGCTCAATGATTTTCCGGCGCTGATGCACATGACGTCGCTGGCGATACGCCGCGACGTCTTCATTCCGCTGCTGTTCAGCCATCCGCAGAAGCAGATCCTGTCCTTCGCCCCCGGGTTCGGCCGGGAACAAGGCAAGCCGTTCGGCGTCGACGAAGCGCTGCTGCCCGACGCCCGGCCCGGTGGCCCGATTGTCGGCGCCGACTTCCGGCAATATGACAGCATGATCGTGCTGTATGCCGAACTGCTGTCGCCGCGGCAGCGCGCCTTGCTGGAATCGCTGAACCCGACCTATGACGACGGCCGCATCATGATCGTGCCGCTGCGTTAGGAGCCGAACGCTTCCGGCATGCCGATGCCGAACAAAGCGAGCAGTCCCAGCGCGGCCAGCGACGCCGCGGCGGCCAGGCGGATCCACTTCAGCGGCACCAGCCGGGTCACCCGATCGCCGAACAGCACCGCGGGCACATTGACCAGCAGCATGCCCAGCGTGGTACCAGCGATCACCGGCGCCAGCGTGTGATAGCGCGCCGCCAGCGCGACCGTCGCGAGCTGCGTCTTGTCGCCGATTTCCAGCAGGAAGAACGCGATCAGCGTCGCCACGAAGGCGCCGGCCTGGCGCAACGCCTGTGGTCCGTCATCGGCGCGGTCCGGGATCAGGCACCAGCCGGCCATGGCAAGGAAGGTGACGGCAAGGCCGTAGCGCATGATCTGCGGCCCGGCCCAGCCGGCGACCGCGGCCCCCGCCCAGGCGGCCAGGCCGTGATTGGCGAGGGTGGCCAGCAGGATGCCGGCGATGATCGGCAGCGGCCGGCGGTAGCGGGCGGCCAGCAGCAAGGCCAGCAACTGCGTCTTGTCGCCGATTTCAGCGACCGCGACGATGCCGGCAGAGACAAAGAAAGCTTCCATGGGACACGCTCGGGCGGGATCGGCCATGCCATTGGCTCACCCATGGCGCCGATCCCGCGGCATTGCCATGAGTGAAGCCAACGGTCTCGCCAAGCATCGCCGGCTGCACCATGCGATACGCCGAAACGGCGGCCCGCAAGTCTGTTGGTGCAGCCCCCTCTTACAAAGGGCGGCTACTCCCCGTGGGTTCGCGCCGAATATGGGGTCGCCGGCGCGCACTGCCAAGAGCCGGGTTGCCGCAGGGCGTGCAGGTCACGGCTAAATTCGTGGTCCTGCGCCGGTAAATCAGGTAGCTCCAAATCGTGATGCGCGCCCTATCTCACTGGCCATGCCCGTTTATCGCCTGACCGCCCTGCTGGTGTGCTGCCTGGTGACGCTGGCCGGCAGCGGCCGGGGCCAGGATCTCTTCGATCCCGGCTATTACCTGCGGACCAATCCCGACGTGGCCGCCAATGGCGTCGACCCGCGCACCCATTACGACCTGGCCGGCTGGCGCGAGGGACGCAACCCCAGCCCGGTGTTCGACACCATCTTCTATCTGCAGAACAATGCCGACGTGGCGCGAGCCGGCCTCAACCCGCTGGACCATTTCGTCAATGGCGGCTGGCGCGAAGGCCGCAGCCCGAGCCCGCTGTTCAACGTGCCCTATTATCAGCGCCAATATGCCGACGTCCGCGCGGCCGGCATCGATCCGGCGGTGCATTACATGACGGTCGGCTGGCGCGAGGGGCGCAACCCCAGCGTCTTCTTCGACACCTCCTATTACCAGCGCCAGAATCCCGACGTACAGGCGGCGGGCGTCAACCCGTTCGCGCATTTCGTCGAATCAGGCTGGCGTGAGGGCCGCAACCCGATTCCGCTGTTCGACATCAACTGGTACCTGACGACCTATGCCGATGCGAAAGCCGCCGGCATCAATCCCGAGATCCAGTATATCGAGGGCGACTGGCGGCTGGGCCGCAATCCCAGCCTGCTGTTCGACAGCAACGAATATCTGCGCCGCTATCCGGACGTCGCCGCCACGGGGATGAACCCGCTCGAGCATTATCTGACCTACGGCCAGTATGAGGGCCGCGTGGCGCCGCCGACCCGCGCCTACTACCAGCAGAGCGACGAATATCAGTTCACCGGCAATCTGGAACGGATCGGCGCCTCGGCCGCCTATCTGCAGGGCGCCACCGGCAAGGGCATTACGGTGGCGGTCCTCGACACCGGCATCGATCTCGACCATCCGGAATTCATCGGGCGCATCCAGGATGGCGGTCGCGACTTCTATTTCAACACCGACAATCCGGGCGACAACCAGTTTCACGGCACCATCGTGGCCGGGATCATCGCGGCCAACCGCGACGGCGTGCGCATGCAGGGTGTCGCCTATGAGGCGAAGATCCTGCCGCTGGCGGTGTTCGGCCCCAACGCCGTCAGTGCACCGGCCTCGCGGGTGGCTGCCGGTTTCGACTACGCGACGGCGCAGGGCGTGCGGGTGATGAATGCCAGCTTCGGCGCCGCACAGACGCCGCCCTTCGTGCTCGACAGCGGCCTGCTGACAGAGATGAACGCGGTGCGCCGCGCCACCGAAGCCGGCATCCTGGTTGTCTTCGCGGCAGGCAATGCCGGCGATCCCAATCCGGGCTTCATGGCATCGATGCCGTTCGTGAAACCGGCCAACGACAATCAGGGCCTCTATGTGAAACCTGCGACGCCGCTGGATTTCTCGGCCACGCAGAGCCGGATCCTGGCGGTCGTTTCAGTCGATTCCCAGAACGTCATTTCCGGCTTCTCCAATCGCTGCGGCGTGGCCGCCGCCTGGTGCCTGGCCGCGCCCGGCGAAGGCGTCATCAGCACCTACATCAATGGCGGCTATATCCGCACCAGTGGCACCTCGTTTGCCGCACCCATGGTCAGCGGCGCCGCCGCCGTGCTGATGAGCGCATTTCCCAATCTGACCGCCGACCAGGTGGCCGCCATCCTGCTGCGCACCGCGACGCCGCTGGGGCCCAGCAGCATTTACGGCGCGGGCCTGCTCAATATCGAACGTGCCATGCAGCCGGTCGGCGCGGTGATGGTGGCGCTGGCCGATCGCGTCGGCGGCCCCGCGGTGCCGCTGGCCCGCACCCAGCTGCAGCTCGGTGCCGCGTTTGGCGATGCCGGCGCGCGCACCTTCGCCAACAGCACGCTGCTGGGCCTGGATGAGTATCAGCGGCCGTACGGATTTAGCCTGGCCGACCATGCGGTGGCGACGCCGCGGCCGCGCTGGAGCACCAGCAACCGGCTGGCGCGGCGACCGCAATCCGACGAAGTGTCGATGACCCTGGCGGGCATTCCGCTGCAGGTGGCGAGCAGCTGGGGCCAACCGGCGCCGCATCCCGATGCGCGGCGCGACTGGGCCGGCGGATCGACGCTGGACCGGCTCGCCATCACCCTGGGGAGCGAAGAACAGGGTCAGCTGTCATTCGGCACCGCGCCGTCGGCCGCCGACCTGTTTCGTGCCGATGGCGGCGGCGCGCTGGCCGATCGCGACGGCCTGATCGACGCGACGGCGCTGGAGAATCCCTTCTGGTCGCTGCTGGGCCGTGGCACCGGCGGCGAGATGGCGCTGGGCCGTTGGCACGGGCTGACGCTGCGCACGCGCAGCTTCCTGGCGCGCGGCGGCTTGGACGAACCCAGCGCCTATGGCGGCGCAGCCGAAATCGGGTTCACCCTGAACGGCCTCAGCCTGGGCGCCGAGACCGGGTGGATCGGCGAGCACGGCACCCTGCTGGGCAGCCGCTTCTACGGCGCGTTCAAGTTGGACGGGATGGCCGACACCAACTTCGCCGGCATCCATGGCGCGGCGCGTCTGGCGCCGCATCTGACGGCCAGCTTCCACTGGTATGCCGGGCGCACCCGCATCCCATCGGCCCCGGGCGCGCTGCTGCAGGCGGACGGTGCCGTGCGCAGCCAGGGCCGCGCCGCGGCGCTGGTCGCGAGCTCCTTGCTGCAGGAGGAGGATGCGCTGGCGCTGACCGCCAGCCGGCCGCTGCGCGTCACCGGCGGCGGCGCCCGGTTCGACCTGCCGGTGGCGGCGGACAATGACGGGCTGATCGAGCGCCAGCAGCAGCATATCGGGCTGACGCCATCCGGTTCGGAGACCGATCTGCAGATTTCCTATCGCCGCAGCGTGGCCGGCGGCGTCGAACTGACCGGTGCGGTGATCGCCCGGCTGCAGCCCGACCACCGGCGCGACGCGGCGCCGGATTACGCCATGCTGGTGAGGCTGGTGCGGCGGTTCTGACGAGTGCGGCGGAGCCGCCGATCAGGCCGACGCGGCCTGGGCGTGCTCCGGTTCGGCGCCGTCGAAATCAATCGGATCATGCTTGCCGGCGCCGGTGCCGCTGGAGAGCGGCGGGCTTTCCGACAGATCCCCGTCATGGCGCATTGTTTCTATGACGCGGTAGCCCTGGTCCTCGGGGAAGCGGATCGCCGCCTTGCGGCGCGCCTTGATCTCATCCTGCGCCCAGAAAAACAGGTAGCGCCCCTCGATCCAGGTCTCGGTGACGCGCGGCGGCTCCGCCTGCGGGGCGGCGTCGGCCGAGCGGTGGACGCAGATGATCCAGCCGGTCTCCTGCTGACCGCGCCGCTCATCGAGAACGAGAACGCGGCGATCGACGCATTCAAGGTCGGCCGCCTTGCGGGTCAGCCCTTCGATGACGTCGTGCAGATTTTCCGAATTGTGCCGATCATGGACGCTGGTGGTGCGCTGGTGCAACGATTCGCGCGCCAGCGTGCGGATCTGGACCGACAGACTGTGCTTGCGGCGCAGCACTTCCTGCACCGACTGGCGCGCCTGATAGATCGAAATGCGCGCTTTTGTGACCGTCGGCTTGACCGCGCTGACGACGATCAGCAAGCCGACCGCGAATTCCGCATAGTCGAGCAGCGTCATGACGCCACCGCCATCTGCGGCTCCTGGTTGGCCGGCACGCTCATCGCATTGGTCTTGCTCGGCACCAGCTCGACATGGGTGATCTTGAATCCCACCGTGACCGGGTAGGCACGCTCGAGTTCCGCCTTCGCGTCCTCCAGCGACGGACCCCACACCTGCACCGGCTGCGAGGACGCCCAGCTGTTGTCGTAGAAGGGATGTTTTTCGCCGCGCTTCACCTGGTGCGCCACCGACGTATTCATCACCATGAATTCGTAGGGCTTGTTCGGCATCTGCTCTTTGCCGAGCACTCGGACGAAGCGAAAGCGCGCCGTTTCCAGTTCACGCACCTTGCGCTTCAGGGCGGTTTCCTGGCGCTGAATGGAGAACAGGGCGGCGGCGGCGCTGGAGGCTGAATCCTTGCGGCTGTCGAGGCGCCCGGCCAGGCCGGTGGCCATGCGGGCATAGACCGCCACCTTCTCACGCAGTTCCTCGATGCCGGCCCGCTGCTCGATCCCGGCCGCCCACAGATGTCCGACGGTGGCCACCAAGATGGAAAGGCCGACCACCGTGCCGAACACGAAGAAGAGGAATTTCAGCAGCCAGAAAAAGCCGCCGATGAGCGAAATATCGAACACGGTCGCGCCGCCTCCTCGTTAACGAGGATACAGGCGAAGGCGAAAAATGGCTAGGGGCGTGCCTTAAAAGACGGCCCAACATCCAAGGTTGCGCCCGGGTTTGTCACATAAACAGCTTTTCGCCCTTGAGGCTGCTGTACAGCCCGGCGACCTGCTCGCCATAGCCGTTGAATACCTTTGTAGGCAGCATGGCATTGGCGCCGAGCACCCGTTCGAAGGCCTGGCTCCACCGGGGGTGTGCAACCTCCGGGTTCACATTGGCCCAGAACCCGTACTCGCTGGCGTTGGTCGCCTCCCAGAAAGTCTTCGGCCGCTTGTCGGTGAAGCGGAAGGCGATCAGCGATTTGGCCGACTTGAAGCCGTATTTCCACGGCAGGGTCAGGCGAATCGGGGCGCCGTTCTGGCCCCGTGCCGGGCTGCCATAGAGGCCGGTCGAGACAAAGGCCAGGTCATTCATCGCCTCGGCCATGGTGACGCCCTCGGTATAAGGCCATGGCCAATAGCTCTGGCGGAAGCCCGGCGCCGGCACCTCCTTCTTGGAGAAGGTCTGCACCTCCAGATAGGACGCCCCGGACAGCGGCTTGGCATATTCGACCAGCTTTTTCAGCGGAAAGCCGGTCCACGGCACGACCATCGACCAGGCCTCGACGCAGCGGTGCCGGTAGGTGCGCTCCTCCAGCGGCATCGCCTTCAGCAGCGTGTCGATGTCGACGGTGAAGGGCTTTTCGACCATGCCTTCGAACGACACAGTCCAGGGCCGGACCGGCAGCTTCTGGGCTTCCTCCCACAGATTCTTGTCGGTGCTGTATTCGTAGAAGTTGTTGTAGGTGGTGACGTAGGCCTCCTTGGTCACCAAGCTGGAATCGATCGTGTACTGGTCGTTGTGCTTGGCCGGGTACAGCTTGGCACTGGGATCGGCCGGCGCATCGGCGGCGGCGGCAAGGCCGAGCGGGCTGGCGGCCGCGATCAGGCCGGCGAATCCGGCCTGCTTCAGCCATTCGCGGCGGCCCAGATAGGCGGATTCCGGAGTCGCTGCGGCTTCCGGCAGCTCCCAATCCCGCTTCACTTTGATCAGCATGGCGCGCTTCCCTCGCTTCCCGATGGTGCGGCGATCATATCAGGACGGCCGCTGCATTGGCCGCCTGTTTACCGCCGAACTGCCGCCCCCGGCCAGGGCCGGGCGCATCCATTCAAGCTTCGCCCCGCCGGGCCGAAAGGTTACAGCGCGCGCGGCCGGGCGCGTCAGCAGGCCATGGCCGCCGGCCCGTCGCCTCGCGCGTCCTCCGGCACCATCATGCAGCCGGGCCGCATCTCCGACACCCAGCCATGGGCGTTCGCATGCAGATCGCCGGCTTCCAGATAGGCAAAGCGCGTGCTGCGGCCGAACACGCGCGCCCCCGACAGGACCCGCGCCAGCCAGGGGTCGGCATGGCGCACCAGCTCGATCCAGTAATCGATCATCTCGTCTTCGATGGCCGGGATGCGCGGCTCAAGCCGGGGATTGGTCACCGCCACTTCCAGGGGATGGAACAGGAAGGTGGCATTGGTGCCGGCCGCGCGCTTGGTGCCGACCGCGTACAGCATCGTGCAGGCGGAGTTGCAGCTGGCCCCCTCGGGCACCACCGTGGTCACCAGAATCTGGCGTGGCAGGCCTTCCAGATACCAGGCGACATTCAGCGTCGGGATCATCAGGCCGCCGGCGCTGTCCAACACCAGCTTGATGCTGCAGCTGCCATTCTGGATGGCGGCGCCGATCTCGGCCTTCAGCGCGCGCATCGACTCCCAGGTGAAGTCGTCCAGTACCGAGAACGAGGCCTCGTCACCGCTGCAGGTGAAATGGTCCGGCAACGGCGCATCGGGAATCGCCTTCATGATGGCGGCGCGTCCCACCACCGTCGAGCGGGCCTCGGCCGGCGCCGCCCCGACGCCGGCCACGGTCAGCGCCAGCAGCGCCGGCGCCAAGCCGCGTGCCGTCTTATTCCAGCAACGAGCGAAGCATCCACGCAGTCTTTTCATGCAGCTGCATCCTCTGGGTCAGCAGATCACAGGTCGGCTGATCGCCGGCCTTCTCGGCGACCGGGAAGACCTTGCGAGCGGTGCGCGTCACCGCCTCCTGGCCCTCCACCAACTGGCGGATCATCGCGTCCGCCTTGGGCACGCCGGTCTCCTCCTTGATCGAGGCCAGCTTGGCGAACTGAGAATAGCTCCCGGGCGCCGGATAGCCCAGGGCGCGAATGCGTTCGGCGATCAAGTCGGTGGCGTTCCACGCCTCGGTGTATTGCGTCATGAACATCGTGTGCAGGGTGCTGAATTGCGGCCCCGTCACGTTCCAATGAAAATTGTGGGTCTTCAGATAGAGCGTGTAGGTGTCGGCCAGCAGATGCGACAGGCCCTTGGCGATCGCCTTGCGCTGCGCCTCGCTGAGACCATTGTCGATGGAGAAGGGTGACATCGGTTTGCTCCGATCCGGTTGGTGATTGCGAACAGGGTTCGCGCCCCGCGGTGCGCGCGGCCGCCGACGCACAAATGCGGCGCGCCGGCTGCCTGTCCGGGTTAATTTAGAACTATTCTAATTGAAGGCAAGCGGGGAATCGGCGCCCGGCCGATTCCCCTGCCCGCTGCTACTGCGCCGCCACCGAGGCGTGGCGCTGTTCGACCACCCGGTCGGCCAGGCGGCCGCTGAGTTCGGCCAGATGGTCGAAGGTCGCGGTGTAGGTGCCGAGCCCGAGCGACAGCGAACGCAGCTCGACCACCAGATCCTGGATGTCGGCCGCCGGCATGTGGGCCTTCACCTCGTCCCACCCGGTCCAACCGGGCTTCACGTCGAAGCCCAGGATCTGGCCGCGCCGGCCGCTGACCAGGCGCTGCACCTTGGCGGTGAACTCGGTCGGCGCCGACAGGGTGACGAGCATGATCGGTTCCAGCAGCACCGGCTCGCACTTCGCCAGCGCTTCATGCACGCCCTGGCGGCCGGCCGTGCGGAACGCCTGTTCGGAACTGTCGACGGCGTGGAACTGGCCGGTCAGCAGATTGACCTGCACATCGACGACCTGAAATCCGAGCGGCCCCGCTTTCAACGCATCCACGGCGCCATCCTCGACGGCCGGGATGAAGTTGCGCGGGATGGCGCCGCCGACCACGCTGTCCTTGAACTGGAAGCCGCTGCCGCGCGCCAGCGGCTTTACCTCGATCTCGACATCGGCGAACTGGCCATGGCCGCCCGATTGCCGCTTGAAGCGCGAATGCTGCGTGATGCCGCGTTTGATCGTCTCACGGTAGGCCACCTGCGGCGGTCGGCAGCGCACCGGCACATTGTAGCGGCTCTTCAGCCGGTCGAGCGCGATCTGCAGATGCACCGTGCCCTGGCCGGCCAGGATCAGTTCGCCCAGCGCCGCCTCATGGGTCAGCGTCAGGCTGGGATCCTCGTCGATCAGCTTGTGCACGGCGGCAGTCAGCTTGACCTCGTCGCTGCGCTGCTCGGCCTGAATCGCCAGCGCGTGCATCGGCACCGGCGCATCGGGCCACACCTCGCCCTTCAGCCGGCCGCTCTCGGTCAGGATGTCACCGGTATGCGCTTTTTCCAGCCGGCCCAGCGCCGCCACTTCGCCGATCTCCAGCTTGGCGGTCTTGGCGGTGTCGTGACCGGTCAGGCGGAACACGCCGGACGGTCGTTCACCGCCGAGCGTCATGCCCTCGGTGACGGCGCCACGCCAGATGCGGGCCACCGACAGTTTGCCCTGGTGTGCCGCGTGGAAGGTCTTGAACACTTGGGCCACCGTGCCGCCGCGCGGGATGCCGAGACGCTCGGCCGTCACCGACGCCTCCGGGCATTCATGGCGCAAGGCCTTCAGCAGGCGGCGCACGCCATGGTCGCGGTCGGCAGAGCCCAGGAACACCGGCACGATCAGATCGGCCGCCAGATCCTTGGCGAGCTGGCGATAGACTTCGCCGGTTTCCGGCGCCAGCTCTTCCAGCAGCTGTTCGAGCAGCGCGTCGTCGAAGTCAGCCAGCGATTCCAGCATCTCCTGGCGCGCGCTCTTCTCGCGCTCGGCAACACTGTCGGGCAGCTTCACCAGTTCCGAGGGCTGGCCTGGGCGGTAACGATAGGCCCGCTCGCTCACCAGATCGACATAGCCGGTGATGGTCTGGCCGTCGCGGATCGGCACCTCGCGCAGCACCAGCGGCCGCTGGCTGGCACCCTGCAGCGCGGCAATGACGTCGCGCACGCGCGTCTCGCTGCCGGTCAGGTGATCCAGCTTGTTGATGAAGACGAGATGCGGGATCGAATTGTCGTCGAGAAACTTGAACAGGGGCGCCAGCAGGATCGCCTTGTCGGGTTCCGGCTCGCACACCACGACGGCGATGTCGGCGGCGAGCAGCGCGCGCTGGGTTTCGGAGAACAGCTCGATCGAGCCGGGGCAGTCGAGGAAGGTCCAGCGTTCGTCGAGGAATTCGGCGCTGGCGATGCTGACTTCGACCGACATCTGTCGGGCTTTGGCCTCGGCGGACGGGTCGCCGACTGTCGTACCGTCGACCACCGTGCCTTTGCGTTGAATGGCCCCGGTCGCCGCCAACAAGCTTTCGAGAAGGGTCGTCTTGCCGCTGAGATAAGGTCCGACCAGGGCCGCGCAACGCGGCCCTGACCTCTTGCCGTTGAGCATCTTCGCCTCCGGTTCGTCGCCTGTGGCGCGCCAGAGATCCAGTCCCGTAGCAACCGGCCGCTGCGGTCGCCGGGATCATCGTCCCAGGGGCACCCGCTTCCTCCAGAGCCTTTATCGAACACCCGGAGCCGTGCCGGAGTCGAGTCTCTCCTGGACAGGGCCCCCCAGCTATTTCGAGCGAAGCACCGCGGCGCGCAGCAACGGCAGCCGGTCATTGCCGAAAAAGAGATCGTCCTGCCCGTCGGGACCGACCAGGATCATGGTGGGCGAACCGAAGCCGCCGCGGGCGATCACCTCGTCGGTCTGGTCGCGCAGCTTGTCCTTGATGGCAGGCTCGGCGATGCCGGCGAACAGCCGGGCCGGGTCGTAGCCGATCCGCCGGCACACCTCGGTCAGCACCTCGTCCTGGGAAATGTCGCGGTCTTCCGACCAGTAGATCTCAAACACCGCCGTGGCGAACTCGAGCAGGCGGCCGTCGCGCTGGGCGACCAGGCAGCCGCGCATCGCCTTGACGCTGTTGACCGGAAACACCGTCGGCTTCCACACGATCTTCAGGCCGGAGAGCCGCGCCCAGTCGGCCAGATCCTTGGCGTTGTAGGCCCATTTGGCCGGCACCGGGTTGGCCCGGGAGGCATACACGCCGGGATTGATCTGGTTGAAGATGCCGCCGACCAGCACGGGCTTCCAGGCGATCTCGAAGCCGAGCTCGCGCGCCATCGGCTGGATGTTGTGGAAGGCGAGCCAGGTCCAGGGGCTGCCGCAATCGAAATAGAAATCGACCCGCGCCATGGTGCGTCCCTCCCTGCAGCTTCCGTCCGTTGCCTGGCCGGTTCAGCCGGCCAGCGGACCGCCTGTTTCCTCGACCACGTAGAAGCGCGTCTTCGATGAGTCGAGGAAATTTGCCTCGTCCTCGGCGATGCGCTTGCCGACATCGGTCTTGGCATGCATCGCCAGCATGGCGTCGTAGGACGCGCGGTCCTTGAACCAGATCTCGGTCACCACGTCGAAATCGGCCGCACCCGCCGCATCGCCCAGGATGGCGCCGTCGGGCTCGATGAAATTGCGCCGGTATTCCACCAGATGGCCTGTGAAGCTCCGCTGGATCAGCGGCACATGGCGGGTCTCGTAATAGTTTAGGAAGTCGGCGCGAGAGAGGCCTGGTTTGCGCACCAGCAGCGCCACCACCTTCAACGTCGCGCCGGCCGGCGCCGCGTCGACCTTGCCGCCGTGTTCCTCGACCAGGAAGAAGCGGGTCTTGGTGCTGTCGAGGAATTTCGCCTCGTCCGCCGCGATGCGCGTGCCGACATCGGTGTTGAAATGCAGATCCAGCATCCGGTCGTAGGATGCCCGGTCCTTGTAGGAGATCTCGGTCACCGAATCGAAATCGGTGGCCGCCGCCGCATCGCCCAGGATAGCACCCTCGAGCTGGACGAAATTACGCCGGTAGTCGGTGATCAGGCCGGCGAAGACTTCCTTCACCAGCGGCACATGGCTGGTCTCGTAATGCTGGACGAACTGCGCCCTGCTGAGGCCCGGCTTGCGCGAGATCAGCACCACCGACTTCAGCATGACGCGTCTCCCGCTTGGGTCAGGTATTGGCCCCTGCCACATGCTTGCCGGCGGCGAACCCGAAGAACATCGCCGGCCCCAGCGTGGCGCCGGCGCCGGGATAGGAATGGCCCATGATGCTGGCGGTCGTGTTGCCCGAGGCATAGAGGCCGGGGATCGGGTTGCCCGAATTGTCCATCACCTGCGAGTTCTCGTTGGTGACGAGACCGCCATTGGTGCCGAGGTCGCCGGGGAAGAACGGAATCGCGTAGAAGGGCGCCCTCTCGACCGGGAACAGGTTGGGGTTCGGCTTTACCTTGGGGTCACCGAAATAGCGGTCGTAGGCGCTGTCGCCGCGGCCGAAATCCTCGTCCTTGCCGGCACGGGCAAACTGGTTGTGGCGCTCCGTCGTTGCCTTCAGGCGGGCCGGCGGCACGCCGATCTTGTCGGCCAGCTTTTCCAGCGTCGGCGCCCGCATGATCACCTTGTTGATCAGCGAGGGAAACAGGAAGTCCGGCAGGATCGGCAGCAGCGGGCCCATCGGATAATATTGGCGATAGCGCGCGTCGAAGATGATGTAGGAGGGCACCGTGCGGGCGCCCGGCTGGTTCTTCTTCATCATCTCGATGCCCGAGATGTGATAGGATTGCGCCTCGTTCTGATAGCGGTCGCCGGCCTGGTTGATGACGAAGCAGCCGGGCAGCGCGCGTTCATAGGCCAGGATGCGGGCGCGATCTTCGCCCGGCAGCACCAGCGAGGCGGCCCACCAGGCGGAATCCATGGCGGCGGTCGCGGCACCGACCTTGACGCCGGCAGTGATGCCGTCGCCGGTGTTGTTCTGCTGCGCGCCTGTCCATTCAGCACGGCTGCCCGGGATGTACTGGTCGCGCATCGCCTGATTGCGCTCGAACCCGCCGGTCGCCAGCACGACGCCGCGCCGGGTGCGGATGCGAAACGGCTTGCCGTCGCGCTCCACCACCGCGCCGGTCACGCGGCCATCTTCCCTGATCAGTTCCACCAGCGGCGTGCGCCGCCACAGCGGCACGCCCTTCTTGTCCAGCGACAGCTTGAGGCGGCCCAGCATGGCGTTGCCGAGGCAGAGGCGCCGGTCGCGCTTGGAGGTGAAGCGGAAGGGCAGGTCGAGGGCGTATTTCACGATCAGCTTGGTCAGCAGCTTGATCCAGCCGGGATAGCGCAGCAGCAACATGCCGTTTTCGCTGGCCGTCCACATGATGCGGCCCCACAGGCACACCGACGGGTGTGGCCCGCGCATGTATTTGAAGTCCTCGCCCAGCAGGCGGGCGTCGAGCGGCTCCACGTCATGGCTGCGCCAGCCGGTCTTACCGCCCGGCAGTTCCGGGTGATAGTCGCTGTACGCCATGGCGTGGCAGGCGAACTCGGTGTTGGCCGTCAACCAGCGGACCATCTCGTTGGAACCCTTGGCGAAGGCCTGGATCTTGGCGTCCGGCACATGCGGGTCGCTGAGCTGGCGGATGTATTGGAAGCCGTCGTCGGGGCTATCGTTGGAGCCGTTCTCGATGGCGGAATCGGTGGCCGGCCACCACAGCACGCCGCCCGAAGTGGCCGAAGTGCCGCCGAACAGCTCGCCTTTTTCCACGACGATGACCTGGGCGCCATGGCCGGCTGCCGTCACTGCGCTGGTCAACGCGCCTGCGCCCGACCCCACCACCAGAACATCGGTTTCGATGTCCCAAGTCTGTCCGGCCATACTTCCTCCCAGCAATCGGATCCGTTCGCGGATCCCTTGTCTATTTTCTATCGGATGGCTCAGCCAAGCGACAGGCCTTGTCTCAGGCCGCCAAAGACTGCGCGCGTTCCGACCGTGCCGCCCGCCCATGGTCGCGCGCCAGGACCGTATAGATGGCCGGCAGCACGAACAGGGTGAACAGGGTCCCGACCAGCATGCCCATGACGATCACGATGCCGATGGCAAAGCGCGCCGTGGCGCCGGCGCCACCGGACACCACCAGCGGGATAAGCCCCGCCACCATGGCGGCCGTGGTCATCAGGATGGGTCGCAGCCGCACCGTGGCGGCGCGTTCCACCGCGTCGCGCCGCGACAGGCCTTCCTCGCGCTGCAGCCGGTTGGCGAATTCGACCACCAGGATGCCGTGCTTGGAAATGAGGCCGACCAGCGTCAGCAGCCCGATCTGGGTGTAGATGTTGATCGAGGTGAATCCCAAGAAGATCGGCACCAGCGCGCCGAACACCGACAGCGGCACCGTGATCAGGATAACCAGCGGGTCGCGCAGGCTTTCGAACTGCGCCGCCAGCACCAGATAGATCACCAGCAGGCCCAGACCGAAAGCGATGGTGAGCTCATTTCCCTCCTGCACATATTGGCGCGACTGGCCCAGCCAGTCATAGGAGAAGCCGTTCGGCAGCACCTGCTCGGCGGTGTCCTTGAGGAACTGGACCGCCTCGCCCATCGTCACGCCGGGTAACGGCGCCGCCGCGAAGGTGGCGGTGTTGAGCTGGTTGAACTGGCTGAGCGAGCTCGGCTCGGACGCAGTGGTGATGCGCACCACGGTCGACAGCGGCACCAGGCCCTTTTCCGCCGTGCGCAGCTGATAGAGCCCAAGGCTCTGCGGGGTCAGCCGGTCGGTCTGGCGGACCTGCGGGATCACGTCGTAGGAACGGCCCTGCAGGTTGAAGCGGTTGACATAGTTCTCACCCAGCAGCACCGCCAGCGTGGTGGCGATGTCGTCCATGCGGATGCCGAGGTCGTTGGCCTTGGCGCGGTCGATATCGACCCGCACCGTCGGATTGTCAAAGGCGAGGTCGCTATCGACGACGGCGAACTTGCCGCTCTTGGCGGCGGCGGCCTTCAGGCCCTCCATCACTTCGTAGACCTGTTGGAAGGAACTGGCGCTGCGCACCGCCATCTGCACCGGCAGGCCGCCGCCGGCACCCGGCAGCGCCGGCATGACAAAGGCGAAGCCGCGCCCTTGCGGCAGCGTGGAGAGGCCGCCCTGCAGAATGCCCTGGAGCTGTTGCGCGCCATGCGACCGGTCGGCCCACGGCTTCAGGATGATGCCGCCGAAGCCGATGTTGAGCGCGCCATTGCCGACCACCTGGAAATGGCCATCGACGTCGGGCACCGAATCGAACACGCCGCGCACCGCCTTGGCGTAGTCCTGCATATAGTCGAGATTGGCGTAGCGCGGCCCCTTGAACTGGATCAGCACCGCGCCGGTGTCCTCGACCGGCGACAGCTCGTGGCGGGTCTGCAGGTAGAGGAACGGGATCGCGACGACCACGCAGAGGCAGAAGGCGAGGATGGCGGGCCGGTTGTCGAGCGCCCGGTGCAGCAGCCCGGAATACCGGCCCTGCGCCACCGCCAGATAGCCCTCGACCCGGCGCACGAAAGGTCGTTCCAGCATCTGCTTGGACAGCAGGAACGAGCACATCATCGGTGACAGGGTGAGCGCGATGACCGCCGAGATGATGACCGATCCGGCCAGGGTGAAGGCGAATTCGCGGAACAGCGAGCCGGTCAAGCCCGACAGGAAGCCGATCGGCGCATAGACGGCGGCCAGCGTGATGGTCATCGAGATGACCGGGCTGGCAATCTCGCGCGCGCCGATCAACGAGGCCTCGATCGGCGACTTGCCGTCTTCGATATGCCGGTAGATGTTCTCCAGCACGACGATGGCATCGTCGACGACCAGGCCAATCGCCATCACCATGGCCAGCAGGGTCAGCAGATTGATGCTGAACCCTGCCACCAGCATCAACGCCGTGGCCCCGATGACCGACAGCGGCACGGTGACGATCGGGATCAAGACCGATCGCAATGACCCGAGGAACAGGAAGATCACCACGACGACGATCAGCACCGTCTCGGCCAGCGTCTCTTCGACCTGCGTGATCGACGCATCGACGAACTGCGCGGAATCGAAATTGATGTGGACCGCCATGCCGGGCGGCATCGCACGCTCGATCTCCGGCAGCAGCGCCTTGACGTCGCGCACGATGGTCAGCGGATTGCCGGTCGGCGTCGATTCGATCACCAGATAGACGCAAGGATCGGCGCCGCTGAACGCCGCACTGTTATAATTCTGCTGGCCAAGTTCGATGGTCGCGATGTCGGACAGGCGGACGAGGCCGCCTTCCGACGCCTTGATCACCATCTGACGGAAGCCCTCGAGGTCGGTGACGTCGGTGCTGGCGCGAACCTCCTGGACCGTCCGCTCGCTTTTCACCTGGCCGGCGGCCGAAGGCATGTTGTTCGAACGCAGCGCCTCGGCCACGTCTGCAGCCGTCAGGCCGCGCGCCGCCATGCGGGCCGGATCGATCCACACCCGCATGGCGAGCGGGGCCTGGGCGATGCGGGCTTCCGACACGCCCGGCACCGTCGCCGCCAGCGGCTGCGCCACGCGCGCTTTCCAGCACAGTGGGATCCGAAGCTTGGAATTCACGTGACTTGAAGTCGCG
>JADMIO010960106.1_pt1 | contig 19997 bp, 18 predicted proteins | sample 8958161 | NCBI WGS metagenome assembly JADMIO01 (sample SAMN16585339, study PRJNA669376) | soil metagenome | isolation source: Crop rotation soil | place: USA: Cullars Rotation, Alabama | collected 2011
GACCGCCGGCGGCACGATGTGCGTGTGGACGTCCCAGCCACCGATCGTCTGCGGCATCGGTCCCTACTCCGAAGTCCAGCGGACGCTTTTGAGCTCGATCAGCCGCGACAGGTAACGCACCGTGTCGCGGTTGGTCAGTTTGTGCACCGGGCGCATCTCGTTCATGAACACGGTCGAGCCGAGCGGCTCATTGGTCATGCGCTTGTCGCCGAAGATGGTTTCGATCTCGTTCTTGCCACCGCCCAGGGAGATGATGACGTACGGATGATAGTGAAGGTGGAAATCAATCGTCTCACCCGGGTCCAGATTGATCTCCCAGATCCGCACGTGCTCGTTCTCGAAGACGATCCGCTGCCCGATCTCACCGAGCGTGATACCTTTTTCCTTGGCCGTTTTCAGTCCCGACGTGTCGGTCATTGCCGGTCACCGTTATTTGGGCAGCACCGCAATGGCATTGATCTCGATCAGGTAGTCGGGCGACGTCATCTTGCAGATCTCGACCATGGTCGAGGCCGGAAGCGGCGCCTTGAAGTATTCCTGGCGCACCGCGTGGATCTCCTTGAAGTGCTCCATGTTGCGCACGTAGACGTCGACTCGGCAGACGTCGTCGAGCGAACCGCCGGCCGCCTCCACCGCCGACTTGATGTTCTCGCAGACCTGCCTGGTCTGCGCCGTGATGTCGCCAACCCCGGCGATGGTGCCGTCCGGCCTGCGCGCGGTCATCCCCGAAATGAAGACGAGCCTCCCCTGCGCCTCGATCACCGTGGCCTGCGAGAACACGCCACTCGGTGTCCGGATTCGATCTGTCTTGACTTCACGCTTCGCCATTTTCAGGTCCTTTCGTATTTCTCCGCCGGCGCGAGCGCATCGGCAGGCACCCGCAATTCCTTTGCCAGCCGCAGCAGGGTTTCCACGACAGCAGCCGGGAGCACCACCTGTCCAGCCGCGCTTTCATGTTTGGCCCATTCCGGTTCGCCGGGGGTAAACAGCCGCGCGACACCGGGCGCACGGGCGCCGGCGCGTATGCGTTCCGCCGCGGCCGTCGCCGCCGCGCGCAGCGTCGCGCGATCGCCGAAGTGCGCTATGTCGATGGCAATAAAAAGGTGCGACGCGTCGTAGGGCGTCGACGCATTGCCGTAGAGCGGCTGCACCGCGCTGCCGGTCGCGCCGCCCGACAACACCCCGCACAGAAGATCGATCAGGAAGGCGAGCCCGAAGCCTTTCGGCCCGCTTGCCGGCAGCAGCATTCCGGCGATGGCTTCGGCAGGATCGCTGGTCGGGCTGCCATCGGCCTTCACCGCCCAGGTGCCGGGGATCTTCTCCCCTGCCTTCTCGGCCATGCGGATCTTTCCCATCGCGGCTTCGCTGGTTGCCATATCGAGCACGATCGGCGCCGCACTGTCGGACGGCACGGCAATCGCGATCGGATTGTTGCCAACCACGCGCTCGGCGCCGCCCGGCGCCGGCATCAGCGGGCGCGTGTTGCACATCGCGATGCCGATACAGTCAGCTTCGGTCGCCCTCAGCGCGAAACGCCGCGCAGTCCCGAAATGGAAGCCATGACGCACCGCCACCAGGCCGACGCCGAAACGCCCGGCCCGTTCGACGGCAATCCCCATCGCCTGGTCGCCGGTGAGATGGCCAAGCGCGTTGCGGGCGTCGAGCACGATGGTCGCGCCTTTGTCCGAGACGATCTCACCAGCCTGTTTCGGCGAGACGGATCCTTTGCGGATCCGGTCGAGATACATTTCGACCAGCATCACCCCATGCGACGATTGGCCCTCGAGATCGGCATCCACCAGCGCCCCCGCGACGGTCCTTGCCGCCGTGTCGGGGACACCGGCCGCGCTGAAAAGCCGCGCCACCAGCGCGCTCAATTGATCGGCCGCAATGGGGATGGCGCCGCCCATGTCACGCCCTGCCGTTCACGCGCCGTAGCCTGATCGGTTGCACGGCCGCAGCGCCCAGCGTCTTTGCCACGCGTTCGTTGGTGCGCCCGATATGGTCGGTCATCAGCTGCACCGCGCGGCTTGCGTTTCGCGCCAGCGCCGCGCGCATCATCTGCTCGTGCTCGCTGTCGTCATTACGCGGAGGGCATTTCGATATGATCGACAGCGCAACATAGCGTTCGGCTTGCGCGAACAAATTCTCGCGAATTCCGATGATATGCTGCGATCCGCAGGCCGCCGTGAGCGCGCTGTGGAAATTGCGGTGCTCCTTGAACCAGACGAGATTGATCTCGTTACCAGCGCCCCGCAGCGTCTTTTTCTGACGCGACAGCCGGTGATAGGCGGCAAGCAAATTCGCCTCCCAGTCGACGCCGCCTTTTTCGATCGACCAGCGCAGCGCCAGGCCCTCGATTTCAACCCGCGTTTTCATTAGGTCGAGCAGATGGTCGCGCGAGGCCGGCGACACCCGAAAACCCTTGTTTTGCTCAAGAATCACCAGGCCTTCGGCCCCGAGCCGCATCAGCGCCTCCCGGATCGGGCTGCCGCCGACCCTGTAGCGCTTCCGGAGGCCGTCGACGCGCAGGCGCTCATTCGGCATCAGCCTGCAGGTCACGATATCGATCCGGATTTGACGGAACACCTGGGCGTTGACCGTCGGCTCGATTTCACCGTCGTGCTGTTGGACAAAGGTCATGGCAGCGTCTGCTCCTTACCCGATATGGGCGGCCAGAAATTCCAGTGACCGGCGTAGCGCCAGGCCTGCGCTCGCCGCGTGATAATTCGAGGTTTCGTCGCAGCTGAAGCTGTGGCCGGCGGGATAGACCTGAATTTCGACCTGCGCACCCTGCGCCGCACGCAGCGCGCCGGCGTGATCGAGTGTCGCGATGTGATCCTTGTCGCCGAAGTGCATCAGCACCGGGCAGCGCGGCTGCTCCGACGTATACGGAGCAATCTGCGTGCCGTAGTAGCAGACGGCGCCCGCGATTCCGTCGGTGTGGCCGGCCGCGCGCCAGGAAATCGTGCCGCCCCAGCAATAGCCGAGCGTCGCGATCTTGCCTGAGCCCTTCAACCGCGCTTTGGCGGCCTCGAGATCGGCGAAGGTTTTTTCCCAGGGAATTTTGCTGCGCAGATCCCGCCCGGTGACCGCATCCTCTTTCGAATACGTCAATTCGATCCCGGGGCGGATGCGGTCGAACAGGGCCGGTGCCACCACGTGATAACCCTGGCCTGCATAGTCCTCGCAGACGCGCCGGATATAGCCGGTGATGCCGAAGATTTCCTGCAGCAGAACAATGCCGCCGCGCGGCGGTTTGTGCGGACGCGCCTCGTAGGCGCCGAGGCTGTGGCCGTCGCTCGTCTTCAGCGAAATGGATTGCGCACTCATGAGGCAACACGGACAAAGGCTCGACTATCGGAAATTGTATCGATTTTCGAAAATATATTGACACATAGAAATTCCGAATGCGATGCTTTTGTTCGCGGGGCAAGCTCGGCCGTTGTGAAAAAGTTTGCCGCGCGGTTTGCGTTGTGCTTTCCGGACCGGCGGCTGCGGTCCGGTGCGAACGGCGTGGCGGCATGTGACGATGGACAGCGGCGCGTTCCCCCTGAAGTCCGAGTATCCGGTTGCCATCGTCGGCGCCGGGCCGGTCGGTCTCACCACGGCGCTTGCGCTGTCCTACTATCAAATTCCTTTCGTGGTGTTCGAAGCCAATGCCGGGCTGTCAACGGAGACCAAGGCCGGCACCACATTGATCCGCACGCTCGAGGTCTGGCAGCGCTTCGGCGCGGCCGACAGAATACTGTCCAGGGCCATGCGGGTCGACGAGATCGGTGACATCGAGCGCGCGACCAACCGCAAGCGCGATGCCGTCAAGCTGCATCTCCTGCGCGACGAAACCAGGTTTCCCTTTGTAATCAACCTGCCGCAGTCCGACATGGAGCCGGTACTGCGCGACTGCCTGACCGAATCAAAATTCGGAAAGATCCACCACCGGCACCGTCTCACCGACTTCACGCAGCATGCGGATCACGTCACGCTCGAGCTCGTCACGCCCGACGGCAAAAAAACCTTCGATGCGAGCTTTCTGCTTGGCTGCGACGGCGGACGCAGCACCGTGCGCGACCGTCTCGGCGTCTCGGTCGAGGGCCGCTCGCTGCCTGAGCGTTTCGCGCTTGTCGACCTGAAGGTCGACCTCGACGTCGAGAACCCGCGCGACTTTCCTTATCTCGGCTATTTCAGCGACGCCGAGGAATGGATGATCCTCGTGCGCCAGCCGGAATGCTGGCGTTTTCTCTATCCGGTGTTCGAGGGCCAGCGCGAGTTCACCGACGACGAGCTGCGCGAGAAGGCCATGGCCTTCATAGGCGGGGCGAAAAACGCCGAGCTGGTCGGCACAAATCTGTTCAAGATCTACCACCGTGTCGCAGGCAAATGGCATCACGGGCGCGTCGTTCTGCTCGGTGACGCGGCGCACCTCATCACGCCGATGTGGGCGCTCGGGCTCAACACCGGCATCCTCGATGCTAACAATCTGGCCTGGCGCGTCGCTTGGATCCTGCGCGGATGGGGCAGCGAGACCCTGCTCGACGGCTTCGAAAGCGAGCAGAAGCCGGTCGCGGAACAAGGCTCCGGCGAGATGGCGGAAGCGGGACGCGCCTATATGGCAAGCAAGATCGCCGACGTGAAAGCGATGAGCGGGCATGCCTGGGGCAATGCCTATACGCGCTCGTTGCTTGGCGTCCGGCTTGGCCTTGACGGCACCGGCGACTGGTCGATGGTGAAACCTTTCGCCGAGCCGCCGCCGGTTGTCGTCGGCGATCGCGCGCCGGATGGCGTCGTGAACGACAGCAACGGACGCGAAACCCGCCTGCACGATCTGTTTGGCCGGTCGTTTGTCGCGCTTTATTTCACCGATGTCCGCCGGCGGCCGGAGATCCCCGCGCGGGACTCGCCCTGGCTCAGGCACTACGCAGTCTCGCGCTGGGATGCCCCGCGCGATTCAACCGTGCGCGGCCGCGCTCTGCTCGATTCCGGCAACCGGGTGACGCAGCGGTACGGCTGCAAGCCCGACACCATGGTGCTGGTGCGCCCGGATGACCACATCGCGGCGATCGCACCGATGGCCGCGGGTCGGGCCGACTCCGCCTACCAGGCCGCGCTCAGGCCGCTGCAGCGGCAGGCGGTGCCGGCATGACGATCTCGGTGTCCTACAAATTCAGTGACGCGACCGTGCTCATCACCGGCGCCGGCAGCGGCATCGGCGCCGCCCTCTCGCGTCACTGCGCGCGCGAAGGCGCATCCGTAATCGCCATCGATCGCGCGCACGACAATCTGCTGCGCGGTCTCGATCCGTCCCTGCGCAGCAAAATCGACGTGCGGCAGGCCGACATCTCGAACGAGAGCGCCGTCACACGCCTGCTCGACGAGGTGCGCCGCAAATATCCGCGACTTGATGCCGCAGTTCTTGCCGCCGCCATCCAGGTCCGCACCAAAGTCGAGGACATGAGCGCGAACGAATGGCGCCAGGTGATCGACACCAATCTCAATGGCGTATTCTACTGCCTGCACGCCATAATCCCGCTGATGAAGGCCCAGCGGTCTGGCGCGATCGTTGCATTCACATCAGGATTGGCCCTGACCGGATGGCCGGGGGCCAGCGCGTACGCGGCGAGCAAGGCCGCGCTGATAGGGATGATCAAGTCGACGGCACACGAGCTGCAAAACTACAACGTGCGAGCGAATGTGCTTTCGCCCGGCGTTCGCGCTACACCGATTTTCATGGACGTGAGCACCGAGACGGAACGCGACTACTATCGCAACTCGATCGGGATCGGCGAGCCGGAAGGTGTCGTTCCGACGTTGCTCTATCTGATCTCCGACGCGTCAGCGAATCTGACCGGCGCCGTGCTCGAGCACCGGATCACACCGGTGAACGAACAGACGCGGTGAGCAGCGGAACTGACGAACCTGCGATGAAATTGGCGGCAAAGGCAACTCGAGAGGAGACTGAAATGAAGAAAGTGATTGCGGCGTCCCTTTGCTCTGCCTGGCTGGTGCTTGGTGGGGCGACAGGCTGGTCTGGGCAGGCGCAGGCCCAGGAAAAGAAACTGACCGACATTACGTTCTCCCTTGATTTCATCACGCTGGGGCGGCACGCGCCGTTCTATGTCGCGATCGACAAGGGCTTCTACAAGGAAGAGGGCCTGAACGTTAACATCGTTCCGGCCAAAGGCACGGCGCAGGGCATCCAGAACGTCGAGTCGGGCATCGCGCAATTGGGCTTCGTCGACGTTGCGAGTCTCGTCGTGGCCCGCGCGGAAGGCTCGACGGTCAAGGTCGTATCCGTCATCTACCAGAAGGCGCCGTTCTGCTTCTTCTCGCTTGATCCGGGCGCCAACGTCACCAAGCTGAAGGACTTCGAGGGGCTGAAAGTCGGCTCCAACAACGGCAGCTACATCACCAACATCGCCCGCGCGATGATGCGCAAGGCGGGCCTCGATCCGAACAAGCTGCAGATGGAAAGCATCGAGCCGTCAGCACGCATCGCCATGTTGGCGACGCGCAAGATCGAGGCGATCGATTTCTTCATCATCACCAAGCCAGCCATGGAGCGCGCGGTGAAGGATGCCAAAGTCGTCACCTTTTTATTTGCCGATCATGGCCTTGATCTTTACTCGAACGGCATCGGGGCAACCGAGAAGTTCATCAAGGAGCGCCCCGACGTCGTGAAGGGTTTCGTGCGGGCGACCTTGCGCGGCTATCAATATTCCTTCCAGCACAAGGAAGAGGCCGCGGAGATCATCCAGAAATATGCCAAGGCCCTGAAGAACGACATCACTGTCGAGGAGCTCAAGATCGTCGAGGACCTGGCGGTGACCCCGGATGTCAAGAAGAACGGCATCGGGACCTTCACTGCGGCGCGGATGAAGACTTCGGTCGACTGGATGTCCGAAAACGGCGGCTTCCCGAAGGAAAAGGCCCCGAAGCCGCAGGACGTCTACCTGACCGGATTCCTCCCGGCGAAGCCGATCATGCCGTAAGCTGGGCGCGGCGAATAAGGATAAGAGGCTGATAGCGAGCGTGAGCGGAAGCGCGACAAGAGATGCGAGGGGTGCCGGTGCACCGGCACCCTTCGGCCGCATTGTCAACGTGACCAAGACGTTCAACACCGCCGGTCAGCCGGTTTCGGCGGTAAAGGACGTCTCGTTCCAGTTTCGCAAAGGCGACCTGATTTCCCTGCTCGGCCCGTCGGGCTGTGGGAAAACGACCGTGCTCAAGATGATGGGCGGTCTCATTCCGGCGACCAGCGGTCTGCTCGAGCTCGACGGCAAGGCTATCGACGCACCGTTTCCGGGCGTCGGCGTCGTGTTTCAGGCTCCGACGCTGATGCCGTGGCGCAGCGTGCTCGGCAACGTGCTGTTCCCGATGGAAGTGCTCGGCAGAAACGACGCGCAAGCGAAAGCTCGCGCACGCGAAATTCTCAAGCTGGTAGGCCTCGACGGCTTCGAAAATGCCTATCCGCGTCAGCTTTCCGGCGGAATGCAGCAGCGCGTCGCGCTCTGCCGGGCGATCATTCACGAGCCCTCTATCCTTCTGATGGACGAGCCGTTCGGCGCGCTGGACGAATTGACCAGACTCGAGATGAACGACCTTCTGCTCGACCTCCGGCGGGTCACCGGCGCAACGGTCCTGTTCGTCACGCACAGTATTTCCGAGGCAATCTACCTGTCGGACCAGGTGGTCGTCTTCTCAAAGCGGCCGGCCGTCATCGTCAGGGAGCTCGGCATCGACATCCCCTACCCGCGATCATCGAAAACGCGATTCCTGCCGGATTTCACGGAGCTCGAGCGGCAGGCGGGCGTGGCGCTCGGGATCGTGCACCAATGAGCAGGCACGCCTCGCATTTTTTCTATCCGCTTGCCGGCACCCTGATCATCATTCTGGCCTGGCACTACTACGTTGTGCTCTTCCACGTACCGGTCGTGGTGCTGCCGACGCCGATGCAGGTCCTTCAGGCGATGGTGCAGGAATCGAAGGCGCTGCTCGAGGAGGGCTGGGTCACAGCGCTCGAATGCATATACGGCTTTGCGCTGGCGATGGTCATCGGCATCCCGATCGCCGTTACCATGACCTATTCCCGCATCGCCAACCAGATGTTCTATCCGCTACTGGTGGCAAGCCAGTCGATCCCGAAAGTCGCCATCGCGCCGATTTTGCTGGTCTGGTTCGGCACCGGCTTGCAGTCGAAGCTGGCGATGGCTTTCGTCATTGCGTTCTTCCCGGTCGTGGTCGACACCGCCACGGGATTGCGCTCGACCTCGCCCGAGCTGCTTGAGCTTGCCCGCTCGCTGCAGGCCTCACGCCTGCAGACTTTCTTCAAGATCCAGCTGCCGTCGGCGCTGCCGTCGATCTTCTCGGGCGCCAAGATCGCCGTGACGCTCGCGGTCATCGGCGCGGTGATCGGTGAATTCATCGGGTCGAATGAAGGCCTCGGCAACCTGCTGCTGACGGCGAATTCGCAGCTCAACACGCCGCTGGTGTGGGCTTCCCTCATCGTGCTGAGCGCACTGGGCATGGTGCTCTACGGGATCGTCGTGGTCGCCGAGAGCATCCTGATGCCCTGGGCGGTCGACAGCACGCAGAAGCACTGAGGTCTCGGCATGGCACGCAAATACTGGTCAATCTGCAGCGCAATATTCTTCGTGACGGCAATGCTGTCGGCTGCGGCCGCTCAGGACATTCGCGGTATCGAGAAGTGCACGGCGGAGACGCAGATGGAGCGCCGCACCGGATGCCTGCAGGCCAATGTCGAGTTTCTCCAACAGGCGCTGACAAAGCTTGAGCGCGACACAAGGGAGAAGATCAACGCCGTCACCCGCGATCTCGTGGCCAGCCGGACGGAAATTGCCACCCTTAAAAGCACCGTTGCAAAGCTCGACAGTGAGCTGGCCCAGCTGAAAGCGAAAGCAGATACCGTCCCAAAGAAATAACAGGCTTCCCAAACAGTCGTGCAGCCTGTGCTAAGATGCCCTCTGCCAATCCGGGGAGCTGCATATGTTTCGATTCGCAATCCTGATCGCCACTGTCATCGTTTCAGCGTCGGCCATGCCGGCCCTCGTCCGCGCGCAGACTCCACCAACGACCGAAAAGCCGATGACCGGCATGAAGCCGGACCGCACCGTTGCCGATAAGGCGCAGCTGCAGGCCATGCATGAGAAAGAGGCGGCGTTGAAGAAGAAACGCGCCGAATGCAGCAAAGAGGCCAAAGCTCAAAAGGTGCCGGTCTCAAAGCGGCGTCGCTTCATCCACGAGTGCGTGTCGCGCTAGAGCGACAGCTCGATCTGAATTAGTGCACCGGTGTCGGTGCCGGAAGCGCTTGCGCCGACACTTCGCTGAACGTTACAGGCTTCGGCAGTTCTAAGGCGTCAGCTTGTTCGAAACCCGTAACCCGAACTGCACCGCTCGCCGGACACATCTCCACGGCGACGCGGGTCTGCGAATTGAGCACGGGTGGCGTTACCCAATCAAATTCGGTCCCGAACACCCCGGACCATTCTGCAAGCTGGTCTCGTCGCACGCGGCTGTTCTCGGCCGCCTCTGCGCCTGTGCGCGTGAAAAAGGCTTCGGCAGCCACCCGTGGTTCCCAGCGCGGCTGGCTGAGGAACCAGTCGTTTGCAGCGCAAGTGTCGTGAGTTCGGCTGGAGAATCCATCGAGCGTGCGTTCGATCACGCATCGCTGTTCGGGATGACAGCCCGCCAATGTGTAGATCACGGGACGGGCTATCGGCGTCGTTTCCAGCCGATGCTTCGCCTCTGCGAAAGTCTTGCATGTCTCGAACACGTCGCGCAGCAGATGATCGGGTGGAGCGTGACTGATCCACCACGTGTGCCGCAGGTTCAGGGCAATGTCATAGGGGCGCAGCCAGGGCAGCGAAGTCCGCCGCCACATTGGTGCCTGGTTGATGCAGGCGGCAAACCGTCCGGGTGCTGACGCTGTCAGCACGCCCACATAGCCGGGCCACGTCACGTTGTAGAACTCGCCCGCGGAGCCCTGCATCCGCGTTATTTCCACATGACGGCCGAGGCCCGGAAACGGCCAATCGAGCGTTCGGGCGAGCCAGGATACCTGACCCTGTTCGCGGGAGAGCGCGGTACAACCCCACTGGTAGCAGCCGTTCAGAAACCAGATGCCTGAAAAGTCGAGCTCGGTTGCTATGGCCTCGACCTCGTCGGCATAGAACGAGCGCGATTGCAGGAGCCAGCGTCGAGTCACGGAGTCGATTGCCGGCAGCAGCCCGGCCGCGACGCGGGGTAACCAGCGAACGCACTCATCCCGCAGCGCTCGCGCGCGCATGCGGCTTTCGGTGGCGTGACGAAGGGGCCCACCGCTCCGCACATCGATAACAGGAATAGGGGCAAGGCCCGCGCGCAATGTTGATGTCATGGTCCGCGTTATAGAGACCGACGATTACCCAATGCTTGATGCCTATTCGCAGAATTTGCAGGGCGGGAAATCGCGGCTGTAGACCGGCTGCGCTCTGAACTTCGCCGGATCGTATTGCCAATATGTGCTGACGCCGTTGTAAGTCTTGACCACCGTGTTCCAGAGCTCCTCCTTGTCGTAGCCGAACATCTTTTTCTTCTCGACTTTCTTGACATAGATGTTCTGGATCGGGCTCTTGGTCGCGAGATCGAGCTTGACTGGGCCACGCGGCGGATTGATCTCGACGCTTGCCATCGCCTTGATGAAGTCGGCCGGCCCCGGATATTTGCCTTTGAACTTCGCCAGCGCCTGGTCGATCCACATGGCGGTGGCGTAATTGGCTTCCGAATAGTACGACGGCACCTTGCCGTATTTGGCGCGATACTTCTTGACGAACGCTTCGTTCGCCGGCGTCTGGAGTGCTGCGCTATAGACGTGCGCCGAAACGTCGGCGATGACCTCGTCGCCCATGAAGGGCAGGGCGAACTCGTCATAATTGGTGCTGCCGCCGAGAATGATCGTCCTGTTGCCGGATGCGCGCAGCTGTTTGGGGAATTGCAGGGCCATCGGTCCGACCATCAACGAGAAGATGGCGTCGACGTCTCTTTTGATGCTGGGGATGTATGGTCCGAAGTCCTTGTTGCCGAACGGCACCCAGATTTTCTGCACGATTTTGCCGCCGCAATCCTCGAAGGCCTTCTGGAATCCGCCAACCTGCTCGTAGCCAAAGGCGTAATCGGTGCCGACCGCAGATACGCGCTTATAGCCTTGGTCGCAGGCCCATTGCCCGAGCGCATGGGTCGGCTGCGACGAGACCCAAGTAGAGAATACGGTGTAAGGAAATTTGTCGGACTGGCGCTGGGCAATGTCGTCTCCGGTGGTGATGGTACCGATGAACAGCGTCTTTTGCTGGTTCGAAACCGGCGCCAGTGCATAGGCTGCCGTGCCAAGCACCGCGCCGACGATCATGTCCACCTTGTCCTGAAGAATAAGCTTCTTGGCCATGGACACGTCGCCGTCGACGGTGCCCTTGTCGTCCTCGACGATGAAGGTGACTTTGGCGCCGCCGAGCATGCCGTCGTGCTCGTCCAGATACATCTGGAAGCCGTTGACCATGTCGGTGCCGAGCTGGGTGATGATGCCCGTGCGCGGCGCCAGGAACCCGATTTTGAGCTCTTGTGCCTGTGCCGGCATCGCGCTCGCAGCAGCAACGCACAGCAGTGGAAGTACTCGCACCAGCTTGGTCATCGTTATCCCCTTGTGTGACATCGCTCCTGTTCGAACGCCTCGTCGCGCGATGGTCTTCTTCCGAACACTAGCAATTCACGCCGAGGCCCTGAAAGAGGCCGCGATAACAGACCTGATGTGGGCGCCTGCCGCGGCGCGGAGCTCGCTTCATTCGAACACCTCGTCGGCGGCGATCATGAGGCCTTGCGGGATGGCGATACCAAGCGCCTTGGCGGTCTTCAGGTTGATGTAGATTTCGAGTTTGGACGACCGCTGCACCGGGAGGTCGCCCGGCTTTTCACCACGCAGAATCCGGCCGGTGTAGACGCCGACAAGAAGGTAGGATGCAGCGACGCTGGCACCATAGCTCACAAGGCCGCCGGCCGCCGCGAACTCGCGACCGTGGAAGATTGCCGGAACCTTGTGGCGAACGGCGATTTCAGCGAGCTTCGCGCTGTCGCTCAGAAAAAAAGCATCCCCGGCCCCGATCACCAGCCCGCCGGCCCGTTGCGGCAGGTTAGCCAGAGCGTTGTCAAATTCTTCCTCGTTACGGGCTTGCACCACCTCAAGTTTCAGTCCGAGGGTATTCGTCGCATCCTGTGCGTGCCTGACCTGGACCGCGGCAACAGCAGGGTTGTCGGGATTGACGGCGATAGCAAGGACTGTCGCGTTGGGTATCAGTTGATGTAACAGCTCCACGCGTTTTGGGCCGACCTCCATCGTAATCTGGGTTGCACCGGTCACATTGCCGCCGGGCCGGGCGATATTGGTCACAAGGCCGAGCTCGACCGGGTCGCTGCCGGTGGTGAAGACGATGGGGATGGTCGTCGTCGCCTTTTTTGCCACGAGCGCCGCCGGGGTGCTGGTCGCCGCGATGACTGCGACCTGGCGACGGATGAGATCGGCCGCCATGTCGGGCAGCCGCTCGTACTGACCTTCTGCCCAGCGATACTCGATCGCGACAGTCTGGCCTTCGACAAAGCCCATCGAGGCCAGGCCGCGCCGGAATTCTGCAACAAATTTCGTGTAGCCTTCGGCGGACGCGCCGTTGAGAAAGCCGACAGTCGGCATTGCCGGCTGCTGTGCACGCGCAGCGAACGGCCCGGCCGTTACTGCCGCGCCGGCAATGACCTTGATGAACTCGCGTCGCCGCATCGCCGTCCCCCGAGGCCAGCCAAGACATCCTATCGGTTCAGGCGAGCCCCGTTAAGCGGGCCGAAGATCGACCCGCATCCCGTTGTTGTTCTATTCGCTCGATGGCTAAGCCCGTGGCGGGCGGCGGCGTTCGTGAAACCACGGACGGTATTGTGTCATCTTCGCGCGTTGCGCCGAAGGTGCGTGCCGCCTGCAGGTCGACGCTTCCTGGCTGCCCTCCGGCGCGCCCCAGCGAAGCTCGACGCAGTCGTTGACGTTGTAGGCCATTTCCAGCGAGGTCGCGCGGTCCATCACGTCCTTGAGGGCGAGCGTCCATTGCGAGCCGTCGGTGCGCGGATATGTGAACTTGCGCGACGCAAGCTCGGAGGCGAGGACGCGTTCCAGCTCGGCCTTCACGTCCGCCGGACTCCTGCTGCTTGGCATTGCATAGCGCTCCGGCCGCCGGGCAACGCGGTCGGGGAAATGACGTACCACGTCCATTGCGATCAGCAGCCGCAGATCGCGCGACGGCGTCGCGAAATCCTCCCACGCGCCGGTCGTCTCGAAGATCGCCGGCCCCTCGGGCATCGAGGCTTCGCCTTTTCCGCTGTTCTGGTACTTGCGCCCGTTCTCGACCGAGTTCACACGTGTTTTCACCTGCTCTTCAAGCGACGTGATCGCCTCCGTCATGGCGCGCAACGGATCGAGCGGCTCGGGTGACATGACGTCGTCCATGCGATCGTAGAAGTCCTCGACCTTGAGATGCGACGGCTCGAGCGAAAAGTCGCCGTAGTCCGGATTCTTTGCGATCTCGGCATTGGTGAGACGCCGCAGCGAGTGGTTCCTGTCGAGGACGATCGGACGGAACCGCTTGAAGCCGGGGCCGCCGAGCGCCGGATCCTGCGCGTAGAGAAAGTTGCCGCGCCAGAAACGCTTGCGCGCAACGGTGCCGTCCGGCTGTCCGTCGACCGCAAGGAAGACGCCCGCGCCATCGCTGGTCTGCGGCACACGTTTCACCAGCATCAGCACGTGGCCGTACGGGTCGGCGTAGACAGTGCCGGGTCGCAACGTGTCCTGTTTGAGGGATACCGGATAATAGTCGGTGTTGTCGTCGGCGGCGCGCGTGCGCGCGGTGCCGGAATGCACGCCGTCGGCAACGACCCGCATGTAGCTGCCGAATGACGCGGCGAGATTACCGCCCTTCCCGGCCTCGGCGTTCTGGATGCCGGCCCAGCCGAAGCACGCCGGCGGATTGCCCCCGCCGCCGCGCGAACACTTAGAGAAGCCGAACGGCAGCCCCATCTTGAAGGCGAAATAGGCGCGCAGGAAATAAGGAAGGTCCGCGCAGTCGGGGCGAAGCACGATCTTCATCTCGTCTTCGCCCAGGCCGAGGTGATTGAACAGGACATTGCGCGATTTATCGCGCAGCACTTCGTGCAGAGCCGTCCAAGACGGCGCCGCGTCGAGCGGCGCATCGAAGAGTTTCTCGATCCAGGCGGAGAACAGGTTCTCCATGCCGCGATCCCACGCATTGCGCACCGGCCAAACGCTCCCGGTTGCACCTTGCGGCCGCGGCGGCTGGTCGGCGCGCACCGAAATCTCGCGCGCGACCGTGCCGCAATCCGACGATGTGAGGTTCGCTCGCCATTTTCCGGCGGCTGGCGCATTGACCTCCGCGAGCCAGAAGTACGGCGGGCCGCCGAAGCGCTTGCGCGATTTGGCAGCTACGCCGCCGTCGGGCCCGACGAGGGACAGTTCGCCGTCGAGTGGCCTCTCGGAGGTAAAGATTACGCGCAACGGTGTACCCCTCCACGGGGCAACCGGCGAGGCCAGAACGGCCAGATTCGATTCCTCGCAGGCGCCGGACCGGCCCTGCGCCTGGGACGCTGTGGCTGAGAAAGCGAAAAACGCGCTTGCGACCAGCAAGGAGGCCGTCGCAGCAGGAGTCCGGCGCGGTGGCAGCAAGCGACCCCCCTGTCCTGAATCGTGCCTGGGCCAAGTAATGGGCCAAGTAAACAGTATTGGACGGCCCCAATCCACTGCCGGATTCCGGTGAAATTAGGGAGATTCCGTCTGACCTCCGCCCGCAGGGGAACTTTTTGGCCCGCCGGACACTTGTTGGGGCAAATGGGAGGGCGTGCGATGACCAAGACGAATGCGGGCGCAGCCGACGCCCCTCGACCCGCCGACGACATCAACTGGCGCCATTTCTGGCTGGCAAATGTGATGGTCGAAACCGACAGCCGGTTGCCTGTGCGGCCTTCGCGACCTGAACCGCGGAGGAGCAAAGAGTCCCTGAGCCGGCGGCTGCAGAGACTTCATCACATGCGCGCCACACTCGGCACGCCGCGGCACTAGGTCTTGACACATTTGTACCCGCGCCGGCCAGGCGCGGGTACCAACTTGGATTATTCAATTGTCTTGCTGCGGTCCTCGCAGCGCTGTCGACCTTGTCGTCGATCAGCCCGGGCAGACGGACAGGCCGCTGCAGGCGCCGAGCGTATAATTTGCGGCGGTGACGTTATCCCCCGCGGACTCGAGCGCTTCATCGGAAATCTCGGTGTTCAGGATGCTGTCTTCGTGCTGTTCGAGCTGAATCTTTGACATGGCGTATATCCTTTTTTCCGCTCCCCAATGGAGCTGAGACATAACCTAGGACCATATTCGCCTTTTGCATGTGACGCGGGTCACATTACCCACGCGCGCATGTGACACGGGTCACATAACCTGCGTTTTTCTGCTGCGTCGGGATTACACGCCGGTCGTTAACCGTAATTCCGCGCGCTCATTCTGTTTTCGCAAGCGCCGCACCGCTGCGCGGAAGAATGACGCGGAATTCGGTGAACTCCCCGGGCGTGGTTTCGACCTCGATCGACCCGCCGTGCTGCTTGACCACAATATCGTGGCTGAGGGAAAGCCCGAGCCCCGTCCCTTCACCGGCCGGCTTGGTCGTGAAAAACGGATTGAAGATTTTTTCCCGCACGTCATGGGGAATGCCGGTGCCGTTGTCGCGGATGCGGATCTCGACACTGTCGCCCAGATCTTTCGTCGTGGCCAGGAGTGTCGGCTCGTAGCCATTACCTTTCGCTTCGGCGTTGCGTTTCGTCGTCGCGTAGAAGCCGTTGGAAATCAGGTTGAGCAACACCCGCGTGATCTCCTGCGGGAACAGATCGGCCTCGCCCGCGCCTGCATCGAATGATCGCTCGAGCGTAACATTGAAACCCTGCTTTTCGGCCCGCGCCCCGTGATAGGCGAGATTGAGGCTCTCCTCTACCAGCGCATTGATGTCGACGACCCGATGCTCACCAGAGCCTTCGCGCGAGTGCAGCAGCATGTTCTTGACGATCGAATCGGCGCGCTTGCCATGCTGGACCACCTTTTCGAGATTGCCGCGCAGCATTCCGGTGACCTCGTCGATCTGTTTGCGCGCCTTGTCCTCGACCGGAAGATTCTTCAGCGTGTCCTGCAGCTCGTCCACCAGCTCGCTCGAAACTGCTGAGAAGTTGTTGACGAAATTGAGCGGATTCTTGATCTCGTGCGCGATACCCGCGGTGAGCTGGCCGAGCGAGGCGAGCTTCTGTGTCTGGACCAGGCGGTCCTGCGCGGTGCGCAAATCCTCCAGCGATTGCGCCAGTTCGCGGGTGCGGGCCTGAACCTCTTCGAACAAGCGGACATTCTCGATCGCAATCACCGCCTGGTCGGCGAACGTCGTCACTAACTCGATCTGCTTGTCGGTGAACGGGCGCGCTTCCCGGCGCTGCAGCGTGAACACCCCAACGACCGCGCCTTCTCTCATCAAAGGCACACCGAGCCCGCTGCGCATGTTGGCGACACCGGCATAGTCCCGCAGCCGGCGTTGGTCCAAGTCCGGATCGGCTAGCAGGTCCGGAACGTGAATTGTTCGCTTTTCAAGGATTGCACGACCGAAGACCGACCCACGATTGGGCACCGGCGGGTATCGCGTGAAAAGCTCACGCTGGTCCCGGGTGAGCCCGAAGGTCGAAGCGAGCGGATATTTATCGCCTTCGCGTCTCCGGATGATGCCGGTGTCCGCCTCGCAGACGCGGGCCGCCGATTCCACAAGCGAGTCGAGCACGGTCTGAAGATCGAAAGTCGAACGGCTGATCACCTTGAGCACGTCCGAGGTCGCGGTCTGCTGCTGCAGCGATTCACGCAGCTCGTTGAGCAGCCGCGCATTTTCAATGGCGATAACAGCTTGCGCAGCAAAATTGCTGACGAGGTCGATCTGTTTGTCGCTGAACGGGCGGACTTCCTGGCGATAGATCGCAATTGCGCCGACGAGCTCGCCGTCCTTGAGCATCGGCACAGCGACCAAACTTCGCGTGCCTGCAACCTCAACGCTGGCTTTAACAACCGGATCGCCTCTTCGATATGCCTCCGACTCTGCGAGGTCGGCTATCTGAGCCGGCCGCTTTGTCTCAATCACCCCTGCGATGGGAGTGCCGGCGCCGGGACGCACCTTGATTTGGTGCTGGAGCATGTCTCGATATTCAGGCGGCGCACCATAAATGGCGGCGGCCTGGAAATCCTTGCCGTCGTGCAGCCACAGGTTGGCAAAGCCGGCTTCGCAGATGCGGACCGCATTTTCCAGCATGGCGTCGAACACCGGCTGAAGCTCGCCGGTCGAAGAGCTGATCACCTTCAGCACCTCGGCGGTGGCGGTCTGCTGCTGGAGCGATTCACGCAGCTCGTTGAGCAGCCGCGTATTCTCAACCGCAATAACGGCCTGGGCCGCGAAGTTTTGCACCAGCTCGATCTGCTTGTCGGTGAACGGCAGAACCTCCTGGCGATAAATGGTGATAGCGCCAACCAATTCGCTCTCTTTGACCATGGGGACGGAGAGAACAGTCCGTGCTCCAGCCAGCTGCGCGAGCTTCACACCGGTCGTGCCGGGGCCTGCATCGGTCGCATCGGGTCCATAGCTCTGTATGTCGGCGAGCTGAACCGGCTGTCTGGTCGCCAGCGCGCGTCCAAGTGTGGTTGCCGCGCTTGGGTAAATTACCGGGTTGCGGCGCCGCTCCTCGACATAAGCCTGTGGGGCATCGTGAAATGCAACCACCCGAAGCCCTTTTCCCTCGCACAGAAAGAGATTACCGAATTTGGCCCCGCAAATCCGTACTGCGTTGGCCAGCATGGCCTCGAACACCGGCGCGAGATCGCCGGGCGATGAGCTGATGACCTTGAGCACATCAGCGGTTGCGGTCTGCTGCTGCAGGGATTCACGCAGCTCGTTGAGCAGCCGCGTGTTCTCGATGGCGATGACGGCCTGCGCGGCGAAGTTAGCCAGCAGTGCAACCTGTTTGTCCGTAAACGGGCGCACCTCCTGGCGATAGATGGAAATTGCGCCGACGATCTCATTCTCCTTGAGCATCGGGACACATAAAACGGTTTTGGCGCCGGCCAACTGGAGAAAACTTGCGCGTCGTAATGGGTCGCTCTGGTAGGCGGGTTCGGCGCTCACATCGGCAATCTGGACAGATTGCCTGGCGGCGACCACCCGGCCGAGGGCTGTGCCGGGACTGGGGCGTAGCATTGGATTGTGCCGGCGTTCTTCGGCAAACTTTGCCGGTACGCCATAAAGGGCAACCGTGCGAAATGCATCGCCCTCGGATCGGTACAGAAGGCCGAATTCGGCGCCGCAGATTTGCGTCGCGCTTGCGAGCATCGCATCGAAAACGGGTTGCAATTCGCCCTGCGAGCTGCTGATAACCTTAAGTACATCAGAGGTCGCAGTCTGCTGTTCCAGGGATTCGCGCAGCTCGTTGAGCAGCCTTGCGTTTTCGATGGCGATCACAGCCTGGGAAGCAAAATTCTTGACCAGCTCGATCTGCTTGTCGGTGAACGGCAGCACTTCCTGACGATAGATGTTGATCGTGCCGATCAGCGCATCATCTTTGACCATTGGGACGACAACGATTGTACGAGCGCCCCCGATATCTGAAACCGCGACAATTGCTGGATCACCCTCCAGATATGCTTGCCCCTTACGAATGTCCTCAATGTGCACAACGTCTTTTGTTCTGAGGACTTCCGCATGACCACCGCGCGGGTGGGGTCGGAATTCGCGGACCCGACCTTCCGCGAATGCCGCCGGCACGTTGTGGACGGTTTGAATGCGGAACACCTCTCCATCATACAGATTGAGCGTGCCAAACCTGGCGTTGCAAAGCCGGACCGCGTTGGAGAGCAAGGCCTGGAACACGGGCTCCGGTTCGCCGGGTGAACTGCTGATTACGCCGAGCACGTCGGCGGTCGCGGTCTGTTGTTGGAGCGCCTCGCGCAATTCGTTGAGGAGCCGTGCATTTTCGATGGCGATGACGGCCTGCGCGGCAAAATTCTTGACGAGTTCAATTTGCTTCTCGGCAAACGGTCGCACCTCCCGGCGGTAGATCGCTATGACGCCCGCCATATCTTGGCCTTTTAGCATTGGAACAATAAGAAGAGTCCGCGCGCCGGCAATTTTGGCGATCGGTTCATCACGATTCTCCAACCTGATGTCGGCGATGTGAGTGACAATTTTTGTCTCGGCAACGCGGTAAAGGATGCGAGCCGATTCACGCGGAGCAATCGGATCACGCCGCTGCGCCGCGGCCCAGGCTCGCGGTGCATTGTAAAGGGCCACATGTCGAAATCCGCCATCTTCGAAAAGCAGCAGGTTTCCGAAGCTGGCGTCACAAATGTGCACTGCGTTTTCCAACATGGTCTCAAATGCCGGCGTGAGCTCGCCGCGCGAACTTGAGATGACCTTCAGAACTTCCGAGGTGCCTCTCTGCTGCTCGAGTGACTCGGACAGGTCATCGGTTCGCTGGCGCAGCTCATTGAGCACTCGCGCGTTCTCGATCGCGATGACGGCCTGAGTGGCGAAAGTCCTCAGTGCTCCTATTTGCCTTTTTGAGAGCGGCCCGGGCGCCGCCCGCACTACGCTGAGCGCACCGATGGCCCCGCCGCCATGCATCATCGGCATGATCGTTATCGCCCGGTAACCGGTCGTCAGAAAGTATTGAGCGCCTGATGCATGTTCGGTCGGCGCTTCTCGCGCGTCGGGAATGTCGACTATCTTTCGATCAAGGATTGCCACTGCGTGCATATATTCGCGCGTGAGCGGAACCGGCCAGCGGCGGAGGAATGTCTTGGCGCGGGCGGGATTCGTTTCAGCAAATGCGGCCGCGCGCAGCCTGTCGCC
>JADMIO010976187.1_pt1 | contig 19996 bp, 10 predicted proteins | sample 8958161 | NCBI WGS metagenome assembly JADMIO01 (sample SAMN16585339, study PRJNA669376) | soil metagenome | isolation source: Crop rotation soil | place: USA: Cullars Rotation, Alabama | collected 2011
GGAAAAACTCTGCGGCTCCGTGCGCGCCGCTGCGCAAGGCACGTCGGTGCTCGAGCCTTCGGTCGCCGCCCGGATGATGGCGGAGCTGAACCGCCTCACCACGAAGGAAGGCCGCCGCCCGGTGCAGACACTCGCCGAGCCACTCTCGGAGCGGGAGCTCGGCGTGTTGAAGCTGCTCGCCGCCGGCTGCAGCAACAAGGAGATCGGCAGCCGCCTGAATATCACCGAGGGCACCGTGAAAAATCACATGACGAACGTGCTCGGCAAACTCGGCGTCCTTGATCGCACGCAGGCGGCGCTAAAGGCGCGCGAGCTGGGGTATATTTGAGTTAGGACGGAAGAATTAAGCGCCGGGTATTTCGTCGGACGTCTGTTTGCAGACGCCGGTCTGTCCGACCACTCACGACGGCGTCTGCAAGACAGACGCCCTACGACGGAAAACCGAAGTCATGCCTCCGAGTCATGCTGCGCCATGACCTCGCTGGTGACTTCCGTGCGATGCGCTCGGGCGCGGGACTCTGTTACCGTGGCGGCGAAATCCTCGCCCCATGTCCCGCTTCCTCACCGAACTCGCCTCCGCTTTCCGCCACCTGCGTCGCGCGCCGGGGTTTTCCCTGCTGGCGATCGCGATGCTCGCGCTCGGCATCGGCGCGAACGTCGCGATCTTTTCCATCTTTCAATCGATCATCCTGCGGCCGCTGCCGTATCCGGCGCCGGAGCGGCTGGTCGGCTTCAAGTCGATTAACTCCGCCAAAGCGATCACGCAACCGGCGCTCTCGGTGACGGACTTCCGCGATTTCAAGGAGCGCGCGCAATCCTACGCGGCGCTCGCCGCGTTTCGGCCGGACTTCGCGGGCTACGCGCCGCAGGGCGCCGAGCCGTTGCAGTTGATTTGTGGCAAGGTGACGGAGGAATTCTTTTCCGTCTTCGGCCTGACGCCGCTGCTCGGGCGCACGTTCAAGCCGGACGAATTTAATTCGGGCAGCAGCCGCACCGCCGTCCTGGGTTTTGGCGCATGGCGGCGGCATTTCGCGCAAAGCGCCGACGTGATCGGCCGCACCATCCTCCTCGACGATCAGCCGGTGACGGTGATCGGCGTGATGCCGGAGGATTTTCGCGAACCAGAGTTTGTTGATGTGTGGCTGCCGTTTCCGGTCGAGGCGCCCGAGAATCTCGCGCGTGATTCGCGGTTTTGGACGACGGTCGGCCGGTTGAAGCCGGGCGCGTCGCTTGCGGCGGCCCAGGTTGAAGCCGCGACGATCGCGACGGCGCTGGCCCAGGAATTTACGAGCACGAATCGCGGGTGGGGCATCGCCGTGCAGCCGCTCCTCGAATTGCGCGTGGGCGGATTGCGCGGCTCGTTGTTGCTGCTCGTCGGCGCGGTCGGACTCGTGCTGCTCATCGCGTGCGTCAATCTCGCCAACCTCATGCTCGCGCGCGGCGTGTCGCGCTGGCCGGAACTCGCGGTGCGACTCGCGCTTGGTGCGACGCCCACGATGCTCGCCCGCGCGGTGGTGCTCGAAAGCCTGACGCTCGCGTTGCTCGGCGGCGCTGCGGGCGTGGCGCTCGCGGCGGTCGGCCTGCCGGCGCTCGCGAGCCAGTTGCCGCCGGGCATTGTGCCGCGTTCGCAAGGCATCGGGGTGGATGGCGCGGCGTTGGGTTTCGCGCTCATCGTTTCGATGGGCACCGGCTTGGTGTTTGGGCTGCTGCCCGCGTGGCAGGTGCTGCGCGCGAACGTGAACGAGATTCTCAAGTCGGGTGGCAGCCGCGGCGCGTCGAGTCGCTTCGCCGGCCGGGTGCAGTCCGCGCTCATCGCCGGGCAGGTGGCGCTGACGCTCGTCGTGCTCGCGGGCGCAGGCCTGCTGATGAAAAGCCTCCTCACGTTGCAACGCACCGCCACCGGCTTCGATCCCGAGCACGTGCTGACGTTGCGGATCTCGCCGCCGCAATCGCGCTGGGCGGATTTCCGGCAGCTCGGTGACTACTATGAGCGCATGATGGCCGAGGTGCGGCGCGAGCCCGGCGTGGAAAGCGTTGCGCTCAACTGCAGCGCGCCGCTCACCGGGATCACGTTGCGTTATCCGTTCTGGGTCGAGGGTCGTCCGGTCGAGGAAGGCAACTCCGATGAGGCCGTCTTCAATTCCATCGGGCAGGATTATTTTTCCACGCTTCGCATTCCGCTACGGCGCGGACGCTTCTTCGACGAACGCGATGATCTGAAATCCGCCGCCGGTCATCCGGTCTGCATCATCAACCAGACGCTCGCGCAGCGGCTCTTCGGCGACGCCGATCCGATCGGCAAGCGGATCCGCACGCTGCCGTGGAGTGTGCGCGGCTATCGCGAAGTCGTCGGCGTCGTCGGCGATGTGAAACAGAACTCGCAAGCCGACGATCCGACGCCACAGCTCTATGTGCCGCAGCGGCAGTCACCGTGGTTTTTCACGACGGTGCTCGTGCGCAGCCGCACCGCCAGCGCCGCCACGATTCAGGCCGCGATGCACCGTGCCGATCCGACGCTCACGATGAACGTGCGGACGATGGACGAAAATATCGCGCGCACGGCGACGCAGCCGCGGCTGCGCACGTTGCTCTTCGGGTTGTTTGCTGCGGTGGCGCTGGGGCTGTCCGCGTTCGGCATCTACGCGAGCATCGCGTTCACCGTGGGCCAGCGCACCCGCGAGATCGGCGTGCGGATGGCACTCGGCGCGGCGCCGGGCGCGATTGTGCGCTGGGTTCTGGGACGCGCGGCGCTCCTCGCCGGCGGTGGCGTCGTGGTGGGAATTGTCGGCGCGCTGGGCGTGACGCGGCTCCTGCGTGGCGCGCTCTACGGCGTGACGCCCGCCGATCCGCTGGTGCTCGGCGGACTGGCGCTGTTTCTCCCGGCCGTGGTGATCGCCGCGGCATATTTTCCCGCATGGCGTGCGTCGCGGCTCGAGCCGACGCGCGCCCTGCAGACCGAATGATTTTTTCTCTAACCTTAAACCAAACCCAATCCCAACCTGCCATGAATCGCCTCTCCTTCACTTTCTTGCTCTTCACGCTGTGGCTGCCGCCCCTCGGTCTTGCGGCGGATGCCCCCGCTTCCGCGCCACTCGACGAAGCGCGTGCCGCGCTTAAAGCGAACGATCTCGTCAAAGCCTCGGCGTTGCTCGCGCCGCTCACCGGTGCGGACGCGAAGGACGCGGCCGCTTTTCACACGCTCAGCCAGGTGCGGTTCGCGCAGAAGAATTTCGCGGAGGCCGTCACGCTTGCGGAAAAGGCCACGACGCTCGATGCGACGAAGGGGGCCTATTTTTCCCAGCTCGGCCTCGCGCTCGGCCGGCGGATGGGGGAGCTGTCGTTCATGCAGCAGGCGATGGTCGCGGGTAAGTTGAAGAAGGCCTTCGTGAAAGCCGTCGAGCTCGACCCCAACGATGTCAGCGCGTTGATCGGCCTCGCGCGCTACTACACCAACGCGCCGGAGATCGCCGGCGGCAGCATCGAAAAGGCGAACGAGTTCGCGCGGCGCGTGCAAAAGCTCGATCCGTTTCTCGGTGAGCTCGAATTCGGCAATATCGCCGAGCACGAGGAAAACTACGCGAGCGCGCTGGAGCACTACGACGCGGCGGCGAAGCTCAAGCCAGGATCCGCTAGCACGCAAAATCTCGTCGGTCGGATGCTCCTCAAGCTGGAGCGCAAGCCCGAGGCACGGGCACGGTTCGAAGCGGCGCTGAAGCTCAATCCGGCCTCGGGCGAAGCGAAGAAAGCGCTGGCCGAGCTCGACAAGACCGCGCCCTAAATCGGAAGCATGTCGGAGCTGGGCGTCGGTGTCCTCACCAACGCCTCGTCGCCGATGGGGACGACGGCGACCTCTTTTCGCGTGGGCGCCCGGTGACGATCGCAGCAGAGCGTCCAACGGAGAGACCGCTTGCCGATCGCTCTCGGCCGGCGGGGCCTCCGAAAAATGGGGGATGTCCGGAGATAATTTTTGTGACGCGGACACGAGTCCTTTTACGTTGCGCGAACGTCTGGCGGGGGACACGTTTTCGCTCCCCCATGATGCGCTCCGCTTTCCGCCGCCTCGTCGTTGTTGGCTCTCTTGTGTTGGCTTGTGCGTCCGTGTTGGCTGCGGAAAAAATCGATCGTCACGCGCTCGTCAGCCGCCACAGCCCCCACCTCACGCAGGTCGATCCGTGGGCGCCGCTCTCGGTGGGCAATGGGCAGTTCTGTTTTACGGCCGACGTCACAGGTCTGCAGACGTTCTACGATTACTACCAGAAGAACGGGATCGGGCTGGAGACGCAGGCGCGCTGGTCGTGGCACTCGAACCCGAATCCCAACGGCTACAAACTCGCGGACGCGAACAAACCGTTCACGGCCTACGGTAAAACGCTCGGCTATCCGACGATCACGAGCGGTCCGGCCGGCTCCTGGCTGCGCGAGAATCCCCATGCGATGCCGCTGTCGCAGCTCGCACTGGACCTCGCCCGGGAGGGTGGGGCACCACTCGCACCGGCCGATCTTACGGGAATTTCGCAGGAACTCGATCTGTGGTCGGGCACGGTGACGAGTCGTTTCTCGATCGAAGGCCGGGTGGTGAAAGTGGTCGTCGCGTGTGCGCCCGATCGCGATACGCTGGCTGTGCGGATCGAGTCGCCGTTAGTGGCAGCGGGAAAACTGGGCGTGCGACTCGCGCTGCCGCGGGGCCACGACATCAAGATTAAGAACAACCCGGCGCTCGATTGGTCGGCGCCGGAGTCGCACACGACGAGGATCGTCGCGCCAAGCGACCAGGGCCTGACGCTTGAGCACATCCGCGACGAGGCGCATTATTTCGCCACGGTGGCCGCCACCGCGTCGCTCAAGACGGAAGCAAAAGGCGCCCACGCGTTTCGCCTCAGCGTCGCCCGGGGCGAGGTTTTGGAATTTACGGTGGGCTTCGCGGCGCCCGGCGCGCCCGCCGCCGTCGGTGCGCCCGAGGTTTTTTCGCAGAGCGCCGCGCACTGGGCGAAATTCTGGCAGGCCGGCGGCGCGATCGATTTTTCGGGCAGCACTGATCCGCGGGCGAAGGAACTCGAGCGGCGCGTCGTGCTCTCGCAATACCTCACGGCGATCCAGTTCAGCGGCGATTTCCCGCCGTCGGAGAGTGGGCTCACGCTTAGCACTTGGTATAACAAGCATCACACCGAGATGATCTGGTGGCACACGGCGCACTTCGCGTTGTGGGGCCGGGACGGATTTCTCGCGAAAAATCTCGATGGCTTTGTGCGCGCGCTGCCGATGGCCCGCGAAATCGCGAAAGGTCGTGAGCTGCGCGGCGCGCGTTGGCCCAAGATGATCGGCCCCGATTGGCGCGAAAGTCCCGGCGGGAATCCGCTCATCGTCTGGAACCAGCCGCACCCGATCCATCTCGCGGAATTGCTCTATCGCAATACCCCCACGCCCGCGACGCTCGCGCGTTACAAGGACCTCGTGGCCGAGACCGCGGAGTGCATGGCGTCGATGCTGCACTGGGACGAGGCGCGGAAGTGTTACAACCTCGGTCCGCCGATGTGGATCGCGCAGGAAATCTACGATCAGGCGACGAGCATGAATCCGCCTTACGAGCTCAGCTATTGGTCGCGCGGGCTCCAAATCGCGCAGACGTGGCGCGAGCGTCTGAATCTACCGCGCAACGCCGAGTGGGATAAAATGATCAAGGCGATCGCGCCGTTGCCCGTGAAGGACGGCAAATACGTCGCGCTCGAATCCACGCCCGACACGTGGGACAACGTCGCGAGTCGCCACGATCATCCGTCGTTCCTCATGGCGTTCGGCCAGCTCCCCGGTGATGGTGTCGATCGTGCAACGATGGCGCGCACGCTCGATGCGGTGCTGAAGTCGTGGGATTGGGAAACGAAAATCTGGGGCTGGGACTACCCGATGATCGCGATGACCGCGGCCCGCCTCGGTGAGCCGAAGAAGGCCGTCGACGTCCTGCTCAAGAGCGACGGCCCGAACAACGGCTACACCGCCAACGGCCACAACAAGCAGCGCGAAGACCTGCCGATTTATCTCCCGGGCAACGGCTCGCTTCTCTCCGCAGTCGCGATGATGGCAGCCGGCTGGGACGGCGCGCCGACGCACGACGCCCCCGGGTTCCCGAGGGACGGCACGTGGGTCGTCCGCAGCGAGGGGCTGCATCCGTTGCCATGATGTCTGATCAATTTGTAGGTCGGGCTTTACGCCCGACATCCGATGAAAACCTGTCGGGGATAAACCCCGACCTACACCGCACCATGAAAACCCTGCTTCGTTTTGTCCTCCCGCTCGTCTTGGTGGCTGTGTCCGCCCGCGCCGAGGGCCCCCACCGCAATCGCGACAACAAGAACGCGCTCAAGGATTCCGCCGAGGGCACTTATCCGATCCCGTATCAGTTGCCGACGGTCGCGGAGGTCACGGAGTCGCTTACCCGCATCCGCAACTATCTCGACGTCGCCGCGCCGACGCGCGTGATCGACAGTGCGACCGGCAAGGAGATCACCGACTTCACGAACCCGGTGGAGACCGCGATCCTCGATCGCGGCGAGATGGAGTTCAGCCCCCTGCAATATGAAATGGGCGTGGTCGACTCGGCGATGCTCCGCGCGGCCGACGTGACCGGCGACACGAAGTTCGCCGACTACACGAAGAAGCACCTGCAATTTATCGCGGATCGGCTGCCGTATTTTGAAGCGGGCGTGAAGAAATTCGGACCGGATAAGAGCGGCATGCGTTCGGTGCTCGAGCCTCGCGCGCTCGACGATTGCGGCTCGATGGCTGCCGCGCTCATTCGCGCGCGCGTCGCGAAAGTCGGGCCCGATCTCAAGACAGTCATCGATCGCTGGGCCGACTGGATCGCGCACAAGCAGTTTCGGATGAAGGACGGCACGCTCGCGCGCCAGCGACCGCAGGCGCAATCGCTCTGGGCCGACGACGCCTACATGGGCGTGCCGGCGCTCGCGGAAATGGGCCGGCTGACGGGCGACAAGGCGTATTTCGATGACGCCGTGAAACAGATTGGGTTGATGTCCGAGAAACTGTTCAACCCGAAGCTCGGTCTCTACGCCCACGGTTACAACGCGCACAATCCCGATGCCCCGCAATTCTACTGGGGCCGCGCCACCGGCTGGATCGTGGTCGCGATGTGCGACGTGCTCGACGTGTTGCCGAAGGATCACCCGGGCCGCGAGAAAGTGCTCAACCAACTTCGCGCGACGCTCAAGGGCTTGGCGCAATACCAGTCAGGCTCCGGCTTCTGGCACCAAATGGTCGATCGCAACGACTCGTATCTCGAGACGTCGGCGACCGCGATGTTCGTCTACGGCCTCGCGCACGCGGTGAACGAAGGCTGGATCAGCCCGACGACCTACGGCTCGATCGCGCTCGCCGGCTGGTGCGGCCTCGCGACGAAGGTCAACGCGCAAGGCCAGATCGAGGGCGGTTGCGTGGGCACGACGTTCGCCAGCGATCAGGTTTACTATTATAACCGGCCCGTCAGCACGAAGGCGCTGCACGGCTACGGCACGACGATGCTCGCGGGCGTCGAAACGATCCGCATGCTGAAAAATCCGGCGTTCGTGATCGACTACAAGCTGCGCACGTATCACTTCGTGCCGAAGGACGCGCAGACGAGCTACCGCGAGCACTTGTAAGCGATGAGCACGGTGGCTCGCTTCGGTATTAATGGGGACGCGGCGCCTCCGCCGCGTTCGTCCGTTCTTTATCCGCGGCGAGGGCGCCGCGGCTCCAAGGTGATGAAAGCAATCTTGGCGGGGACGTTTTTGACTATCCTCTCCCTTGCCGCCGAGCCACTGGTTCCGCCCATGGATTTCTCCACCGCGGGTTACGGGGGCGGCGGGGTGGTGATCCCCATGGTGCCGGCAAAATTCGCGGTGACGCCCTCGGGACGCGACGACACCCGCCTGATCCAGGCTGCGATCGATGCGGTGGGCCAACTGCCGATGGGCGCAGATGGATTTCGCGGCGCGGTGCTGCTGCGCGGCGGGACTTTTCGGATCGAAGGCCAATTGCGGATCCAAGCATCGGGCGTCGTGCTGCGCGGCGAGGGTGCGACGCTGCTCGCGACCGGAAACTCGCGGCGGACGCTGATCGAAATCCGCGGCAATGCGAAACGACGCACGCTCGGCGCCGCCCAGAAAGTGACCGATGAAACCGTCGCCGTCGGCGGGACCACGCTCACGCTGGCCAACGCCGCGGGGCTGGCGCCGGGCACGCGGGTGGTGGTGCGACGGCCGAGCACCAAGGAGTGGATCGAAGCGATCAAGGCGAACGATTTTGTTGCGTCGGGCCAGTATCGCGAATCGCGGACGGACTGGACGCCCGGCTCGCGCGACATCGAATGGGAGCGCACGGTGAACGCGGTCGATGCTGCAACCAACCAAGTTACGCTCGATGCGCCGATCACGACGGCGCTCGAAGCAAAATTTGGCGGCGCGACCGTGCAGGCCCTCGCATGGCCTGACCGATTGAAGAATGTTGGCGTCGAGAACCTCACGTGCACGAGCGAGGTGAGTGCGACCAATCCGCTCGACGAAGAACACGCGTGGATGTGCGTCGCGATCGACGAGGCGGAGAACGCGTGGGTGCGACGGGTGAGCGCACGCAAGTTCGTGAGTTCGTGCGTTTGGGTCGCGAGCACCGCGCGGGCGGTGACGGTCGAGGATTGCGCGAGCGTCGAGCCGGTCTCTGAAATCGGGGGCTGGCGGCGCGTGAGCTTTTATGCCGGCGGCCAAGAGGTGTTGATGCAGCGCTGCGTGGCGGAGGATGGCTGGCGCGATTTCGTTGTCGGCCACTGCTCGGCGGGACCGAATGTTTTTCTCGAGTGCCGGGCTCTGCGGGCGAATGCCAACAGTGGGCCGTTCGAGAGCTGGGCGAGCGGGGCGCTCTACGATGGTGTTGCGGTCCAAGGCGCGGCGCTCGCGTTCGCCAACTTTGGCGAGAAGACGCAGGGCGCGTCGTGGACGGCGGCGAATTGCGTGTTGTGGAATTGCGCCGCCGGCAGTCGGATTCAAGTGGAGCATCCGCCGGGTGCGCCGAACCGCGTCGTCGTCGACGAGAAAACGCCGTCGCTCTATCGCGCGCAGCTCGCGGCCCGTGCCGGCGAAAAAGCCGTCGCAGCGATTGCCGCCTTGCGTGTGCCGCTGCGCGATCCGGCCAACGTGCCAGCCTTCACCGGGCCGGTGGCGACGGTTGCGGCGCGGCCGGTGAAACCGCTTTCGATCGTGAATGGTTATTTCGTCGTGGAGGGTCGCGCGCTCTTCGGTGGATCGATGGGCAGCTCCCTCTGGCAGGGCCAGTTGATCCCGGCGCGGGGCCGGCCGGCGAGCAGTCCGACGCGTTGGGCGCCGGGGCGCGTGGGTCCGGGCACGACCGAGGATCTCGGCGTGCTCACCGACACCATGGTCGCGCAACGCACGCCGTTTTACTACGCCTATCCCGGGCTCTGGTATGATCGGCGGCGTGACAGCCATTTGATCACGCGTTGGGAGGATGGCGAAGTGTGGGGACCGTTTTTCGAGTCGCCGTGGGCGCGCAGCGGGCAGGGCAAGGCGACCGACGGTTTGAGCCAATACGATCTCTCGAAATTCAATCCGTGGTATTTTTCGCGACTGCGCGAGCTCGCGGACGAATGCGCGGCGAAGGGCCTGACGTTCGTTTACCAGGCGCACGACAATCACAACGTGCAGGAGGCCGCGGCGCACTGGGCCGAGTATGCGTGGCGCCAGGCGAACTGCATCAACCCGGTCGGTTTCCCCGAGCCGCCGGCGTGGGAAGGGCCGAACCAAAATCGGCACCATATCGCTGAGCAATATTACGACGTGAACCATTCCGTGCGCCGCTCGCTGCACGAGGCTTACATCAACCACATTCTCGACGTGCTCGGCGACTCGCCGAACTTCGTGCTCACGCTCGGCTACCAGTTTGCAGGCCCGCTGCCGTTTCAGCAGTTCTTCATCGATACCGTCGCCGCGTGGGAAACCCAGCACGGCAAGCGCATCCGCTTGCAGCTCCAGACGAGCAAGGCCGTGACCGACGCGATCCTCGCCGATCCGGTGCGCGGCCCGCACATCGACGTGATCGACACGCGCTACTGGCAATATCTCGCGGACGGAAAACTCTTCGCGCCGGACGGCGAGGGGAAGCTGGCGTTTCGCGAGCTCCGCACGAACGCCTTCGGCCGCGATGCGATCATGGCGACGAAGGCCGAATTCGTCTACAAACAGGTGCGCGAGTATCGCGACAAGTTTCCGGACAAGGCCGTGCTGGCCGGCCACGGCGGCTTCGGCCCGATCCCGGTGCTGATGGCCGGCGGGGCGTCACCGGTGTCGGCGGAATCCGCGCAGGGTTTCGCCGGCGGTCCGCGCAACGACGCGGCGTTTTACGCCTTCGTGAGCGAGCAGCTCGCCGACGTGCTCCCCCAATTGAAGCCGAGTGACGGCCTCGCCGGTGAGGCGTGGGCGCTGGCGGACGCGAAACACGAGAACGTCGTGATCTATTCCCCGAGCGGCGAATCGATCGCGCTGGCTCAACCGGTCGCAGGCAAAACGGCCACGTGGTTCAACTCGCGCGACGGCAAAACCTCGCCCGCGAATCTCGGCGATGGAAAGTTGATCGCGAAGCCGAGCCCAGAGGCGTGGCTGCTCGTGGTGCAAAAGTAGGGCCGGTCTGTGATCGGCCCTTTCTGCGTCGAGGGTGAGCGGTCAGAGGGTCCGGTCAGAGACCGGACCTGCTTCATCACCGTCCGCACCAGCCGCCGTCGACGGCCATTACGTGGCCGCTGAGATAATCGCTCGCGGGTGAACTGAGAAACACGACGGCGCCTTCGAGATCGCTGGGTTCGCCCCAGCGGTTGGCGGGGATGCGGCTGAGAATTTCCTTCGAGCGCACGGCGTCGGCTTGCAGCGCGGCGGTGTTGTCGGTGCGCATGTAGCCGGGGGCGATCGCGTTCACGTTGACGCCCTTGCCGGCCCATTCGTTCGACAGTGCTTTCGTGAGCTGGCCGACTGCGCCTTTGCTCGCGGCGTAGCCGGGCACCGTGATGCCGCCGAAGAACGTGAGGAGCGACGCGATGTTGACGATCTTGCCGGAGCCGCGGGCGATCATGTGCTTGCCGGCGGCGCGGCAGGCGGTGAACACGCCGTTCAGGTTGACGGCGATCACGGTGTCCCAATCGGCGTCGGAGTGATCGGCGGCGGGCGTGCGTTTGATGATGCCGGCGTTGTTGACGAGGATGTCGAGGTGGCCCTGCCACGCGATGGCCTGCTCGATGAGGCGCGCGACGGCGGCGCGATCGCCGAGGTCGGCGGCGATCGCGGTGGCTTTCACGCCGAGGTTGAGCGCGGTGATTTCGGCGACGACGGGGGCGAGTTTCTTTTCGTCGCGGCCGTTGATGATCACGTCGGCGCCCGAGCGGGCGAGGGCGATGGCCATCGCCTTGCCGAGGCCTTGCGACGAGCCGGTGACGAGAGCGACTTTGCCGGAGAGGCCAAATTTTTGTTCGAGGTAGGAAGGCATCGACTCGAGTTTTGCGCTGAAGCGCGTCGCGTCAATGCGCGGCGCGGGCGCCGCGGCGCCATTTTCCCGACAATAAAAAACCCGCCGGCTTGCAGACCGGCGGGTTGAAGGGTTGGGGTGGCAGCGATCAGTGATTGGCGCCGAAGCCGAGCGTGTAGCTGAAGATGATCGAGCGGCGCTCGCCGAGCTGGCGGTTGACCTTCAGATAATCTTCGTCGCCGATGTTGTTCACGTTCACCGCGACCGTCTGATCGAAGCGACCGGGGCGGAAGGCGTAACGGGCGCCGAAGTTCCAGAGGCCGAACGACGGGACGCGGAGATGCCACTCGCCGGTCGAACGGACGAGCACGCGCGGGACGACGCCGGGAGCCGTGTAGGTGTCGCCGGCGTTGGGCGCGGCGACCGGCGTGGACGACACGAAGGTGTAGCCGAGGTTGGCGGAGAAGCCGCGCCAGGCGCCGGAGCGCGGACCCCAGCGAGCGGAGATGCTGCCGTTTTCTGGCGTGACGTTTTGCACGCGGCGGCCGACGGCGCGCGGGTTGGTCGAGCCGAAGTCCGTATAGATCGAATAAACGTTACCGTAGCTGAGATTGAGCGAGATTTCGTCGGTCGCGCGCCAGTTGGCATCGATCTCGTAGCCGCGGACGAGGTGATTGCCGTCGCGGACGTTGGTGGTGGTGAACACGCCCGGGGAGGTTTCGACGATCTGCGAGACGCTGACGTTTTCGCGAGTGGCGTAGAAGCCGCCGATCGTGAAGTTGAGCCGGCCGTTGAGCATCTCGCCCTTGAACCCGTAGTCATAACCGTCCGCGATCTCGGGTTTGTAGGTCGGATCGGCGAAGGTGATCGGGTTGTCGGTCTGGTTGACGAAGTAGCTCTGGCTGTAATTCACGTAGGTGCGGAGCGTGGACGTGAGCTTGTAGTTGGCGCCGAGGTTCGGCTTCAACTGGGTGACCTCTTTGCGGATCATGTCGCCCTGGTTGTAGTTCGCGTAGCCCGGGAAACTGCGAAACGTGCCGGCCGTGGTGGTCGAGCCGACGGTCGTCGTGTAATCGCGCTCCTGGAAACGCACGGCGTCGAAACGGGCGCCGACATAGGTGAGCAGGTTGCCGTCCATCAACGCCGACTGGTGCCGCAGCAAGCCGCCGAGCACGGTGGTCCGGCGACGCGTGAGACGGGTGAGGCGCTCCTGGCCCCATTTGAACCAGTCCGGGAAATATTTGATCGGCGAAAGCGGGCGATAATCGGCGTCGAGCGCGACGACGCGGCCGGAGCCGGCGGCATTCCACGCGGTGAGGATGGGATTGGTCGCGGTGACCGCGTAGTCCCACGTCGGATCCCAGCGATAGTAGTCGTTAAAATCGATCGTCATCAGCGTGCGGTGCTCGATCTTGCGATCGTTGGTCCAGTAGTGGGCGAGGACGTCGCCTTGGAAGCCGCCGCCGTCTTCCATGATCAAGCCCTTGTTGGGGATGGCACCGCGAGTGGAGATGAGGTTGTTGGCGGCGGTCGGGCTGTTGATCGTGATGCCGGCCCAACCGTTGTTCTGGTTGTAGTCCCAGCGGCGGGCGCGGAAATAACTGCCAGCGAGGCGGGCGCTCCAGACGTTGTTGAGCCGCTTCTCGTAGGTGGCGGTATAGGAAATGTTGCCGCGGTTCAGCTCGCTGTTCGGGCCCTGCGGATTGAAGTTGGCCAGGTTCTTCGCGTAACCGATCGCCTGGTCGTCATCGACCGTGGCGGTGCCCTTCATGTCGGTGATCAACGGCGCGGAGCTCGGCGGCGCGTGGCGGACCTGGAGGAAATACTCGGCTTGGAGGCTCAGCACGGACTTGTCGGCAAACACGTGCTTCACCGCGAGGTAGTATTCCTGGTTGTGATTGCGCGCGAAATCTTCGCCCTCCTGGCCAAAGCGTTTTTCATACTGGCTGAGCGTGAGGATGTAGCTCGTCTTGCCGAGCGTGCCTTGGAACAGCGGGCCGGTGGCCTCGAGCACGCCGCGTTGATCGAAGTTACCGGTGCTCAGCTTCAGGCTGTAGGCCTCGCGGTCCTTCGGCATTTTGGAAATCATGTTGACCATGCCGCCGGGCGACGTGCGGCCGTAGATCGCGGCATTGGAGCCCTTGATGATTTCCATCCGGTCGACGTTGCTCCCGCCGTAACGGCCGAGGCGGTAGAAACCATCGCGCAACTGCGACGTGGAGCTGAAGCCGCGGAGATTGAAACCGCCGCCGATGTCAAGGCCGGTGAAGCTGCCGATGTGCGTGATGTTATCCGCGAGCTCGAACATGCCGAAGTCCTCGAAGAACTCGCTCGTGAGGACGTTGACCGAGTAAGGGAGGTCGATGATCTTGGTGGCGACGCGGCTGCCGGTCATCGTTTCGGACGCGACATAACCGCGATCGCCGGTATCGGAAGAGACGTTGAACTCGGAAAGCTGGATGACGTCTTCGGGCGGCTTGGCGGCGGGCGCAGGCGCGGTTTGCGCGCGGAGGCCCGCGGTTAAGGTCAGCGCGGCCAGCGCGAAGGCGGGCAGGCGGAGAGGCGAATGCTTCATAGTGCGGTCGGGAACAGGGTTTGGTTGGTAAACGTGATCGAGCGCCAAGTCGGAGCGCCCCAGCACAGCGAGTCGGGTAACAGGCTGCTCGGAAGGTTTGCGATTGCGCTGGGCGATAAAAGCCCTGTCTTGCTTACATCCTTAAGCGATGAGCAACGGCGTCACCATGAAATCGATCGCGGCCCAAGCCGGGGTCACGCAGGCCACGGTCTCGATGAGCTTGGCGAACAATCCACGCATCCCGCCCGCGACGCGCGAGCGCATCCAGGCGATCGCGAAGAAGCTCGGTTATCAGCCGAACCCGTATGTCTCGACGCTCATGCGCATCCGCCGCGCGGGGAAACCGCTCAAGGACAAGCCGGCGCTCGCGCTCGTCTGCGCGATGGGCACGGCGGAGGGCTGGCGCAACCACCCCGCCGCCACGATTCGCCAGATGCGTGAAGGCGCGCTCGAGCGGGCGGTCATGCGCGGCTACCGGGCGCAGGAATTCTGGCTGCATCGCGACGGCATGTCCAACGAGCGCTTTTCCGAAATGCTCCACGCCCGCGGCATCCAGGGCTTGTTGCTCAGTCCGCTCGCGGACGGCGCGCCGACCCCCACGTTGCGCTGGGAATATTTCGCGTCGGTCGTTCTTAGCGTGCCGTTGCCGTCGCTCACCGTCACGACCGTCTGCAACGATCACTATTTCTCCAGCCTGCAGGCGGTGCGCGAGTGTCACCGGCGCGGTTACCGGCGGCCCGGCATCATCCTCCGGCGGATCCACGAAAATCGTTTCCAGGGTCGGTGGCAAGCGGGCGTGCTCGTGGCGGGCCACATGATGCCCGATCTCCGGCTCACGGAGCCGCTTTACGTCGATGACTTCAAGGCGGCCGGTCCCATTCTGCGGTGGTTGAAGAAGGAAAAGCCCGACGTGATCATTTCGCCGGGCGGTCCGCTGTTGAACGACATCCTCACGCGCTCGGGGCGGAGAATCCCCGAGGACATCGGCACGGTCTGGCTCGCTTGTCCGACGCTCGACAACCCGATCAGCGGCATCTGGCAAAACGGCCGGATGATCGGCGCGCTCGCTGTCGATACGCTCATCAGCCAGGTCGAGCGCCACGAGCGCGGGCTGCCCGAGCAGGCGACCACGCTCATGGTTGAGGGCAAATGGAACGAAGGCCGCACGGTGCGACCGGTGCCGACAGCGTGAAGCGATGGTCAGGGCGAGTAGCAGAAGCGACGAAGCAATCCATCAGGATCGAAGCGGCCGTGTTCCTCGCTTAACCATATAACTTTCGCGGTGCTTCGTGTGCGACGGGGCTGCGCCGCTAACCTGTCGAACTGCACCCCATGAAACGTCTCGCTCTCATCTTTGCTGCGTTCCTGCCGGCGATCGCCTGGGCCCAGCTTCCTCCCGCGGCTACACTGTCTTGGACCGAAGTCGCGCCGGGCGTCTGGAAGTCGACGATTGGCACCCCGGAAAAATTCACGTTGCTCAGCGCCGCAGGCCCTGGTGTGACGAAACCGGGTCGCGCGGCGCTCGCGGCGATGGCGAAGGTGGCGTTCCCGATTGATCAAAAAGAAATCGAGGGTCGGCAGTGGGCCGCGAAGACGACGGTGCGTTTCCCGCTCGAGGCGAAGGAAGACATCTACGGGCTCGGCGTGGATTTCTCCTCGATGCGCCGCAACGGCGGCGTCTTCGAACTCCACGTCGATCATTGGGACAGCAAGAAAGCGATCACCGGCCGCACGCACGCGCCGGTGCCCCTCTACGTTTCCACCAAGGGCTTCGCCGTCCTGTTTGATTCCGCGCGCTACCTGCGCGTGACCGTGGGCCACGGCGTGCGGCTGGCCGCGAAGGAAAAGCCGCCCGTGATCGATCGCACGACCGGCAAGGGTTGGCAGGCGAATCCGCGCTCCGACTCGATCGAGGTGCTCGCGGGCGCGACAGGCATGGACGTTTATGTGTTCGCGGGGCCGAGTCCGCTCGACGCGATGCGTCGCTACAATCTGTTTTCGGGTGGCGGCGCGCTGCCGCCGAAGTGGGGGCTGGGTTTTCTCTCGCGCGTGCAGACGAAATACACCGCCGAGCAGGCACTCGCTGACATCGCCGAGTTTCGCAAAAACGAAATCCCCCTCGATATGCTCGGCCTCGAACCCGGCTGGATGGATCAGGCGTATCCGTGCTCGTTCGAATGGGACAAGACGCGCTTCGCCGATCCGAAATCGTTTCTGGGCGACGTCGCGAAGCAGCACGTGCGTGTGAACCTCTGGTTCAATCCTTACGTCGCACCGAACACACCGCTCTACGAAAAAATTCTCCCTCACGCCGGCACGCATCTCGTGTGGGGCGGCATCGTGCCCGACTACACGCTACCGGCCGCGCAGAAAATTTTCACCGATCACCTGAAACGCACCGTCGTCGATCTCAATCCCGATGCGGTGGGCGGGTTCAAGCTCGATGAGGTCGATGGCTACGACCGTTACCTGTGGCCGGATGTCGCGGTGTTTCCATCGGGTCGCGACGCCGAGCAGTTGCGTCAAACCTATGGGATACTGCTGCAGCGCGCGGTCTTCGATACGTTTCACCTGAGCAACCGCCGCACCATGGGGCAGATTCGCGGCACCAATGCCGGAGCGTCGCCTTACCCGTTCGTCATCTACAACGACAACTACGAGTTCGACGGCTACATCACCGCGGTCAGCAACAGCGGTTTCGCCGGCGTGCTCTGGTCGCCCGAGGTGCGCGGCAGCAACAGCGGCGAGGACATGCTCCGCCGCACGCAGGCTGTGTGCTTCTCGCCGCTCGCGCTCTACAACGGCTGGGCCTCGTCGCAGAAACTCTGGACGCACGCCGAAGTCACGCCGCAGATTCGCGATGCGATCGTGTTGCGCGAGCGGCTGCTGCCGTATTTCTACAACGCGTTCGCGCAATACCACTATCAAGGCACGCCGGTCATCCGTCCGATGCAGCTCGTGAGCAGTGTCGCTGCGACGGAGAGCGGCGAGGCAGGCAAACTCGATGCGACCGCGAACCCTTACGAAGTTCCCGCCGCCGCGCGCGAGGTGAAGGACCAGTATATGTTCGGCGACGCCCTCCTCGTCGCGCCGATCGCTCCGAACGTGAAGTCGCGCAAGGTGCTCCTGCCCGCCGGGAAATGGTATGACTTCTACACCGGAAAACTCGCCGGCGAAAACCAGACGATCGAGGTTACGCCTTCGCTTTCCGAAATGCCCGTGTTCGTGAAAGACGGCGCGCTCATTCCGATGCTCGCCGACCAGCGCCAATGGATTCCCGCGGCGAACGAGACAGTCGCACTCGAAGTTCGTCACTACGGCAATGCTCCCAGCAAACTCGCGCTCTACGACGACGACGGGGAGACCTTCGATTACGAGAAGGGCAATTTCTCATGGACCCAACTCGCCGCCGCGAAGGACACGACCGGCGCGTGGAAGGGCTCAGTCACGCCCGACGCCAACGGTCACACGTGGCACTACTCGGATGTGAAATGGAGGTTTATGACGGCGGGAGCGAACCGCTAGTCGGCGACTCGCCCTACCAAACCGAACCACCTGTTCAGGCGATTGCCCGCAGCGTCTGTCCTTCGTTCCACTGACCTCGATCATGAGCGCCTTGGCTTGTGTGGGTAAGCCGCGCTCGTGGCGTTCGATCATACTGATCAAGAGTTCGACTGCGCTGGCGCCGATCAGCCGGCCGTTTTGATGCACGCCGCTGATCGCGTGGCCGGGTGAAGGGCAGGCGAGGTGCACCACGCCGAGATCGCGTGGCACGCGGCTACCGGTGCGTTGAAGAAGCGGGAGGAGCACGTCTGCACCCGGGCTTACGATGGCGTCGGGTCGCTCGCGTTTCCGCCAGCGGCGAATGGCCGCTTCGTCCGACCAATCATCGACCCACAATGGCGCCAGGGTCGCGGTGTCCGGCAGCATGGCCGCGGCCGTGGCAAACCCCGCTTCCCAGCGTCCGAAGAAGCGGGCGCGGTGGCTTTTTAGAAGAATCAGCCCGGGCCGTCGGTAGCCGTGGCGATGGCATTCCTCGACCGCGCGCATGCTCGAAAAATAGTGATCGTTGCTCACCGTGGTCACGTTGATCGAACGAAATGGCGTGCTGAGACTCACGGCGGAAAACAAATCCCAGGCGAGCACGGGTGGCGCGGTGTCGTCGGGAAGCGGGCTGAGCAAAAGTCCATGGATGCCACGGGCGTGCAGCATGGTGGAGAAGCGATCGGAGCGCATGCCGTCGCGATGTAACCAGAACTCCTGGGCCTTGTAGCCGCGGGCAGCGGCGCACTCGAGCGCGCCTTCCCGCATCTGGCGGATGGTGGTCGCGGGATGCGTGCGCCAGCGATCCGCGGTTTGGTAAGCACACACGAGTGCGAGCACTGGCTGATCTTTGAGCGGTTTTCCCTCGCGGCGCGCGCGCATCAGCGAGGAAAGGTAAGGGTGGGGCCGGTAGCCGAGTTCGCGCGCGAGGGCCTGCACGCGTTCGCGGGTGGCGGTCGAGATCCGCGGGTGATTGGAAAGACAGAGCGAGACCGTCGCCTGGGTGACACCGGCGCGGGCGGCGAGCTGCACCATCGTGATTCGTCCGGCCATAGGGGTTATGGATATAACTTTTCACGGGCTTCCGACCGTGGCGGCAATCCCAATCAGTCACCTGCCGCTGACGCGCGATCCGCGCGTCACGTTAACCCTACACCCTGTGAACACCTCCCTGCCTTTGCTCCCGCGGCTGACCGCCGTCGTTTTGTTGCTGCTTGCCTCGTTCTCGTTCGCTCGCGCTGCGGATGAGCCGCGCTCTCGCGCTGATGAAGTCGTGGCTTTGCCGGAATTCACCGTCGCCGATCGGGATGACGGCAGCTACATGCCGACCGAGTCCACGACGGGCTCGCGCGTCAACGCGAAAGTGAAAGACCTGCCTTACGCGGTGTCGATGCTCACGTCCGAGTTCCTGCGCGACTTCTCGATCTTCGAAGCGACCGAGGAGCTTTCCTACATGAGCTCGGTCACGGGCGTCGATGACGGCGGCAATCTCAATCTCCGTGGCTTCAACGGCGGCACCAACAATCTCCGCAACGGCCTCGCGTCAAACGGCCTCATCGATTCCTCCAGCCTCGATCGTATTGAGGTCATCAAGGGGCCGGCCGCGGCGATCTATGGCCAGACTGCGCCGAGCGGCGCGATGGTTGTCTCGACCAAGCGTCCGACTTCGACGCCGCATGCGGGCGTCAGCATGACCGCGGGCAGCTACAGCCTCAATCAAGTCACGATCAACACATCCGGCCCGCTCCGGTTCGGCGACGGCAAGCCGAAGTTTTTCTACCGAGTCGACTCCCAGTATTATCACCGCCTCTACGAGATTCCGGGCATTTCCTCGATGACGCGCTCCGTCACCGGCACGGTCACCTATCGGCCGGACGGCAACACGAGCGTCACAGTTGATGCCGGTTACCTGCTCCGCTTGAACAATTCCGCCGGCGGGGTGCCTTATCTCTTTGATAACGTCACGAAGCGTTATACCGGCGGCTATGCCTTCAGCACGGCCAAGAAAATCATCGCCAATCCATCCGATCAGAAGCCGCGCTGGAATGCCGTGGCCGAGGCCATCGTTGAGCATCGCTTCAATGCAATCTTCTCCGGCAAGTTTGCCACGAGCGTGAATCACCGTCCGCTCGTCAACTACCAGTCCTTCGGCGGCAGCCAATACGACCCCGCGCTCAACCGCATCATCGATGGCCGCACGAGCATCTCCTACGCGAAGGACGATTTCGACTATCGTAACGCCGCGCTCGATCTCGCGGCCAAATATCCGCTGAAGGGTTCTCATCAACGGACACTGCTGACGGTCGACTACTCGTTTCAAAATCGGCGCGGTTTCAGCACGACCTCGACGGCCGCATTCAATAC
>JADMIO011432820.1_pt1 | contig 19994 bp, 16 predicted proteins | sample 8958161 | NCBI WGS metagenome assembly JADMIO01 (sample SAMN16585339, study PRJNA669376) | soil metagenome | isolation source: Crop rotation soil | place: USA: Cullars Rotation, Alabama | collected 2011
GCCGCCGCCGCTAGGCACGAGCGTGAATTTGTGGGTCGCGTGGCAGCTCGCGCTGTTCCTGCCAGCGGTCGCGCTGCTCATCGCCGGCGCGACGGCCGGTCGCGTTGCGTTGGGCAGCCTGCGCGGCGTGCCTCCGTTCGTCGCCCCGCTGCTCGGCGCGATCGCCGCGCTGAGCGGACCGCTGCTCTGGCGCGTGCCCGCGGGATGGCCGCGCTGGTATGCGTTGCTGTGGGTCGCCGCGGTCGCTGCGCTCGCGCTCACGCGCCGTACGCGCCGCATCGTCATCGCGGCGGCGGCCGTCGCCGGTCTCGCCTCGTCGACCCTCGTGTGGAGCGTCGTCGCCACGAAGCGTGTCGAGCTTGCGTTGCGCGACGTGTACGGGCTCACCGTTCCCGACAATGAAGCGGAGCCGCTGCTCGAGCGCTTCTGGCGCGACTACGGCGACGCGCCGCCCGCGACGAGTGCCGGCGATCTGCTGAAGCAGTACGCGGTGTCGTCGCTCGCCTACGCGAACATTCCCGTCGCACTCGCGACGTGGAGCTCGGGCGAGGCCGGCGATCACATCGTCGCGCAGTTCAACACCACGACGGCGCCGATCGATTCGGCCGCGTTGCGCGCGCTCGTCGTCAGTGCACGCGTGCACGCCGAGCCGACGGTGACGGCGCTCAATGGCGACGCGGGGACGGCGCAGGTGCTCGCGCTGCCGTACGGCGACGGTCGCGTGACGACGGTCGTCGCGTTCCCGCGCACGCGGTTGCTTCCCGAGAGTCCGCTCGTTCCGCTGCTCGGGCTGCGCGCGCGCGACGACGGCGATCCGCCGTACACCGTGACGCTCGAGCGACAGCCCGAGCTGTCGACCGCGGCCGACACGGTGCCGCAGTTCAAGCGCGACGGCAACGAGGTGCACGGGGACTGGAACGTGCGCGTCGGCGACGGTTGGGCGCACGCGCACATCGAGGTCGAGCTGCGGCCGCTCGACGCGCTCGCGCAGCGCGGCGCATTGCTCGTGCTGCTCGACGTGATGCTCGTCGCGGCATTGTGGACCGTGCCCGCCGCCGCCGATGGCGCGCTGCTTCGCCGTGCGCGCGTGTGGCGCGTCGCGTGGGCACGCAGCTATCGCGCACGACTGATCATCGCGCTGTTCACGTTCTTCGTCATTCCCGCCGCGACGTTCGCCGTGTGGTCGTATCGACAGCTGCTCACCGGCGATCGACAGTCGCGCGAAGTGCTCGTGCTCGAGACGCTGCGCACCGCGGCCGCCGAAGCGCCTAACGACGGCGGCTCGCGCATCGCGTCGCTCGGCGAGCGACTCGGCACACCGCTGCTCGAGTTCGATCGCGGCGAGCTGCAGCGCGCGAGCGATCCTGTCTTCTTCGATCTCGCACCACTCGGCTTGCTGCTGCCGCGCGATCAGATGTTGAGCATCGCGCTCGGCAACGAGAGCACGTCGCGGCTCCCGATTCCCGTCGGCAACGCGGAGGTGTTGTTCGGTTTCCGCTTCGCGCAGGGCAGCGACGGCGGACGACTCGTCCTCGCCGCACCGGCGCGCATCGACGACGACGCGCTCGACCAGCGACGTCGCGATCTCGCGTTCCTCGTCACGCTCGTTGCAGCTGGTGGCGCGCTCGCCGCACTGTGGCTTTCCGGTCTCGCCGCGCGCGAATTGGAGCGACCCGTCGGCGCGCTCCGTCGCGCGGCGCTCGCGATCGCGGCCGGCGAGCGCGAGCCCGGACTCGGCGCCGAGCCGCCGGCCGAGTTCCGTCCGGTGTTCGCCGCGTTCCGTCGCATGGCGGCGGATCTGAGCGAGAGTCGCTCCGCGCTCGAGGCCGCGCAGCGTCGTACTGCGGCCGTGCTGCGCAACGTCGCGAGCGGTGTGTTGGCCGTACGCGACGACGCACACGTCACGATCGCCAATCCGCGCGCCGAGTTGTTGCTCGGTGCCGCGCTGCCTGCCGGCGCCGCGTTGAGCGATGTCTGTCCGCCGGCGCTCGTCGAGCGCGTCGATGCGTTCCTCGCGCACGCGCGGCGCAACGCGACCGAAGACGAGGAGTTCGATCTCGAGCTGCACGGTCGCGTGCTGCGCGCGCGACTGACGCGACTCGCGACGATGCGCGCCGGCGAGGACGGCGCCGTGCTCACGCTCGACGATCTCACCGATCTCGCGCGGGCGCAGCGCGTGCTCGCGTGGGGCGAGATGGCGCGGCAGATCGCGCACGAGATCAAGAATCCGCTCACGCCGATCCGACTCGGCGTGCAGCATCTGCGTCGCGCCTACGCCGACAAGCGCGGCAACTTCGAGGAGATCCTCGATCGCAACGTCGAGCGCGTGCTCGCCGAGATCGATCGACTCGATCAGATCGCGCGGGCGTTCAGCCGTTATGGAACGGCGCCGGACCAGGGCCCGCCCGGTGTCCCCACCGATGTAGCGGCCGTTGCCCGCGACGTCGTCGCGCTCGAGCGACTCGGTCAGAGCGCGGTCGCGTGGGAGATCGACGGCGACGCGAGCGTGTTCGCGCTCGCGCGCGAGGACGAGCTGCGCGAGGTGCTGCTCAACCTTCTCGAGAACGCGCGACTCGCGCATGCGACCAGCGTGCGCGTGAGCGTGGAGAGCGTGCCGACTGCGGCCGTGCTTCGCATCGCCGACGACGGCGAAGGCATCGACGAGGCGGTGCAGGCGCGCGTCTTCGGGCCACATTTTTCCACGCGCACGAGCGGCAGCGGATTGGGGCTCGCGATCAGCCGTCGCATGATCGAAGGTTGGGGCGGTACGATCACGCTGCGTTCGACGCGCGGTGTGGGAACGACCGTCGCGTTGTCGTTACGCCTCGCGTCCGACGACGCCGTCGACGCAGGCCAGGCACACGAAGCCGCGGATTGAGCGCGCGCACGTCTCGACGTAGACTGCCAGCCGCGCGTCCTCGTCTCGAATCGCCCTCCGTGCCCCCAGCCACTCGTCTGCCCTCCACGCTCGCGCCGCACCTCGCCCAGTGGCAGTTGCCGCCGGGGTGGAGCTGGGGCGCGGACTACGTGGCCGACGAGTACCGGCATTTCCAGGAAGTGACCGACGCGCTCGGCCGCTCGCTGTCGCTCGTCAGCGCGCCCGACCCGTCGCACCACGGATGGCTGCTCGCCGAAGCGCGTCAGCTCGCGCACCGCAATCATCCGGGCGTTCCCACGACGTACCACTATTGGGCCGTGCACCGCGACAGTCGGCGCGGCCCCGGATATCTGCGTCGTTGGATCGTCGGCGAGACGCTCACCGAGCGCGTCGCACGGCAGGGGCAGCAGGACATCCCGTCGGTGCTGCGCTTGCTGCGCGACGTCGGTGCGATCGTCGCGTACCTGCACGACACGGGCACGGTGCACGGCGCCGTCTCCGGTCGCAACGTGCGACTCACTCCGTCGGGGCGCGTGTGGCTGCTCGGCTGGCAGTGGGCCGTGCCGCGCGATCTCATTCCGCGTGGCGTCGCGCCAGATGCCGTGCTCGTGCCGCCGCCACCCGAGGCGCGCGGACGCTGGTCGCCGACCGCGTACAGCGATCAGTGGCAGCTCGCGGCGATGGCGTTCCTCTCGCTCACCGGCGAGCTGCCTCCCCTCGAGGACCCGCCGCCGATCGCGCTGCTGCGTCCCGATTGTCCGGCCGGTGCCGCGGCGATCATCGATCGCGCACTGAGCCCCGACGTCACCGCGCGCCACACGTCGATGGCCGCGATGGTGCGCGCGCTCGATCGCGCCGTGCCCGCACGTCCGACGTCGATCATCAACGAGGGCGACGCGCCCGACGACTCGATCGAGGAGCGGCTGCGTTGGGCGACAGGCGACGACTACGAGACGCTCTCACCGTTAGGCACCGGCACGTTCGGCTCCGTGTGGCGCGTGCGCGATCTCGCACTCGGCCGCGAGGTCGCGCTCAAGATGCTGCACCCGCACATCGCGCGTGACGCGGCGGCGGTCGCGCGCTTCCGTCGCGAAGCACAGTTGGCCGCGCAGCTCGCGCATCCCGCGATCGTTCCGATCTACGATTTCGATTCGCGCGGCTCCGTGTCGTGGTACACGATGGAGCTCGCCGAAGGCGGCTCGCTCGCCGATCTCGTGCGCCGCGCCGGCCCGCGCGGATTCAGCGAAGTCGCGCCGCAGGTCGAGCACGTGCTCGAGGGACTCGCCGCGGCCCACGCGGTCGGCATCATCCACCGCGACCTCAAGCCGGAAAACGTGCTGATCGATCGCTATCGTCGATGGCGCCTCAGCGACTTCGGCATCGCGAACGCACTCGGCGAAGACGCGAGCGGCTCATCGGGCACGCCCGCGTTCGCGCCACCGGAGCAGCTGCTTGGCGAAGCGCAGGGACCGGCGTCGGATTGCTTCGCGCTCGCCGCGATCGTGTACTTCGCGCTCAGCGGACACGCACCGTTCGGCGACGTCGAGGGACCCGCGGTGCTCGCGCGTCAGCTCGAGGGTCACGTCTCGTTCGACGGGTTCGATGCGTCAGTTGCAACGTGGCTGCGTCGCGGCCTCTCCGCCGACGCCGACGCGCGCTACGCGGATGCAACGGAGATGCAGGTCGCGTGGACGTCCGTGCGCGAAGCGGTCGAGCGTGCGGCGGCGCGTCGCGGTCTGCTCCGCCGCATCTTCGAGTAGCTCTTCGAGTAGCTCTTCGCGTCGCCCTTCGAGTCGCGCGCTATTCTGTCGTCGATTCGGCGCGCTTCGGCTCGCGCACCGTCTTCACGTTCATGAACTCGCGCATGCCTAACGCCGCGAGCTCGCGTCCGTAGCCCGAGCGCTTCACGCCACCGAACGGCAACCGCGGATCCGACGCGACCATGCCGTTGAGGAACACGGTCCCCGCCTCGAGTTCTTCCTCGAAGCGTCGCGCTTCCGCCGCATCGTTCGTCCACGCCGACGCGCCGAGTCCGTACGCGCTCGCGTTCGCGATGCGAATCGCGTCGTCGAGATCGTTCGCGCGAAACACGGCGGCAACGGGCCCGAACACTTCTTCCACCGCTGCCGGCGCGTCGTTAGGCACGTCGACGAGCACCGTTGGCGGATAGAAGAATCCAGGACCGTTAGGCACTTCGCCGCCGCACAGCACGCGCGCGCCCTTCGCGACCGAGCGTTGCAGCTGATCGTGCACGTCGTCCCGGATGCTCGCCGTCGCGAGCGGCCCGATCTGCGTGCCTTCGATCATCGGATCGCCGACGCGCAGCGCGCGCATTCCCGCGACGAACGCAGCGACGAACCGATCGTACGCGTCGGTGTGGACGATGAATCGTTTCGCCGCGATGCACGACTGTCCGTTATTGATCGTGCGCGCCGTCACCGCGGTGCGCGCCGCCGTCTCGACGTCCGCACTCGGCATGACCACGAACGCGTCGCTCCCGCCGAGCTCCAGTACCGACTTCTTGAGATGCTTGCCCGCCGCCGCGCCCACTTCGCTTCCGGCGCCTTCGCTGCCCGTGAGCGTGACCGCGGCGACACGTCGATCCGCGATGATCGATGCGACGCGGTCGCCCGGCACGAGCAGTGTCTGGAACACACCGCTCGGCGCACCGGCATCGCGCGCCAGCGTCTCCAGCGCGACCGCACACTGCGGCACGTTCGACGCGTGCTTCAGCACACCGACATTCCCCGCGACGAGCGCCGGCGCCGCGAAGCGGATCACCTGCCAGAACGGGAAGTTCCACGGCATCACCGCGAGCACGACGCCGAGTGGGTCGTAGCGCACCCAACCACGTCCGGTGTCGTCGTCGACGTACCGTTCGGGCGTGAGAAATTCCACCGCGTGATCTGCGTAGTAGCGGCAAGCGCTCGCGCACTTCGCGGCCTCGTCGCGCGCCGCCTGCAGCGGCTTTCCCATCTCCTGCGTCATGAGCCGCGCGTATTCCTCGCGTCGCTCGTCGAGCAGATCGCCCATGCGCCGCACGACGGCCGCACGCTGATCCACCGGCGCCGTACGCCATGACGAGCGAGCCGTCCATGCGCGCTCCAGCGCCGCGTCCACCGCGGCTTCATCGTGCGCTTCGAACGTGCGGAGCGTCCGCCCGGTGGTCGGATCGATCGTCGCGATGGGCATGCGCGTGGTCTGCTGGATTCTTCTTCGAGGAGCGGTGTACCACGACCGTCGCAGGAAGCTCGCCCGACGCCGCGCCCCCGCGCCACCGGTTCACTCGGCCCTACCGGTCGCGCGCCCGCCGCCGTTAACCTGCTCTCCGCCGCCGGCCGCGCTCGCCCGAGCCGGGCCAGCATTGGTCGCGGCACCGTCCACTCGATTCCGCTTCGCCAGTATGACCCGCTCGCTTCGCTTCGCTTTTCCGGTTCTCGCGCTCGTCGGCGCGGTCCTCGTCGCCTGTCAGGACGTCAACGCGCCCATCGAGGATCCGGCAGCGACGACGTATGCCTCGACGCTGAACGTCAATCTGTCGAAGATGACGAAGACGCCCGATGGCCTCTACTACCAGGACATCATCGTCGGCGCCGGCAAGGCCGCGGTGAAGGACAGCTCGGCGCGCGTCTACTACACGGGCTGGCTCACGTCGGGCCACGTATTCGACAGCAACGTGAACAAGACGCCGTTCGACTTCGTCCTCGGCTCGGGCGCCGTGATCCCTGGCTGGGACGAGGCCCTCCTTGCCGGCACCCCGATGCGCGTCGGCGGTCGTCGTCGCTTCGTCATCCCGCCGGCGCTCGGCTACGGCGGACGCACGAACGGCAACATTCCGGCTGGCTCCGTGCTCGTCTTCGACGTCGATCTCGTCGCCGTCGGCGGCACGAGCTGATTCGCGCGTCGCGCGCGCTCAGCCCATCCGCAGGGCGCTGATCCGACGACGCAATCGAGTCACCTCGGCATCGAGTAGCGCGAGCACCGACTCGGCTTCCGTCACCGTCATCCGCTCCGCCGGCTTCCGCACGGTGAGCGTGAAGCCACCGCCGCGCCGCTCCACGCGCTCACCCGCCGCGCGGGCCATCGACGCCCGCGCCGGCGCCGCGAGCCCGGCCGCCTCCCGGGTGCGCGCCACGCGCTCCCCCTCATCGTCCACGCCGGCCAGCTCGCGCAGCGTGCGGAACGACAGCGTCGCCAGCGCCTCCTGCGCCGCATCCTCGTCGTCGGCGAGCGCACGCAGCAGCGGAGCGGGGAAGGAGCGCGCGATCATGAGAAGATCGCCCGCGCGCCCGTGGCTCGCGCCCAATGCCCGCGCGACGGCGCGAACGCTGTCGGGCAAGCCGGCTCCGCGCCGATTGCGCTGGATCGCCGCGAACGAAATGGCCTCCTGCCACGCCGTGAAGTCCTTGCGCAGCAGGTTGCGGCGGTAGACGATCGCCGCCGCGACGTGATCGTCCATCGCGCCGCGATCGACGACCGGCACCTGCGGCACGCCGGCCAGCCGCGCCGCGGCGAGCCGCCGATGCCCCGACAACAGCTCGAGCCCGCGCTCCGTCCGACGCGCTTCCAGCGGCGTCTCGACGCCGTTCTCCGCGACGTCGGCCGCCAGCTCCGCGAGCGCCCGCGCCTCGCCGTCCAACGCGCGCAGCGTCGCCGAGTGGCTCTCGTCCATCAGCGCGCCGACTCCTCCCACGTCCGCTGCGGCGCGCGCCACCGCCCCGACGGCTCTCGCTGACGGTCGCCCGCGCGGCTGGAACGGCGACGGCGACACGCCCGACGTCGCGACGTGCGCGATCGTCTCCGTCGTCGTCGGCGTCCACTGCGTCAGGACGCTCAGCTCCCCGTCGTCGAGCGCGAATGCCGATGCGAGGTCCGGCGCTCCCTTCGCCCCGCGTCGGCTCATGCGACGCCCTCGGCGACGAGTTCCGCGGCCAGCGCGCGGATCGCTGCGCCGGGCGGCGAATCTGGGGCGTACGCGGTCACCGGCTGCATCCGCTCGTGCGCCTCGGCGACCGCGCCGCCGCGCCGGATCACGACCTCCGACATCTGCGCCCCGAACCCCGTCGTGAGAAAGCCGAGCGCGCGCTTCACGGGCCGCCGATTCTCCTCCTTGTTCCCGACGATCCGATACGGAACGCCGCGCGCCTCGGCCATCGCGGCGAGTTTCCTCGCCTCGGGGATCGACTCGGGGTTGAGTTCCGGCACGACGAGCAGAAACGTCCGCAGGTCGCCGAGTACGACGGCGTGGCCCGGATCGTCGAGCGTCGGCCGCATATCGACGATGACGGTGCGACCCGGCTTCATCGTGCGCGCGAGATGCGCCGCCAGCGTCGCGGCGCTGACGCCGGCCAGCGTCGCGCCACCGCGATACAGCGTCATCCCATGTGCCTGCACCGGCTCGGCCGTCAACGGATCCGCGACCGCGCGCTGCCCGGTGAATCGCGTGAGCGACCCCTGTGGATCGAAGTCCACGAGCGCGATGTCGCGATGGTGCTCCGATGCTAGTGCGTAGCCGATCGCGGCCGCGACGGTGGTCTTACCGGTGCCGCCTTTTCCGCTGCCGACGGCCAGGACTCGGCAGCTGTCCGACTGTCGGACGCTCATGCGATTCGCGGAGAAAAACGAGGTGGGAGGGGCGAGCAAGATACACCGCCGGCACGCGCCGTGGTGCGATCCGCGCATCGGATGCGCGCCGCCGTGTGCGCTGCGTCGCTTTGCTACGTCGTGCGTTGCGCTGGTGCGATCGGTGGCGCGAAGTCGAGCATCGTGTGCCCATGCTCGCTGCCGTCCGCTCCGCCGCCGTCGTCGGGATCGACGCGTTCGGTGTCATCGTCGAAGTCGACGTCGCGCTCGGACTCCCAAGCTTTACCGTCGTCGGACTGCCGGTCGTCGCGGTCCGCGAGGGACGCGAGCGCGTCGTCACGGCGCTCGGTCATGCTGGCTTTCCGCTCCCGCCGCGGCGCATCACGGTGAACCTCGCGCCCGCCGACGTCCCGAAGAGCGGGACCGCGTTCGACCTCCCGATCGCCCTCGGCATCCTCGCATCGCTCGGCGTCATCCCACCCGAGTCGCTCGCCGCGACCGCCGTCGTCGGTGAGCTGGCGCTCGACGGAACGCTCCGCGCCGTTCGCGGCGCGCTTCCCATCGCCGGCTGGGCGGCCCGCTCCGGACTTCGACTCGTCCTCCCGCCCGCGAACATCGTCGAAGCCGGGCGCGCACCTGGCGCATCGCTCAGCGCGCCCACGACGCTCGCCGAGTTGGTGGCGGCGCTGCAGCGGGGCGAGCCGCCGCTCGCCCCGCCGCGTCGGCCGCGGAACGCGCTGCATCCGATGTCCGAGGACTTCAGCGACGTCGTCGGCCAGTCCGCCGCGAAGCGCGCCTTGGAGATCGCCGCGGCCGGTGGCCACAATCTCATGCTCATCGGACCGCCGGGCGCCGGGAAGACGATGCTCGCCCGGCGGCTCCCCGGAATCCTCCCTTCGCTCGGCGACGACGAGGCGCTCGACGTCCTCACCGTTCGCTCTGTCGCCGGCGTCGGCGCGGGCGACGAGGAGCCGGTGCGTCCGTTCCGCGCTCCGCACCACACCATCTCGACCGCGGGCCTCGTCGGTGGGGGGTCGCCGCCGCATCCGGGTGAGATCACGCTCGCCCACTGCGGCGTACTCTTTCTCGACGAATTGCTCGAGTTCCCTCGCGCCACGCTCGACGCCCTCCGTCAGCCGCTCGAGGACGGACGCGTCGTCATCGCCCGAGCGAGCGGATCGATCGCGTTCCCGTCGCGCTTCACGCTCGTCGGCGCCGCGAATCCGTGTCCGTGCGGACGCGCTGGCGAGCCGAGTGGCGCGTGTCGCTGCACGGCGATGGACGTCGCGCGGTACGCGGCTCGCCTCTCCGGTCCTCTCGCCGATCGCATCGACATGCACGTCCGCGTTGGCGCCGTGCCTCCGCGTACCATGAGTGCCCCGCGCGAGGCCGAGACCTCGGCAGATGTTCGTGCCCGCGTCGAGGCCGCACGCCTTCGACAGCGTGCGCGTTACCGGGGACTCGCGGGCGTCGCCTGCAACGCGCAGGCGACCGGACGGTGGATCGATGTCCACGCCCACGTCGGGGCTGAGGCGCGGCACCTCCTCGTTTCCGCGGCCGAGCGGCTCGATCTGTCGGCGCGCGGCTTCTTTCGCGTGCTGAAGGTGGCGCGGACGATCGCCGATCTCTCCGGCGACGAACGCGTCGGCCCGCCGCACGTCGCCGAGGCGCTCCGTTCGCGCCCGACGCTGTCCGACGGGCAAACTGCGCCGACCGTGCAGGCGGTCACCACACCCTGAGACGCGCCGCCTGCCGCACACTGCAGCGCTGCCCGGCCGCGCGATACGTTGCGCCAATGGCCGCGACGCTCACCCCCACGTTGTCAGACGCGCTCGACGACGCAGCGCTCGCGCGTGAGCGTGCGCTGATCGTGTGGCTGCGCGGCCAACCGTCGGTCGTCATCGGGTTCAGCGGCGGCGTCGACTCGGTCTATCTCGCGTGCGTCGCCGTCGACGCGCTGGGAGCGGATCGCGTGCTCGCCGTGATCGGCCGCAGCGCGTCGTATCCCGCCGAGCAGTGGCGCATCGCCCGCGACGTCGCGGCGCGCTTCGCGATCCCGTGCGTCGAGCTGGAGACGCGCGAGCTGGCGGACCCGCGCTACGCCGCGAATCCGTCGAACCGTTGCTACTTCTGCAAGTCCGAGCTCTGGACGCGCCTCGCGCCGATCGCCGCCGAGCGTGGCGCCGCGCTGCTCGACGGCACGAACGCCGACGACCTGCGAGATCACCGACCCGGCGCGGCTGCGGGCCGCGAACGGGGCGTTCGCTCCCCGCTCGCTGAGATCGGTCTCTCGAAAGCGCAGATCCGCGCCCTCTCGCGTCGCCGCGCGCTGCCGACGGCCACGGCGCCGTCGGCCCCATGCCTCGCCTCTCGACTGCCGTACGGCACGCCGGTGACGAGCGAGCGGCTCTCCCGCGTCGAGCGCGCCGAGGCGGCGCTGCGTGCGCTTGGCATCACCGGCGATCTTCGCGTGCGGCATCACGGCCCGCTCGCCCGCGTCGAGCTCGCGCCCGAGGAGCTGGATCGCTGGCTCGAACCGGCGGAGCAATCGCGACTGTGCGACGCCGTGCGCTCGACTGGCTTCGCCCGCGTCGCGCTCGATCTGCGCGGCTTTCGCTCGGGCTCCCTGAATGTGCTCGGCGGTGTCGTTTCCGACTGAACGTCCCGTGCCCGGCGCGGATACCGAGGCGCTCAGAAACGCGCTCGCCGACCGCGGCGTACATGCGTTCGTCGACGCTGATGGCACGCTCGCCATTCTTCGCCCCTTCGCGTCGATGCCGCCGCTCGATGCCACGGCGCGGGCCGACTTGGTGCGGCTCGCGAAGGCACACGGCTTCACGCACGTCGCGCTGGAGCTCGCGCCGTCCGACGAACCCGCGCCGATCGAGGATGCGGAGCTTCATCGCGATCAACCTCGCGTCTGAGCTCCGCGCCGCGATCCATCGCGTGGCCGAGCCGCTGCGCGACGTGGCCGGCGGCGGCGTGACGTGGGTGGCCGCGCCCGCGCTCCACGTGACCATGAAGTTCCTCGCCGACCAGCCCGACGACGTCATCGCGCGCGTCGTCGGATCGCTCGCATCGACTGCCCGCAATCGGCCACCGCTCCAGCTCACGCTCGGCGGCATCGGTGCGTTTCCGTCGCTCGCTCGACCGCGCGTGCTCTGGCTCGGCGTCGCGGCGAACACGTCGCTCGCCGCGCTGTATCAGGACGTGGAATCCGCCTGCGCCGACGCGGGAATCGCCCGCGAGACGCGATCGTTCCACCCACACGTCACGCTCGGGCGCGTCCGGCAGCACGCGCGACTCGATGGCCGATCGCTCGCTCGCGCCGCTGCCGCGATAGACTTCCGCGCCGTCTCGCTCGCTGAAACCGTCGACGTGATGGAGAGCGTGCTCGGCGCCGGCGGATCGCGATATCGCGTCGTTTCCGCCGTCCCACTCGCCGCGTCCAGAGAGGAACCCTGATGTTCGGCTGTCTGCGGCGGCTCGGCTGCCTCGTCGTCATCCTGTTCGCCGTCCTTGCGTACTTCACTCGAGCGTACTGGTGGGAGCCCGTCAACCGGATGGCCGGTCGCTCCACCACCGTTTCGACGGAGCCCGACACGTCGTCGCACTGGGAGCCGATCACGCCCGCCGGTGCCGAGCGCGGTGAGAAGCAGGTCCGCGCCCTCGCCGCACCGCGCGGCCCGGCCTACGTCACGCTGCGTCCGGGCGACCTGGCGTCGTACGCGTTCCTCTCGCTCGCCAACACGCTGCCCACGTTCGCGCGGGACGCGCAGTCCACCGTGATCGGCGATCGCGTCTACGTCCGCTCGCTCGTCGAGCTGCGCGACTTCGCGGGCGCTCTCGGTGCGCTTGGCGGCGTCCTCGCCGATCGTGACACCTTGCGACTCGGCGGCACGTTCGAGGTGTTGGCGCCGGGCCGTGCCGCGTTCCACGTACAGGACGTGCAGCTCGGCACCTTCCCGATTCCGTCGAAGATGATTCCTTCGCTGCTCAAGCGCGTGCGCCGCGGTCCGCAGCCCGCCGAGCTCGCGCCCGATGCGCTCGCGGTCCCGGTCCCGGAGTACATCGGCGACGTCCGCATCGCCCGCGGCCGCATCACGCTCTACAAGCGCCAGTAGCAAGCCCCCGGCTCCTCGCCTCCGACCTCCTCTCATGGCCCGTCGCATCCTCGTCGTCGACGACGAACCCGGCATTCGCAGCGCTCTCGGACAGCTCCTCGAGTACGAGGGCTACGAGGTCCGCACGGCGACGAACGCCACGGACGGCATCGCCGAGTACGAGCGGTTCCATCCGCATCTGGTGTTCATGGACATCAAGATGGCCGGCATGGACGGACTCGAGGCGCTCAAGCGACTCAAGCAGCTCGACGCGGGGGCGTGCGTCGTCATGATCAGCGGCCACGCGACCATCAAGGACGCCGTCGAATCGACGCAGCTCGGCGCGTACGACATCCTCGAGAAGCCGCTCGACACGGACCGCATTCTCGTCCTGCTCCGCAACGCGCTCGACCGCGCGGAGCTCGCGGAAGAGAACGCGCGCCTTCGCGAGACGATCGAGATCCGCTACGAGATCGTCGGCAAGTCGTACGTCATTCGCGCGCTGCTCGATCAGATCGACAAGGTCGCCGGCACGCCGGCGCGCGTGCTCATCACGGGCGAGAACGGCACGGGCAAGGAGCTCGTTGCCCGCGCCATTCACAAGCAGTCGCAACGCCGCAACAAGCAGTTCGTCGAAGTGAACTGCGCGGCCATTCCGTCGGAGCTCATCGAGAGTGAGCTGTTCGGCCACATGAAAGGCTCGTTCACCGGCGCCGTGCAGGATCGCGCCGGAAAGTTCGAGCAGGCCGACGGCGGCACGCTGTTCCTCGACGAGGTGGGAGACATGAGCCTCACCGCGCAGGCGAAGGTGCTTCGGGTGCTGCAGGACGGCGTCGTGACGCGCATCGGCGGCTCGAAGCCCGTGAAGGTCGACGTCCGCGTCATCGCGGCGACGAACAAAGACCTCGAGGACGAGATCGCGAACGGCCGCTTCCGCGAGGATCTGTTCTATCGGCTCAACGTCGTTCCGCTGCGCGTCCCCGCATTGCGCGATCGTCGCGAGGACATCCCGCTGCTCGTGCGGCACTTTCTCACGGTGCTCGCGCGCCAGGATGGCCTGCCCGCGAAAGGCATCGACGACGCGGCGTTGCAGCGTCTCATGGAGCTCGAGTGGCCCGGCAACGTGCGCGAGCTTCGCAACACCGTCGAGCGGCTGCTCATTCTCTCGAACGGCGTCCGCATCACGCTCGCCGACGTCGAGCGGCTCGTCGGGCGCCGCGCCGTCGAAGCGGGCGGACTCGGCTCCCTCACCGACATCGCCACGTTCGAGGAGTTCAAGCACGCCGCCGAGCGCGCGTTCCTGCTCGCGAAGCTCCGTCAGTTCGACTGGAACGTGTCGGAGACCGCGCGCGTGCTCGACATGCCGCGATCGAACGTCTACAAGAAGATCGAGCGCTATGGGCTTCGCCGAGAGGACGGCTGACGATGCCTGATCGTGATTGGGAGAAGGAACTCGCCGAGATCGACAAGCGACTGGGCGCAGTGCCGGAGGAGGCTCCCGCGGCTTCTCCGGCGCGCGTTCCCGCGACGCGCCCCGCGCCGAGCGCGCCGCGTGATGTCGCCGCGAAAGCACCGCCCGTGCCTCCGACGACGCCGACCGCGCGTCGTCCGTGGGTCGCGACGGCGGGCCTCCTCGCGCGTCTGCTCGTGGCAGCGTTGCTGCTCGCCGTGGTCGTCGTGTGGCCGTACGACACGCGGTGCGGCGCCTGGCTCGCCGGCTACCTCGCGACGATCGGCATCACGATGCTCGCCGCGCTCTGGACCTCGGTCGCCGCGTGGCGGCACCGCGGCGCCCTCACGCACGTCCTCGCCCTCGGCGTGTTTACGACCGCGGGCGTGTACGGCGCGCGCGAGATCCTCCCGCGCGTCGGGTACGCGATGCCTGACCCCGCGCACCCGACCATGTGGGCTTGTAAGTAGCGCTCGTGGAGCGCGCGGCGTGTTACTGGGCGCGCTTCGCGGGGCCGCCGCGCTTCGTCCACACGAGAATCACACCGCAGTCGCCGCCCGCCATGCCGCTGTACTGAGGCGGCACGCCCGCGCTGCTGTTGTAGACCTCCACGCCGCCCACGTCGCTCGGCCGCACGAGGTTGTCGATCTCGTCGGCGCCGTCGGCCGCCCGCATCCCGTCGATGAAGATCGACGGCGTGCACCCACCGCGGCCGCGCACGACGTACCCGAAGCTGCCGTTCGGCGCGACCGTCATGCCGGGCGTCGTCCGCATCAGGTCCGTCATCACGAACGGATTCCGCTTCTCGATCGCGTCCTCGTCGAAGTACTTGCCGAAGCCGTTCTTCTGGCGGTCGAGGAAGCCGGTGAAGTCCTTCTCGGCCTTCGAGCGCTCGCCCGTCGTGACGACGGTACTGAGCGTCGCGACCTGCTTCTCGAGCACGACGTCGACGCTGTTCTGCCGCTTCGGTGACAGGTCGACGGCGACGCGCCGCGGCTCGTAGCCGATCGCGCGCACCTCGAGGCTGAACGTGCCCGCCGGCAGACCGCCGAGCGCGAACGCGCCGTTGTCGCTCGACGAACCGGTGATGCCGCTCCCCCAGATCTGAAGTCGCGCGCCCGAGATCAAGCGCCCGTCGCGCGACCGCACGGTGCCCGAGAGGCGGCTGTTGCCGCGCGTCACGGTGATCGGATTGGCGGGCCGCTTCTCGATGACTGCATCGGTGTCGGGAAGCTGTACCGCGACCGTCGTCACCGAGTCGCCGAGGAAGAAGTCACGGCGAACGAGCCCTCGCGACGGCACGTCGACCTCGATCAGACCGCCCGGGCGACCGGGTGCTTCGGCGTTCGCGATCACCTGTCCGTCGGACGGAAGACCGCAGATCGAGAAGCCGCCGTCCGCGCGCACCTTGGCCGGATAGCGGCGGTGCGCGTTGCGGATGCCCGCTGGCGTGATCTGCACCTCGTTCCAGGTCACCACCACCTTCGCGTTCTGTACCGCCATCCCGGATTCCGCGTCACGTACGACGCCGATCAGCATCCCGCTGCTGTCGCCCGGCGTCGATGGGCCGCACAGCAGTTGTCGCAGCTGCCGCGGTCCCGGCACGTCGAAGTCCAGTCGCGCCGCAGTGTCGGGCATGACCATCACCAGGCGCGGCGGAAGCTGGATCCCGAGCGCGTCGATGTCCGACTGGAAGAAGCCCGCGAGGTAGCGCCCCGGCCGAACCCCCGGCATCCGATATCGTCCCGCGGCGTCCGTCGTCGCCGAGAACGAGAGCGACCGATTCGTCTCGCTCGCCAGCTGCACGGTCGCGCCGGCCAGCGGCTTCTGCGCCAGACTGTCGAACACGGTGCCGTACAGCGTGAGCGGCTTCGCCGTGTCGCTGACGCCGGGATCGATGGCTCGCGGTGCGCTGTTCGCGCCCGGCGCCGCTGTACCCGGCGTCGCAGGGCGCGGCGGCGGAGGCGTCGTACGCGGCGAGCCGAGCGTGCCCGGGCGCGGCGCCGCCTGGGCGACGGCGAGCGCTGGCAGGGCGGCGATCCCCAGCGCGACGCACGCGCCGAGGAGCCCGCGTCGAACGGAGAAGGGAAGGAGGGGCTGCATCATTGTCGAGGAATGGCTAGCGGGGCCGGAGACCGTGACGGTTCGGCTTTGCGTCGCGACTAGATTCACCGGCGGCCGCACAGTGTTCCAGCCGGTCGCGAAGCCGAGCGCGGAGCTTGGGCTCTCACCAATCGTATCTCATGACCACGTTCAAGAACTTCATCGGCGGCGCGTGGGTCGAGCCGTCGACGGGCGAATACTTCGAGAACCGGAACCCTGCCGACACGCGCGACCTCGTCGGCCGGTTCCCCAAGTCCGACGCCGCCGACGTCCGGCGCGCCGTGGAGAGCGCTCGTCGCGGCTTCGAGATCTGGAGCCGCACGCCGGCTCCGGCGCGTGGCGACGTCCTCCGCCGCGTGGGCGATCTGCTCACGCAGCGAAAGGAGGAGATGGCTGATCTGATGACGCGAGAGATGGGCAAGCCGCTGCAGGAGACCCGCGGCGACGTCCAGGAAGGCATCGATACCGCCTACTACGCAGCGACCGAAGGACGTCGCCTGTTCGGCCACACGGTTCCGAGCGAGCTCCGGAACAAGTGGGCGATGAGCTACCGTCGGCCGATCGGGGTCTGCGGCATCGTGACTCCGTTCAATTTCCCGCTCGCCATCCCGACGTGGAAGATGTTCCCCGCGCTGCTTTGCGGGAATGCGTGCGTGTTCAAGCCGGCCGAGGACGTGCCGCACACCGGCCATGTGCTCGTCGAGATCATGCTCGAGGCCGGGCTTCCACCCGAGGTGATCCAGCTCGTCCACGGCTTCGGCGAGACCGCCGGCAAGGCGATCGTCGAGCATCCCCACGTTCCGGTCGTCTCGTTCACCGGCTCGACCGAGACCGGTCGCCTCGTCGGCGAGACGTGTGGCCGCATGCACAAGCGCCTCTCGCTCGAGATGGGCGGCAAGAACGCCCAGATCGTGCTGGACGACGCCGATCTCGACCTCGCCGTAGAGGGTGTCCTCTGGGGCGCCTTCGGCACGACGGGTCAGCGATGCACGGCGACGAGCCGCCTCGTGCTGCAGCGCGGCATCCACGATCAGTTCCTTGCCCGCCTGAGCGATCGCGCCGGCGCCCTCAAGCTCGGCGATGGCCGCACGCCGGGTACGGATGTGGGTCCGCTCATCCACGAGGCGTCGCGCGAGAAAGTCGAGCGCTACGTCGAGATCGGTCGTGGTGAGGGCGCCGAGCTTGTGCGAGGCGGCAATCGCGCCAACGGCGGTGACCTCGAGCACGGCTATTTCTTCGAGCCCACGATCTTCGCTGGCGTCCGGCCCGGCATGCGCATCGAGCAGGAGGAGATCTTCGGCCCCGTGTTGTCCGTCGTCCGCGTCGACAGCGCCGAGGAGGCGTTTGCGGTCAATAACGGCGTGCGTTACGGCCTGTCGTCCTCGCTCTACACGCGTGACCTGGCTGTGTCGTTCCAGGCCATGCAACAGCTCGACAACGGCATCACGTACGTCAACGCGCCGACGATCGGCGCCGAGGCGCACCTTCCGTTCGGCGGCGTGAAGCAGACCGGGAACGGTCACCGGGAGGGTGGCTGGGAGGTCTACGAGTTCTTCTCGGAAACCAAGGTCTGCTACGTCGACTACTCGGGCACGCTGCAGCGGGCCCAGATCGACAACTACCTCGGCACTCCCGACTGATCCGATCGGGCGAGTTTGCGCGTATCTCCCGGAAGGCGCGCCGTTCTAAGCGCTTCTCCGGGTTGATGCGTACTCGATGACGAGCGCGTAATGAAATGGTCTTTCGTGGGCGTAGTACTACGGAGTTTGTTCTCCCGTACGCTTGCGCCCTTGACAGGGAGCGGGTTAATTCCAGACGCGCTTCGACGCGCCTCCTACCCGCCTCACCCGCCCGCTTCGGCCACGTCGTACATGGATTCGAGCACCGGGACGGCCGCTTCTTCTCCCCTCCCTCCGGCCGACCGCGGATACGCGACCGAGATGGCACGTGCGGAGGCGCTGCGCCGCGTCAACCACGTCGCGCAGTTCCGCCTCGGCTGGCTCTGGGAGTGGGCGAAGGTCTTTCAGATCGCGTTCGTCCTCTTTCTCGTCCTGCGGGCGTTCTTCGTAGAAGCGTACAAGATCCCGAGCGGAAGCATGGAGCGCACGCTGCTCGTTGGCGACTTCCTTCTCGTGAACAAGCTGGTTTACGGTGCCGAGGTGCCCTTCACTGGGAAGCGTCTCCCTCGTCTGCGCGATCCCGAGCGCGGCGACGTGATCGTCTTCCAGTGGCCCGAGGATCCGAGCAAGAATTTCGTGAAGCGGCTCGTCGGCGTGCCCGGCGATACGCTCATGATGCGTGACGGCGCGTTGTACGTGAACGGCCAGCTCAAGCAGGAGCGGTACGTCACGCACACCGAACCGGGGGTCGACCCGACGTTCGAGGAGTTTCGGTGGCAGCGCGACTACGTCGTTCGCTCAGCCGTGGCGGCTCCAGCGATCGGTGAGCCTGCGGTGTCCGGTGTGGTGCGCGACCCGGGGGATCACCCGTCGCGTAACAACTGGGGGCCGCTGATCGTCCCTGCTGGCAGCTACTTCGTGCTCGGCGATAATCGCGACAACTCGCTCGACAGCCGGTACTGGGGCTTCGTCCCCGACTCGCTGCTGCGCGGGCAGCCGATGATGGTCTACTACAGCTATGCACCTGATAGCGCCGATCGTCTGGCGTGGCTGCGGTCCGTCCGCTGGTCGCGACTGGGCGAGCGTGTGCGATAGATCGTCCCCTCGACGTCACCCGACGTCGCGCGTCGGAGCCCGGGTCCGCCGCGCAGTTAGTCCGATCCGGAGTTCGCGTTGCCCGATGCCGAGCGCGCGAACCGTTGCACCGTGGCACGAGGAGCCGCTGGTCCCATGGCCGTGATCCCCGCCTCCAAGAAGCACTCCTACGAAGAAGGGTCGCTCGACCAGTATCTTCGGGACATCTCTGCGTACCCGCTGATCTCGCGCGAGGAGGAAGCCGAACTCGCGCGGCGCATCCGCACGGGTGATCAGGAGGCCCTCGACAAGCTGGTTCGATCGAACCTGCGCTTCGTCGTCTCCGTCGCGAAGAAGTACCAGAACCAGGGCGTCTCGCTCTCCGATCTTATCAACGAGGGCAACCTCGGTCTGATCCGGGCGGCGCACAAGTTCGACGAGACGAAGGGGATCAAGTTCATCTCCTACGCCGTCTGGTGGATCCGCCAGGCAATCCTGCAGGCGCTCGCCGAGCAGTCGCGCATCGTCCGTGTACCGCTCAACCGCGCGGGGACGCTGCACCGCATCGGCAAGCGTGCGAACTCGCTCCTCCAGGAGCTGGGGCGCGAGGCCACGCACGCCGAGATTGCCGAGGGGATGGACATCACGGAGGAGGAGGTCGCGAAGACGATGTCGATCTCCCAGGCGCATCTGTCGCTCGATGCGCCACTCACCCCGGGTGAGGACAACCGCCTCCTCGACTACCTCGCCGACGACGTCAACCCGACGCCCGACGAGCAGACGTTCGAGAAGGCGCTCACCGAGGCGGTCGAGGAGTCGCTCTCCGGGCTCAAGGAGCGCGAGTCGAAGATCCTGCGCCTCTACTTCGGCCTCGACGGCGAGGAGCCGATGACGCTCGAGCAGATCGGTGCGTTGCTCGGGATCACCCGCGAGCGGGTGCGGCAGATCAAGGAAAAGGCGCTTTCGCGACTGCGTCACGTGTCGCGTGCGCGAGCGCTCGAATCCTTCCTCGGGTGAGGGGTTCGGCCGACGGCGTGTGGAAGGGACAGAGCTGTAGCTTCTGAGGCAATCGATGTTGCGGGCGGCGCTGCGCATGCGGTTTGCGCGGCGTCGCCGGCCGCTGTTGGAGCCTTTCCAGCACAGTGGGATCCGAAGCTTGGAATTCACGTGACTTGAAGTCGCGG
>JADMIO010928650.1_pt1 | contig 19989 bp, 22 predicted proteins | sample 8958161 | NCBI WGS metagenome assembly JADMIO01 (sample SAMN16585339, study PRJNA669376) | soil metagenome | isolation source: Crop rotation soil | place: USA: Cullars Rotation, Alabama | collected 2011
TTATTATCGGAAAATAGGACTTTTAAGTATTAACTTTCAACCTACCCCACAAAAAAACCGGAAGCAAGTGATTGCTTCCGGTTTTTAGATAGAATGGATAATTACAAATTTACTATCCGAATAATCCACCTTTCTTCAGTTCTCTCACACCTTCTCCGATTTTAAAGCCATTGTGATAGATAGAGATCTTATAATTACCTCTCTTAAAATCTTCATTTTGTTTCCATGCAAATTCAACATGCTTTTTCTTTCCTGCTTCAATATCTACAGGAACTCTTGCAGTAAATGCTTTTTCACCTTCTTCGCGTGTTGTAAATGTTCCGGAACCAAGTGCTTCAACATTCACGGGCTGACCATCAGGGCCAATAATAGAAACATAAATTTCTGTTGAGCCTGTCTGTGCAATCCTGTTGTCAACATCGAAAGCAATTACCAGTTTATCTACTTTTCTGGCATTGCTGGTCACTTTTTCCTTACCGCCGCTTCTTTCATTGATCGGTGTAATAGTAATTCCGTATGCATTTAAAGTAGACGCCACATTAACTTTGTCTTCAAGTCCTTTCTTAACTACTTCAAGCGTGTCTTTCTGTGAACGGAAATTATCCCTTTCAACAGTTACAGCAGCTTTTTCAGTGGTCAGTGTCTGATTCTCTGTAGTTAAACGAGCCACTTCCTGTTCGAGGCTTCCTATCTTTTCATTCAATTCTGCAATAAGCTCTTCCGCTTTTTTTCTTTCAGCGGCAGTTATCTTTTGTTTTCTGAGGATACTGTTGATGTCGCCTTTTAATTTTGCGATCTCTGAATTCCTTTCTGTCAGCTTTCCTTCAATTTCATTGTTATAGCCAGTCAGTGAGTCGAGGCGCGAAAGCGAGGCGTCAAAACTTTTCTGTAATTCATTCTTGGAAGAATCAACCGCAACATATTGCGTCTGAAGCTGGGTCATTTTCTGGTCATTGTTATTTTTGTCCCAAAGAAAATAGCCCCAAGTGCCAAGAATACCAACAGCCAACAGCCCGATAATTAAGTTTTTAGAATCTCTACGGGGAGGTTGACTTTGGGGGGTTGCTGATGGATAGTTGCTTGTGCTCATAAATGTGTGTTTTGTTATAAAAACCGGTTTTAATACAGCTTCGGCATAGGCTCGACCAAAACCGTGCCAATCACCGATATTAGTTTTTAAGGAATGTGTAAAACTAAGGTAAATACCATTCTGCATTGGCTTTGCTTTTTGAATTTATTCAATCGTCGCTCCCTTTTTTTGCTGTAATATTGCCACGATTTATTAATGCCTGCGATATAAATGTCAGCTGAAAAGATACTTAACGACTGGAAACTGAAACTGTATAAACCAGTGTACTGGCTGGAAGGGGAAGAAGATTATTTTATTGATAAAGTAGTGCAGTTTGCGGAACATAACATCCTTTCGGAATCGGAAGCTTCATTTAATTTATCAGTTTTTTATGGCAGGGACGCTTCCTGGTCCGATGTTGTTAATGCCTGTATGAGGTACCCTATGTTTGCCGACAGGCAGGTGGTGATACTGAAAGAAGGGCAGCAGATGAAAGACATTGCCAAACTTGAAAACTACATTGCCAACCCGCTAAAATCCACCGTTTTCATCGTTTCCTACAAGGATAAGAAAGTGGACGGCAGAAGCAAACTCGCCAAACTGCTTAAGGAAAAAGGCGAACTGCTTTCCACTAAAAAATTATACGAAAACCAGTTGCCTGAATGGACAAGCGATCTCACGCGCTCGAAAGGCTATGGAATTCAACAGAAAGCATTGCTGCTGCTGGTTGATCATATCGGCAACGACTTAAGCCGGATAGATAAAGAAATAGACAAACTGCTGGTAAACATTGGCACCCGTAAAACCATTACCGAAGATGATGTAGAAAAGTATGTGGGCATCAGCAAAGAATATAATCCTTTTGAATTGCAGAATGCTCTTGCCAGGAAGGATATTTTCAAAGCAATACAAATTGTTAATTATTTTGAAGCTAATCCTAAAGCAGCGCCAATTCAATTGGTGTTGCCAACACTATATAATCTTTTCAGTAAAACATATATGATCTTCGGGCAAACCAGTTCTGATGAAAAGGCTGTTGCCCTGAACATCGGCGTTAATCCGTATTTCGTTAAAGATTACCTGCTTGCTGCCAAAAATTATGGATATGAAGGCGTAGAGAAAGCCCTTTTGCTATTACATCACTATAACCTGAGAAGCGTAGGTGTTGCAGATGTCGGCACCTCAGACGGCGCACTAATGAAAGAGCTTGTTATGAAGATGATGAACTGAGCGCATTCTGTTTGTCTTTTTCGAGTTGATCTTTAAGTGCGTCAATTCCTTCAAACTTTTGTTCCTTACGTAAAAATCTTTTTACTGTTACTCTTATTGTCTCGCCGTAAATATCTTCATCAAAATCAAAAATATTCACTTCAATTGTTTTCGTTGATCCATCAACGGTAGGACGGATGCCGATATTCATCATACCCCTGAACAGCCTGCCCTCTATCTTAACATTCACTGCATACACACCGTTGCCCGGTAATATTTTCTCTTCATTAGCTACCTGCAGGTTTGCTGTGGGAAAGCCGATCGTTCTTCCGCGCCGGTTGCCTGCAACTACAATGCCTTCGAAAAAGAAATCATAGCCAAGCAATGTATTTACTTTTTCTATTTCTCCTTCCTTTAACGATTCCCTGATAAGCGTTGAGCTTACAGCACTGTCGTTCAGCACATGCTGAGGAATTTCTTTCAGTTCAAAAAAACCTTTGCTGCTATATTCTTCCAGGAGTCTGTAATCACCCTTACGTTCTTTGCCGAATTTATGATCATAACCGATGATTACGGTATGAGGTCTGCACTTCTCCTGCAAAAACTGCTCTACATATTCATTGGGAGATAATTCAGAAAAGTGCTGGGTGAAAGGAACTATAATGAGGTGATCGATCCCCTGGGCTGACAACAATTCGATCCGTTCTTCTATAGTAGTGATCAATTGCAATTGGCGCTTATGCTGATGAACAACCTTACGCGGGTGGGGATGAAAAGTAATGATCACAGTTTCGCCTCCTATGCGTTTCGCCTCAGACTTTAACTGTGAGATGATCTTCTGATGACCTGTGTGCACACCATCGAAAGTGCCGATCGTGACCACAGCCTTATTAAAATGGGGTAGATGTTCAATATCAGTATGAACCTGCATAATTGGGATGCAAATATAAGCTCACAGAAGGATGAATAGCAAGGCATATCTTTGCACGCAAAATAGTAACTGCCCATGAGTCTTTATACGCAAAGAGGCGTTTCGGCACAAAAAGAAGATGTTCATAAAGCAACCGAAATGCTCGACAAGGGATTGTATCCTTATGCGTTCTGCAAATTGTATCCGGATTATCTTTCAGGTGATGACAAATGGGTGAACGTAATGCATGCAGATGGAGCAGGAACGAAAAGCATACTCGCTTATCTGTACTGGAAAGAAACAGGAGATCTGTCTGTCTGGAAAGGCATCGCACAGGATGCCATTGTAATGAACCTCGATGATCTTCTTTGTACGGGCATTACAGATAATATTCTTTTTTCATCTACCATTGATCGTAATAAAAAGCTTATTCCCGGTGAAGTGCTGAGTGTTATTATAGATGCGACCCAGCAATTCTTTGATGATCTGAGGCAATACGGTGTAAATATTCATTATCTGGGAGGTGAAACCGCAGATGTTGGAGATGTGGTGAGAACGATCGCCGTCAACGGAACGATGGCGGCAAGGTGGCTAAAGAATAAGCTGATTACCAATGAATCCATACAACCAGGCGATGTGATCGTTGGATTTTCCGGGTCGGGCAGTTGCAGTTATGATGATACATACAATAGTGGCATAGGCAGCAATGGGCTCACCAGTGCAAGGCATGATGCACTGTCAAAAGAGTATGGGGAAAGATATCCGGAGTCATATGATGGCGGATTAAGTGAAAAGGTGACATATATCGGGCCTCACAGGCTTCAGGACAGGGTAACCGTTGAAACAGGCGAGATTTTTGAGGTAGGTAAGTTGTTATTGTCGCCCACACGCACCTATGCTCCCTTGCTTAAACATCTCTTTAACACTTTGTTCGAAGATATTCATGGGATCATTCATTGCAGTGGAGGCGGACAAACAAAATGCCTGAAATATCTTCCATCGCCAATGCGGGTTATCAAGAATGATCTTTTTGAACCCCCTGCGATCTTTAAGATCTTACAAAAAGCTTCCGGGTCCGACGACAGGGAAATGTATCAGGTTTTTAACATGGGACACAGACTCGAGGTCTTCATTCCTGAGCACGCAGCGAACGCTGCAATACATGCTGCTGCTGCATTTGGTATTGCCGGCAAAGTTGTAGGAAGAGTAGAAGAAGCGCCGGAAAAGGAACTTTTTTTGCGCATCGGAAATGAACAGATCAGGTATTGTTAACAGTCCTTTATAACTATTATTCACAGTTTTATCGTAAAAAGCTATGAAGTTCCAATATCGCTTATTATTTTTGCCCGTATCGCAGGAATATAAGTGCAACCACCCTTTTGCAACTATTATTGAGCTTTTTACGACTAATTTATTGTTGATCCCGTACCCGAAACCTTAGAGGATTCGTCAATTATTACATTTAGATAAGATATGAGACAGCTTAAAATTGCTACACAGATCACCAACAGGGATTCCCAAGCGGTTGAGAAGTATTTACAGGAGATTTCGAAGATTTCGATGATTACACCAGAAGAAGAAACAGTTCTTGCGCAAAGGATCAAGATGGGTGATCAAAGGGCATTGGACAAGCTGGTTCAGGCCAACTTGCGTTTCGTGGTGTCTGTTGCAAAACAGTATCAGCACCAGGGTCTTTCTTTAAGTGACCTTATCAATGAAGGAAACCTTGGCTTGATAAAAGCCGCCCAGCGTTTCGATGAAACAAAAGGGTTCAAGTTCATTTCCTATGCGGTTTGGTGGATTCGTCAGTCTATCCTGCAGGCTTTGGCTGAGCAGGGACGTCTGGTACGTCTTCCCCAGAACAAGATCGGCACCTACAACAAGGCCAATAAAGCTTATATGGCTTTTGAACAGGAGCACGAAAGAGAGCCAAGTACCGAAGAACTGGCAGAATTGCTTGAAATGAGTGAGACCGAGATCAATAATATCTTCCAGAGCAATACACGTCATACTTCGCTTGATGCGCCGGTGCACGAGGCAGAAGATGTGGCCATGGGCGACCTTCTTGAAGGCGGAGATGATACAGATGACGATGTAATGAAAGATTCATTACGTAATGAGATCCGAAGGGTTTTAAAATCTCTTAGCCCACGGGAAGCAGAGATCGTTAATGCTTATTTCGGACTTGACGGGGAAAACGGTGTTACGATCGAACAGATCGGACAGAAGTACGATCTTACCAAAGAACGTATCCGCCAGATCAAAGAACGTGCAATCAAACGCCTGCAAAAAGCCCGATACAGCAATGCTTTAAAGGCATACCTGGGTTAATCAGACTGCGAATTGTTAAAAGATAGTTACATTATAGCCCGCTCCCCAGAGAGCGGGTTTTCTTTTACCTTTGTGCCCGTATGACCAATTTTTTTCGATGGCTTTCTCTGTGTTCGGCGGTTTTGTTTTTCTCCTGCGAAAAAGTTGTTGATTTCACTCCTTCCAGTCTTACCCCGAAGCTGGTTGTGGAGGCGACGATAGAAAATGATCAGTACCCGGTGGTTTATCTCACACACAGTTTTGATGTTTTCAGCAATCTTGCCCCCGATCAGCTCGCCGGAGCATTTATCAGGAATGCGGTTGTCACTGTTTCGAACGGAACGCTTACTCATACACTTAAAGAATACGAACATCCTTTGCCGGGTGGATATATTCTCTATTATTATTCGATCGATTCTTCACAGCTGTCATCCTCATTTCAGGGAGAACCTGGCACAACCTATACGCTTAATATAAAAGCGGAAGGGAAAGAATATTCCGCAACAACAACTATTCCGGAGCTTACCAGTCTGATCAACTCACTGTATTATGAAACGAATGTAGATAATGAGGATTCTACAAAAGCGATCTTGTACGGATCGTTCACAGATAAACCCGGATATGGAAACTACACGCGTTATTTTACAAAAGTAAATGACGAACCTTTTTTCGCGGGGCTCAACTCTGTCTTCGACGACCAGGTGATAGACGGGAAATCATATGACGTTCAGATTGAAAAAGGGGTTGACAGAAATTCGGATATTGATTTTGAGAATTATTCTTTTTTTACGATAGGCGATAGCGTTACTGTTAAATTTTGTAATATAGATAAAGGCGTGTTTGATTTCTGGCGAACAATGGAGTATACGTATTCAAGCATCGGCAATCCTTTTTCATCACCCACCAAAGTAAAGGGGAATATCAGCAACGGAGCATTAGGATATTTTGGTGGATACGCTGTGCAGTATTCAGGTATAATTATAAAAGAATAGCTGCTACATTTGAACATTTAGAGTATATATATTTATGGAGAATTCATCAACAGAAAAAGTACACTGTCTTATTATTGGATCCGGCCCTGCCGGCTACACAGCGGCTATCTATGCTGCACGCGCAAACCTCAAACCTGTATTGTATCAGGGCATTCAGCCCGGTGGACAATTAACTATCACCACCGAAGTGGAGAATTATCCCGGATATCCTGATGGAATTCAGGGCCCTGAAATGATGGTCCATTTCGAAAAACAGGCGGTAAGAATGGGTGCCGACATACGCTATGGACTCGCTACCAAAGTCGATTTCGGAAAACATCCTTTTCAGGTATGGATAGACGAAGAAAAATTAATTGAAGCGGATGCAGTAATTATTGCAACAGGCGCTTCTGCAAAATGGCTTGGCCTTGAAAGTGAACAAAAACTTAACGGATTCGGAGTAAGCGCATGTGCAGTGTGCGACGGATTTTTCTTCAAAGGAAAAGAAGTGGCCATAGTAGGAGCCGGCGACACAGCTGCGGAAGAAGCGTTATATCTTTCAAACCTTTGCACTACGGTACACATGTTTGTGCGTCGTAACGAAATGCGTGCATCGAAAATAATGCAGGAAAGAGTACAGCGCACACCAAATATCAAAGTGTACTGGAATACAGAGACTGATGAGATCCTTGGAGAAACGAAAGTGAATGCCGTAAGGGTAAAAAATATAAAAACAGGAGAGAAACAGGAAATACCGATCAGCGGCTTCTTTGTAGCGATAGGACATGAGCCGAATGCACAGATATTCAATGGTTGGCTCGACATGGATGAAGCCGGTTACATCAAAACGTTGCCTGGCACCACAAAAACAAATATCGAAGGTATATTTGCCTCGGGTGATGTGCAGGACAAAATATATCGTCAGGCCGTTACTGCAGCAGGCAGCGGATGTATGGCTGCATTAGATGCTGAAAGATATTTATCTATGAAAGAACTCGGCATATGATATCGATACAACTGCAAAACGTACAGCTGCACGCGTTTCATGGAATATATGAAGGGGAACAAACCCTGGGCAATCCATATATAGTGAACCTGAATGTGAGCTATGAAGAGGGTGTAAATAATTTTGATGACATCAAAAACACTATAGATTATGTGGATCTTTTCAATATTGTAAAACAACGCATGCAGATCCCTTCACTGCTGCTTGAAAAAATTTGCGGAAGTATCATTAGACATATCAAGCATCAGTATCCCTTTATCAGGGAGGTTGATCTGTCAATTCATAAACTGGAAGCTCCAATAGAACATTTTCAGGGGGTGGTGGGAGTTACAATGAACAAAAAATTTAATGAGTAAAATTGGTTCGATATTATCTTTTCTTATCCTATTTGTTCCGAATTTTCTGGCAGCCCAGGATATCCGGATTTTATTGCAGCAGGCAGCAGCGTTTGAAAGATCTTTTAAAGATCAGGAAGCGCTGCAGAAGTATGGAGAAGTATTAAAAGTTGATCCAAACAATCTTACGGCACTTTGCAAAACAAGTGAATTGTACAGCATACTTGGGAAACGTCAGTCGTCCAAAGACTCGCAGAGAACTTTTTATTCAAAAGGTCAGGATTTTGCAAAAAGGGCATTGAAGGTTAATCCGAACAGTTCGGAAGCCAACTTTGTTATGGCCATTTCCATGGGAAGAATGGCACTTATTTCATCCGGCGATGAAAAAATAAAGGCGGTGAAGGAAATCAAAACCTATGCAGACAGATGCATACAGCTGGATCCCAATAATTATAAGGGCTATCATGTGCTGGGTAAATGGCATTTCGAGGTAAGCGACCTGAGTTCCCTGGAGCGATGGCTTGTAAAAGTTACATATGGGGCACTGCCTAAAGCATCACTTGCAGATGCAATAAAGTATTATGAAAAAAGCAGGCAGCTTAATCCTGGATTTTTACTTAATTACCTGGAGCTCGCAAAAGCATACGAACGCATAAATGAAAGCAGGAAAGCTAAAGCATTGCTCCAGCAGATGTTAAAATTACCTCCTTCTTCTTCCGACGATGTGAAAATAAAGGGCCTGGGTAAGAAAATGCTTGATGATTTATAGTATTATTGCGGGCTGTAAATTAAAATGGTACAACCTGCATTCAATATCGGAAATGACAGCCCCGAGGGCCTCAACGATTGCTATCTCCTTATAGAAGTAAGCGGGCAATGCTTTAATTATATTTTATACACGAAGGAACCAAGGCAGTTGGTTTTACTGCGTCAATACCGCGTCTACACCACCAGCGACCGCACTACAAGGGATATTCTCGAAGAGATCATATCCGGCGATCGGATCCTTCAGCAGTATGCACGCAAAGCGATAGTCGTGTACAATTTTCCTGACGCAAATATTCTTCCTTCAGAACTTCATCAACCAGCAATAAATAATGAGGTCATGCAACTGATTTGCGGGTATATCGATAATGATTTTGTTTTTGATGAACAGGTGAAAGATCTCAGCATGCATAATGTATACAGCGTTTCAAAAGAGATCCATGGGTTGTGTAAAGAAAAATTCAAAGACAGCTCTTACTGGCATTTTTATACCATTCTGTTGTTGTGGTCAAAGCATGATGCACTTAAGCACGGAAATCTTATAAGAGTAATTTTCTATAATGATAAATTCGTAGCTGCATTTTTCAGAAATGGCCAGCTGCAACTGTTGCAAACATTCTCTTATCAAACTCCTGAAGATGCGGCTTATTATCTGCTACTGATCTGCAGGCAATTTAAAGTTAAACAGGAAGAGATGTTGTTGAACGTTTCCGGTTTGATAGATACCCAATCTGCCTTGTACACCGAATTGCTTAAATATTTTCCAGAAGTAACTTATGAGGGCATTCCGGAATCATATGATACGGGCGGTCTGTTGGATGAATATCCTTCGCACTATTTTTCACCGCTGCTGAAGATGTCGTTATGCGTATAATTGGGGGTGAGATGGGAGGAAGGAGGATCAGGCCACCGGCAAAAATGCCTTACACACGCCCCACTACCGATATTGCAAAAGAAGGGTTGTTCAATATTATAGAGAATAATCTCGACATATCGTCACTTGTTACATGCGATCTGTTTGGAGGCACAGGCAGCATTACGTACGAATTGTGTTCGCGTGGAGCTGCTGAATGCACGATTGTTGAGAAGGATCCCTCCATGTATGCTTTTATAAAAAGAACGTTGGAGGAATTGAAACTTGAAAATGTGCATGCTGTTAAAATGGAAGTCTTTAAATACATAGCGCAGTGTACTGAAACCTTCGATCTGATATTTGCAGGTCCTCCTTACGCCATGGCCACTATAGATGATCTTCCTGTTAAAATAATAGAAAGGAAATTGCTTAAGCCGAATGGCTGGTTTATACTGGAGCATACACCTCGCAACAACTACACCGGGTATCCTTTATTTGCCAATTCAAGAAATTATGGAACAACCATCTTCAGTATTTTCGTAAATAAATGAACGGTTATCAATGCATCAGATCGCACAACAGAAGATATTTGTAACCGGTACAGGTACGGGAATAGGAAAGACAGTGGTTTCGGCAATATTGGCGAAAGCGTTAAGCGCAGACTACTGGAAGCCAGTTCAGGCGGGTATTGCAGGAGAAACAGATAGCGACTGGGTTAAAAAAATGTTGTCCGGCGAACCGTTGACAGTGCATCCTGAGATCTATAAATTAAAGATCGCTGCATCGCCGCATATTGCAGCAGATTATGAAAAGATCACTATTGACCTGCAAAAGATTGTCAACGCGCAACCTGAAACAACACGTCGGTTGATCATTGAAGGAGCAGGTGGGTTGATGGTACCATTAAATAAACATCAATTCATTTCAGACCTTATAAAGAAGCTGGATGCGAAAGTGATAATTGTAAGCCGTAATATGCTGGGCAGCATCAACCATTCTCTGCTAACTGCTATGGCCTGTAAACAAATGGGCATTGAAGTACTGGGCTGGATATTTAACGATGATTATCTCGCTTATGAAAACGAAATAGTGCAATGGAGCGGGTTTAAGAAATTGGCATCCATACCATTTTCAAATAATCCTGACAAAACATTTATTTCTGAGCAAGCTGAATTATTAAGAAAGCAATTGTCTAAAGCGCCATGGTAAAAAGTGATATAAGGAAAGCCTATATTCAGAAACGTCTGGAGCTTACAGATGTGCAAGTACATGAAATGAATGATCTGATCCTTGATAATTTTTCGAAACTTTATTTGCAGGGCGTGAATGTGTTGTTATCTTATTATCCTATTCCTGAGCGGCGTGAATTTAATGTTGCGCTTTGCGAACAGTTGATGCTGTTGGATAATCCCCAAATATGTATCGCCTGGCCAAGAATGGAAAGCGATGGTATGAATATGGAAGCAATTGCTGTTGACAAACAAACAATACTTGTAAAGAACAGGTACAATATATTCGAGCCTTCCGGTGATAAAGTATTAAATCCGCAATTGGTAGATGCTGTATTTGTTCCGCTGCTTGCATTCGATACAAAAGGATATCGTGTGGGTTATGGCAAAGGGTTTTATGACAGATATCTTTCCAGATGCGCGCAGGACGTTGTAAAGATCGGCTTCTCTTATTTCGATGCACTCGATGCAATTGACGACATCAATGAATTTGATGTACCTTTAAATCATTGTATCACACCTACGCGTGTTTATGAATTTTAACGCTCCTCTGTTTCGGCCTGTAAGAATGCTTTTATTTCCTTTCTCACTCATTTACGGATTCATCGTATGGGTAAGGAACAAATTATTCGACAGCGGGTTCTTTTCTTCATCTGCATTTAATCTTCCCGTAATTGGCGTAGGCAATCTTTCTGTAGGCGGTACAGGCAAATCACCGATGGTAGAGTTTTTATTAAGAAAATTAAAGGACCGGTATGATATAGCCGTTCTGAGCAGAGGATACAAACGAAAGACCTCCGGATATGCACTGGCAAATGAACATACCACAGCACTGGAAATAGGAGATGAACCAATGCTTTTCTTTAATAAATTTCCTACTGTAACAGTAGCTGTGGGCGAAGAAAGGATAGTTGCTATTCCGCAGTTGCTGCATGATAAACCCGGTACGCAGGTTATTATCCTTGATGATGCTTTTCAGCATCGGACGGTTACCGCAGGATTAAATATTTTACTTACGGATTACAATAATTTATTTACGCGCGACTGGTTTCTTCCCACAGGCGATCTGCGTGATCTGCCGGGCAGTTATAAAAGAGCCGATGCGTTGGTAGTCACCAAGTGCAGACCGGATATTTCTCCGGAAGAAAAAGAAATATTGATAAAAGAGCTGCGGCCACTGCCTGGCCAGCAGGTTTTTTTTACATCTATTCAATATGGACTTCCTTATCATATTGTTACAAGGAAGGAACAATTTATTGATGAAACCACCGAAGTGCTGCTGGTAAGCGGCATAGCTAATCCAAGACCACTCAAAAAATATCTGTCAGATAATTGCGCAGCTTATTATGAACTATCTTACAGCGATCATCATATATTTTCTATAGACGACTGGAAGGATATACGTAAGCGCTTCAATGCGATCTCTTCTCCGAAAAAAATAATTCTTACAACAGAAAAGGATGCAGTGCGTTTAGTGAAATTCAGGCAATCGCTTGTAGATTTTCCATTTTTTGTTATTCCGATCAAAATACATTTCCTGTTCAATGAAGAAACGCGCTTTAGTGAATTAATCAGTAAATTCATCACAGGGTTCATCAATAAAAATCCGATAATTAATGCCAAAGAAGAAACCATTTAAGGGAGGAAAACACCAGAGCGGTGCCAAGGCACGCGTTTCGACAGGGGTATTGGATATTACCAGGTCAGGGATGGGATATGTCGTTGTAAAGGATACGGATAAGGATATCATGGTGAGGCCGTCGGATTTTAATACAGCGCTTCATGGCGATACCGTGAGAGTAATGATAAAGGGAGATTTCAATAAAAGAGGCAGACAGCAGGGAGAAATTATGGAAGTGCTGCAAAGAAAACAACTCGAGTTTTCAGGGAAACTTCAGATAAGTGAAGGCTTTGCTTTTTTTATCGCGGATATTGACAAACCGATGCCAGATATTTTCGTGCCCATAGATAAAATAAAAGATGCTACAGAAAATGACACAGTAATTGTGAAAATTGTAGAGTGGCAAAAGAATAAAAAACCTGTTGGAGAAGTGGTGCAGATAATGGATGCAAGCGATGAGAGTGACTTTGCAATGAAGCAGATATTAATGGAGAATGGATTCAGTCTTGTTTTTCCTGAAGAAGTGATCGAAGAATCTGAAAGAATTCCGGATGCTATTCCGGCTCATGAAATAAGTACAAGAAAAGACCTGAGGAAGATATTTACATTAACTATCGATCCTATCGATGCGAAAGATTTTGATGATGCGGTGTCGCTTCGTACACTTGATAATGGTAATTATGAGATAGGTGTCCACATTGCTGATGTAAGTTATTACATTGAACCGGGCAGCGCACTCGATACCGAAGCCTTTCAAAGGGCTACTTCAGTGTATCTGCCAGACAGAGTATTGCCGATGCTGCCGGAAAGAATATCTAATGAGCTTTGCTCATTAAGACCCAATGAAGACAAGCTTACTTTCTCCGCTATTTTTGAGATGACGCCAAAGGCCGAAGTAAAATCTCATTGGCTTGGGCGAACTGTTATTCATTCAAATCATCGCTTCAGTTATGAGGAGGTACAGGAGATCGTTGAAAAAGAAGAAGGTATTTATAGCGAACAAATTTTATTGCTGAATAAAATCTCGCAAAAATTAAGAAAGCAAAGATTTAAAAAAGGGGCGATCAATTTTTCTTCGCAGGAAGTAAGATTTAAGTTAGATGAAAAGGGCAAGCCTGTTGGCGTAATGATAAAAGAAAGCAAAGAAGCGCACCAGTTGATAGAAGAGTTGATGTTGCTGGCCAATAGAACAGTGGCGCTCTATGTTTCCAAAATAAAAGTGGATAAGAAGGAAGTTCCTTTTCCATATCGTGTGCATGACACACCCGACGAAGTGAAGCTGTTACCATTTGTGGCTTTCGCAAAAAAATACGGCCACGACTTCGATACCTCAACGCCTGAAGGGATCGCTTCTTCATTTAACAAGATGCTTAAGGAGGCGCAGGGTACGCCACAGCAGCATGTTCTGGAACAATTGGGTATCCGCACTATGGCTAAAGCTATTTACACTACTGAAAATATCGGACACTATGGATTGGCCTTTACACATTACTGTCATTTTACTTCGCCAATACGACGTTATCCGGATGTGCTCGTGCACCGGATATTACAGCAATGCCTTGAAAAAAATATAGTTCCCGACAAAAAACTTGAACAGAAATCAAAGCACTGCAGCGAACGTGAAAGAGCAGCAATGGAAGCGGAGCGGGCAGCGAATAAATACAAGCAGGTGGAATACATGCGTGATTTTGTGGGCGAAGAATTTGATGGAGTGATCACGGGTGTTGCAGGTTTTGGATTTTGGGTGGAAACGATTGAACACAAATGTGAAGGACTGGTGAGCTTGAACAGTCTGCTTGATTTCGACGATTTTGGATTACTGGAAGGAGATTATAGTTTGGTGGGAAGAAGAAGTGGAAGGAAGTTCAGAATGGGAGATAAGGTGAGGATCAAGGTAATCGCCGCAAACCTAACAAAACGTCAGCTTGATTATGAGTGGGTGATCGTTACGGCAATCGCTGAAGACAAGAATGAAGATGCAGAAGGCGATGGAAGAGCGGCAATTGTATATGCCGCAAAGCATACCGGAAAAGCGGGTAAAAAATCCAGGAAGAAAAAGTAATTATGAATTCATTCGAAGAGTTGTCTGCGGATTTTAACAGGAAATTTTCTGTCAGGCATTTTCCATCTGTTCCTGCAACATTGTACGATCCGGATGAATATTTTTTATCTATCGGTGGAAAACGGATCAGGCCCGTCATGTGCCTGATGGCAAACGAACTTTTTGGAAGCATCAATCCCGATGCATATCATGTAGCCGCTGCAATTGAGTTGTTTCATAATTTTACACTGATCCATGATGATATCATGGACAAAGCGCCTCTGCGAAGAGGTATGGAAACGGTACATAAGAAGTATGGTGAATCCACAGCCTTGCTGTCAGGAGATGTGATGATGGTAAAGGCATATGATTATCTCAGCAAAATAGATACTTCCTATCTTCAAAAAATAATTCTGCATTTTAACACCGCAGCGCGACAGGTTTGCGAGGGCCAGCAGCTGGACATGGATTTTGAAAAGCTCGAGCATGTGAGTTTAACTGACTACATAAACATGATAGAATTAAAGACCTCTGTGTTACTGGCAGCGAGTCTTAAGATGGGAGCTATTCTTGGCGGCGCAGGAAAAGGGAACCAGGATCATTTGTATGAATTTGGAAGAAACCTTGGCATAGCCTTTCAGGTGCAGGATGATTATTTAGATGCATTCGGGGATCCTGCGAAATTTGGAAAACAGTTAGGAGGAGATATTCTGGCCAATAAGAAAACTTTCCTTGTAATACGGGCGCTTGAAAGCTGTAATGAAAAACAACGCAGTGAACTTAAAATGCTCATGACATCCGATGATCCTGAAAAAGTGCAAAAGGTGCTTACATTATTTCAGGAATGTGGCGTAGATACCTGGGCAAGCGGATTGAAAGAGAAGTACATTGAGCTTGCAGAGCATCACCTCGAACAGATCGCGGCGCCTGCCACACGTAAAGAATCGTTGCATAAGCTGATGCAATTTCTTGTACAGCGCGATCATTAAGCGGTTTACCTTATTTTTATTCCTCAAACCTCAACCCGATATGTCGCAATCGCTGTTCCGGAAGAAATCAATAGATAAAATCATTAAAGACGCAGAACAGGGAATAAGTGATGGTCACGGGCATGCACAAACGCTGAAGCGTGTGCTCGGAGTGAAAGATCTTACAGCTATGGGCATAGCGGCTGTAATAGGAGCGGGCATTTTCAGCAGCATAGGTAAGGCGTCATACGATGGTGGACCCGGTATTATCTTCCTCTATATTTTTACTGCTGTAGCCTGCGGGTTCGCGGCATTGTGCTATGCAGAATTTGCATCTACCGTGCCCGTTTCCGGAAGTGCTTATACCTATTCATATGTTGCTTTCGGAGAAATATTTGCATGGATCATAGGCTGGGACCTGTTGATGGAATATGCGATCGGTAATATAGCTGTCGCTATTTCCTGGAGTGATTATTTTACAAGACTGTTGAATGGATTCGGATGGCATATGGCCGATTGGCTGACCATGGATTACACTTCTGCCCATGCAGGTTTTATTGAAGCAACCAATGCTGTAACCGCAGGTGGCGCACTAAAGGATCTCGACCCGGTGCTGGTATCGAAGTATGCAGCTTGGACCCAGGCTCCTCAACTCGGAGGACTGAGGCTCATCATGGATCTTCCTGCATTGCTTATAGTAGCTCTTATTACTTACATAGTATTCCGGGGCATTCGCGAATCGAGGAATACCAGCAACTTTCTGGTTGGACTTAAACTGGTTATTATTTTCCTGGTGATCGTTGTGGGCGGTTTTTACGTTGACCCTGCAAACTGGACTCCATTTTCGCCGAACGGATTTTCGGGGATCATGAAAGGAGTGTCGGCAGTATTCTTTGCATACATCGGTTTTGACGCTATTTCAACAACTGCAGAAGAATGTAAGGATCCTCAGAAAGATCTTCCGAGGGGCATGATCTATTCACTCATCATATGTACGGTACTCTATGTGATGCTGGCTCTTGTGCTCACCGGCATGGTGAGTTACACCAGCCTGAATGTGGGTGATCCTCTTGCAATGGTTTTCGATGCAAAGGGATTAAAATGGCTCGCGGGGATCGTAGCTGTAAGTGCTGTATTTGCCACTGCAAGTGTTTTGTTGGTATTTCAGTTGGGCCAGCCCCGTATATGGATGAGCATGAGCAGGGATGGTTTATTGCCAAAGATCTTCTCGCGCATCCATCCGCGATTTGGCACACCGTCTTTTTCAACCCTTTTAACCGGCTTGCTCGTTGCCATTCCCGCCTTGTTTCTTAACCTCGATATTGTGATAGCGCTTACAAGCATTGGGACGTTGTTTGCGTTCGTTCTGGTATGCGGAGGGGTATTGGTACTGCAGAACAGGAAAGAACGCCCTCTAAGCCGCTTCAAAGTGCCTTATATCAATGGAAAATATATCGTGCCTGTGGTGCTTGCCGCCAGCATGGTGTATACCGGCGTGGCTATCCCGGGATATTATATGGATCTGCTGAAGCTGGAAACCCTGCCAATGGTTTTATTTTATATTGTCGCGATCATTGTCGCAATCTATTCTTATCTGAAAAATTTCTCACTCATTCCTGTGCTTGGTATGCTCAGTTGCTTCTATCTTATGGCACAGGAAAGCCATACCAACTGGTACAGGTTCCTTATTTGGCTGGGCATGGGCCTGGTCATTTATTTTCTTTACAGCCGCACGCACAGCAAGCTGGCTCAGCGGGAAGGCGAATAAAGTAAGCGGGATGCAAATGGGCATAGCGCCGTAGGCGCGACATGTTAGTAGCACGAGAATTGAATTATACACCGCAGCCCCGTTAGGGGCGGCATGTAAATTAACATGCCGCCCCTAACGGGGCTTATCTATGAAATTTATATCCGTTTTGCTACTAACATGTCGCGCCTACGGCGCTTCTGCGTTAATGATATACATCTTGCTTGCTACTAACATGTCGCGCCTACAGCGCGATGCCTCTTCCAAACTTCTTAATTTAATGGCATTGTCGGCTGATCGTATCTTTGCTGCATGAAATTCCAGGTTGGAGACAAGGTACTCGTGCTGCATTCGGAAGAAGAGGGCGAAGTAGTGGATATCATCAACAATAAAATGGTGATGGTAAATGTGCGAGGCGTAAATTTTCCTGCATACATCGACCAGCTTGATTTCCCTTATTTCAAACGTTTTTCATCGCAAAAGATCGTTCCTCCCAAACCTGCACCTAAGAAATACATTGATGAAGTGCAGAAAGAAAAGAAAGCAGTTACCGATAAAACCGAGACTGGCATATGGATCACTTTTATTCCGGTGGTTCATCAGGATGAATTCGGTGACGAAGTGGTGGAAGATCTGAAAATTCACCTGGTAAACAGAACGGAAAGGTCGTACACGTTTGATTACTCTTTAGAATATTTCGGGAATGCGGATTTTCAACTCTCCAATGTGATCAATGCCTTTCAGGACTTTTACATTCACGACATGCCATTCGAGAATATGAATGACAGTCCTTCTTTCCACTTTGTTTTTTCTTTACAGAAGCCTGAAAAGAATAAGGCTGAATCATATGAAGCTTCACTGAAGCTGAAACCAAAGCAGGTATTTGCACGTATACAGGAGACAAGACTCAAAGGCGAAGCAACATTTTCCTATAAATTATTGGATCAATATCCTGATAAGCCCGTTGAAAGCATGCTGGAGATGTCGCCATTGGTCAAGGCCGGCTATAAAATGTACCCTGCTTCATCGGCCAGGCAGCACCTGGAGCCATCAAAATATGAGCTGGATCTTCATATTGAAAAGCTAACTGCTGATCCGGCATCCCTGAACAACTTTGAAATGCTTTCACTGCAGTTGCAAACGCTAGAAAAGTATCTCGATCTTGCAGTGGCACATCGCCAGCCATCTATGATCGTTATACATGGGCTGGGGACTGGTAAATTACGCGATGAGATCCATGAAATTCTGCGGTTGCGCCGCGATGTAAAATCGTTCGTGAACAGGTATCATCCAAAATACGGATATGGTGCTACTGAAGTGTTCTTTCAATACTAGAATTTGAGTTCGGCTACTTTTTTCTTTTCTTCATATCGGATCGGGTAGTTGATAAAAATTCCTCCCTTGCCCATTTTTACTGTTCCTTCCACTTTAATATTTACCATACTGTCCTGAAGCGTTTCCATCACTTTTGCAATCGCTGAAACCGTTTGCACTTTCAAATACAGCGGTACTGCAAAAGTATCTTTGCGCGGCACCACTACGATCGAGTCTGTATAAGTATCGCCAAGGAACGTCGAATTGGCATACACTTTTGCATTTGCATCTTTAAGCCTTACCTGCTGATTATTCGGATTATAAAATCTTACATCCAGCCCAACAAGTGACTCTGTAAGCCCCCATTTGATCATCCTGATATTTTGAATGTCCAGATACTCCAGATCCTTTGGTTTGGTACAGGATGCTATCGCTACAAAAAACAGGAGCGCAGCTATTAATCTTCTCATCATTTTTTAACGCAAAGTATGGGAATAATTTTTCCGTCCGAAAAAGAGGTCTAAATTTAGCATTTCATGTTGGCTAAATATTTTAGAAATAGGAGCTTCAAAACTGTTAAAATGACTCAAAATGGAGTACTAAATCTATTGGTGTTGAAAAATAGTAATAATTAATTGTTTTACAGGCTTCTATGCTAGGTCATTTCTTGTATCTCTTAATGGTAAAAGTTAGAGAAACCATATAAATTTGATGCATTTAATAAATGGTTAAACAAAATCGAAAAAATAACATAATGAATGACGTTAGTATCTGATTTACAATATTTAGCACCTGTTCCTTTCTATTATGAATTAAGCACTTCTTCAAATTGCATATTTGAACAATATGAGAGATATCAAAAAATGAGTTTTCGAAACAGATGCACCCTTTCAGGCGCCAATGGGCCAGTACATCTAAGCATTCCGATCAAAGGAGGAAGAGAACAAAATGCACTTATGAAGGATGTTGTAATTGACAACTCTCAGAAATGGCAACTAAGGCATTGGAGAACGATAACTTCAGCTTACAATAAATCTCCCTGGCTGGACTTCTATCGCGATGAATTGGAAAGAATTTTTAGCACGCGTTTTGAATTGCTGATGGACTGGAATCTTACCTGTTTCAAGTGGTCGGCAGACAAATTGGCAATCCGCACCCCGGTATCTTTATCTGAAAAATACATCGCAGATTATCCGGTAACCGAATGTAAAGATTGGAGGAACCGGTTGCTGCCATCAACGATCAACCAGTTATATCCTTGTCCCGAACGATACCCCCAGGTGTTCGAGGATCGCTTTGGTTTTCTTCCGAATCTGTCGATCCTGGATAAGTTGTTCTGTGATGGAGGAAGATTATAAAAGGGAAATATTACAAATGAACAATCTTCCTTATCCTTTTAGTGCTTTCCTTCTGAACGGGATAATAAAACGCAGATCCGGGAACATAAGGAAGGAGTTTATCCTGTGTGACCACAATCTCGGGCAGGTGAATAACCGGCTCTATGGTTGTAAATTCTAGGTCTTCTGCGTCAGACACCAAATAAATATCCGGGCTTTCTTCTGCTTCTGGTATGGGTGGCTCAGGAGGAGCAGGAGGTACTTCATTATATGCAATGATAACTGTGTTATCTTTTTTAGTCTG
>JADMIO010690423.1_pt1 | contig 19987 bp, 15 predicted proteins | sample 8958161 | NCBI WGS metagenome assembly JADMIO01 (sample SAMN16585339, study PRJNA669376) | soil metagenome | isolation source: Crop rotation soil | place: USA: Cullars Rotation, Alabama | collected 2011
CGGCGACCGCTGCGGCGCTGGCCCACCTCGCCCGTGACCCGGCGCTGGCCGCCGACCTGCTGACCTCCGGCATGCGCGCCGCGCGGGGCGCAGCCGAGATCCAGACCCTGCATCTGCAGGGCACGGCCGACGGCGACCGGTGGCGTGTGCCGGCGATTCGCACCGGCGTCGACGGCCCGCTGGCGCAGGCCGGCGGGCGCATGGTGCTGGCCATCGAGGCGTCGCTGGCGTCGTTCGGGGAGAGTGCGGGGCTGGAACCTACGCTGCGCGCAGCCGGCGTCGACGACTCGAAGGTCGCCACCGTCATTCTGGCGCGCGAACTGATCTGGGAGATTGCCGAGCAGCTCGTCGCAGGGCGCAAGGTCGAGCGCCCCGCTGTCGCGGTCGACGCGTCCCCCTCAACGGCGGCGCTCGCGGAACTGATGTTCGTCGCCGTCGACGGCTGAAAGACGGCTTCCGAGCCGTTCGCAAGCGTTCGACGGGACGCGCGGACAGCCGTGCAAGACGAATGCCGCCATTTCAAGCTCCAGCCACTCGCAACGGCCCGTGAACCGCAGTTTCCATGCCCCTTGACTCGCCATCCGCGCGACCGGCCCAACCAGCAGGCGGATCACCAGAATGTGTGCATCCGAGGCTCGACACTTCAATGCGCATCCACGACAGCCGGTGGCTCGGCGATGTCTGACCTGAGGAGCTTGTCTAGGTTTTCCGCCGCAGCGGCCCCGAAGCGCGAGATGAGTTCATGAGCCTTTTTCACCGTCGGATCATCCCGGCAGAGCGCGATTCCATTCAACGGATTGAGCCGTGTGGTCTTGGCCCAGTTCGCGACGGCGGGGTGGGATGCACGGGTGCGGCTGTGAACGAGTGTCGCGAGGAACGCCGACAGGTAGTCTGGATTCTTGTCCCAATGTGCGAGAGGACGACACAGACGATTCTTCTCCTCGTCTCGCTCTATGGTGGCCTCGACGACACCCAGCATGGCAAACGGGAAGCACGCGAACGACCAGAGGAACGGCTGGATGGTCACTTGCCCCGGCTCGAAGATCGGGCGAAGCGGCCGGCGCGCCAGCCCCCGTGCAGCACAGTGCACGTGGACCGTTCCCGCACTCGTCGGCACGCGGCCCTCATCCAAGACGATTGCGTCGTTCTCGATCTTCCGTACGTGCCCCATGCGGACAACGTCCTCGATCCGGCTGAGCAACTGCAGCTCGGACTCGCTGACCACGGCGCCGCGGAACATGGTCGGAACGACGTTGGGATCCAGGCGAAGAAAGAACCCCTCCGCTTCGAGGCGCACGAAGAGATCGTCCACCGAAGTCGCCTTCGCCATTGACTCTATCTGGATGGCCAGACCGCGATAGAGATCAGGGAGCAGCGAGTGCGGCTGCTGGAAACGGCGGTTCACCCACCAACTCTCCCGCGGCCTGATCCAGCGGATCGCCGACGCGGAAACACCTTCCTCCAGCAGCCACACACAAGCATCCAGGGCCGTCTTGCCCCCGCCGATGATCACGAACCGCTCAGGACACTTCTCGATGCGAGTGATCTCCCCCGCATGCACACAGCACACGCCGTCGGCCACTTCGAATGGAGGTGCGCTGGTCGCGGGAAAGCTGCCTTCAAGGTACGTCGTGTCGACGATTTTCCGCCGGACACGCACTTGCCACGACCGACCCGCGAGCCGCGAGGTCACGCGGTGCTCCCCCAAATAGTCGCAGTTAGCAAAGTAGCGAACACGCCCACTTGGCAGGAAGCGACGATGCATCACATGCGCGTAATAAGCCAGGATCTCGCTCGCACCGGCGAGTTCGTAGAACCCTGCGTTCGTCCCGGTCAGATCGAGGGCGTCATGCCCAAGCGGCACGGAGCTGACCCCGTAGAAGGCGGACGGCTGGTGGAGCCGAACGTACGGGTAGGCATCTACCCAGTGTCCACCAGGTGCGTGGCGACGATCGACGATCGTCACCGTCGCATCAGAATATGAGAGCAGTGCGTCGGTAAACGCCATGCCTGCGGCGCCGGAGCCGATCACAAGGTAGTCGGTTTCGAGTTCCTCATCCATAGACTTACGGCAACCGTCGCAAGGCGCGCCCGAAAGCCAGCCGCGGCACCATGTTGCCCCGCGGCGCGGCTGTGCGTTGAGCGACCGATTTTTTCCAGGATCGGACGCGTCGACCCGCAAGTCAAGGGGGGCGAACACGCATGACCCGTAGTCGGCGTTGCGAGCGGCCATAGGTTTGGGCGACCCGATCGTCCGCTCCTGGCCGGGACCACCCGCTCGCTTCGTTGACAGCCGCCCGTTGGTAAGTGGGTGATCGCGCGAAACGTTTGCACTTCCCCTCTAGCCCGAACCACCGTCCAGACTGACTGCTGTCAGTACCGCGTGCCAATCGTAAGGTCGCCTTATGACGTCCCGTGCTGACAACCTACGGTCGCGGACTCGCAACGTTTCCAATGCACGCGTCTGATCGTGCCGCCCGTCACGGTTCGAGAGCACGACCTATCCCAAGAACGTGCTGTTGCCCGTTGAGAGTCAGCCTGCGCCGCACACAATCATGCACAGGCATTCTTGCCACTTTAGGAGCAACAAAATGGGCCTCCGCTCCACTGCATTGATTGCCGCCCTCTTGTTCCTAACCGGGTGCGCGGCCACCGTAAAAAAGGGCCCCTCAACATCTTCGCTAAGAGTGCCCGCAGAGGCAGCACAAAAGATCGTTCTGAACATGTCTGGCCCCCCTCGTTCATCCGGCTCACGGGATTGGGAAGCGTTCAAAGGAGAGTGGAACGGCTCCTTCAGGGCTATTGCCGGTCAGCTCTCGGTGGCGTTCGAGGTGCAAGACGGCAAAGCCAAGTCGACCGGTGAGAACGGGACTTTGCTTGAGGTTTACGTGGATGACTACCGCTATCTGTCTCCCGGTGCCCGGTACGGCTTCGGAATCATGACTGGGAACGCGTACATCGAGTCGAAGATCCGTTTTCTCGACCTGAAGACAGGAGCCCTCTATGGCGAGCAGGCGTACAACACCACGTCGACCGCTTGGCAAGGTGTGTTTTCGGCAATGACGGAAAAGCAAGTAGATGCCATCGCTGCCGAAGTTGTCTATGAGATTACCGGCCGCCGCCTCGTGGCGGCTGGTAATGCCGGATCCTCTGTGACTTCCACGGGCAAGCAAGAGCGAGCTGTTTTCAACGCCACCGGCTTGCCTGCATTTGCAGAAGTAGGCGACGTAGATGCGGTCCCTGCACTCAGTTTGCGCGGTAAAGACGGCTACCGCGAGTGGCTAACCAAGCCAATGCCCCGAGCCTTCGTCATTTCGGAACAGGGTCGTTGGGCTTCTGCTTGGAAGGCGGCAAAGCTCCGGAACCCGGCGGATCCAATGGACCCAACGGCACGCGCATTGAAGCACTGCAAGGAAGGGAATGGCGTCAATTGCACGGTGTACGCGGTCGACGACCGCGTCGTCTTCACCTCGTTCCCAAAGAGTGACTCGCTGGCCAAGAAAGAAGACCCACCAACTGCGCCCGCGCCACAGATTGCCGCCGCGAAAGCGAACGCAAAGCCGGTCGCAGTAGCGGAGGGTCAGGAGTCCTACCAAGTCGAGCACCTCGAGGAGATTCGGGCGTGTTCGCCGACGCCCAGGGCGACGCTCGCATCGAAGTCGGCAGGCGCTGAGATGTACAGCGTCTTGTGCGCGAACGGAGATCTGATCTTCGCTCGGTGCGAAATGGGCAACTGTCGAGTTCTCCGCTAGCCTGCCTACTATGACGGGTCGCGCACAGACTGTCAGTGATATGGCTCCCGCACAAGGAGCTGATCGAACCACCCGCTGTACTTCCGCGCCTGACTTCGACTGGCTGCGGTCAATCGACTCCTGCCGACGAATGTCTGCTACTCACGAGAGCTGACGTTGTCGAGCCTCAACGCAGTTGCGGGCCTGCCAACACCAGACGTTGAGCGAACCGCCGTCTAGGCGTGACCTCGCGCACTGAAGCTCGGTCGGTCTGATCTCGCTTCAGGCCGGCGCCGGCAGGCTGCGCAATGTGCGCATCGGCGACACCACGATGATGATTGCCTGCATGAAGAAGCCCGCGGTCGACAACAGCAGACACGCCGCCTCGCCGTAGTGCGCACCGACCAGGCCACCGATCGCCGCACCGATCGGCCGAGCGCCGGTGTTCACCGTCAGGAAGATCGCCGACACTTGGCCGAGGACGGCCTGCGGCGTGACCGTCTGGCGCAGCGTGGTCGACGCGATGGTCCAGACGATCGGTCCAGCGCCGAACAGGAAGAACGACAGCGCTGCCAGCGCCCCGCTCGGCCACAGCAGCGTGCAGGCCATCAGCAGTGAAGCCGCCACCGAGACGAACGGGCCCAGCAGGATCGCGCTACCGAACGGCAGCGCGCCCAACACGCGGGAGACCAGCATCGCGCCGGTGAGCATGCCCGCGCCATAGCACGCGAGTGTCAAGCCCACGGCGCCGGCGTCGAGTCCCAGCACGCGCACTGCGTAGGGGACATAGGCCGCCTGCAGCACGAACCAGGCGGTGTTCCAGGCCACGGCGCACAGCAGCACCGGCCGCAGCAGCGGGTGCTGCCAGACCAGCGCGGCGCCGTGACGCAGGTCGTCGACCACGTCGCCCATCGGTGCGCCAGAGCGCGCCGGCTCATGCAGGCGAAGCAACAATCCCACCGCCGATACGGACAGCACGCTCGCCAGCACGAAGGCCGCACCCGCGCCGGCCCAGGACACCAGCGCGCCGGCCAGCGCCGGGCCGCCGGCAAACGCGGCGCTGCGCGCCAGTTCGAGCCGCGCGTTGGCGGCGCCGAGTGCCATGGGCGGCACAAGGGCCGGCACCAGCGCCGGTGCGCCGACCGAGAAGCCCACCGTGCCGGCGGCACCGAGAAAGCCGAGCACCGCGAGCAGCGGCATCGACAGCTGCCCGCTGCTCACCGCGACGAGCAGCGCGAACAACGACAGCGCGCGCAGGCCCTCGGCCCACGCCATCAGACGCCGGCGCGACCAGCGGTCGGCCAGCAGGCCGGCGGGGATCGACAGGAGCAGGAACGGCAGCGTCTGCGCGGTCGCTAACGCGCCGATCTGCCCGGGGCCGGCGCCGAGCGCGAGCACGGCGACGATGGGCACGGCGGCCAGGCTGATCTGCTCGGCCGACTGGGCGGCCAGGTTGGCGCCGGCCAGGTAGTTGAAGCGGGTGGGGAGGTCGGGGGTCGACACAGTGCGGCGCCTTGACGATGGAGCAGGACCGCCATCGTGCAGCTACCGCCGGGCCTTGTCTCGCCGCTTGCGGACGCGTCATTCAGGGAGCGAAAAAGGGTGACGCAGGCGAACCCTGCTGCAGCACTTCGGGTGCAGCGAAGGGTTAGAGGCGTCACGCATGCCGCGCCCTTTGGCGCTGGCGCGCGAAGATGTACGCCCCCTGCTGGCAGCGACGCGGTGCGCTGCAGCAAGCGCAGCGCGTGCCCAAGCTACGAACTCTGCCGAGCGTCGAGTGGACGATCCTGCACACGCCAGAACGCCAGATCGATTTCGGCACCCTGCTTGGCCTAGTCGAGAGGCGGGTACGCCTCAGCCTCGCCGAAGAATGATGGGCTTGCGCACTCGGAAGTACAGCGTGTTCTTCGTCACCATTCCATGTGGGCGAAGGCCGCTTGCGGACTCCCCTCGGTGGAATGGTCAGACGGCATTCTCGGCGAACGCCCCGAGTTGACCGTACGGCCCAGCGACGACGACCACATAGCCGTTTGGCTCACGAAGCCAGAACTCCAGGTGATTTGCGAGCGGGTTGACCTTGATCGGTTCGAGTACCTCGGCTCCTGCTCGAACCGCACGCTGGTAGTCTTGCTCGACGTGCTCGGACATGAACCACAGGACGACGCCATTTCCGTAGGGCTTCGTCTCTGGACTACCAAGGTGCAGGTGTTCATGGGCATCCCAGTGGTGCAACTGCAATACCAACACCTCATTGGACACCAGCTGCTCGTACTCGGGACCGCCGTGCGCGCTAACGAACCCAAGGGTGCGCTGAAACCAAACGCTGGTTTGTTGCACATCGGCGACGCAGATGAGAGGCTGAGAGAGCATGGCAGTGGACTCCGAACTGTGTGCGTATGTCGCCTAACCTGATATGGACCGCATGTCCGCCCTATGACCTGGCAACGCGCCGCAGAACCACTGAGAGCTTGAATCAGCAAGTCCTGCGCAAACAACACCTTGCCGTCTGGTCGGTCGCATATTGGTCCATGGCACGACCGCGTGCCTGATATTCGAGGCCCAAATGCAGGACGGCTCGTCGGCGCGCATCGGGGCAGACAAGCCGTTGAAGGTTGATGCCAACCACCGACGGCCATAGCCGGACTACCAAGCAACGAGGTCACTTACCGCTGAACGACCGCTCATCGTGACGGACCGGCGTCCGACCCGAAGCGGTCACAACCAACCCGAGCCCCTTACGGTATGTAGGCTGGGATGTCGTCGGGATTGAGCTTCAGCTCAATCAGTACGGGCCCCGACCGCTGCCGAATCGCCGCCATTGCTGCGGGAAGGTCGCCGCTGTTGCGGACAGTGGTCCCACCGGCCCCCATGGAGCGCGCCACCGCAACGAAATCCGGCCACCGAATGAGCGAGAGCTCAGGCGGGAGCTTGCGGTCTCGGAACTGAATATGTTCCGCGCCGTAGCCGCCGTCGTTGCACAGGACGATGATCAGATCGAGCTTTTCTCGGATGGCCGTATGCAGCTCCTGCAGCCCCCCCAGCATGAATCCGCCGTCCCCAATCAAGAGAAGCGTCGGGCGATCGCTACGGGCCAATGCGGCGCCGATCGCATGCGGGAGCCCGGTGCCGATGCAGCCGAACTCGTGTGTTGGAAGGAAAGCCGAAGGATCCGGGGCGTCGATCCTGATCCATGACTCGATCACAAATCGGCCCACGTCGGTAACAAAGGTCCTGTCGCGAGGCACCGCCTCGTTGATCGCCCCGAGCGCACGGCGGATGTCGATCGTCTCTTCTCCGCTGAGATCCACCCAGTCCTGCGTGGCCGCGGCGGACTGCACCTTCGATTGCATCTCGGCGTCGAAGAACTTGGACGGCAAGATTTCAGCCTCGTCCAGCAGGCGAACGGTCAAGTCTGCCAACTTCGCCGGGTCCCCGACCATGGCCGCGTCCGGGGAGCAGCGCGCAGCCACTGCATTCGCGTCCTCGTTGATCTGGACGAGCCGCTTGCCCTTCAGCAGATCGCCCCTCAACGTGGTGAATCGCGTCATGCTCGCGCCGAAAGCGATGATGCAATCACTGGCCGCGATCACGTCCAGCGTCGTTGGTGTGCTGAGCGAGCCGAAGATCCCCAGGTTGTTGGCCTCCCCTCGGAACAAATCCTTGGCACGCAGTGTCGTTGCGACCGGAGCGTCTAGGCGTCGGGACAGCTTCAGCAAGGCGCTCCTCGCTTCGGGGCTGCTGGCACCGCGGCCGGCGAGAATCAGCGGGCGCTTCGCGCTCGCGATGATGCCGACCGCGTCGTCCACGTCCGGGCCTTCTTCGACGACCGCTCGGCGATCGTAAAGCTTGTAGACCGCCGGTACGAAGGTCGCCTCCTGCCACATGAGCTCCACGGGCATGTTCAGCACGACAGGGCGACGCTCCATCGCCGCGCGACGGAATGCATTGGCGACATCCACCGCAATCGTGTCGACGGCTCGCATCTGCTCGAACCCGGCCCCGGTCGCTGCGACGAGCTCGCGTTGCGGCACGGCCTGCTGGAGCCATTTCTCTCGGACGAGTGTGTCGGCGCACAGCAAAACGACAGGCAGGCTCGCTTTGACGCCCTGCACGAGGGCGGTGATCACGTTCGTCAGGCCCGGTCCGTGCGTCACCGTGCACACGCCGACCTTGCCCGTCATGTAGGCGTGCCCCATCGCCATGAAGAGCGAACCGACCTCGTGAGCGGAACTCACGTACCGGCCGCCGCACTGTCGTACGTAGCTGTCGACGAAGAAGAGATTCCCGTCCCCGATCAGGCCGAACATCATGCGGGCGCCGTTGTCCCACACCGACCTGGCGATGGCCTCGTGGCCCTTGATCTTTGGTTCGTTCATAGTCTTCAGGCGTCTCGGCGGCTCGCTCAGTCAGCCCGGTCCGTTCAATCGAGCGTGATGTTCAGCGCCTTGGCAATCTCGCCCCACTTCTGGAAGTCCGTGCGCATGACCTGACCAAACTCCAGCGGTGAATTTGGAGGCGCCGGCAACGACGCCTGCGAACGGATCCACTCGGCCAGGCCTGGATCGCTCACGGCGCTCACCAGTGCAGTGTTCAAGCGTTGGATCGCCTCGACCGGTGTTCCCTTGCGCGTCATGGCTCCAAACCAGGCACTGACTTCAAAGTCGGGGAATCCGGACTCGGCAAATGTCGGCACATCCGGCAGGACTGGAAGACGATTCTTGCTCGAGACCGCCAACGCTCTCAGTTTGCGGCCTTGCACGAACTGGATTGCGCTTCCCACGTCGATGAACTGGGCATCCAGCTGCCCGCCCATCAAGTCGTTCAGGGCGGGCGCCGACCCTTTGTAAGGTATGAAGTTGGCGGGAAACTTCACGGTTGACTTGACCAACTCCATTCCCAGATGCGCCGGAGTGCCAGCGCTTGAGGAGGCGTAGTTGAGCGGGGTCGACCGCGATCTTGCCGTCGCGATGAACTCGCCTAAGCTCTTGATCGGCGACTGCGCGTTGACCAACAGCACGAACCAAGAGCCCGTCAGTTGCGCGACAGGCTCGAATGCCGTCGGGTCATACGGCAGTTTGGTGTAAACGTGGGGATTGATGATCAACGTGCTCGGATCACAGATGAGAAGCGTCGAACCATCTGCAGGTTGGCTCAGCACGTAGTTGACTGCGATGGCACTGTTGCCTCCCGGGCGGTTGTCAACGATGACCGGCCGCTTGAGCGATTCCGTGAGCCGAACGCTCAACTGTCGAGCGAGAGCGTCGGTGGATCCGCCCGGCGAATAGGGGACCACCAGGCGAAGTTGTGCTCCGGTTCCGGACTGGGCTCGTACGCCCGCGACACCCAATAAAGATGCCGTCGCCAAAGTGGCGACCAGTTTCCGTCGGCTGAGTGGCGCAGTCATGTAGTTCTCCTTGGATCGAATGCGCTCTCCCATGCTGGATCGCGACACTCCGCTTGGTGCATGCGCGTCAACCGCTCGCGCTCGTTTGCAACTCATGCTACGGGTCGGCAAGCGGAGTGACACGCGATTCTTTTTGATCGCCCCGATGAGACTTCGGAATGTCGTGGCCGAAGCACGTCCCTCAGGCCGCGAGCCTTCCATTTCACTGGCCGCAGGACGCCCGGCTCTCGTCGTGCCAACGTCAGCAGCCCGAGAAAAGCTAGGCCTCGGCATCAGCTAACGTCGTTTGTCTCTGCATCGTCAGCGGTGCACACTCGTTGCTTCAAGTGGTGCCCGCAGGGCATCTACCCTGGAGAAACAACGTGGACTTTCAGCTCACCGAGCAGCGAAGGCTGATGATTTCGGCAGTTCGCGATTTGGCCCAAGGTCAGTTCAAAGCCAGCGGCCTGAAGTACCTGGACGGTACGTTCCCGTGGGAAAACATCAGATCGTTGGCGTCGATCGGCGTCTTGGGGATGGCAGTGCCGGAAGAGTACGGCGGCATGGGCCTGCCGGTCTTCGACACCGCCTTGATCCTCGAGGAAATCGCCAAGACCTGCTACGTGACGGCGATGGCCGTGCTTGGGGAAGCCGGCGTGCAGACACGTGTCATCGCGACCTACGCGCCTAAAGAGATCCGCGAGCGGATACTGCCGAAGGTGTGCACCGGCGAATGCATCCTTGCCATCTGCATGACCGAGCCCCACGCGGGAACCGATGTGGCGAACTACCGCACCAACGCGGTGGTGAAGGCGGACCGGCTCATTCTGAACGGCACCAAGACCTTGATCAGCCGCGCTCCGGAGGCCGGGATGTTCGTCGTGTTCACGCGCGTCGACGGGCGGGCCGGACGCGAGGGCATCGGCTGCGTGTTGGTCGAGCCGAGCACACCCGGGTTCGCCGTGACGGGCACGTATCACACCATGGGCGGTGAGAACCTCCATGAGGTGCAGTTCAACGATTGCGAGCTTCCCCTCGAGAACCTGGTGATCCGTGAGGACGGGTTCAAGAAGTTGCTGAGCGCGTTTAACACGCAGCGTTGCCTCAACCCGAGCATCTCATTGGGCCTTGCCGAAGGCGCCTTCGACGAAGCCATCAAGTATGTGAAGGATCGGAGCATTTTTGGCGAGCCGCTGTCCAGCTATCAGGGCATCCGCTGGAAGCTCGCCGACATGTACCGCGACATCGAAGGTGCCCGGGGCTTGCTCTACAAGGCCTGCGCATCGGCCGATCCTTTTCCGGATCCGTTCCTTGCAGCCGTCGCCAAGATCACCTGCAACGAGACCGCCATTCGAGTGACGAGCGAAGCAATCCAGGTCCACGGCGGCTACGGCTTCACCGACGAGTATTTGGTATCGCGTCTGTTCCGCGGCGCCCGGTATGGCACCCTGGGCGGTGGTGCCACCGAGACGCTGAAGGACCTGATTGGAAAGCGGCTCATCAGCGAAGGCGATTCGCCCGACGGCATCATGGCGCTAGCCCATTTCTGAGGCGGCTCGATCGTGCCATCGGACGCAGTCGAGCGCCCCGCTTCAGGCCCCGAAGTGGAGACCGTGCCGTTGCTCGTGACTGGGCGATGGCTCACCAACGATCGGCGAGCTCGCTCGATCAACCCGTATTCGGGCGAAGCGGTCGCCTCCATCTGCGAGGCCACCGACGATCTGCTGACGCAGGCGGTGGCATCGGCGTCCCGAGCGGCGCCCTCGGTCGCGGCCACCCCGGCGCGGGAGCGTGCGGCTCTGTTAAGGCGGGCCGCCGCTGCCGTGCGCGAGCAAAGTTCAACGCTTGCCCGGACCATGGCACTGGAGACAGGAAAACCCGTCAAGGACGCTCGGACGGAGGTCCTGCGGAGTGCCGAGACACTGGAGCTTTCCGGCGAAGAGGGCATGCGCATCGAAGGCGCGCAAGTGCCGATGGACACCAGCGCCATCGGCAGCGGCAAGCTCGGGGTCATGCTGCGCTTTCCGGTCGGTGTCGTCGCGGCGATCACGCCGTTCAACGCTCCCATCAATCTCACGGCGCACAAGCTCGGCCCCGCCTGGGCTGCAGGCAACGCCGTCGTCCTCAAGCCGTCGCCCGCGTCCGCGCTCAGCGTTCACCGTTTCGTCGAAGTTCTGCTCCAAGCCGGCATTCCGCCAGACTGGCTGCAGCTGGTGCAGGGCGACGATGCGGCTGCGCGCCTGGTTGCGGCCGCGCAAGTCGACTTCGTCTCGTTCACCGGATCAAGTCGGATCGGTGCGGTCGTCAAGGCCACCAGCGGACTGAAACGCGTCGCCCTTGAGCTCGGCGGCAACGGCTTCACCATCGTCGAGCCGGACGCCGACCTCGAAGAAGCGGCCATGGCCTGCGCCCGCAACGGGATGCGTCTGGCGGGCCAGAGCTGCATCTCGGTCCAGACCATCACGGTGCACCGCTCGCTGTACCCGGCATTCGTCGAGCGGCTGGCCTTCCACGTCGGGCAGCTGCGCGTCGGCGATCCCCTCGACGAGACGACCGATGTCGGGCCCGTGATCTCGCAACACGCCGCGGGTCGCATCGAGGCCATGGTGCAAGCTGCGCTCGCGGAAGGCGCGCGCTGCGTCTGCGGCGGCGGTCGAACAGGCGCCCTGTTCCAGCCGACCGTCGTCGCGGACGTGTCTCCGACCTGCTCCCTGGTTCAGGACGAGGTCTTCGGCCCGGTCGTCGGCGTGATGGCATATGACGACGTGCAAACCGTGTTCGATCTGATCAACGCCGGCCCCTTCGGATTGCAAGCCGGGATCTACACGCGCTCGTTGCCGATGGCGATGCGGGCAATGCGCTCTTTGCGCATGGGCGCCGTCATCGTCAACGGCTCCTGCACCTGGAGATCGGACCAGGCGCCGTATGGTGGGGTCAAGGCGAGCGGCATCGGCCGCGAAGGCCCACGCTTCGCGATACGCGACATGACGGAAGAGCGGTTCGTGCTGTTCAACGTCTGAGCCAAATCCCTTTGGATCACTGCAATGCTCCTGCTCGAGGCTGACGGCAAGGACCTTCTTCGCACGGTCGGCATCGCGACGCCGACTGGAGTGCGATTGCGCCGCGCAAGTCCCGCCCCGACGCTTTCCGGTGCCGGGCCTTGGATGGCCAAGGCCCAGGTGCCGGTGGGCGGCCGCGGCAAGGCCGGAGGCGTGCGCAGACTGGACTCGGCCGCGGACTTGCCCGACGCTGTCACCGCCATGCTCGGCACCCTCATCAAGGGCTTCGAGACCCGCGAAGTGCTCGTGGAGCAGGCCGTCAGCGGTCAGGAGAACTACCTGTCCCTGATGGTCGACGCCAGCAAAGGCGGCGTCCGCCTCATTTACTCCCCATTCGGCGGTGTCGACGTCGAGTCGCGGATGCCCAGCACCGACACCGTCTTCAACGAGTGCGTGCCGCTCGACCCGCCGGCGATCCATGCAGCGATCGACCGCATGGTCCAAGTCGCCCCGGTCCATGCGCAGCCGTCGCTCCGAGATGTTGCGCAACGGCTGGCGAAGCTCTTCCTGGAGCAGCAATTGATGCTGGTGGAAATCAATCCGCTGTTCGCGTTGGCGTCCGGTGACTTCATCGCCGGCGATGCAAAGGTCGTGGTCGACATGAACGTGGTTGCCAGTCGTCCGCTCCTGCATGCGATCTTCGAGGCGAGCCACGAGCTTTATCCGGATGCCTGGCGCAAGTTGACCGAGGACTTCGACTTCGTGGAAATCGATCCGGCCGGCCGTGTTGGCCTCGTGACGACCGGTGCCGGGCTGTCGATGATGATCATCGACGAGCTCGTCGGCCGCGGGCTGAAGCCGTTCAATTTCTGCGACATGCGCACCGGGCAGATGCGTGGAAGCCCCGCCCGTTTGATCCGCGTCCTCGACTGGCTGGTCGAGGCCGGTGAAGTGCGTGTTGTCCTGGTGAACATCTTTGCGGGGATCACCGACCTGGGCGAGTTCGCACACCTCCTCGTCCAGGCCCTGGAGGCGCGTCCCGGATTCGGCTTGCAGGTGGTTGCGCGCTTGGTGGGAAACGGGGAGGAAGCCGCCCGGACGATTGTCGCGGCCCATCCCCACCTCAACATCGTGCTCGAACCTGACCTCGAACAGGCGATCTCACGAATCGGAGTGCTGTCGGCAGAGCGCCGTCGGGAAAACGGGAGCGATCGTGCTTCTTGACCTCGACCACGATTCGCGCGTGATCGTTCAGGGAATCACGGGTCGGATGGGACAGAAGCACGCGGCTCTGATGGCCCGCTACGGGACGCGGATCGTCGGGGGCACGGGCACCTTGAAAACGGGCGCGGTTTCCGAGCACCCGGTTTTTGGTGACTGCAGAGCCGCCGTCCAGGCGACAGCAGCGGTGGCGAGCATTGCGCTGGTCCCGCCCGAAGCTACTTTGGCAGCGGTGCGCGAGGCGGTCGATGCCGGCATCCGGCTTGTGGTGACTGTTGCCGAGGGAGTGCCGGTTCACGATGCGCTTAGGATCCGTAGCATGGTCCGGGCCGCCGGCGTCACCTGGCTCGGCGCCTCGACCCCGGGCATGTGCATTCCTGGCGTCGTGAAGCTGGGCTTCCTTCCAGACGTCTCCCTCGCCTCTGGCTCGATCGGCGTCATGTCGAAGAGCGGCACGCTGTCGTACGAAGTCGGGCGCCGCATGGTCGCTCGCGGTCTGGGCCAGAGCGCATGGATCGGCGTGGGTGGTGACCCGGTCAAAGGCGTCCGCTTCGCCGATCTTGCCAGCCCGTTCGCCGCGCATCGGTCCACGCACGCCTTGCTGCTGGTCGGCGAAATCGGCGGCGATGAGGAAGAAGAATTCGCCGAGGCATGGTCGGGTCTCGGCTGCGACAAACCTGTCTACGCCTTGATCGCGGGGGCGCAGGCCAAGGAGGGCGTGACGATGGGCCATGCGGGGGCCCTGGTCATGGGGGACCGGGGGTCGTTGGCCTCCAAGCAGCGAAGCCTGCGCCGCGCCGGGGTTCACGTCCTCGACACGATCGAAGCCCTGTGCAGTGCGGTTGCCGGGAACCTGCCGGACGGGGAACCCGTCGGCGGCTCGATGCGAATGTCGTAGGCTCCCAGCGCTGGGCGCCCCTGTCGCTTAGCGATGCCACGCCCTGCGGAGCCGCTCCAAGCTTCCCGGTCGACAATCGCGGCGAGGAGACACGAGTGCAACGGCAGGTCAAGTACCGGATTCCCCCCTTGAACGCGTTGCGTGCGTTCGAGGCGGCGGCACGCAACTTGAGCTTCACCAAGGCCGGCAGCGAGCTCAGCGTGACCCAAGGTGCGATCAGTCGCCAGGTCCGGCTGCTCGAGGAGTTCTTCGGATTCGAACTGTTCGAGCGTTCGCCGCGAGGAGTCGAGCTGAACCGCGTCGGCCAGATTTATGCGGCGGCCATCGGCGAGGCGCTCGACACGATCACGCGGGCGACCGACAAGCTTGCCACGACCAGCACCCATACCGTGCTGACCATTCGCGGCTATACCAACTTGCTGGTGCGTTGGCTCACACCGCTGCTGCCCGACTTCCATTTGCGTCATCCGAACATCGAGATCCGCTTGATTTCGGCCGGCGACCCGGTCGACTTCGATCGGGACAAGGTCGATTTGGGGATCCGGTTTGGCTTCGGCCGCTGGCGGGGGCTCGATAGCGATCCGCTGTTCATGGACGAGCTCACCCCGGTCTGCAGTCCGCGAGTGCGCGACGCCTTAGCGCTTGAGCATCCTTCAGACCTCGCTCGCGCCAACCTGCTGCACCTGAACCTCCGGCAAGCAGACTGGCCCGACTGGTTCGCCTCAGCAGGGCTCGAGGTCCCGGCGAGCAGCGAGAACGTGTACCTCGAGGACCTCGGCGTCCTGTACCAATGTGCGATTGCCGGCCAGGGGGTCGCGATGGGACAGTACCAGTACGTCCGCGAATACCTCGCCGGCGGATCGCTGGTGGCGCCGTTCGACATCGTTCTGCGCAGACAGACGGGGTACTACCTGGTCTGCCCGAAAGAGCGCGCGGAGCTTGCGAAGGTCGCGACGTTCCGCAGATGGCTGAGCGACGTGCTCTCCAAACCGGAGTTCGCACGATGGCGTGGGTTTCTCGTCGATGACGCTGACTCGCGTTAACCCGCGTACCTGGTCATTCCCGAGGCTCATCGGGGAGATCAGAACAAATCGTTTGTCTGGGCCTTGACCGCCTCGTAGCATCGATTGGACACCGGCCCGAGGCAGTCTTAGGGCGAGATTACGGGGACAAACATGGAAGAAAAGAAGGGCGCGGAAGTCATCGTCGACGACCTTGTCGAGCGTGGCGTACCCTACCTGTTTGGGCTTTGCGGCCACGGCGATGTCGCGTTCATGGACGCTGCCAAGGACCGCGAAGACCGCATCAAGACGGTGTCGACGCATCACGAGCAGACTGCCGGTTTCATGGCGGATGCGTACTACCGGGTCTGCGGCCAACCCGTCGCGACCTTCACATCCTGCGGTCCCGGGTCGGTCAGCATTCAGGCGGCGATCGCCTGTGCCATGGCCGATTCATCGGCGGTCTTTGCCATCACAGGGAACGTGCCGACTCAGCAGTTCAACAAAGGTCCGTTCCAGGAAATCGGATACCAATACCAGGCCGATTTCGTGACGGCGATGCGCCCCTACGTGAAGCGAAGTTTCCAGGCGACGCGGGCAGACATGCTGCCCGACATGATGCGTCATGCCTACTCGACGATGCTGACGGGACGTGTCGGTCCGGTGCATCTCGATGTTCCCTTCAACGTGTTCAGCGAAAAGGCGCCCGTACCCCAGGTGTCGGCCGAGTTCGACAGCGCGCTCGATCTGCGCTCGCAAGGCGCGGCCGCCAGCATCGAGCGAGCAGTCGACGTCCTGCTGGCGGCCAATCGGCCGTTGATCCTCGCGGGACATGGTTGCACGCTGGGCCATGCAGGCGACGGGTTGATCGCGCTGGCCGAGCTGCTCGCAGTCCCGATCGCGACGACGCCCCAAGGAAAGGGTGCGGTCGACGAGCGACATCCTTTGTGCATCGGTCCGACCGGAAGAGACGGCGTCTATCCGGCCAACCGGGCCAGCCGGGGTTGCGACGTGTTGCTCGCGCTCGGGACCCGATTCGGCGATCGCGGTTCGAGCGGCTGGATCGAGGGAGCCACGCACAGCATTCCACCGACCCGGCTGATCCATGTCGACCACGATCCAGGCCTCATCGGCAAGAACTATCCGGCCGCGGTGGGGATCGTTGGCGATGTCACGCTGGTGCTCGGGCAGTTGCTGGCCGCGGTGAAAGCCCGCAAGCATCCGCAGAATCCGGGCACGAGGGGCTGGCAGGAATCGATCGCCAGCTGGCGCAACGAGTGGCAGAAGGCCACTGCCCCGGGCGCCGCGTCGGATGACGTCCCGATCCACCCTGACCGCCTCGTGGATGAGCTGCAACGCGCTGCGCCGGCCGACGCAATCATGCTGAGCGACATCGGCGCACACCACAGCTGGATGGTGCAAAAGTGGAAAGTCCCTGGCAAGGGCCGCCTGCTGCAGTCGGGCGGATTCGCCTCGATGGGATTCGGCGTCGCTGGCGCGCTCGGCGCCAAGCTCGCGCGTCCGGATCGTGCGGTGATCGCGGTCGTCGGCGACGGCGGTTTCCTCATGCACTCGAACGTGGTCGCCACGGCGGTCGAATACGATCTTCCGGTGGTGTGGATCGTCTGGAACAACTGCGGCTACGTGTCGATCCGTGATATCCAGACCGGCTTCTTCGGCAAGGATCGGGAGTTCGCGACCCGCTTTCGGCGCCAGAGAACCGGCGAGCTCCTCTGGACCGATTTTGCGATGCTGGCTCAATCGATGGGCGCGCAAGGCGTGCGCGTCGAACGGCCCGGCGATCTAGGCGAACTCGTCAGGACGGCGCTCGAGAGCGGCAAGCCCACGGTTCTCGATGTGCGGGTGCAGGCGGACGTCCGCCGGCTGACCTCGGGTGCATGGGACATGCCGCCGCTGAAAGGAACGCCGCCCAATTTCGATCCGGATCCGATGCGCTGAGAGCGTGCCGGAAGCTGAGCGTCCTCAGTCGCAAGCGTGCCTGCAGGACAGCAGCCAATCAGTGGGCCACTGCCTGGCCCGTCAAGACTGGGGCGTACTTTCCCCTGATAACGGCGCTTCCCCATGATTGGCGGGCCTGCCATCAACTCAAGGACATTCGATGAACAGCACCATGATGAAGAAGACACTGGAGACTTTGGTCCTTGCGATCGGGTTGGCATGGACTGCCAATGCAGCGGCACAGAACGACGTGCTCAAGATCGGCGTGGTGAGCGCGCTGACTGGTCCCGGCTCGGAGTGGGGCCTCGCGCAGGACGGCGGCATCAAGATCGCCGCAATGGAGGCCAATGCCAAGGGCGGCCTGAAGGTCGGCAACAAGACCTACAAGATCGAAGTGATCTCATATGATGATCAGTACAAGGCGGCACTCGCGGTCACCGGTGCCACTCGCCTGATCGAGCAAGACAAGGTCAAGTACATCGTCGGGCCGATGGGCTCAGCTCCGACACTGGCCATCAAGCCTTTGCTCGAGGAGCACAAGGTGCTCGCCATCATCGGCGCCTTTTCCGAAAAGGCCCTCGATGCGAACACGAAGTACGCCTTCCGTGGCTTTCCGACACAGGTCGAATTCGTGGCTCCCATCGTCGACTGGCTGAAGAAGAACAAGCCGGCCTTGAAGACAGTCGCCCAGATCGAGCCGAAGGACGAGACCGGCTACTTCTCGCAGAAGTTGCTGAAGGAGCAGTACGAGGCGACCGGCTACAAGCTGCTTTCGGCCGAGCTCTATGAGCGGAGCCTGAAAGACTTCCAGCCGGTGCTGACCCGGGTTCTGGCGACCAACCCCGACATCATCGAGCTGGGCACGACCCCACCCGGAACGGCCGGACTGATGATCCGCCAGGCGCGCGAGCTCGGCTTCAAGGGACAGTTCGTCAAGATCGGCGGTCCGGGTGTGCCGCAGATCGTCGCGGCGGCAGGCAAGGAGTTCGCAGAAGGCCTGATCTGCTACGCGGCCGCCGATGTCACCACGAAGAGCTACAAGGAGCTCGAGGCGCAATACGCCAAGGTGCTGAAGCCCCCGATGAACGAAATCACGGTCTACTTCTACGACGCCGGTCGCATGCTTCTCGATGCCATTCAAACCGCCGGGACCGTGGACGACACGGACAAGGTCCGCACTGTCCTGGCCAAGGCAGGTCCGTACCAGGGCATCCAAGGCACGATTCGATGGGGGGGGATGAAAGCCTACGGCGTCAACCAGCAGATCCTCACCCCGACTTTCATCGGCATGATCAAGAACGGTGAGCAAGTGATCATCGGACGCATGGAATAGCGCAAGTGACGTGCATACCGAGCCGGCGCGTCAGCCGTCGAGGCGGCTCATCGGAGTGATGCCGCATGTACGAATTGGCGCTCAAGATCGGGATCAACGGGCTGACCTCCGCGTTGGTCTATATCCTGATGGCGCTGGGGTTCACGCTCATTTTCGGCATCATGCGCGTCGTCAACTTCGCCCACGGCGAGTTGTACATGGCGGCCTCGTTCCTGGTCCTCGTGATGGTCGGCACGCTGGGCTGGAACTACTACCTTGCCGCCCTCGTCGCCGCAGTGGCGGTGGGGTTCTTCGGCGCCCTGCTGGAGCGGACTCTCTTTCGGCCGTTCGTCGGCCGCGAGCTGAACGGGATGATCATGGCCATCGCCATCTCGATCACCCTGCAAGCTGGGGCCTTCATCGTGTTCGGACCGGAAGAGCACTCCGTGCCTCGTCCGATTTCCGGCGTCATCCAGTTCGGTGAAGTCATCGTGCCGCGCGACCGTCTGGCGGTTGCGCTGATGGCGGTGGTCATTCTCAGCGCGTTCTATGGCCTGATGCGCTACACCAAGATCGGCTTGGCGATGCGGGCCGTCGTGCAGGATGCGGATATCGCCTCGATCCACGGCGTCCGCCCGAAGTTGATCCATCCGCTTTCGTTCGGCATCGGGGCCATGTTGGCTGGCTTCGCCGGCGCCTTGATGGCGCCGATCTACACGGTCTATCCGTACATGGGTTCGCAACCCATGCTGAAGGCGTTCATCGTCGTCATCCTCGGTGGCCTCGGCAGCATTCCCGGTGCCGTCCTTGGCGGAATCGTGCTCGGCGTGACTGAATCGGTCTTTGCGACGCTGATCAACACAACGGTTGCCACGATGGTGTCGTTCGCCCTTGTGGTCATCATTCTCCTGTTCAAGCCGACTGGTCTGTTGGGCCGCTGACTTCGATGAAGCAGAGTCTCAGATTCCTTGTCCTAATCGCCGCGCTGGCCGTCCTGCCGCTGCTGGTTCGGTCGCCGTTTCTGACGCACGTTGGCGTCATGATGGGCCTCCTCACGGCGCTGGCGCTCAGCATGAACCTGATGCTGCGCATCGGCCAGATCTCTTTCGCACACGGCGCCTTCATGGGCTTGGGGGCCTATGGATCGGCGCTCCTCATGATGCGGCTCGGCTTGCCGTTCCCGCTCGCGTTTCTAGGCGCGGCGCTCGGCGTGACGCTGCTCGCCTGGCTCGTCGGATTGCTGTTCCTGCGCATCCGGGGCGTGTACTTCGTCCTGCTGACCTTCGCATTTGGCGAGATCATCGTCCTCATGTTTGTCGAGTGGGTGAGCCTCTTCGGCGGGAGCGGCGGGTTGGCCGGCGTGCCTCGGCCCAGTTGGTTCGGGTACGAAATCCGCAGCCGCGAGGGCTTCTACCTGATGGCACTTGGCCTGGCCGCGTTCGCGTACACGGCGGTCGTGACGATCTACCGCAGCGAGCTGGGC
>JADMIO010607203.1_pt1 | contig 19981 bp, 18 predicted proteins | sample 8958161 | NCBI WGS metagenome assembly JADMIO01 (sample SAMN16585339, study PRJNA669376) | soil metagenome | isolation source: Crop rotation soil | place: USA: Cullars Rotation, Alabama | collected 2011
CGCGACAACTTGTCCACGTGGAATTCTAAGCTTAGGATCCCAATGTGCTGGAAAGGGGCGTGGCCGGCGGCGCCGCCGCGAGGCCTTTCGTCACACACCACAACGCTCTCGACATCGACCTCTACCTCCGCATCGCGCCCGAGCTGTACCTGAAGCGCCTGGTGGTCGGAGGACTCGAGCGCGTCTTCGAGTTGGGCCGGGTGTTCCGCAACGAAGGGCTGTCCACGGAGCACAACCCGGAGTTCACACTGCTCGAGTTCTATCAGGCCTGCGCGACGTACGAGGACCTCATGGACCTGACCGAGGAGCTCCTGGTCGGCCTCGCGCAGGAGGTCCTCGGGAAGCTCACGCTCCAGTACCGCGGGCACGACATCGACCTCACCCCGCCGTGGCCGCGGAAGACCATGGTCGACCTGGTCGCGGAGCACACGGGGTGGGCGGCCGCGGACGTCCTCGACACGGCGAAGCTGCCGGGCCTCGCGAAGAGCCTCTCGCTCGAGCAGTCCGGCAGCTGGGGCGAGGTGCTGGTGCGGATCTTCGAGCACGTCGTCGAGCCGAAGCTGGTCCAGCCGACGTTCGTCTGCCAGTTCCCGGTCGAGGTGTCGCCGCTCGCGCGCCGCAACGACCGCGACCCGCGCTTCGTCGACCGTTTCGAGCTCTACGTCGCGCGTCACGAGGTCGCGAACGCGTTCTCGGAGCTGAACGACCCCGAGGACCAGCGCGCGCGCTTCGCGGAGCAGCTCCGCCAGCGGGCCGCCGGCGACGAGGAGGCGCACGCGATGGACGAGGACTACGTCCGCGCCCTCGAGTACGGGCTCCTGCCCACGGCGGGCGAGGGGATCGGCATCGACCGTCTCGTCATGCTGCTGACGGGCGCCCCGTCGATCCGCGAGGTGATCCTCTTCCCGCAGCTCCGCCCGGAGACGCCCGCATGAGATGGGAGATGCTGGTCGGCCTCCGCTACCTGCGCTCCCGGAAGCATGCCTGGATCCTGTCCCTCATCTCGTTGCTCTCTCTGGCCGGCGTGATCATCGGCGTGGCGACGCTCGACATCGTGCTGGGCGTGATGACCGGCCTCGAGCGTGACCTCCGCGACAAGATCCTCGGTTTCAACCCGCACGTCGTCGTCATGAGCTACGGCGGCGCCGTGGGATCGGACGGCCAGGCGGTCGAGACCGTGCGGCACGTGCCGGGCGTCGTCGCGGCGTCGCCGTTCATCTACGGCCAGGCGATGCTCGCCGTCGGCCGGAGCGCGTCGGGCATCGTCGTGCGCGGCATCGACCCGGCGGCGGCGGGCGACGTCGTCGACGTCGAGAAGCACCTCGCGAGCGGCAGCCTCGCCGCGCTCGCCACCACGCACCCGGTCACGCTCGGGCCGGAGGAGGGCGGGGGACACGTCGAGCTGCCGGGCATCCTCATCGGCACGGAGCTCGCGCGCCAGCTCGGCATCACGGAGGGCGACGTCGCGAGCGTCATCTCGCCGCTCGGCACCCCGGGGCCGACGGGCCTCGTGCCGCGCATCAAGCGCTTCGTCGTGGCGGGCGTATTCGACTCGGGCATGTTCGACTACGATGCCACGCTCGCCTACATGTCGCTCGGCGACGCGCAGAAGTTCTTCGACATGAAGGACGGCGTCACCGGCATAGAGGTGCGCGTGAAGGACGTGTACGGGGCGCGGGAGGTCGCCCGGCGCATCGAGACGGAGCTCGGGGGCTTCCCGTTCCGCGCGCGCGATTGGATGGAGACGAACCGCAACCTCTTCTCGGCCCTGAAGCTCGAGAAGGTGGTGTACGGCATCGTGCTCTGCCTCATCGTGGTGGTCGCGGCCTTCAACATCCTCGCCGCCCTGACGATGGTCGTGAAGGAGAAGCGCCGCGACATCGCGATCCTCAAGTCGATGGGGGCGGCGGGCTCCTCGATCGCGCGTATCTTCATCATGACGGGCACGATCATCGGCGTGGCCGGCGCCGCCGTGGGCAGCGCCCTCGGCCTCCTCGGGTGCTGGGTCCTGGCGCGCTACCAGTTCATCGAGCTCCCGAAGGACGTGTTCCTGGTGACGACGCTGCCGGTCCGCGTCGAGCCCGTGAACTTCCTCGTGGTGGCGACCGTGTCGACCGTGATCTGCGTGCTCGCCGCCCTGGCCCCGGCTCGACGTGCCGCGAGCCTGGTTCCGGTCGAGGTGATCCGGTATGAGTAGCCGCCGATGCCCGCGCGGGTGAAGGCGCTCGTGCAGGCGCGGGACCTCGAGAAGCGCTACGTGGACGGGCCGCGGGTGGTGTCGGTGCTCGGGGGACTCGACCTGGACGTTGAGCCCGGCGAGCGCATCGCGATCGTCGGCGAGTCGGGCGTGGGGAAGAGCACGCTGCTGCATCTCCTCGGCGCCCTCGACCGGCCCACGGCGGGGCAGGTGCTGTTCGACGGCGAGGACGTGTTCACCCGTCGCGAGGCCGACCTGGCCGCCTTCCGCAACCGGGAGATCGGCTTCGTCTTCCAGTTCCATCACCTCCTGCCGGACTTCACGGCCCTCGAGAACGTGATGCTGCCCGGGCTGATCGCGCGCGAATCGGCCGGCGCCGCCCGCGCGCGGGCCGAGTCCCTGCTGGCGCGCGTCGGCCTGAAGGACCGCCTGGGGCACCGTCCCGGCGAGCTGTCCGGCGGCGAGCAGCAGCGCGTCGCCGTGGCCCGCGCCCTGGCGCGGCGGCCCCGCCTCCTCCTCGCTGACGAGCCGACCGGCAACCTGGACCCGCAGACCGCCGGCGGCGTCCAGGACCTGCTCCTCGAGCTGAACCAGGAGCATGGCGCCGCCCTGGTCGTGGCCACGCACAGCGCGCACCTCGCCCACGCGATGTCCCGGACGCTCCGCCTGACCGGCGGTCGCCTCGAGCCCGCGGACGCGCCACCGATGATCGCCGGCGGGGCCACCTCGTGAAGGGCGGGGTGGGACCCGGCACCCCTCCCGCGACCCGTCTCATCGCGGTCCTCCTGAGCATCCTGGCGGCGCTCGCCTCGTTGGTGCGGGCGGCCGAGGAGGCGAAGCAGATCGTCGCGAGCGTCGGGGTGGAGGGCAACCTCCGCGTCGAGCAGGACGCCATCAAGGTGCTCCTCCGGACGCAGCCGGGGCAGCCCTACGACCCCGCGCTCCTCGACGCGGACATCCGCGCCATCTACGGCATGGGCTTCTTCGACCAGGTCGACGCGGACGTGACCGAGGCGGGCAGCCACGAGGTGGCGGTCGTCTTCCGCGTGAAGGAACGGCCGCTCGTGCGCGCGGTGAAGGTCGAGGGCACCGACGAGATCGAGAAGGAGGAGGTGGAGGGCGCGCTCAAGATCCGCCCGCGCACCATCCTCGACCCCGAGAAGGCGCGCCAGGGCATCGAGGCGGCCAAGAAGCTCTACGTCGACAAGGGCTACCTCGACGCGACCATCACCTACTCGACGACGGTCGTCGGCGAGAACGAGGTCGACGTCCTCTACAAGGTGGACGAGAAGGGCACCATCAAGGTCGAGGAGATCAGCTTCGAGGGCAACGAGGCGTTCTCGTCGCGGACCCTCCGGGGCGTCATGCAGACGCGCGAGGGCTGGCTCTTCGGCTTCCTCACCGGCGCCGGCGTGCTCAGCCGCGACGTGCTGCGGACCGACGTCGAGCGGCTCACCGCCTACTACTACGACCACGGCTACGTCACCGTGAAGGTCGACGAACCGGTCGTCGAGCGCAAGGAAGACGGCCTGTACATCACCATCAAGATCGCCGAGGGCGACCAGTTCAAGATCGGCAAGGTCGACGTCGTGGGCGCCGACCTGCCGCCCGACACCATCCGGCTCCGCGAGGGCATCGAGACGAGCGCGGGCGAGGTGTTCAGCGCCAGCGCGCTGCGCGAGGACTCGCAGAAGCTGACGGAGCGCCTATCGGAGGACGGCTACGCCTTCGCCACCGTCGAGCCGCAGACCGCGATCGACGAGCAGACGAAGACGGTCGACGTGACGTTCCAGGCCGACCGCGGCAAGCCGGTGGTCATCGACCGCATCGAGATCGAGGGCAACACCAAGACGCGCGACAAGGTCATCCGCCGCGAGATGCGCCTCCAGGAGCAGGAGCTCTTCTCGGCGCAGAAGCTCCGTAAGAGCCGCGAGTCGCTCCAGCGCCTCGGATTCTTCCAGGAGGTGAACATCACCACCCGGCGCGCCGCGGCCGAGGACCGCATGAACGTCGCCGTGGCGGTGAAGGAGGCGCAGACGGGAGCCTTCAGCGCGGGCGCGGGGTTCAGCTCGGCGGACTCGCTCCTCTTCAACGTCCGCATCCAGGAGAACAACCTCTTCGGCCGCGGCCAGCGCGTCGTCGTGAACGCGGACGTCGGCTCGATCCGTCGCAACATCGTGCTGTCGTTCACCGAGCCCTACTTCCGCGACACGCCGCTCACCGTCGGCGTCGACATCTTCGACTGGCGGCTCGAGTTCGACGACTTCGCGCGGTCGGGCCGCGGCGCCGGGACGCAGGTCACGTACCCCGTCACCGCGTTCGGGTACGACACGCTCTGGGGCCTGCCGCTGGACGAGGTGCGCGTCGGCGCCGACTACCGCATCGAGCAGGCGAAGATCGGCGACATCGACTTCTCGGCCAGCCGCTCCATCCGCGCGGAGGCGGGCACCAGCCTGGTGAGCAGCATCACGCCGCGTGTGTCGCGCAACACGCTGAACCATGCGTTCGACCCGACGGCCGGCTCCTTCCAGGACTTCAGCGTCGAGCTGGCCGGCCTCGGCGGCACGCAGTTCGTGAAGATGGAGGCGCGCGAGCGCTGGTACTACACCTTCCTGCGCACGAAGTCTCTGGGCGACTTCACCTACTCGCTCGGGGCTGCGCTCGGCTACGGCATCGGCAACGAGGGCCTCGACGGCAACGAGCTGCCGCTCTTCGAGCGCTACTTCCCGGGCGGCATCAACAGCATCCGCGGCTTCGACACGCGCACCCTCGGCCCGCGCGAGGTGCGGAAGAACATCTTCGGCCAGGTCGTCGACACGACGCCCATCGGCGGTAGCGAGCAGGTGATCCTCAACAACGAGATCATCTTCCCCATCGTCCAGGGGATCGGGCTGAAGGGCGTCGTCTTCGTGGACGCCGGCAACGCGTACAGCGCCGAGGACGGCATCACCATCGACGAGACCCGGGTGTCGGCCGGCGCGGGATTGCGCTGGCTTTCTCCGCTCGGGCCGTTCAGGATCGAGCTCGGCAAGCCCCTGGTCTCCAAGAAATTCGACGAGGAGAGCCTCGTGCTCTTCTCGTTTGGCGGCCCGTTTCAATACTAAAGGAGCATCGAGGATCACATGACACATCGTCGGACGTCGATATTGCTGATCGCCGCGGGAGCGCTCTTCTGCCTGGGCGCCGCGTCGGTCCGTGCGGCCGAGCTGCGCGTGGCCGTCGTCGACATGCAGCGAGCCCTGAACGAGTGCGACGCGGGCAAGCGCGCGAAGGACCAGGTCAAGGCGAAGTTCGAGAAGTCGCAGGACGACCTCAAGCGCCAGCGGGAGGACCTCGACCGCCGCAAGGAGGAGTACGAGCGCAAGGCGACGGTCCTCAAGGAGGAGGAGCGGCGGAACCTCGAGAAGGACCTCGAGGCGCGCTCGCTCGAGTTCAAGCGGAAGTTCGAGGACTTCCAGCGCGACCTGAAGCGGACCGACGCCGAGCTCACCTCGTCCATCGTCGAGAACCTCTACGGCGTGGTGCGCGAGTACGGACAGAAGAACGCGTACTCGCTCGTGCTGGAGGCGTCGAGCGGCGCGCTGCTCTACGGCGACAACGCGCTCGACATCACGGACGAGATCGTGAAGATCTACAACGCCAACCCCAACCCCAAGCGCACCTCGAACTCGAAGTCCGCGGGGGACGAGTAGGGCGCGGTGACCGCCACCGCGCGAGCACCGATATCCCCGACGGGGTTCCCGTGGACGCTCGTCGACCGCGTGCTGGAGGTCGAGCCGCGCCGTCGCGCCGTCGGCGAGAAGCTCGTCAGCGCCAACGAGCCGTACTTCGTCGGGCATTTCCCCGGGGCGCCGGTGTTCCCGGGAGTCGTCCTCTGTGAGGCGCTCGCCCAGCTCGCCGCCGTCCTGGCCGAGGACGACTCCGTGCGCCTGGTCGGCGTCGAGCGCGCGCGCTTCCGCCGGCCCGTGGTGCCCGGTGAGGTGCTCCACCTCGAGGTGCAGACCGTCGCGGACGGTCCGCCCTGGCGGCTCCGCGGCGTCGCGACGCTGGGCCCGGCGCTCGTCGCCGAGGTCGAGTTCACGGCCGCGGCGCCCGACGCCGTGCGCATCCACCCGCGCGCGGTGGTCGCCCGCGGCGCCGAGCTGGATCGCGGCGTCACGGTCGACGCGTACGCGGTCATCGGGCCGCGCGTCCGCGTCGGCGTCGGGACGCGCATCGGCCCGCATGCGGTGCTGGAGGGCCGCACGACGCTCGGCGCGCGCAACCGCGTCTTCCAGTTCGCGAGCATCGGCGCCGTGCCGCAGGACCTCAAGTACCGCGGCGAGCCGAGCACGCTCGAGGTGGGCGACGACAACATCGTGCGCGAGTACGCGTCGCTCAACCCGGGTACGACGGGCGGCGGCATGGTGACGCGGGTCGGCAGCCGCTGCCTCTTGATGGTGTCGTCGCACGTCGCCCACGACTGCATCGTCGGCGACAACGTCATCCTCGCGAACGGCGCCGCGCTCGGCGGCCACGTCCGCGTCGACGACTGGGGCATCGTCGGCGGCCTCGCCGGCGTCCACCAGTACGTCCGCGTCGGCGAGTCCGCGCTCTGCGCCGCCGGAGCCATGGTCTCCCGCGACGTCCCCCCTTACTGCACCGCCGCAGGCGACCGCGCCCGCCTCCGCGGCCTCAACCTCGTAGGCCTCAAACGCCGCGGCTTCACGCCGGAGACCATTCTGTCCCTGAAGCGTGCATACCGGACCCTGTTCGGCACCGGCCGCGCCGCAACGACCTCACTGCAGGATGCCTGCAGGCAGGTCCGTGACGCGGCCGGCGACGTCCCCGAGGTTGCCAGCCTCCTGTCCTTCGTAGAGTCGTCCGAACGCGGAATCAGCCGCGGAGCGAGCCGTTGACGGCGACGCGCGCGTCGAACCACGCTAGGATGGCCGGGGTGGCTGGGCCGGGTACCCCTGCGGGCGACCTCTCGGCGGCGACGTATCGGACGATCGGAGCCGACCGATCTTCTTTCGCCGACGAGCGCGGAGCCCGCGGGGGTACCCGGCCCCCCCGCCTCGGCCACCCACGCATGTCCCGACCCGACACGAGAACGACCCAGAGATGGATCGCGTAGGACTGATCGCCGGCTCCGGCCGCTTCCCCGTTCTCTTCGCCGAGACGGCTCGTCGCCACGGCGTCGAGGTGTGCGCCGTCGCGCATCGTGGCGAGACGGATCCGGAGCTGGAGCGGGTCGTGGCCCGCATCGCCTGGGTGTATCCGGGCGAGATCGGCGGGATCATCGACGCGCTGAAGGCGGCCGGGGTCACCAAGACGGTGATGGTCGGCGGCATCGCGAAGCCGCGGCTCTTCCGCGAGCTCCGGCCCGACGCGCGCGCGCTCGCGATCCTCGCCCGCCTGGGGCCGCTGCGCGACGACCGCGTGCTGCGCGCGGTCGCGGCGGAGCTCGAGTCGGAGGGGATCGCCGTCGTCGAGTCGACGCTGTTCCTCTCGGACATCGTGCCCGCGGCCGGCGTGCTCGGCGCGCGCCAGCCGACCGAGGAGGAAAGGCGCGACATCCGGTTCGGCTTCCGCGCCGCCAAGGTGATCGGCCAGTTCGACATCGGCCAGAGCGTCGTCGTCCGCAACGGCGCCGTGCTCGCGGTCGAGGGCATCGAGGGCACCGACGCGACCATCCGCCGCGCGGGGCAGCTCGCGAATGGCGACGTCGTCGTCGTGAAGGTGTGCAAGCCGACGCAGGACACGCGCTTCGACCTGCCGGCGGCGGGGCCCGACACGGTGCGGACCATCGCCGAGGTGGGTGGCCGGGCGCTGGCGCTCGAGGCGGGTCGCACCATCATCCTCGACCGCGAGGAGATGATCGCGCTCGCAGACGCCGCGGGGATTGCGGTCGTGGCCGTTGCACCGGGGGAGGTCGACACATGAGCACCGTCCGTGCCGCCGTCGTGGGCGTGGGATACCTGGGGCGCTTCCACGCGGAGAAGTACCGCGCGAACCGCGGGACGGAGCTCGTCGGCGTCGCCGACGTGGACGCCGCGCGCGCCCGCGAGGTCGCGTCGGCACTCGGCGTGCAGGCGTTCACCGATCATCGCGAGCTCCTCGGCCGCATCGACTGCGCGAGCGTCGCCGTCCCGACGCAGCACCATCACGCGGTCGCGCGCGACCTCCTCGAGGGCGGCATCGACGTCCTCGTCGAGAAGCCGCTCACGTCGACGCTGGAGGAGGCGAAGCAGCTCGTCGAGCTGGCCGTGAAGGGCGGGCGCGTCCTGCAGGTGGGGCACCTCGAGCGCTTCAACCCCGCGTTCGTCGCGCTCGAGGGCGTCGTGCGGCAGCCGCGCTTCATCGAGTGCCACCGGCTGGCGCCGTTCACCGAGCGGGGCACGGACGTCGACGTCATTCTCGACCTCATGATCCACGACCTCGACGTCATCCTCAGCATGGTGCCGTCGGCCGTCCGCTCCGTAGAGGCGGTCGGAGTGCCGGTGCTGACGTCGTCGGTCGACATCGCCAACGCGCGCATCCGGTTCGCCAACGGCTGCATCGCCAATGTGACGGCCAGCCGCGTGTCGTTGAAGCGCGAGCGGAAGCTCCGCATCTTCCAGGCCGACGCCTACCTCTCCGTCGACTACGACGAGCGGCGCGTCCGCATCTGCCGCCGCGAGACGAGCGCCGACGGGCAGACGGCACTCACGTTCGAGGAGCGGGAGGTGGCGGAGTCCGACGCGCTCGAGGCCGAGATCGGGGCGTTCGTCCACGCGGTGCGCGAGCACGAGCCGCCGCCGGTCACCGGGTGGGACGGGCTCCGCGCGCTCGAGGTGGCGCACGTGATCCGCGAGAGCGTCGAGACCGAGGCCCGGGCGGCGCAGGCCACGACGTCCTGATGGCCGCTCCGCGACCCGACCGAGGGGCGGAGCATGCGTGGACCGCTCCTCCCAGGCGCCGCCGGATCCTGCTCGTGGCCGGCGAGGCGTCCGGCGACCTGCATGCCGCCGACCTGGTGACGGCGCTCCGCCAGCACCTGCCCGACGTGGAGGTGGTCGGCCTCGGCGGCGAGCGCCTGCGCGAGGCGGGGATGCGTACCGTCGCCGACTCGAGCGAGGTCGCGACCGTCGGCGTGACGGAGGCCACGGGCCGGCTGCGGAAGATCGTCCGCACCTATCGCGCCCTCGCGCGCATGCTGCGTGACGATCCGCCGGACCTCTGCGTCCTGGTAGACTTTCCGGAGTTCAACCTCCGCCTCGCGCGCGTGGCGAAGCGCGCGGGAATCCCCGTCCTCTACTACATCGGCCCCCAGGTGTGGGCGTGGCGCCGGGGGCGCGTGCGGAAGATCGCGCGCCGGGTCGACCGCCTCGCGGTCGTGTTCCCGTTCGAGCCGCCGCTCTACGAGCCGCGCCTCCCCGGCGTCGAGTTCGTCGGCCACCCGCTGCTCGACCGCGTGCGGGTCACGCGCTCGCGCGAGGAGACGTTCGCGCGCTACGGCCTCGATCCGGCCCGGAAGCTGGTGGTGCTGCTCCCGGGTAGCCGTCCGAAGGAGATCGAGATGCTGCTGCCGCCGCTCCTCGACGCCGCGCGCCGCCTCGGCCGCGAGGACGGCTGCCAGTTCGCGCTCGCGCTGGCGCACACCCTCACGCGCGAGGACATCGAGGCGCGCCTGGTCGGGGCCGACGTGCCGGTGCCGGTCATCGCCGGCGACACGTACAACCTGGTCGCCGCGAGCGACCTGGCGCTGGTGTCGTCGGGGACCGCCACGCTCGAGTGCGCGCTGCTCGAGTGCCCGATGGTGATCGTCTACCGCCTGACGCCGGTCAGCTGGATCCTCGCGCGGCTCCTCGTGCGCGGCGTCAGCTGGGTCGGCATGCCGAACATCGTCGCGGGGCACGAGGTCGTGCCGGAGCTGCTACAGGGCCAGGCCACCGGCGAGCGCATCGCGGCGGCCGCGCAGGGCATCCTCCGCGACCCCGCGCGGCGCGTGGCCATCGTCGAGGAGCTGCGCGGGGTGCGCCGGAGCCTCGGACGCGGCGGCGCGGCGGGCCGGGCCGCCGCGATCGCGCTCGAGATGCTCGGGGGCCGCGCCGCGTGAGGCACTACCAGCGACTCCTCGGCTACCTGAAGCCCTACCTCTGGCCGCGTGGGGTGCTCGCGGTCCTCTGCATGCTCGCGTTCAGCGGCATCGAGAGCAGCATCCCGTTCGTCGCGAAGTACGTGTTCGACCAGGTCTTCACCGCGAAGCACATCGATGCCCTGCCCTGGGCCATCCTCGGCGTCTTCGTGCTGGCGATCGGCCGCGGCTTCCTGGATTTCGCGGCGAAGTACCTGAGCGACTGGGTCGGGCAGCGGATCGTCACGGACCTGCGGAACGCCCTCACGAGCCACATGCAGGGCCTCGACCTGGCGTTCTTCAACCGCCAGCGCGCCGGACAGATCGTCTCGCGCGTCACGTCGGACGTGTCCCTGGTGCGCGCGTCGGTGACCGACGCCGTCGTGTCGATGTTCCAGGATTCGACCCGCCTCGTCGGCCTCACCGTGGTCGCGGTCTACATGGACTGGGTCCTGGCCCTGGGCGCCGTGTGCCTGTTCCCGATCGCGGCCATCCCGATGCGCTACTTCTCCACGGCGCTTCGCCAGAACAGCCGTCGGCAGCAGGAGGCCGTCGGACGCCTGAACGCGCTCCTCCACGAGAACGTGCAGGGCAACCGCGTGGTCAAGGCGTTCGGCCAGGAGGCGTACGAGCAGCGGCGCCTCGAGGCGGCCGACGAGCGCCTCTTCCAGCTGTTCCTGCGCGGCAGCCGCCTTCGCGCGCTGCCGGTCGCCGAGATCCTGGCCGGCATCGCCATCGCGGGCATCATCTGGTACGGCGGCACCAGCGTCATCGCGGGCACGCGGTCGCAGGGCGACTTCTTCAGCTTCGTGATCGCGCTCTTCCTCCTCTACGAGCCCTTCAAGCGCCTGGTGAAGACTGTCTACACGATCCAGACCGGCCTGGCGGGCGCGGACCGGGTCTTCGAGCTGCTCGACACGCCGTCGCTGATCGTCGACCGGCCGGGGGCGACGCCGCTCGGGACCATGCGGCAGGGGATCGCGTTCGAGGACGTCACGTTCGAGTACGAGAAGGGCAACCCGGTGCTCCACAACATCGACCTGCGCATCCCCGTGGGAAAGGTGGTGGCGCTGGTCGGCATGAGCGGAGGCGGAAAGAGCACGCTCGCGGACCTCATCCCGCGCTTCTACGACGTCAACGCGGGCCGCATCACCATCGACGGGCGCGACATCCGCGACCTCACCATCAAGAGCCTGCGTGCCCACATCGCGGTCGTCACCCAGTTCACGTTCCTCTTCAACGACAGCATCCGCGCCAACATCGCCTACGGCGACCCCACGAAGACGGAAACGGAGATCGAGGCCGCCGCCCGCGCCGCCAACGCGCACGACTTCATCGCGGAGATGCCGCGCGGATACGACACGGGGATCGGCGACCTCGGCGTGCGGCTGTCCGGCGGCCAGCGCCAGCGGATCGCGATCGCGCGGGCCATCCTGAAGAACTCGCCGATCCTCATCCTGGACGAGGCGACCTCGGCCCTCGACACGGAGTCGGAGGGCCTCGTGCAGGAGGCCCTCGAGCGGCTCATGGAGAACCGCACCACGCTGGTCGTCGCGCACCGGCTCTCGACCGTACGGCGCGCGGACCGCATCGTCGTGCTGGTCCGCGGCGAGGTCGTCGAGAGCGGCACGCACGAGGAGCTGCTCGCGACCGGCTCGGAGTACCGCAAGCTCTACGAGCTCCAGTTCCGCGACATCGACGTGCCCGAGACGCCCGAGCCGCCGCGCATGCAGGGCCGGGTGGGGTGACGGAGGCGGTGCTGGCGGGCGTCTATCGGGTCACGATGAGTACGGCGGCGGCGCTCGCCGCCGTGGCTTCGCGTTTCCCGGGTGCTCCGGAGTCGTGGCGCGCGCTGCGCGAGCGGCTCGGCCAGCTGAGCGACGAGCAGCTCGCGACGGCGTCGAGCGCGCCGGCGATGTGGCTGCACGCGGCGTCGGTCGGCGAGCTGACCGCGTCGCGTCCGCTCCTCCGCCGGCTCCGGGAGCGGTTCCCGGAGCGGCTCCTCGCGATCTCCACGACGACGCAGACGGGGCTGGAGCTCGCGCGGACGATGCCCGAGGCACACCTGGCGTTTCTCCTGCCGCTCGACGCGCGCGCGCCCGTGCGCCGCATCCTGTCGGCGCTCAACCTCGAGGTGTTCTTCTTCACCGAGACTGAGATCTGGCCGACGCTGCTCACCGAGCTGTCCGAGGCCGGCGTGCCGGCCTTCATGGTCAGCGGGCGCGTGAGCCAGCGGACCGTGTCGCGGGCGCGCTGGCTCCGGCCGGTCTACCGCCGCGCGCTCGCGAGCGTGACGTGCTGCATGCAGACCGACGAGGACGCGGCCCGCGTGATCGCGCTCGGCGCCGACCCGCGCTGGGTGAAGGTGACGGGCAGCCTCAAGTTCGACGGCGAGGAGGACGGCCCGCCAGAGGACGTGCGCCGCCTCGCCGCCGCGCTCGACGCATCCGGCCGCCGCGCGCTGGTCGCGGGGAGCACGCACGAGGGCGAGGAGCAGATGCTCCTCGACGCGTACGGCCGGCTGGCGGCGGGCCATGCGGGCCTGGTGCTCCTGCTCGCGCCGCGGCATCCCGAGCGCTTCGACGCGGTGGCCAGGCAGGTGAAGGCGGCGAAGCTGCCGCTCGTCCGCTACAGCGAGCTGACCGCATCCGGGAACGGACAGAAGGCGGTGCCGGCGCCGGGCGTCATCCTCCTCGACGCGGTCGGCCCGCTGCAGCACTGCTACGCGCTCGGCTTCGCCGCCTTCGTCGGCGGCAGCCTCGTACCGGTCGGCGGGCACAACGTGCTCGAGCCTGCGCGCGCCGGCCGCCCGATCATCGTCGGGCCCCATACGGAGAATGCCCGCGAAATCGTCGACCGCCTCGTCGCGGGCGGCGGGGCGCTCCGGGTGAGCAACGGCGAGAGCCTCACGTGGGGGTTCGGCGGGCTCCTCGGCGAGCCGGAGCGCGCGGTCGAGATGGGCCGCCGCGCGCGGGCGCTGGTCGAGACGGGACGCGGCGCCGTCGAGCAGCATCTGAAGATCATCGCGACGCGGCTCTCGTCCGCCACGTTCGCCCGCGCGGTCGACGAGTGAGCGACCTCATCGCCGACGCCTGGGCGGGGCGCACCGCCGGCGGGCGCGCGCTCCGCGCCGCGCTCGTCCCGGCCGCGCTGGCGTACGGGGCAGGGACCGCGGTGCGCAACCGGCTCTACGACGCCGGGATCTTCGCCGCCCGCCGCGTGCCGGCGCGGGTCGTCAGCGTCGGCAACCTGACCGTCGGCGGCACCGGGAAGACGCCGACGACGCTCTGGCTCGCCGAGCGGCTCCGTGCGCGCGGCGCGCGCGTCGGGATCGTGGCCCGCGGGTACAGGAAAGAGCGGCCGGGGGTCGTCGTGGTCGGCGAGGCCGGGCGCCCGCTGGTCGCCGCGCGCGAGGGCGGCGACGAGGCGGTGCTGCTCGCGCGGCGCTTCCCGGGGCCCGTCGTCACCGGCGAGCGCCGTGCCGATGCGGCGGCGTTCGCCTGCGAGCGCTTCGGCCTCGACACGGTCGTCCTCGACGACGGCTTCCAGCACCGCGCGCTCGCGCGCGACGCCGACCTCGTGCTGCTCGCGGGCGACGAGGGGGCGCAGTGGCCGCTGCCCGCCGGCCCGCTCCGCGAGTGGGCCGGCGGCCTCGCGCGGGCGCACGCCGTGCTCGCCGTCGACGGCGAGCCGGCCTCCGCGCCGGACCGTCCGCTGTTCCGCGGGCGGCTCCGCCCGACGGCGCTCGTGCGCGTCGACGGCGAGCAGTGGGTGGAGGAGTCGCTGACGGCGCTCGCCGGGCGCGACGTCATCGCGCTCGCGGGGATCGCGCGGCCGGAGCGCCTGGCCGGTGCGCTGGCGCGCGCGGGGGCCGTGGTGCGCGATGCGCTCCATTTCCCCGACCACCACGCCTACGGCGCCGACGACGTCGCGACGATCGCGCGGGCGGCGCGGGCGGCGACCGTGGTCGCGACGGAGAAGGATCTGGCGAAGCTCGGCGGCGCGCCGGGGCTCGAGGGCCTCCGCGCGCTCCGCGTGTCGCTCGAGGTCGAGCACGGCGAGGCGCTGGTCGACCTGCTCGCGGGGGGCCCGGCGGCAAGTGGAATTGCCCGCGGATTTTAGGCTACGGGAGGGATCATGGCGATCAGCAAGGAGCTCCTCGACATCCTCGCCTGTCCGCAGTGCAAGGGCGACGTGAAGCTGACCGAGCGAGAGGACGGGCTCGTCTGCAACGCGTGCAAGCTCCGCTACCCGATCAAGGACGACATCCCGATCATGTTGATCGAGGAGGCCGAACGGCTCTAGCTCGCCGCGCCGAGACTACGTCTCGGCGCGGGGTCGCAGGCGAGCGCCCCATGGCTTCGCGCGGGATGGACGTCTGATGGGGGAGGCGGGGACGAATGGCGTCGCGGCCGTGGTGCTCGCGGCGATGGGGGGCGCGCGGCTCGAGCGGACGCTCGCGAGCGTCGCGTGGGCGAGGGAGCGGGTCGTGCTCGACCCGGCGGTGCGCATCGACGGGCACGAGCTGCCGGCCGGGGTCCGCTACGTCGCGCGGCCCGCGCCGCTCATCGACCTCGGAGCGGAGGACTGGCTGCTGCTCGTCCTGGAGGGAGAGGTGGTGTCGCCCGGGCTCGCCGAGGCCGTCGCGGGGATCGGCGTGGCGGCGGCCGAGGCGCGCGCATTCGCGGTGCCCGTCGAGATGCATGCGATCGGTACGCGCTGGTCGCCGCGGCCCGCGGCGCGGCTCGCGCCGCGCGCGGCCGCGACGCTCGTCGTGCGGGACGGGCGGCCCGAGCTGGCGGCCGAGGGCGCGCCGTCGCCGCTCGCCGGTGGGAGCATCGTCGTCGAGGCGCCGCCGTCGCTCGAGGCCGCCGTCCAGGCGCTCGACGCGGAGAGCGCGGCGGTGGCCGCGTTGCTCTACCGGGGCGGGCTCCGCGTGAAGGTCGCGCATCTCCTCGTGCCACCGGTCGCCAGCGTCGCGCGCGTGCTGCTCGCGCGTGGCGGCAGCACGCGGCCGTGGGCGCGATGGGTGGCGGCGGTGTTCGCGGGCTATCGGACCCTCCTCGTGCCCGCGAAGGTGTGGGAGCTCCGGCAGCTCGCGGCGGTCGAGCCGCCCCGCACGGGCGGGGCGTGAGCGTGCGCGTGCCCGACGGCTACGCCCTCGAGCGCGCCGGCGACGTCCGCGCGGCGATCCGGCGCGACCTCGTGCCGCGCATCGGCCCCTGGCTCCTCGCGCCCGCGCTCGAGCTGCCGCGCGCGGCCGAGGCCGTCTCGAGCGGGCGCGGGAGCGCCTGGCGCATGGAGCTGCCGGGCGGGCTCCGGGTGGTCGTGCGCCTCTATCGCCGCGGCGGCCTCGTCGCGCGCGTCGTCCGCGACACGTATCTCGGCCCGCGGCCGCGGCCGCTCCACGAGCTGGCGGTGACCGTCGAGGCGCGGCGACGCGGCGTGCCGGCGCCCGAGGTGCTCGGCGCGCGCGTCGAGGGCGGGCTCGTGTATCGGGGCGCCCTCGTGACGGCCGAGGTGCCCGACGCGCGGACGCTCATCGACGCGCTCCGCGCCGCGCCCGGGGCGCGGGAGCGCGGCGCGCTCGCGGGCCGCGCGGGCAGCGCGGTTGCCCGCCTCCACGACGCCGGCGTGTACCATGCGGACCTCAACCTGACGAACCTCCTCGTCACGTCTCCGGGCGCGCACGACGTCGTGGTGATCGACTTCGACCGTGCGCGCGTGGTTCCGGGGCCGCTCGGCGCGGGCGCCCGGCGGCGGAATCTCGCGCGGCTCGCGCGCTCGCTCGCCAAGCTGGATCCGGAGGGCGCGCTCGGCGGGTCGGAGCTGCGGCGGGCGTTCGCCGCCGGCTACGGGCCGGGTGCGGGGGCCGCGTGCGTGTCCTGATCGTCCTCCCGGGCGCTATCGGCGACGTCGTGCGGGCGCTGCCGCTGCTCGGGCGTCTCCGTCGCGCGCGGCCCGAGGCGTGGATCGGCTGGGCGGTCGAGCCGCCCTCGGCGCCGCTCCTCGCGGGGCACCCTTGGCTGAACGAGGTGGTCGTCTTCGAGCGCGCAGGCGGCGCGCGCGCGTTCCTCGCCTTCCTCCGGCGCGTCCGGGCGGGCGGCTGGACGATGGCGCTCGACCTCGGGCGGAGCCTCAAGAGCGGCATCGTCGCCCGAGCGAGCTGCGCGGGGCAGCGGCTCGGCTTCGCCCGCGCGGACGGGCGCGAGGGCAACTGGCTCTTTGCGAACGTGCACGTGGTGGAGCAGGGCGTCGAGCGGCCGAAGCTGCAGCAGTTCCTCGCGTTCGCCGACGCGCTCGGCCTGCCGCCCGCGCCGGTCGAGTTCGGGCTCGCGCCGACGGCGGCGGAGGCGCGCGACGCCGACGTCCTGCTGCAGGGACTCGCGCGACCGATCGTCGCAGCGTGCGTCGGCAGCTCGTGTCCGAGCCGGCGCTGGTTCCCCGACCGGACGGCCGAGGTGCTGCGCGCACTGCGCGCCCGCGACCGCGCGAGTGCGGTGCTCCTCGGGACCGCCGCGGACACGGGGTTCGCCGCGGAGGTCGTGCGGCGAAGCGACGGCGGCGTGCGCGACCTCGTCGGACGCACGTCGTTGCGCCAGCTGCTCGCGGTCCTCGGGCGCGCGCAGCTCGCGTTCGGGCCCGACTCGGGCGCGTTGCACATCGCCGCGGCGGTCGGCGTCCCGACCGTCTCGCTGTGGGGCGCCACCAGCGCAGCGCGCTCTGTGCCGTGGGGCTCCGAGGCGCTCGCGGTGACGGGCACCGCCCCCTGTGCGCCGTGCTTCCTGAGGACGTGTCCGATCGGACGCGTCTGCATGCGCACGATCGGCACGGAGGCCGTGACGGGCGCTTGGCGCGCGGCGCGACACGGGACATAGCGGTGGACGACTGGACCGAGGGGGGATGGCGAGGACGGAAGGCCGCCTGGGTCGACGCGGGCGCCTGCCTGGCCGCGGTGGCGAGCGGCGCGGGGCGGACGTCGCGGCATGCGCGGACGACCAGCATCCGGAGCGGCGACGGCGTGCTGTTCGTGAAGCACTGGGAGGCGCCGGGGGCGTGGCGCGCCTGGCGGGCGTTCCGCATGGGTGAGGCGCTCGTCGCCGCGGGCTTCGCCGCGCCCGAGGCCGTGCTCGTCGGCGCGCGCGGCAACGCGGGGCTCCTGGTCACGCGCGACGCGGGCGGCGAGGAGCTGCTCGCCGCGGCGGCGCGGCTCGGTGCGGACCGCGCGGCGAAGCGTCGCCTCCTGGGCTGCCTCGGAGCGGAGGTCGCGCGTCTCCACGAGGCGGGCTTCGTCCACGGCGATCTCGTGCCGACGAACGTCCGCGTGCGCGACGACGCCTTCGTGTTTCTCGACAACGACCGCACGCGCCGGAGCCGGCTCCTGGTCGCGATCGGGGCGCGGCGGAATCTCGTGCAGCTCGGGCGCTTCGTCGTGCCGCGTCTGACGGCGACCGACCGCGCCCGCGTGCTGCGCGCGTACGCCGCGGGCCGCGGGCTCGGCCGCGCGCGGCGGAGGCGGCTCGCGGCGTGGATCGTGAATCGGATAGTCGCGCGGCGCTGCGCCATCGACAGCATCGCGCCGGCGGACGCGGCGCGTGCCGGCTTCCGCCAGCTGATGCGCAGCGGTGGGCCGTTCGACCCCGCGCCCGCGTCGGGAGGACGCGCGTGAGGCGCGCGCTCGTCACGCTCTCACACCCCGATCACGCGGGGATGCTGCGCGCGCTCAGGATCCTCGTCGAGGCCGCGCCGCGGAACGGCTGGGAGATGCGCATCGTCGTCGCGGCGCCGGATCCGCTCGTCGCGGCGGTCGGGCTGCCGCCGGAGATCGTGAGCTACCTGCCGGGCCTCCGCGGCTGGCGGCGGCTGGCGAACCGCCTGACGCTGCCCGCGACGATTCTCCGGCTCGCCCGCATGGCGCGCGCCGCCGACGTGCTCTACGCGTGCACCCTGTCGACGTTCCCGCACAGCCTGTTCGCGGGCCGCGTCGCGCGCCGCCCGCCGGTGACGCACGTGTACTCGAGCTACGTGGAGCCCGGCCCGTACCGGAAGCACCTCCTCGCACGGGCGCGGCACGTGATCGCGCCGTCGGCGGACTCGCTGTCGCTCGCGGAGCGCGCGATCGGCGGCTGGGCGCCCGGGACGCGCACCCACGTCGCCTACAACGGCATGGACGTCGCATGGCTGGAGCGGCAGGCGTCCGCGCCGGTCCCCGCCGGCTTCGAGCCGAACGGCCGCCCGCGAATCGGCATGGTCGGGAACCTCGACGCCCGGAAGGACCCCGGCCTGCTGGTCGAGGCGGCGGCGAAGGTCCGCGAGGCGGTGCCGGACGTCGAGGTGCTGCTCGTCGGCTCGTTCCGCGACCCCGCCTACGAGGCGAGCGTCCGCGAGCGCATCGCGGCGCATCGCCTCGAGAGCGCCGTCCGCGTGACGGGATTCCTCCCGAACCCGTTCCCGGTGGTGCGCACGCTCGACGTGCTCGCGCACGCCGCGCACCGCGACCCGTTCCCGCTCGCGCTGCTCGAGGGCATGGCGCTCGCGCGGCCGATCGTCGCCACGGCCGTCGGCGGAATCCCGGAGATGCTGGTCGACGGCGAGAGCGGCTTCCTCGTCCCCCCCGCCGACCCGGCGGCGCTCGCGGCGAGGATCATCCCGCTCCTGAAGGACCCCGCCGCGCGGGCGCGGGTCGCGCGGGCGGGCCACGAGCGGCTGATCACGCAGTTCTCCCTCGACGGCTTCGCGCGCACCATGTTCGGCGCCTTCGACCTCGCCGTGGCGGACGGCCCGGGATGAGCGCCGCGCCGGAGGTCTCGGTCGTCGTCCCCACCTATCAGCGCGCGGCGCTCATCGGCGCGAGCCTCGAGAGCCTCCTCCGCCAGGAGGGCGTGGCGTTCGAGGTGGTGGTCGTCGACGACGGGTCCACGGACGGCACGGCGAAGCTGCTCGCCGCGCATCCCGACCCGCGCGTCCGGCCCGTGATCCGGCCGCACGGCGGCATCGCCGCGGCGCGGAACGCGGGGGTCGCGGAGGCGCGCGCGGCGCTCGTGGCCTTCCACGACTCCGACGACCGCGCGCTGCCGGGGAGGCTGTCGGTACCGGTCGCATACATGCGCGAGCATCCCGAGGTCGACGTCGTGATCCAGAACGGGATCATGCTCGCCGCCGAGGGTGACACCGAGGGGCGCGAGGCGCCCTGGATCGCGCCGGCGGTCGCGCGCTCGCTCGCGGGCCGCACGCTCGGCTTCGCGGACGTCTTCCGCTGGAACCTGGGCCAGCTCCAGGGGATGTGCTTCACGCGCCGCGCGCTCGACCGCGCCGGGCCGTTCGACCCGAGCTTCCGCATCCTGGACGACCTCGACATCGTGCTGCGCGCGTCGCTCGACGGGCCGACGGTGTTCCTCGACGTGCCCGCCTTCGCGTACCGGCGGCACGCCGCCGGCATCAGCCGCGACCGCGCGACCGTCCGCGAGGAGGCCGTGCGGCTGGCGGACAAGCTCGCGCGCGAGCACCCCGAGGTGCTGGAGCTGGTCGGCCCGGCGACGTTCGCGCGCCGGCAGGCGAAGCGCTGGGCGCGGCTCGCGAGCGCGCGGGCCGCGGCGGGCGACGCGGCGGGCGCGCGCGCAGCCATCGCCGAGGCGCGGGCGCTGCGGCCGGGAAGCCTCGCGTACCACCTCCGCGCGTTGTGGCTC